>Ga0272441_10001438_pt1 | contig 50827 bp, 42 predicted proteins | sample SSMProp6N_FD_193582 | JGI IMG/M metagenome (GOLD analysis project Ga0272441, IMG submission 193582) | Marine sediment archaeal communities from Little Sippewissett salt marsh, Falmouth, MA, United States - SSM-Prop-6N | ecosystem: Environmental > Aquatic > Marine > Wetlands > Sediment ... | reverse complement strand
ACCGCCCTTGGCAGGGTCGAAAAAGATCTGGTTCTGAGAAGACGTGGCGCAGAACCTCACGATCTGCTCTGTGTTACTGGATTCCTGGGCTCGGCAGGTGCAGGTCTCAGGCTGGCTTTGGCCGAAGATGAGTCGAGCAAGCAGAATAAACTGGTCCAAAAGCTCCTTGAGCCTGCTCCTCGACTGAAAGAAGGAAGGGCTCTTGCTTTGTCGAAAAGCGCGACTTCCATGATGGATAACAGCGACGGCCTGGCGCTATCTCTCTTCGACCTTGCGAAGGCAAGTGGCGTGGGCTTTCTCGTCCGAGAGGATCGCTTGCCAATAGACCCCGATGTCAAGGAACTGGCCAAGGACAGAGACGATCTGCTTTATCTCGCACTCCATGCTGGAGGCGATTTCGAGCTGGTCTTCACGATCAGGCCCGAGAGGCTCGAAGATGCCAGGAAAGCTTGCAAGTTTGTGGTAATCGGCGAAGTTCTGGAGAGCGAGGCTGGAATATGGATCGAGTCAGATGATGAAAAGAGGCCCATCAAGCCTCTTGGATACGAGCACATGTGGCCTTAGACGGTAAGTCAGCTGTTGTTGTGCTCTTCTGACGCTCTTTTGATGCTCTTTTTGCCCTCGCCGGTGAAGTAGGGCTCTCGAAGGGCCGTGGCTTTCTTGAGCAGATCCTTTGCCTCTTTTGTTGTGGGTGACCCCATTTCGACTAAGTTGTCGTTCCTAAGAAGGCATGGCTTGAGTTTACCATCGGAAGTGACCCTGAGCCTGTTGCAGTTGGCGCAAAACTCGGTGTTATCGATGGGCCGAACGACTTCCACCTCTGCACCCTGTAAGAAGTACTTACGCCTCCTATGCATCCTTCTTGTGACAATTCTATCAGCCCTTCTTTCCAGCTCGTCCTCGATTCTTCCAAGGTCGCCACCAAGGCCCAAACCTTCCAGATCGAGAAGCTCGATGAGTTGAAGAATTAGGCCATTCTCTCTTGCAAAATCGACCATGTCCCAGACTTCGTCTTCGTTCTCTTTTAAGATTACCATGTTCAACTTGATGGGCGTAAGGCCTGCCTCTAAAGCGGCATCTATCCCTTTGAGGACTCTGTCTAGGTCCTTTTTTGTCCCGCCCGTAATCTTGGAGTAGATATCGGGGTTGAGCGAATCCAAGCTCACGTTCACCCTGTCCAGGCCCGCTTTCGCGAGAGCTTGAGCCCTTTCTGCAAGGAATGTCCCGTTGGTGGTGAGGGATAAGTCGAGATGTTGTGGCAGGTCTTTTAGGATCTCTTCAAGGTCGGGCCGCATCAGAGGCTCTCCGCCAGTGAACTTGATGCTTTTGACACCCATATCAGCTCCTGCCCTGATCACGTTTGTTATGGTCTCCCCAGACATCTGGTCGCCTGGATTGACCTCGCCTTCGTGATGGCAGTAAAGGCATCTCATGTTGCACTGCGACGTGACCGCTATCCTGAGACCATTGATATTCCGGCCGAAAGGGTCTCTGAGAGTCATCGATTGCCTGAATTGGAAAAGGATGGTATTTAGGTTTTGGATTCGTTGAGGTACTTTTCTATCCGGTTTAGTCCCTCGGCTATGTTCTCTAGCGAGTTTGCGTACGAGAACCTGAGATAGCCCTCCCCGTTGCGGCCGAAGTCGACACCTGGGGCCACGCCCACATGTGCCTTTTCCAGGATGTCGAAGGCCAGATTGTAAGAATCACCTGAGATGTGCTTTGCGTTTGCAAACACGTAAAAGGCACCGGTAGGCTCGATTGTAATTCCAAAACCAAGCTCTCTTAAGCGTTTAATCATGAACTTCCTGCGCTCATCGTAGATCCTCTTCATCCGCGCCACGTCTTCAGCCGTCTCCTGGAGCGCAGCGATTCCCGCGATCTGGACTGCGGAGTTTGCACATATGAAGATGTTTTGCTGCATTTTCTGGATCGGCCTTATGAACTTTGGTGGCGCTATGAGATAGCCGAGCCGAAGTCCCGTCATCGCATATAATTTAGAAAATCCGTTAAGGACGAAAGCATTCTCGGTGAATTCAAGTATCGAGTGCTCTTCGCCTTCGTAGACGAGGCCGTGATAGATTTCGTCAGAGATTATGTAAGGCGAGAATTGGGCGATCGCCTGCATACGTTCTTTTGATAGTAGGTTGCCGGTGGGGTTAGAAGGCGAGTTTATGAAGATTGCTTTCGTCTTTTCGGTGATCTTCTCTTCAATCGTATCGGGCCGGTATTGGAACCCATCTTCTTCGTAGACAGGCACCGTGACCGGGACGCCTTCTACAAACCTGATGAAGTTTGGGTAGCAGGCGTAACCGGGATCAGAGATTATCACCTCGTCGCCTCTTTCCAAAAGAGCTGCAAAGACGAGCATCATCGCTGGCGATGTGCCTGAAGTGACCATGATCTGATCGGGGTGGACTACAACGCCGTATTTTTCCTTGTAGTGTCTTGATATGGCTTCTCGAAGTCCCAAATCGCCGCAGCTGTGGGTGTAGTGGGTACATCCTCGATCCAGAACGTCGCAGAGTGCCTCTTTGACCGAGGGCGGGATATCGAAATCTGGTTCACCCACCTCTAAATGGACCACATCGATGCCCCGACTTTCCATTTCTCGCGCCCGCTCCATAACGTCCATGACCAAAAAAGGGGTCATCTCTTCAGCTCGTCTTGCGATCATTTTGTATGCACCTTCCGATGAGGTCCATTGGTAATCGGTTAAAGATTATGTATAGGGGTTGCCATTCTTACACTTTTAATAAGTGGCATAATTTATATAAATATGGGACGTATAACTTGATTTTGTCAGATATTCTTTATAGATCCCGCCATCTCTTACAGGTCTGTTTTTGTTGTCCAGCTCTTCTTGCCTGGCGGAGTTGGCGCGCCCGAGGAGCTTGGCGAGGATACGATCGCCCTCAAGAAGACCAACCTGCGAGCGCTGCTGAGAGGCTCGAAAGAGAGATCGAAGAGGAGAGCAACCAGCTTGCCCGCCAGAAGTTCGAGGGATCTTCTCGATAACATCGTCTTCATTGCAACAGTCAAGCATGGATGGACTAAGGCCACAGAACTCATAAGGGCTCCTGGACCTGCACCTGCGGGATTAAGTCTTGGTGCGAAGGCGGCAGGATGCACAATATAGCCACCAGCGCGTTTGTGTCAATATTTTGGAGCCTTGAGATCTATATGTTCTCTGAAGATAGGAAGCCTCTCCAGAAGCCTCTGCCATGCATCAATTCCTGTAAAACCTATGACACCTTCTAGCAGGGTTTCGTCAAGTGGTCTCGATAATTTGATTTTTCTTTCACGTGTAATCAATCCTAATTGTATGCTCTTATCAACTTTTACCAACCGCACTTCTTCATGATTTGCATACGTTTTAAGTGCTTCAGCATCGACAAGTTCTTTTGGTTCAGTTGGCAGATCATGCTCAAATTCTTTGTTTTTTGCAATAACAGCATTCATGATGTTAGTTATCTGATTTTTTTCTTTTTCAGGCCTTGGCTCATTAAAGTCTTCTAAAACATGTTCGATGAGAGGTTTTTGATATTGAGGATATGCATCTAAAATATCTTCAATTTTCTTGTCCGAGTTCCTAAAACCAATGATCTCCCCTTGCACATCTAAAAATTTCTGAATTGATATATCTATATTATGATGATCTCTAAGAATTTTTCGCCTTCGTTCTCGTCTTGACCGCTTATATAGAGCGATAAATAGTTCATTTATCTGAATTGGATCAGGTAAGTCATCTACAGATTCAAAATCCTTACATAGCTTAGATGCTGGATATTTTCCCTTCCACTTAACATACTCAACAAGTTTTCTTATAATATCTTCATATTTTTTAAATTCAATTAATTCATACTTTAGATCAGAGTAGTCTATAATATCATGCATTTCGTGTTTGTCAATCCGAGTTAATCCTTCTGGAGTCAAATATTCCGGGTGATTGATCATGACAATCCCTTTAAATAGATTCTCGATAGCCAATCCCATTAACATGCAGTACACCGGCATCAAACTTTCATCGTAAGCTTCTTCCCATCCAGGTCCGCCTTCTACAGTAATTCTTAACTTACCTCCACGAGAGACGGCCGCATCTAAATAAGCTTTTTTTAAATGATTTGCCGCTCGTTTCAGCGTTTGAGCTGATATCTCCCAACTAATTTGCCCTTTTATATGCCGTTCGTAATCTTCTTTTCTAAATTTCTCTAATTCCTCGTCAGTGGTGGGAAACTTCATCTTATCACCTATTGGTAAATGAGACAATTGACTATTTTAATATTATCCAATCACCCTTCAGACCTTATCGACAATCAGTTTCTATCGCACGTTTCATAAACCCCGAAGTAGACCCCGCCACAATATACCCTCTCAAGACGCTGAAGTCTCTGGAATGACCTCCCACAGAATAGGGGCTCTGACCAACGGGATCTTCACCGTGGCCATGACGCTCCTGATTCTGAACCTGGAGCTCCCGCAGGGTTGGGCGGGGGAAGGATATAAGGCTGAAGAGATAAAAATAAAGTCCGCATGTCCCTCGATATCTATCACGTAGACGCCTTTACCTCCGAGCCCTTCAGAGGAACCCCGGCCGCCGTCTACCTCCTCGACGGGCCCCGGGATGATGAGTGGATGCAGAAGGTGGCGCGGGAGATGAACCTCCCGGAGACTGCTTTCCTGATCCCGTCCGGGAACAGCTTTCGCCTCCGCTGGTTCGCGCCCAAGGTCGAAGTCGACCTCTGCGGCCACGCCACCTTAGCCTCCGCCCACATCTTCTGAGAGGAAGGAATCCTCGCGCCGGGCGAGAGTGCCAAGTTCAAGACAAAAAGCGGCCCCCTTTCCGCCGAGAAGAGAGGCGACCTGATCGACTCTCCAGAGTACGACTTCATCACCAGGTTCTCTGCTCCAGATTTAGGGGTCGACGAGGACCTGGTGATCGTCACCACCGGGTTGACTTAGGAACGTCTACAACAAGCCTGGTGTCCCGCCGACAATCATATATTAGTACTTTTAGATAAGGTAGTTCTCCTATGCAAGAGGAGATCTTCTGTCCTTTCTGCGACGATTTCACAGAACACGTCACCGTAAAGCAAGGCCGAGAGCACCTTGTAAGATGTGAAGTCTGCAAAACGGTCCACCTCATCCAGCAAGAGCGGACAAAACTATCTAGCCTGAGGGTGATCGTCAGCAAAGAGAGAACATCACAACGATATCAGATCGACATCCCAGCAGACGAGATCCTCACGGTCGGTGGCGAACTTCTGGTTGACGACGGCGTAAACGACGTGATATTGTGCCAGATAACCTCCCTGGAACCGGCTAAAGAAGGCCGAAGGATGAAACGCTCAAGAGCTGAGGAGATCAAGACGGTCTGGGCTAGAGCCATAGACGAGGTTATAGTGAAAGTCTCAATTTACCATAAAGGAACGACCACATCTCATATCATACCCACCTGGGGCGAAGACACCTTCTACGCAGGCGAGGTGAGGACCGTCGACGGAATCAGGTTTGAGGTGAACAATATCAAGCTTCGAAGCGGAAAATCACCAAACAAAGCCATGGCAAGAGACATTCTCAGGATATGGGGGGCTAAGTTCTGAACCAGGACGATTTAATCGAGAGCTTGAAGGAACGCACGAGCAGCCGCGTATTGGACGCCTTGAAAAAGACTCCCCGTGATCTCTTCGTTCCAGAAAACATCCGTGATATGGCTTACGGGGACCACCCGCTCCCGATAGGCTGGAGCCAGACCATATCTGCGCCACACATGGTAGCCATAATGTGCGACGTTTTAGACCTTCATGAAGGCATGACTGTCTTAGACATAGGCGGAGGCTCTGGTTACCATGCCGCAGTGATGGCAAACCTGGTGGGGTCAAAAGGGCACATCTATTCTGTGGAACGAATCCCCGAACTTGTGGTATTCTCCCGCCATAACTTAAAAGAGGCCGGAATCGAAAACGTGACCATTATCGAAGGCGATGGTACCCTTGGCCTTCCAGAACACGCACCTTACGACAGAATAAACGTGGCAGCCACAGCTCCAAAAGTGCCGTCACCCCTTGAAGATCAGCTCAAAGTCGGCGGAAAGCTTGTGATCCCAATAGGGACCTGCTTTCAGGAACTGCTCCTTGTCACGAGAACCGAAGAAGGGTTCCAGACGGAACATCATGGTGGCGTGGTCTTCGTTCCGCTCATAGGAAAGCACGGGTTTGAACTGTAGCATCGAAGTTATAGTCGAGAACCAATTAGATGAAACTAATTGGCTCTCGAAAGATTAGTGCTTAACGATACGAACAGACCAAATCATAAACTCTTATGAGTTTGAAATTCATCCAAAAGGTATTATTAAATGCTATATCTTGAAAGCGAGAGTGCACTCATTATGACAAAACCGGTCATGCTCATAATAATGGACGGGTTTGGGGTAAGCGACCAAAAAGAAGGAAACGCCATCGCTGCTGCCCGAATTCCCAACATCGATAGGCTGAAAGAGAATTATCCTTACACTACCATCAAAGCTTCCGGCCTTGACGTTGGCCTCCCCGAAGGCCAGATGGGAAACTCTGAGGTGGGCCACCTAAACCTGGGTGCTGGTCGGATCGTCTACCAGGACTACACCAGGATCAACCTGGCGATCCAGGACGGATCGTTGAAGAAGAATCCTGCCCTGATCGAGGTAATGGATCAAACCAAAAAGAGAGGATCGGACCTCCACCTAATGGGCCTCCTCTCAGATGGCGGCGTTCACAGCCACAACACCCACCTTTACGCCCTGATGAAAATGGCCAAAGAGAGAGGTCTAGAACGGGTCTGGATCCACGCCATCCTCGATGGAAGAGACGTTCCCCCAAAAAGCGCCCTCGTATACTTCAAAGAACTTGAAGAGAAGATCCAGACGATCGACATTGGCAAAGTGGCAACCGTTGCTGGCAGATACTACACAATGGACCGAGACCGAAGATGGGATCGGACCGAGATGGGATATCGCGCAATGACTCAAGGCGAGGGATTCGTGGCTGACACCGCCGAAAACGCAGTATCGGAAAGTTATGACAGAGGCGAAAGCGACGAATTCCTAAAACCCACTGTTGTGGACTCTGAGGGACTAATCAAAGACGATGACGGCATAATCTTCTTCAACTTCAGGCCGGATCGAGCCCGCCAGATCACAAAGGCTTTCGTAAACGAGGACTTTTGCGAGTTCGAACGCGAAAAGCTCAACGTCCATTTTGTCTGCATGACCCAGTACGATGAGACTATCGATGCGCCCGTCGCCTTCCCTGTGGATTATTTGAAAGACACTCTGGGAGACACGGTTAGCAGGGCCGGGATGAGACAGCTAAGGATTGCCGAGACCGAAAAGTACGCCCATGTGACATTCTTCTTCAACGGCGGAAAAGAAGCGCCAAATCCCAGAGAAGATCGAGAACTGATTCCCTCGCCAAAAGTGGCCACTTATGACCTCAAACCCGAGATGAGCGCCGTTGAGGTGACCGAAAAGGTCATCGAGAAGATAGGGGACGGGATCTACGATATGATCGTTCTCAACTATGCCAATGCCGATATGGTGGGTCACACAGGAATCTTCGATGCGGCGGTGAAGGCCCTAGAAGTGGTCGATGCATGTGTCGGAAAAGTTGCCGCAAAAGTTCTGGAATGCGGTGGTGCCGTGCTTCTCACGGCAGACCATGGAAATGCAGAACAGATGTACGACCCGGATACAGCTCAGCCACACACTGCCCACACCACAAACCCGGTCCCCTTCGTTCTGATCATGGACAACGAAAACGCGAGGTTACGCGACGACGGGATCCTCGCTGACGTCGCCCCGACTATGCTGGATCTCCTGGGCCTTGCGGTCCCGGCGACCATGACCGGGACGTCTTTGATCGCTAAAGATTAAGCTAAAGAAATTCATATGGTCACCTGCCATGGATTGGAACTGGGACAAGTTCAGAACGTACCTTCGGGTCAGCCAAGCCTACAAGATAGCAAGACGCCTCTTCGTGATGAACGCCTTTGACGGGATCCTCACAATCATGGGCGTCGTCATCGGCGCTCACTTTTCCGGGCTGACGAACCCTGATATTGTGATCACTGCAGGGATTGGCGGGAGCATAGCCCTGGGGATCTCAGGAATGAGCAGCGCTTACCTAGCAGAACGCGCTGAGAGAAAGCAGGACCTAAAGAAGCTGGAATGTGCCATGCTGATCAATCTCAAGAACAGCCAGTTTGCGAGAGCTTCTGAGTTTGCAACCGTCGTCGTGGCCCTGGTAAATGGGATCAGCCCCGCACTTGGGGCCATCATCCTGATCTTGCCCTACTTCCTTGTGCCCAGGATCGATATAGAGGCTGCCTTTCTGACCTCTCTGGGCCTCGGCCTTGCTTGCCTTTTCGTCCTCGGGCTCTTTCTTGCCAAAATCAGCCAAGAGCGTATGATCGTCTCGGGCTTGAAGATGATCATGGTTGGGTTGATAACCATCGCCGTGGTGGGCTTTGTGGCGAGCCCGGGAACTATATAAACATTACTTTCTAAGTATTGCGGAATTATTCCTGCCAAAAGCGAGGTTGAGGCTCTGATCAGATGAATTCTCTGTACTTCTCGATGAGCGTCATCACCCGCTTTATGTCCCGTCCTTGGGTTCTGGCCTCTTCAAGGAAGCTTTGATAAAGGGCGTCGTCGACTAGACGAGGCACCAGTTTGCAGTTCTGGCCGTGGAGCATCAGGTTAAAGCACCTTGCCTCGGCCTCAGATAACTTGAGGGGCCGGTATTCACCCACGTGTTCTTGATAAAGAGTGTTCTCTTCCTTTGGATATTCTAACGCCAGTTTTGCCAGTGGAGTTCCAGGTATCGGCTCTGCAACGCTTGAAAAGACGTCGTCTAACATCGCGTCTTCCATAAAACTCAAGGTTGCCTCGTAATCGTCCTCGGTTTCGCCAGGGTAGCCGACGATAAAAGAGCCGCCCACCTTGACTCCGCAAGATCTTGCAAGCTCTACGGCGTCCAGATTCTTTTCAACGGAGGTCCCCTTCTTCATGGCCTTGAGCATTTTATCACTTCCAGATTCCAGGCCGAAAAATACCCATCCAATGGTGTAATCCCTGACCGCGTCTAAAATCTCCTCGTCCACGAAGTCCACTCGCATATCCGGCACCGAGAGGTTCTTTGGTCCCAGGATCTCGGCCAACGATTGGATCAGCTCGATGAAGGCACCTTTGTTGATATCTTTGCCGTAACCAAAAAGTGATCCAGTCCCGCCGCTCACCGCGATCCGCCTGATTCCTGCTTTCTTCAAAGCCCGAACTTCTGATAGGACGTTTTCCAAACTCCGGCTCCGTATAGACCTGCCAAAAAATCGTGGAACCTGGCAGAAGGTGCACCCACCAAGGCATCCTCTGTGCGTCTCTATGTATACGTTGGCCCCGCGAACGTTCTGAGTTTTCAGATCGCCAGGGATCAAGGGGAGCGTGTGATCCAGATGTCCCACCGGTTTAGGGTCGGTCTTTACGACCTTGCCATCTTCCAAGAAGGCAACACCAGAGATGTTTCTGGACGGTCCCTCTTCCACCAGCTCAGAAACGATATCTTCGCCTTCACCCATCACCACTGCATCGGGTTCCAACTCGCCCAAGACGATCTCAGGACAGAGACCGACAGGCCCACCCACATAGAGCGTCTTTAGACCCTTAACAAAATCCAGAATTGCAGGGTCGAGCAGCTGGGACGTGGAAAAGAGACTGAGCAGCGTCACCTCACCCTCGGATCGAAGATCGCGATTAATGGAGACCAGATGGCCCTGATCTATCAAGATCCCGCCAAGAACGAGAGATCCGTAGGTGTACATCTTTGGAGATACGATCTCGACTTTCATGAGCATGCCACCGGGTCTACATCCCCAGAGCGTTGATCTCCTCAATGAGCTCTGTGAAGGCTTCTATCTCGACTTCGATCACTTCTTCGGGAGTCATGGAGATGCTCATCTCCCCATCCACCGTGAGCCGGTCCGGACCTCTTCTGACCAGCCTGCCTACGCCATCTCTTGAAAAGACGTTCTTGATATCGGTGTCACAAGCCATGGTTCTTCCTGGAAGGATCACCGTCTCTTCAATCTCGCTCAGATCCAGAGCCTCAAGGTCGTCTAAGGTTATGAGACAACCTATGTCTTTGTTGACAGAAACCACGTTCACCTTGTCTCCAAGCTCGTCGAATATGGTTTTTAGAAGAGGTTTGGCAACTGAGCTGGTGATCAAGGTGGCGGTCTTTTTAACTTCAGGAAGTCGTGAAAGCTCCTCTTTCTTTCTTGCAAGAGCAAAGGGCGCGCCAGATTCAGGATCCCACAGCGGAGTTCCAGCAACCCTAAAAGAGAACTTCTCGTGAGTTTCGGTGACGATCCTCTGGAAATCTTCGATTGCGTGAGGGGTCACTCCAGGGATGATGGGTTCGTTTCCGAGGATCAATCCCTGGTCTCGGGAGTTGGCAAACCTCATCAGTATGAGGCTCTTTATTCCCATCTCTTCAAGATCTTCGCAAGTCCTATCAAGCTCTGCGCCGTCGTTGACGCCAGGTATCAGGACAGAGGCTGCATAGACGTCGCAGCTTTCGCAAAATCGCCTCAAATTGGCCAAAGCCTCTTCAGGGTGGCGATCGTTCATGTATTCGCGCCGAAGATCTGGCTTTGTCGAGAAGACCGTGAAGGATACCTCGTTTACGCCGGCCCTTATCAGAGCGTCGGCCTCATTTCCTTTCGAAAAGCCTTTGCCGCTGGTGTATCCGAGATGAACAGGGACTTTTCCTTGACTCACCGTTTTCGTGAGTTCCAAAAGGTCAGGATAACAGCTCAAGTCGCCGCCACCGCTGATAGTCACTTTGTCAGGTTGGCCAAACATCGAGGCCTGGGCCACTTCCATTGCCACCATCTGGACCGGCTTAAACCCTGGATATCCTTCCAGTATGGCCCGAGAACAGTAGTCACAACCCTTCTGGAAGGGGAGGCAGTGCTTGCATCCGAATGGTTCGATCTCTTTTACGCCTTTGAAATAACAATAAGCACAAAATCCCTTGCAGTCAAGTCCAGGTCGACCACCAACGTCCGCCAATATCTCCATCTAGCCACGCTCCAAGACAAACTCGGTGCCGTGAGTAAAAAGCCTTTGCGGGATGGGAGATGGCCCTGTTCAATGGAATCTTGGGCAAAACGATGAAGGTAGAACCCTAACATATGATTGATGTTTCACCGAGAATACGAAAAGACAAGCACAACCTGAAATTCAAATGATCGATCAGAGGATGTCATCAGTTAGAGGACGTTGTATATCACCAAGAAGTATAGCACCACCAACATCGTACCTTCAAACTTGGTTATCTTGTTTCCAAGTACCATGAACCCGAGAAGAACGCTGATCAAAAGCACGGAGGGAACGGCGATGGATATGAAAGACTCGCTGGCCACCACATCACCCACAAGTGAAACGCTGCCCAAAATTACCAGGGCGTTGAAAGTATTGGCGCCCAACACGTCGCCCATGGCGATATCGCCCCGACCGTTCTTGGCAGCAACGATGGCCGTGGTGATCTCGGGAAGTGAGGTTCCTATGGCCAGAAGGATGAAAGAAATCACGGCTTGGCTTATCCCTAAAGTTCCGGCAATCACGAGAATAGCGCCGATCATGTACTGAGCACCTATATATAATAATATTATGCCACCTATGAAAAGGGCCAGATACTTGGGGTTGAAGTCCTCGGTGCCCTTGGCTTCGCTCTTTTTGTGCTCACCGATCTCGTGACGGATGAAGGAAAAGTACATGATGAGAAGCAAGATCCCCTCGATCCAGGTAATCCTAAAGTCGACAAAAACCACGAAGACCGCCAACATCGAGGCCAGGAGGAAGGATAGATCCGTTTCGATGACGGCCCTGTCGATATAAACGCGATAGAACATGGCAGCGCCACCAAGCGCAAGGCCGGTATTCGCCAGGATCGAGCCCAGGACGTTTCCGGCCGCAATTTCTGGATAGCCAGAATCTTTGATCACGGCAAACAAAGAGGTCGAAAACTCGGGAAGTGCGGTACCAAAGGCGACCACCGTCGCTCCTATCACGAACTCAGGAATCCCCAAGACCTTTGCGAAATGGACGGCGCTGTCTGTAATAGATTTGGCTCCGTAGTACAGAGCGATCAGACTCAGGCCGAAAATCAGATACTCGATCAAGGCACTATCTTCTCCTGAAAGTCCTCTTTTTGTCTCATCGATTAAATCCCTTTGCGTCATTTGAACCTCAAATTTCTGATTAGGACGTGGAAAGGCCGAACGGTGACAACAAGATATATATCTTTGAATACAGGTCCCTGGTAGGAGATTCTAGATGGTTTTTCTATCCGGGAACCTGCAAAGTGGGGGTTACAGAAGCCGAATCTGCCTGAGATGTTTTCATGCCTTGGCATCTGTCCGGCAGTCGAACGGCACAAGAAACGGAGCCGTAACTATTCAGCCAATGTCTGCCTACAGACATGGAACGCATTTTCATCCGAATATAATATAGGGGCGACAAGGGTTGCACATCAAGGAGATCGAGCTTAGAAACTTCAAGTCCTTTGGCAGAAAGGTGACCCTCCCACTCCAAAACGACTTTATAGCCATCACCGGCCCCAACGGAAGCGGCAAGTCCAACATCGTAGACGCCCTCCTTTTTGCCCTTTCTCTATCCAGCTCCAGGGCCATGAGGGCAGAGAGGCTCCCAGACCTCATATACCGGGGAGACAACGGCAAGAACCCAGACTTTACTCAGGTGACGGTCAAATTCGATAACACCTACAGAACTATTCCAATCGACAAAGACATAGTCGAAATATCAAGAAAAGTCCAGCTGAGAAATGACAAGTACCATAGCATATATTATTTTAATGAAAACAAATGCACGCAGTCTGAACTTCACGACATACTCTCAAGTGCTGGCATAAGCTCTGAAGGTTATAACGTGGTGATGCAAGGCGACGTTACCCGAATAATCGAGATGAGTCCCATCGAGCGGCGCAAGATCATAGACGAGATCGCAGGAGTCGCCGAGTTTGACGAGAAAAAGAGGAAAGCCATCGAAGAGCTTGATGTGGTAAAGGAGAGGATCGAGAGAGTAGATGTGATCTTAGAAGAGGTGGAAGACCAGCTTGCAAGATTGAGAGACGAAAGAGACAAAGCCCTCGCCTACGAAGCACAAAGAGAAGAAAAACGGCGTCAAGAGGCGTTCCTTCTCCTGGCCAAACTCAAAGAAGCCAAAGAGGAGCTAAAGGACCTTGAGGATGAGTCTGAGAGCCTGAACGTTCAGGTGGAAAGTCTCAATAGAGAACTCAAAATAAAAAAAGTGGACCTAAAAAGACTGGAAGGTGAGCTAGACGAGCTCAACTCCAAGATTGCGCACAAGGGCGAAGACGAGCAGATTGCAGTCAAGCAAGAGATGGTAGAGAAAAAGGGCCAGATCGAGCAGGAGGCTACAAGGGCCAAGATGGCCTCAAAGGAGATCGAGGAGATCGAGACCGAACAGAGAAAAGGCTACCTTGAGATGGACCGGATCAAAACGGACCTTGTAGATATCGCCGACAAGATTAGGGACGCTTCCATCAGGAAGGCCAGCATTCTGGCCGAGACCGGGGACCAAAACGATACTCTGGATGAATACAAGAAGAAAATTTCCCAAGCCGATGCTAAATACGCCCGTCTTAGAGACGAGCTTGTCTCGATCAAGGGAAATAGAGAGCGGGCCAAGTCTGAGATGGCAGACTTGATGAGAGAAAGTGACCGGCTTTTAGACGTCGCCCGGAGGCGCTCGGCGGAAAGGGAAGAAGCGCTCCACGAGATTGCAGACTCTGAAGAAACTTCATTCAAACTAAAGAAAGAGACCAGAGAGATCGAAGATAGCCTGAAAGATCTGGAGAAGAAGGCAACGCTTCTCGATGAGGACAGAAACGAGCTGGATCGGGCCAGGATCGGAATTCGGCGAGAGATGGCACAGGTAGACGAAAGGCTCCAGAAGTTCCAGATGGAAAAGGCTAGAGCCGAAGCCAGTCTCAGATCCGCAAGAGAAGGATCTGGCTACAGCAGGGCTGTTGAGATGATCAGGTCTGCAACAAACCAGAACTTGCTCTCGGGACTGCATGGGACGATCGCAGAGCTTGGCCATGTCAAAAAGGAGTACGCTGCAGCCCTCGAAATGGCAGGCGGTGCCCGACTGCAAAACATTGTGGCAAATACAGATGGTGACGCGGCGCGGGCCATCGAACACCTGAAAAAGACCAGGGCGGGAAGGGCAACCTTTCTGCCATTGAACAAGATCCGGAGTGGAAGGCCTCCGGCTGCCCCGAAAGATCCTGGTGTAGTGGATTATGCCCTTAACCTGGTCCAGTTCGAAGACCGTTTTCTTCCAGCTTTCTGGCACGTTTTCAGGGATACCCTCGTAGTAGGGAACATGGACGCAGCAAGGAAGTTGATGGGCAGATACAGGATGGCGACCCTGGAAGGTGACATCGTCGAGAAAGGTGGCGCTATGACTGGGGGCCATTACAGATCAAGGCTCAAGTTCGTCGCCGACGAGGGAAAGAAGCTGGCAGAGCTATCTGAATTGGTGGCCCAGGCCAGTGCAGAAAGAGACGGGCTTCTCGACAGGCTCGACAGAGTCGAAGGTGAGGTTTCAAAGGTCAAGAGGGAAAACGAAGATTTGACAAAAGAACAGGCTCGCGACGAGTTCCGACTCGAAGAGATCCAGGGGATGAAAGATCGGATCGCAAGAACCGTCCAAGAAAGGAACGATCGTCTAAAAGAGATGGATCAAGAAACGTTCGAGGTGAAGACAAAGCTCGGTTCCCTTGAGACGAAAATGCGAAGTTTCGAAAAAGACATTTCCCTTTACGAAGAGAAGATCGAGCAGTTGGAAGGCGACATGAAAGGCTCTGAGATCCCCAAGCTTACGACCCTGGCAGATGACGTAGAAGAGGAGATCAGAAGCCTTGAAAGGCGGGTCCGGGATATCGAGTCAGACATCACCCAACACAGGCTAAAAGAAGAGAGCCTCACCAAAAGAAAATCCGAGCTTGATGAGAGAAAAGAGGTCCTGGAAAGAAAGAAGAAGGAAGCTCAAGATCAAAAGAAGGCCTCAAAAGAGAGGGCAAAAGAAGCAAAGGTGGCGCTGGACGCTCTGGCCAAAAGGGAAAAAGAGATCGAAGAAGAGCTTCACGGTTTGAAGGGTATCAGGAGCAAGCTTCTGGATCGAATTATGGCCAAGGGGCGAGAGGTGGATTTAACTGAACGAGAGATTGGGCGGATCCGTTCGAGGATTGATGCCGCAGAAGCCGCCGCTTGCGAGATCGGAGCAGAGACGGAAACTCTTCGGGCCGAAATCGAGAGCTGTGGCGTTGAGATCGACACAGAGCCACCCAAAAGCCAGACAATATTGAGGAAGATCAAGGCCCTGGAACAGTCGATGAGAGATCTGGAACCGGTGAATATGCTGGCCATCGGCGAGTACGATCGGGTCAATGTGAGACAAGAGACTCTTCAAGATAGGCGAGAAACTCTCGACAGGGAACGGTCTGATATACTGGAGAAACTGGATCGATACGATCAGATGAAAAGAGAGGCGTTCATGATCTCGTTTGAGGCCATCAACGAGAACTTCAAAGACATATTCAACCAACTCTCCAGGGGCGAAGGCGAGCTAATCCTCGAAAATCCCGAAGACCCTTTGAGCGGAGGAATGACCATTATGGCAAGGCCCGATAACAAGCCATTCCACAGGCTCGAGGCCATGTCAGGTGGAGAAAAGAGCCTGACTGCGTTATCGTTTATATTCGCCATACAGAAGCATAAGCCTGCGCCCTTCTATGCATTGGATGAAATCGACATGTTCCTGGACGGGGCGAACGTGGAGAGAGTTGCCAAATTGATCAAGGGGATTGCCCAGCGGGCCCAGTTCATAGTGGTCTCTTTGCGAAAACCGATGATCCAAGAGGCAAAACACATAGTTGGCGTCACCATGCAGGAAAACAACATATCCAGCGTGACCGGGGTGAGCCTGAACTAAGATGAACGAGAAGGTTACGTCAGAAGACGAACTGCAAGAAAACGAGGCTTCAAACGATTTTGCAGATCCAATTGGGGTTTTGGTAAACCTTGCAAGGAGCGGCGAGATCGACCCTTGGGACATCGACCTAAGCCAGGTCACCGAGAAATTTTTGGAGCACATCGAGTCCTTGGAAAGCCAGGACCTGAGGGTCCCTGCAAGAACCCTTCTTTACGCGAGCATCCTTCTCAGGATGAAGTCCGATTCCATGGAAGAAGAGGAAGAAATCTCAGAAGACGACCCCTTCGAAGACGATTTTGCTCTGATCACAAAGCCCAAGCCAAGCGCGCTTCCAAAGCCCCCAATAAGAAGAAAGACGAGGCGACCTGTCACCTTGAATGAGCTGATATCAGAGCTCAAGAAAGCAGAGAAAGTCGTTACGAGAAGAGACAGTCACAAAAAGGACAGAAGGTCAGAAGAATCGGTGGAAAAGTCCGTCGACAAGACTCACGAAGAAGGGATCGAGGATAGAATCAGAGTATTGAGGACAATAATATCCGAAAAACTTGAGGGGCGAAGTCGCATCGCTTTCAGCGACGTGGGAAAGGACGTGCTCGATTACGTTTCAGTGCTTTTCATGGCAGGCCGAAGAGAAGTTTGGCTCGAGCAAGAAGATTTCTTTGGCGAGCTTTATCTAAGGAGGCATCCTGGTAGAAGAAAGGAGGATCTGATTGTCGAGAGTTGAGGCAAAAGACGTTGACGATTGGGCGAAGTCTGTGGTGGAAGCTGCCCTCTTCGCCGCGGGAAGGGCGCTATCTCTAAAAGAGATTTCTGAATTAACAGGCTTGTCCCCAAAAGTGGCAAAACTGGTGGCAGAAGATCTGGCAAAGGACTACAATGCTCGCGAAAGTGGCCTTGAGATCAGGGAGTTTGAGGACCGGTACGTGATGCAGGTTCGGGCCGAGATTGCAGAAAAGGTGAGCAAGATCGCGCCCAAAGAACTTGAGGCGCCACTCCTTAGAACTCTTGCCATCATAGCCTACAACCAGCCCATAAACCAGAGCGACCTTGCCAGAATCAGAGGGAGCAAGAGCTACGCTCACGTCAAGGAGCTTGAGGAGATGGGGCTGATCCGCGCCGAGGCCGAAGGCAGGACGAAAAGGCTCACCACTACCAAGAGTTTTGCAGATTACTTCGGCCTTGATTTCGACGACCCCGAGTTCGTAAAGAAGGTGATGAAGGGAAACAGAAAGCTTGGCGTCACCCCCATGTACGAATCGTTGGCCAGAAGGATGGGTCTGGAGTTCGTGGTGGCAAATCCCTACAAGCCCTACAAAAACGACATAGAGATGCTCAAGAAGGTCGACGTTCTGGTGATTTCACCAGGTTACGAAGATCGAGCAAGAGAACACTATTCAGGAGAGATGATCGAGGCTGGCGTTAGGACCTTTACCCAGCTCAAGGAGAGCGTCGCGCAGATCGAGGAGATGGCAGGTTTTGTCGATCGGGTACGGGTGGCGACTCTGATAGAAGAGATCGACTCACTTCTTGCAGGATATAAAGAGCAGGCCAAGGCCGCATCTTCCATAAACCCGCTAACGCCGATGATCGAAGAGATCGCTCTGGACCTCGGGATTCCAACCGACGAATCTGGAAAGACGGCTGCGCCAGATTATGCAAAGATGGACGCCCAAATACAAGTGCCAACCCACCAGCCTTACGATATGGACATCGTAGAAAGAATTAAAGAGCGCTACGAAGTGCTCCTCAAAGGAAGCGGCGCGTCAAACACCACCCAGTCAGATTGAGCGACAGGAGGTTATCCGATATGGCAGAAAAAATGGATCAAATAAGGTGCCAAGGTTGTGGACGTGAGATCGCGAAGGATGAAGCCATCGAAGAGTGTGGCGAGGCGTTCTGTGAAGAATGTTATTTCGATACTCACCAACAGATCAAAGCCTGTGACCCCTGGGCCGTCCGCTCAAAGAAAGGATTTCGGGAACGTGCCGGACTTGAAGGAATTGAGGGACTGACAGACCTTCAAAAGTCGATCTACGAATTCATTCTCGCCAAGGGCGGCGCCACTCGCGAAGAGATCGTATCTGAGATGGGAATATCGACAAGAGAGCTCGAAAACCAGTTTGCCCTACTGAGACACTGCGAACTGCTCAAAGGTCAAAAGCGAGAGGACGGTGTGTATTTGGTACCCTTTGAACAAGAGTCCTAGCTAGGTCCCCCAGCCAAGTTCACACAGAAATAACTGGATCTTAATTTGTTTTTTCAGAGATTGGCCGTTGCCACTTTTCAATTTTATGTTGTACTGGGCTGGCAGACCTTTTATCGGCCTTCTGCAAACCTATATATATCTCTATTTGCCAGTCTCTCGTCAGAATGGGCGAGACCAGCATATATGTGGTGAAGACTACCGCGAATCAAGAAAGGTCGGTGGCGAATCTAATCTCACAGGTGGCGCGGAAAGAGAAGCACGACATAAGGGCACTTTTAGTGCCCGATGTCCTCAAAGGTTACGTTCTCGTAGAGTCTCCTGCCCCCGAGATTGTGGAACAAGCAATACAAGGCGTTCCCCACGCAAGGTCGATCATAAAAGGGGCCTCGAGCTTTGACGAAGTCGAGCACTTTTTGACGCCAAAACCGGCCGTTGTGGGAATCAACGAAGGTGCCATAGTGGAGCTGATCTCAGGGCCCTTTAAGGGTGAGATGGCAAGGGTCAAACGGGTTGACGTTGCCAAAGAAGAGATAACTGTGGAGCTCTTTGAGGCGATGGTCCCCATCCCCATAACCGTGAGGGGTGACCTCGTGCGCGTACTCAGCAAAGATGAAATTCAAAGGTGATTGCTCTTGGCAAATTTTGTAGAAGCGTTAGTACCCGGAGGAAAAGCCAGTGCAGGACCCCCGCTGGGCCCCGCGCTCGGACCGTTGGGCGTTAACGTTGCAGAAGTGGTGAAGAAGATCAACGAGATGACCGCCGACCTAAACGGCATGCAGGTCCCGGTCAAGGTGACGGTGAAGAGCAGGACCGAATACGATGTCGAAGTTGGGACTCCACCAACGTCTGCCCTGATCCTAAAGGAAGCAGGCTTGGAGAAGGGGTCAAGCGACATCACACAGGTCATGGGCGACCTGGCCATGGAACAAGTGGTCAAGGTTGCAGGGATGAAGAAGAAAAACCTGCTTGCCGCCTCGTTGAAGGGTGCCGCCAGGGAAGTAATAGGAACTTGTGGATCCATGGGCGTTACGGTAGAGGGCATGTCCTACAGAGATGCTCAGGCCGCCATTTTGGATGGCAAGTTTGATGAACTTTTGGCGGAGACGAAAGATTAAAATAGAGAATCGCCGACCGAGTCGGAGTCTCTTTTTGAGATACCGTAGTAGACGTAAAAGAACAGTCGTGGACTACGGGGGATTAGGATGAATAATACAATAGAGGAAGCTGTCAGACAGGCGATCTCCACGGCCCCTGAAAGGAGATTCAAGGAGAGCGTCGATCTGGCAATAAACCTACATAACATCGACATGAGCAATCCGGCGAACAGGGTCGATGAAGAGATGATCCTGCCGCACGGTCGAGGCAGACCGATCAAGATCGCGGTCTTCGCCGACGGCGAGACTGCTCTCCTGGCAGAACGAGCCGGTGCAGATCTCGTAATACCAGGTGAGGGCGTAAGCGATCTGGGTGAAGAAAAGAAAGAGGCCAGGAAGATAGCCGATGAATTCAGCTTTTTCATAGCCGAAACCAGCCTCATGCCGTCAATCGGTAAGAACTTGGGACCTATTCTGGGCAAACGGGGAAAGATGCCAATGCCCCTTCCGCCAAACGCGGATATAGCCGCTATCATCAACAGGATGCGAAACTTGATGAGAATTAGGTCTCGTGATCGACTTACTTTCCACCTCACAGTGGGGGCCCGGGACATGGACGTCCAGGAAATCACAGAGAACGTGGCAGCAGTCATAACCAAGCTCGAGCAGACCCTCAAAGATGGCAAAATGAACGTGAAATCGATATATGTCAAGACCACAATGGGGCCTGCGATGAAGGTGATGTAATATGTCCGCTGAGGTACACCACACAGAACATGTGCCGGAATGGAAGATAAGAGAGGTAGAAGAGGTCGCCAAACGGATTGACGAGTCTCCTGTTGTGGGCCTGGTGGGCGTGGCCGACATTCCCGCAAGCCAGCTCCAGAGCCTGCGAGAGGAACTGAGGGAAAATGTCACAATCAAGGTGGTCCGAAATAACATCGCCCTTAGAGCCTTAGAGAAGTGCTCTGAAGATGTTGGACCTCTCGCAGATTACATAGAGTCTCAAACGGCGTTCATATTCACCGACGTGAACCCCTTCAAACTCTGCAAGATGCTGGACGAGAAGAAACAAGCTATGCCCATAAAGGCTGGCGGAGTTGCACCAGGTGAGATAGTCATCGAAAAGGGCGATACGCCCTTTTCTCCCGGTCCCATGGTAGGAACACTCCAGAGCGCAGGAATTCCTGCCGCGATAAAGAGTGGAAAAGTGGTCGTAAACCAGACGACCACGGTGGCCAAGGAAGGAGATAAGGTATCTGCTCAGCTCGCTCAGGTCCTGGCGGCCATGGAGATATTCCCAAGGCAGATAGGGCTCGACCTGAGAGCAGTGTACGAAGGTGGACTTACCTTCAAGGCGGAAGATCTGGCCATCGACGTGGAAGGCATCTTGTCTCAGATTAGCATGTGTGCGTCCAAAGCTTTCGGGCTGGCTGTCGAGATTGCATACACCACGCCTGAAACCATTGAGCCCATCATACAGAGCGCTTCCTTCAAAGCCAGAAATCTGGTGGTCGAATGCGCCATACCCGTGCCTGGTATGATGGATCTGCTGCTTGGAAAGGCCGCATCTCAAGCGTCAGCACTGTCCAGTTTCGTTGAAGGTGGCAACAACGCCCCAGAAGCCGCACCGGTTGGAGAAGCGGAAGGGGCAAAACCCGTCGATGAGAAGGCCGAAGAGGCCGACGAAGAAAATGAGGAAGATGCCGGAGTCGAGGGACTTGGTGCCCTCTTCGGCTGATCGTGATCAAGAGGTGAATTAGGATGGAATACGTGTATGCAGCATTATTGCTTCACAGCACTGGCAAAGAGGTGTCCGAAGAGGGCATCAGTGCCATACTCAATGCAGTAGATATCACTCCGGACGAAGTGAGAATCAAAGCACTGGTCACTGCCCTTGAGGGCGTCGACATAGAATCGGTACTGGCAAAAGCACCTACAGCAGCCGCTGTAGCAGCACCAGTTGCAGCCGCAGAGGCAGCACCTGTCGCCAAGGCTGAAGAAGTGGAAGAAGAGGAAGAAGAGGCTGAGGAGAGCGGAATTGAGGGACTTGGTGCCCTCTTTGGCTGAACCTCTCAGCCTAGCCTTCTATTTTTGCCCGTTTGGGCGCTGTTTCTTTGTTTGGTTCTGGTTTTCTAGAAGCGGGAGCAAGATCTCGTGGGAGTTGAAAACGCCCATGACCTAAAGGCTTGTTCCAAAAATATGAAAGTCGATATGCTATAACGCTATTTTCATGGGAAATCTTCGGGGTTTTGGCCTTCAGATCTTGTCCAGCTTTTCGATGCCAATCTTCTTGACGTTCGGTTTCCAAATCTCCTCTGGCATCCACTCTGGTGCATTGGCGGGTTTCGTCACCGGATTGCGCTCGCCTTCGAAGATATGCACTTTCTTCGTTCCACGTTCTCTAAGCCTGATGTCGGTGTATCCCCTGTTTGCAGCCTTCAAGGCCGCTTGTCGGGGCTGTTTTCCAGTAAAAACCCCGATTTCGTTGCCTTCCGCATCTCTTAACGCGAAATTTCTTTTATTTTCCATAATTTATACCTCATATTACCCCTATCCAGAGGCAGATATGTCCCGTTGCATCCCTATATAACAAGTACGCTTATATTAATCTTTTGTTTGATCGAATATTTTATCTAGAGTGGATGGCGCAGGGCAGTTCCGTCTAGGACAAATGTCCCTGAGCCGAACAAAATCGTCACAAAAGAGACTAATATCGCCCTCACCTTCGCGAATATAGTGCGAATATAGTGTTTAACGATACCTTTCAGCCAAATCTCTAACTCTTATGAGTTAGAGATTTGGCCTATTCGTATCGTTAAACACTATTCTGGCGAGAACCGATTAGCATCATCTAATCGGTTCTCGACTATATTTCGCGAATCTTGCACGCTGTAACAAGGACCGTGTTTGTCCCAACATTGCGGCGAAGTTTGGAGTTACGAATGCAGAGTATATATTTGCAGAGCTTTCACCTATCTTCCATGTCTTGGGTTGTCTGGTTTACGGGACTTCCGGGTTGTGGCAAAACTACCATCGTTCAACGGACCAAGTCCAAGCTTGAAGAACAAGGTGTGAAGGTCAAAGTTCTCGAGTTGGACGAGGTTAGAAAAGTGATCACACCCAATCCCTCCTATACAGACGAAGAAAGAAGCATAGTTTATGCAAGCCTCGCTTACATGGCCAAACTCCTGATTGAGGCCAAAACGAACGTAATCGTCGATGCTACCGCAAACAAGAGACGTTATCGCGATCTGGCAAGAGACATCATACCCCAATTTGCCGAAGTTTACGTCAATGTACCACTAGAGGTCTGCATTGAACGCGAGGCGAAGAGAAGGGCGGCACATTCTCCAAAAGGCATCTACAAAAAGGGATCTTTGACGGGCGCAACGGTGCCCGGAGTCAATGTGACCTATGAAGAGCCCCAAAATCCGGAGATCGTGCTGGATGCAGAGAACCTCGATCCAGAGTCTAACGCCGAGATTGCAGCTCAAAAGATACTGGAAACCTTCTCCAAACATGGAACTTGATCTAGACAGCCTGGCAAAGATCCCAAAGGTTAATAATGACCGGGCATGTCAACTGAAATGTCACCCAATGCATAGGGAGGATTTACATTTGAAATTAAACGCAGGGTTTGTAGGCTTTGACGGCACAGAGAACAAAAGAACGCTTCTGGCCGTGGATGCAGTGAAAAAGGCGACTGGTGTTGAGGGCGATCTCAACGTCCTACTGCGCAGACCCCACGGCAGAGCCATAAGCGTTCAGAACAAATTCATCCGGATGTGTGGCGTCCGCGCGTATGTTTCCGACGAAGAAGACAAAGCTAAGTGGGAGAAGCTCGGTTTCAAGATCGATGGCGGTTTCAACGATTTCTTTGAGGCCTCAGATTTCGTGATGGTAGGAACTCCTGGTGGACAGGAGACGTCTTACGTCGAGGCGGGACTTGCCAACGATTGCCATATGTCGATGATGGGCGGCGCCAAAAGGCCAAAGATAATGGCCGAGCTTGAAGAAAAGGGCGTCGAGATCACAGACAAGCTCAAGGCCGATTTCGAGATGGAGTTCTTCTTTGGACTTGAGAACTACGAGATGTTCGCCAAGGCAAAACCTCAGGTGATCCAGTGTACCAGCTGTAACACCACAGGGATCAGCAGGGCATCCCTTGCTGCAAGACCTCTTGGGCTCAAGATGATCATGGGTAACATCGACAGAAGGCATGGAGACCCTCACACAGTAGTTAAGGCGTCACCCAGTGCCATCGATATCGGAAAAGGAGTGGGCCACCAGGGAACCGATGCGGGAACCGTCTTTGAAGAGGTCACCTACAGCATCAGGGCCAGCAAGGCGCCCACTACAGTTCCTCACACCAGCTACCTCGATTTCGTCTTCGAGGGAGATCCAACTCCAGAGGACTTCGTCGAGTGTTTGGCCAAAACCAGAGAAGTTGTGGTCATGCCCTATCAAGACGAGGCCGGAAAGACTCACGAGTGGACCAGCGAAATCCTTGAGGCGTTCCTTTCAGGATTTGAGAGACCCATCAGCCCTGAGATATATGAGCTGATAGTTTCCGACAACATAATCCCCGTGAAGTTGGGCGATTACACTATCATGCAGACGGTGATGATGGTCGAGCAGATGTCCATCGCAGTTCCAAACCACGTCGAGTCCTACCTGCTCTGTGCAGGGTATCCTGCAGAAAAGGTTCACGCTGACGTGGATGGGGCCCTTTCCTGTGTTCATGGGATATGGCCTGACAAGCTGAGCGTCTGAACAAAAGCATCCATATTTTTTATGTCTGATCAAACACTTAGGGGAAATCTCTCCAAAGATAAGGTCCGGCTGAGCGGAGATGCCGTAAAAGAGCTTTACGAGCAGGGTTACTTCGGGAGACCTTTGAATGGGGGACTCGAGCTATCTTTGGTGGAAGCAGCTTACCTTCTCGACAGAAACCGAATTGAAGTTCGCCGTGGCAAAGAGAACTTGGATTTCAAGACCTTCTTTGAGCTAAGTTCAGGACTTGAGAAAGGTTTCGAGTTCAGGTACGTGGTCTACAAAGACTTAAGAGAAAGGGGTTACTACGTCCAGCCCGGTGTCACCGACTTTCGGGTATACCCCAGGGGCGGAAAGCCGGGCAAGACCCCTGCTGAGTTTTACGTCTACGTGGTCTCAGAAAGGTTGCCGCTCTCACTCGAAGAGATGATGGGACCCATAAAAGTGGCCAGACAGATGAGAAAGAGGTTGATGCTGGCCATAGTCGATGAAGAGAGCGATATCACCTTTTACGAGGCGAGGGAAAAGACTCTGCAAGGAAAGATGAAAGCCCAGATACCAGGTGGAAAGGCAACGCTTCTTGAAGATAGAGTAGTTCTTTGGGATCCAGAGTATTCAGAGAGTCTCCACGAGATGGGATTTTACGGAAAACCGGTTGGCGGAAGGCTTCAGCTCTCTCTTGTAGAGTCTGCTTATCTCTTGGAAAAAGGGATCATAGATGTGGTAGATCGATCAGGGTCAAACCTCGATTTGGAAGCGTTTTTGGAACGGGCGCGAAAAGTAGAGGACGGTTTGGACCTGAAGTATCGGGTTTACAGAGACCTTCGGGATCATGAACTGGTAGTTAAAACCGGGTTTAAGTTCGGGAGCCACTTTCGAGTTTACAAGAAAGTAGAGGGGCCTTCAAAGGTACCTCACTCTGAGTATCTGGTCCATTCGATTCCAAAAGGTTACGTATTCCACCTTCCAGGAATATCGAGAGCCGTAAGGTTGGCTCACAGCGTGAGAAAGCAGATGGTCTTCGGATATGAAGACGATGGCAACGTTCGGTATTTGGAGATCAAACGGCTCAAGCCCTGACCAGAAACACAAAACCCCATCTATCTAAAGGCGAGGCTGGAGAAAATGCGCCCTCGTTTTTCCATTTTATTCTCTCGCCACCTGGAACGGATGTGGCAGAGGAGGAATAATAGGGGGACACGCCATGATCCGCACCTTGACTTGCACTTTTGTGCAGACACTTTCTTGCGAGAAGGAAGGCTCGATGAGGCTCTAGAACTCTACAGGAAGGCCGCTTGGAAGTCACCTTGCGACATGACCTCTCAGAAGAAGATTGGCCTCGTTTTGGGAATGATGGGGCGGTACATGGAAGCCATTGCCGCCTTCGATGAAGCTTTGAAGATAGACCCCCGGGACGGTCAGCTCTGGATGCACAGGGGCTTTAACTTCTGGCGGCTCGAACTGTGGCAGGATGCACAAACTTGCTTTGAGCGGGCGATTGTAATCGACCCCACGGATGAATACGCCCGGTACTGTCAAAAGGTGACGAAATTCGCCCTTTAGAGCGGGGTAGTTGACGTAAGTTCCTAAATCTCACCAAACATGCTTGAAATCTGCTAACGTTTGGAGATTACAGGGTCAATTGACGTTCGATCGCTTCGACATCTTTATCTTTCCCGAAGTAGTCCATTGATCTCAGTCAGGTCTCATCTTTGGAGATCTCACCAAAAACCAGCAACTAGCGCGGGGGTTGCCAAGTGGCCAAAGGCGCGGGACTTAAGATCCCGTCTCGTAGGAGTTCGCGGGTTCGACTCCCGTTCCCCGCACTTTATTACACCTTCTGCAGTTGATTAGGATAAAGTTCTTCGCCGCTTTAATCTATATTTGTTGATGAACTGGCATAAGTATTTTTCCGGTCCATTAATTACAATCCTGTCTCCCATTTGGCCTATACAGCCTCAAATTCTGCATTATTTCAGCAACAGGTCTCAAAGTACCTATTCCCATTTGATCTGCGATATACGGGCTTCTGAATAGACATCGCTCCGTCTCAAATATGGAGTAAAAAGGAGCTATGATGCTCCGCCCCCAACAACCTAATGCTATTCTATATGTTATGAGGCGACCGACAGATATAAATATAATGCCCCCATTCCAGGCCACCGTCGCTTTTCTGGGTGGGATTTATTCGGAGTATGTTGGGAGAGAGATATTAAATAACGGGGTTGGTTCCGTTTCCCAGCTTTGCTTAGAATTCAGTGGCATATACCTCATTGATCCTGATGTAATACAGCGCTACATAGTTGATCAACACCATATCCTGAATGGGAAACTATACCAAAAATATTTCTGTAATACTCGCGAATTTAAATATCTTACTACCGATTGGCCGAATACACTTTCTCGCAACGGCGGCAAAGTTAACCGTAGAGGAATATTTATGAACGATTTTGTAATTGGAACTGGTGGAAAGGCATCTAGACTGCAAAAAATAGATGAATTGAAGGCAACTTATGAAACGAATTGGAAATATTATGTAGAATATAAAGCAGGAATGACCTCACCTATCGTTCTGGAAGTAGTAAACGATCCAACAACTCAGGAATTGGAATTTGTGACGTTGAACGATGGAGAGCTAAATATCTGTGGATGGGTCCAAATTGGCGACAGAGTCATTATGCCGCCAAGTAGTTCAGCTGGAGGGACCATCAAACTTCCAGAAGCACCTGTTGATTACGTTGATATCAAAACGCTGGAATCAGAAATAGAACAGTTCATTCATAGTTGGTGCGATGTATCCTCAGATTATGAGAAAATCGCAGCCAATTATGCGATACTGACATGGATATATGACAAATTCTATACTGTGCCGTATCTTCGAGCAATGGGCGACTTTGGTAGCGGCAAAAGTAGATTTTTAGATACTGTTGGGGGATTGTGCTATCGAAGTATCAATATCGCAGGTGCAACTTCTGCAGCCATCTATCGATTGCAGAATATGTGGAAAGGTACCATAGTATGGGATGAAGCTGATCTGAAGGATTCATCTACATACGCAGATTTGGTGAAGATATTGAATTTAGGATTCGAAAGGGGTCACAATATACCCCGATGCGGTCAGAACGACTACAACGATATCGAAGTCTTTGATCCATTTGGCCCAAAAATATTGGGAACTAGAAATAAATTTACGGATAATGCGTTTGAATCCCGATGTTTCACAGAGATTGTGCAGCCAACAACTAGAGACGATATCCCCCAAACCCTCAACGACGAGTTTCATAGAAAGCAAATAGAATTGCAGAACAAATTACTAATGTTTCGGTTGCGTTGTTGGTCAAAATTGGATTCCAACGCACCAAACAAAATGGATTTGGGAGATATTGATCCAAGATTGAAACAGATTGCCACACCATTAGCAGTTATAATCGAAATGGCCACTCTAAATTATTTGTTGAAGTTCAAATCTGATTACTTGCAGAGCTATCAAGAAGGTATCAGATTGGATAGAGCCGACACTGAAGAAGGTATGGTTGCGAATGTAATTTTGGATTTGAGGGCGAAATGCAACACTCTTGATAACCACATAACCTACATTGACATCCAAACGAAACTCAATTCAAATTATGATTTGGATTTGACGCCACAAAAAATTGGTTACATAGTGAAGGGATTGGGAATTAATAAAGTAGAACGAATTAAAATAGGTGGAAAGATGACGAAGTACTTTTTGAGTACTGATCCGATACTCGATAAGTTAGCTGAAAAATACGGCCACAATATATCTAAAAATGAAAAAGTGACTGCCTGATAGTGTTATTGCACACTTTGAAAAGCCTGCAAAACCCTGCAACGCCTCATGATAGCGATATTGCAGGGTTGCACACTTTTTCTGGAAGAAGGGGTGTTATGCAAAAAAGGATGAAAGAGATAATCTGAAGCTTCTATAAAGTGGCTGCGATTGCACTTTGAAATGTAGTGCATAAACATTTATAATTTAAATTATATCTAATGATATCAAACGAACGTTTATATTATAGATATCAACATGGAAGACTGTAATGGCAACGCAGAGTTATGTTTCAAAGGAATTGATGCATTTTGTGGGTAGGGGGCAAAAAGAAGAAGATCAATACGGCCTATTAGTTAAAATTCTTAAGGAAGGTCTACTTAAATCTCGCATAAAGCCAGGCATCAGAGCTGTGTGGGGTGGACGGAACATTTCTGATGAAAGCATGTATATCCATTCTATGGTTTGTTTCTGTGATATACCCATTGGTGATCTTTCTATCCATATGGATAAATATAGTAAGTTTGGTTTATCCTTTCTTAAAACGTTTCTAGTTAAAAAGGGCGCAAATCCTGTTTTTTATATAGCGAACAATTCGATGATATACACCAAGAGCAGATTGGAATTATTTGATGAGATGGTTAAGAGATACCACGATTATACCATCCCACTACGTCACGCGGAAAACCCCTGGATACCTTTCTTCGATGATTATATATTGAGATATATCAAATGCTATGACGAATCACTAAATGAAGATGATGACAATAATTATTATATGGAACGCGAATGGAGGATTCTTGATAAAGTAGAATTCAATTTGGATGATGTATATCGAATAATTCTGCCAGAATCATATAGTGGCCGGTTCCGTGAAGAGTTTCCCGAATATTCTGGGAAAATTGAATCCGTATAGTAAATTTACCTGCCAAATCGAAGATTTAAATTTTGCTGAGTAATATTTTATATGCTATCATAGGTGGAAAAGTGTGCAACCCTGCAATATCGCTATCATGAGGCGTTGCAGGGTTTTAAAAAGTGTGCAACAAGCCTGCAACTGTGCAACAAATTTATCGATATGAATAATCAAAAAAAGAATCGGCAGATTATATGAAGTAGCTGCGATTACCCTCTGAAACAAAGTATCGAAGATAATTCAATTTTGGATATATCCTAATTTTCCCCGAAGCCCCTCCTCCACTTTTGGGAGGGAGGAGCGAAGGGGGGTGACATTGACAACCCTCTACCGTCTTTCCATCAATGGAGGCAGTAGAGGGTTGGATTATGTTAAAACCAATAATGTACACTTATTTAATATTATTACTATAAAAAACATTACATAGAATAAATTAAAGCAAATCATCGACTGCTTGTTTATACACTGAGAAGGCCAAATGCTGGTTTTCAGGCGAACTTATCCTCTGCTAAATACTCAGTAGTAATACCGATAGATATTTAGCCCAATGAACAAAATTTTGGCGCAAGGGATCATTTATGCGAAATAAGGGATGCGTGCTAATGTCAAAAAAAATTGGGTATTATACATTCGTAGATGCAAGAAGGCCGGATGGGATTAGAATCGTAGAATTGAAAGGTGATTTAGAAGGGATGCGGGTGGAACTTAAAAAAATGGGATTTAAGAGGCATAACTATGATGATCTACGTAAAATATTAAAAGATAATGAAATGATACAAATTGGTGACATTGAAAAAATTGGGCATAAAGTAAATAGATATTGTAATAATCATGTGAAAATAGATCCAGATGATGAATATTGGTCAAACGAAGCACCTGAAAAATCGATTACAATGTCTTTGGAAGAACATGAAGTGATCCATATGAATGATGCAATTACAGAGGCTACCGTCCCAGAAGAAGGTCTTGTTGAAGACATTGATCAAACGGATGAGCAAGACACCGACCAAGATGATGGCCCTATACATGTAGAAAACAGCAGAGTATACAGCGATAAAAGCGATCGCAGTATTTACGAGCTAGAGCGCAGGTGGAAACGAGGTGATTTGAATCTTAATCCAGAATTTCAAAGGGATTACGTCTGGGATAATAAGAAAGCAAGCCTGTTGGTAGAGTCAGTTTTATTGGAGATACCAATCCCAATTATTTATCTAGCAGAGGAAGCAGATGGAATATACACACTAATAGACGGCCAACAAAGACTGCGATCCTTTTTCAGATACATTAATAACGAATCTAAACTGAGAAAACTGAGGGTATTAACCGACCTCGAAGGGATGCTCTTTAAGGATCTTGATAAGGAAACGCAAACGAAGATCGAAGATGCAACTATACGTATCATTGAGATACGAAAAGAGACTGATCCAGATGTTAAATTTGAAATATTCGAAAGACTAAATGTTGGTTCAGTTAAACTTAATGATCAAGAATTGAGAAATTGTATATATCGTGGAAAATATAATAATTTACTAAAAGAATTATCAGAAGATAAGGACTTATTATACATATTGAGGTTAGATGAACCTCAGAACAGAATGCAACAAAGGGAACTAGTCCTACGTTATTTAACATTCTACAACCAGACATACTTAAAATATAAGCAACCAATGAAACAATTTCTAAATAATGAATTAGAAAATAATAAACATATATCTGATGATGAACTGATGCAATTGCGCCAATCATTCAAGAATGCAATATCTTTAACAAGAACTGTTTTTGGGAAGAACGGATTCAGGAGATTCGTACAAGGTAATCAGCGAGACAAAAATGGAACGTGGGAAAAACGGATTAACATGGGACTATATGATGTTGTGATGTACGGGTTTAGTACATATAAAAAAAATCAGATAATATTATATAGTGACACAATTAGGGAAGAACTCATTCACTTGATGACATCAGATCCAAATTTTATCAATAGCATCAGTGGAACTGGTACGACGAATACACAAAAAGTTCGTCTTAGGTTCAAAATATGGGAAGAGGCCCTCCAAAAAATCGTTGGCACCCTCAACAATGAACCCCGACTATTTAGCCTAGATTTTAAACGCAAACTCTACGAGAGAGACCCAACTTGTGCAGTGTGCGGTCAACGAATACATGATATTGATGACGCCTCCGTAGATCATATCGAGCAATACTGGCGCGGAGGGAAAACAATTCCCGAAAATGCCCGTTTGACGCACAGATATTGTAACTTAGCTAGATCAAAATACGATTAATATCCTAGATATTTAAAAATAACTAATAAATTGATAGGATTGATTTAAATTGATATTATAATGTTAAATATTGCTCATACCGTTCCCTCTTCGTCTTATCGGCTACGTGGGCATACCTGAGCGTTGTTCTAATATCGTTGTGTCGTAACACTTCTTTAACAATTCGTATATCACACCCCTTCGCGATCATTATTGTGGCTGGAGTGTGACGCGCGAATACGTGAACACCACCGGTCTTTTCTATGCCTGCCTTCTTTTTGTAGGTGATGAACATTCGGTAAACGTCTTTTCGATCCCATCTTTTCCCAAAGTCGGTGTAGAACAGAGGGTAATTGCCATCGATCTCTAAAGGTGGCCGAACTTCGAGGTATCGCTTCAAAACGGTGGCACATTCGTTGGAGATGAATACTATCCCATCTTTGCCCCCTTTACCTTCACGAACTCTGATGGTTAGGTTCTTCAGATTTATATCACCGTCGTCTAAATGGCACAATTCAGATGCTCTCAAGCATCCATAAAAGAGGGTATGGAGCATCGCCAGGTGTTTGATGTTGTGGCATACCGAGAAAACCCTCAAAACGTCATCTTCATCGAAGTAATGCGGTATATGCTCATTTTCCTTCAAAAATTGAACCGGCACAGATTCTCCAAGCATTTTATGATAATTTTGTATGCTAAAACTGTAATTGTTGATGGTACTCCTTGAGAGTCCCCTTTCATGGAGCAATTCGCGAAATTTCACAGAATCCTCTGCAGAGGGTCTATCAGTTTGAGCAAACTCAAGATATCTTCCAACACAACCCACATAGGATTCGATGGTAGACTCTCGCAGACCGATATCCTTTAAGTAGTTTGTATATCGGACTAATAACCGCTTGAAATCCGTTGCTGGTTGGGTATCTTCAGACCATTTCACATTTAACCGCTTCTTGGACATTTTTATGTCTCCTAAAGCGGTGAAGGGTACAATCCCGTTTCCAGATGGGATAATTCAACCCAAAACCAACAACAGAAGAGCGGGGGTTGCCAAGTGGCCAAAGGCGCGGGACTTAAGATCCCGTCTCGTAGGAGTTCGCGGGTTCGACTCCCGTTCCCCGCACTTATTATTTTTGAAATGATCACCCCGCTAGCTTGGCCCCGCCAGCACCTCCATCATCAGCCCCACCTCTGTAGCCGTGAGCACCCTCTCGACGCTCCCTAAATGCCAAATGCCAGAGCAACTTTTGCTGCGCTGCCCGCACGTAGGTCCGGGCAAGGTCCCAGACCTGGCCGAATAGGTTTCGCACCGGGTCCACGAAGCTCCTCCATGAAAGTTGATATGCTTAACTTTGTTAATTGCGTAAGCCGATATGTTTATCTCGAATTGGAGAAAGACTTGGATAACGATCAGGAACTTGAGACGGGAGAGAAGATGACGATGAGAAAGATCTTTGCCCTCATTATCGGGGCCTTCCTTTTGGCGCTTCCAATTCAGCTAGCAGGCGCAGCATCGAACGGAGAAATGGAGAAGGTCGGTCCTGATCCAGACAGCTTGGACATGATCTACGATGGGACCGTCTTTCTAAAAGAAGGAAACTTCACGTGGATCGACACGAACGATGAATCCCATATCATCGATAACTTCACGCCTCACGGAGCCCTCGACGCCGCGTCCCAGGATAGCAACTTCGATTACGGCGGCAGTTGGAAAGGGTTCAAGAACACGGCAGTCATCGACTGGATCGAGGATTACGAGTACGATAACACGGCTACGCCCAAGCTCACATGGAATTATTTCCTCAACGGGGCGTACCAAGACTACTTTTCAGATGTCACTGGCGTGAGCAATAACCCAATATCAGACAGCGACGAGATCGAGTTCTATTACAGCCCAGACCAGGAAAACGACGAGAACGCGATCGCCATCGTCAGGATCGCGGTTCGATCCAAAATAGACGAAACAGGATCAATTGAACCTGACAGTTCTGAATCTGACAGTTCTGAATCTGACAGTTCTGAATCCGACAGTTTTGAGTCTGGTGACTGGATCTTCGAGCTGAAAGGCACAACCTCAGAAATATTCACCAAAAAAGAGTTTGAGGAAGGGATCTCCTGTGGACACGTTGCAACTTACACAGATGAATACGGAACCTGGAGCGGAATTCCTTTGTGGCGGCTTGTTGGAATTGTGGATGGCGAAATAGAAAACCACCCCTATTTTGATGACGAACTTGCATCCATGGGATATTCGGTCAAAGTCAAAGCGGGAGATGGATGGGACACGACTCTTTCAAGCCTTGACATCGCCAGAAACGACGGATACATCGTGGCAAATTCCCTAAACGGCGAGCTACTCCCTCTGGCTATAGGCGATAAGAACAAACCCTGTTGGCCACTTCACCTCAAAGGTTCCGAGGTCTTTGGCGGACAACAAGTCGGAAACGTGATCGAGATCGAACTTGTGGGCTTACCTGAAATCACTGGAGGATGGCAGTTGACCCTTCTCGGTGACGTAATGGACGTGATAGACCAAGGTGAGTTCGAAGAGGCAATCGAATGTCATGGAATCAGATACGAGGATGAGTCTGGCCAATGGATGGGCCTTCCCCTTTGGTATCTGGTCGGAACGGTGGACGACGGCGAGATGAAAGATCACTGGACCTTTAACGAAACCTTGGCAAACACCAACTACACGATCGAAGTGATCGCAGAAGATGGCTACAAGAGATCATTTCAAAGCACCCAAATCGCAAAAGACGACGGTTATATCGTCGCCGCCACCCTCAACGATGAAGCGCTAAAAGAAGGAAAGCCCCTCCGACTCGTCGGCGAAAAGATGTCAGGCAAAGATCGAGTCGGCAGCATAACCGAGATCAGACTTCCAGAACTCTTGACTTCGCCCGCGGAACCTGGATCCTATAACCTCAACCTCACAGGCAAGATCTCAGACATACATTCCAAAACAGAGATCGAGATGGCTCACACACTCCACGAGGCCACTTGGACCGACTCTGCAGGACACGTCTGGTCTGGCGTTCCGCTCTGGATCTTCTGCGGCTGGGTGGACGATCGGACACCTCACGGACCCAAAGGTTTCAACGACAAAGCAGCAACTTCAGGATACAAAGTCACGGTAAAGGCCGATGACGGATACGCCAAAGAGTTTGCAAGCTCAGATGTGGCACGAAGCTCTGACTACATTCTCGCAGACAAAATGAATGGATCGGCCCTCCCAGAAGAGAACTGGCCACTCAGGCTAGTTGGACCCAGTGCCCTTGGCGGAAAAAGCGTCGGAAAAGTGGTCGAGATCGAACTATCTGATTTCGAGGAGGCGTCGTCCGATCACGAAGATCTGCCATCTCTTCACATAATCAAGTACGGCCCAGACGGGACCACCATCGAGAACGAGACTGTCGTATCCTATCAATGGATGGAGGAGAACCTTCCGGTCCAAGGTGATGGTGATACTCTTTACAGGTTCGAGGCCGTCGACTTTACAGGAGATAACTGGGACAAGAACGAAACCTACCCCGGCAGCTTCAAAATCGAAGAGGCTGTGAAAGGAACTGCATTAAGAGACCTATGCGATCTCCTCGGAGGCATGGGACCTGAAACCGAGATCAAGCTGATTGCAAGCGATGGCTACGAGACCAGCCTTGGCCGAAAGAACGTATACCCCGAAGAACTCTCCGAAGAACGGATGGCGCGGCAGGGTGAGCCTTTCCTTGCCTGGTGGTCAAAAGACGAAGGCTACGTTCCAGATTATTCCAACGGCATGAGGCTCTTTTTCACTGCAGGTGAAGACCACATCTTTGGACTTGGGGACATGCACGAATGTGTGGACGAGAAGTACTGGCACTATTACTGGGAAAACAACGTTCAGTATCCATCCTGTGCAGGCCTCTCTGCCAAGTACGTCGAGACCATCAAGATCAGATCCGAGCCAGAATCCGACTGGAGCCTTTTCCTCGAACTCGAAGGCGCTCTCAACGAAACGGTCAGCAAATCCTATTTCGAGCAGGCGCTGGCCTGTACCATGGGAAATCACGCCGCTGAATACACCGACGAGAAGGGCAGAACCTGGGAAGGACTTCCACTCTGGCTGCTCTGCGGCTGGGTCGATGACGAAAATTCCCACTCGGAAGGTGCTTACAACGAATCTTTCGCACGATCAGGATATGCTATCACCGTCGTTGGAAGTGACGGCAGCAAGGCGACTTTCAAGAGCGAAGACACTGTCCGAAACGAGGAATACATCGTGGCCAATAGCCTGAACGGATCCCACATTTCAGAAGATGATTCGAGCTGGCCGCTCAGGCTGGTCGGATCCAAGGTAGACGGATCCGAGAGCATAAAGGGCGTCGCCAAGATCATGCTGGTAACGGTGTGATGGACCCATCCAAAAAACAAGCCTCAAAATTCTATTCGAAGGCTGTCGATATCATGAGGCACAAGAAGGCTTCTGGCTATCTGTTGATCGTGGCGCTCCTGCTGGCATTCCCGGCACAGGCTGGTGGGACCACAGACCTATACATCACAAAGTACGCCAGTGATGGAATCACCATTCTGGAAGAGACAAACGTGAGCTGGGAATGGATGATGGAAAACCTTCCAATCCACGGAGACGGCGCTACCCATTATTACTATCAAGGACCGATCTTCAAAGAGGCCTGGAAAAAGGAACACCCAAACGCACCTTACGACCGATGGAACCCTGAAGAAGACATGAACGTGCTCGGAAAGGACATGGGCAAAGTGATGGGATCGAGCGTCAAGGACCTTTGCGATCTTGTGGGCGGGATGAAGCCAGGTGACCTTGCGGTGATAAAGGCAGCCGACGGGTTCCAAAAGACGATCCCCTATGCCAACGTCTACGAACCAGATCCAAGACAGGGCGTTATGATCGTGAGCTGGTATGCCATAGGTCTGAGTAGTGGTGGCGATGAAGGGTACGTTCCAGACGACTATCGAGAAGGAATGCGTCTTATCTTTCTGGCCGACGATTCTTCTAACCCCTGGGGAAAACACGTCTTCGGGATCGAAGACATGCGACGATGTCTTCCGGAACAATTTTGGCATTACTACAGTTATCCAGACTATCCTTCCACCACCGGATATTCCGTAAAGTACGTCGAGAGCATCGAGATCTACAGCAAGGAGCCGCCTAGGTGAAACGATTTCGATCCAGGAACGAGATTGAGTCGAGATGATGTTAGACATGACAATTCAGATTGAAGACGTTGATACGTATCGATTTTCGTCATTTGAGCTTGGAGATGCAGTTCATGGGCGTTTGGCATGACGATCGAGATTGAGGCAAAGAGCGTTTGGAAGGTGGCGCGCTTGAAGGCTTGTTTCGTCTTGTTATCGATGTTGCTTATATGCTCGGCTCTCACCCAGGCTGAGCCCACGACAGAAGTTAGGCTTGTGAAGTATGCAGAAGACGGAACGATCCTGGGCGAAAGGACTGTGTCTTATCATTGGATGGAAGAAAACTTAGCAATTCTGGGCAATGGGGCGACTCATTACTATCACCAGGGCCCAGTATTTCAAGGTGATAAATGGGACCCACTAGAGACTTCTAGCTTCAAAGATAAGGGCGCTGTGAAGGGGACCGATCTCAAAGACCTGTGCGACCTTGTGGGCGGAGCAGGTCCCGGTGACGAGATCCAAGTCCACTGTGACGATGGATACACCCTTGAGTTTGGACGCCAGAACGTGTACGAGCCAGATCCAAAGCAAGGACCACTCGTTTTGTGTTGGTACTGTGGAAGTGATGTCGAGGGATTTGGAGAAGTTCAGGGAACTGGATATCCTCCTGACTACTATGCTGGAATGAGGCTCGTCTTTTTTGCCGACAATTCCACTAACCAGGAAGGAAAACACGTCTTTGGAAACTGGGACATGCACGAATCGTTCCCAGATGCGCGCCACCACTTCTACGATCTTTACCCCTCGACGAACGGGTTTTCAGCCAAATGGATCGACGAGATTAGAATATATTCTGGCTCGCTTCCTGGCACAGCCTGGACGATCGATTCTGAAAGTAAGCTAGAAGAGAAAGGGGTCGAAGACGTCGAAGAAGGTGCGAAACCAGATAACCGACCATCAGAGAGATCCGAAGATCAATCCGAAGAACGCGCCAGAAGTGAGACAATGCCTAACGTGGCTCATGTAGAGTACCAGAATGAAGGCGACCAAAAAGACGTGAGTGATGATGATGATGATGATGATGAGAGGTTTTCGCCGGAGTTTGGCGTTCTCACGGCTTTGGTCGCCATCGCGTTGGTACTCTATAGCAGGAGGTGGAGATGACGCCCAGAATAGAACGGCGCTGGATTGGCATCATCGCCTTGATATGTGCAATTGCTGTTGTGGTCCTATATCTTGGCCACTTTTATCAGCCAGAACCATTTTCAGAGCGCTATGAAACTTCAGAGAGCTACGACGCCGCACCCCTAGAATGGAACTTGACATTGGTGGGAAACGGCCATGAACGAATTTTGACGCTGGAAGATATTAGGAAGATGCCTTTCATCGAAGGTTTAGGCGGGTTCTTCACTACGGTCGGAGTGGTAAACGGTCCTTACAGATGCAAAGGCGTCCTGGTAGAAGATCTATGCGAACATGTTAATGGACTTGACAAATCTGGAACGCTCCAAGTCGTTGCACCTGACGGTTACATGATGGTCTTTTCTCATGATCAGGTTCTTGGAAACTTTCATACTTATGATCCTGAAACGTTCAGGGAAGTTCCTCATGAAGACTTGAATATGATCCTGATGTACGAAATAGATGGAAATCCACTATCTGATCACGACGGAAAACCCTTCAGGATAGCGATAGTATCTTCAGAGGGCAGATATCTGACAGAGGGACATAACTGGGTGAAGTGGGTGAACAAAATGGTGATCAGAAACGCCAATGTCCTTGGATAGGGGCTATTTCTTGATCCCGAGGGTGGTGTCACCATCCGAAGACGTATCACTAGTGCCCTTCTTTGGCCTCGTTTTTCTGACGGGATATATTTTGGGTGTGGCCTCTTTGAGCTGCAGATCGAGAGCTAACTTCTTGTTGTACCAGGCTCTCACAAAAAGGGGATCAATATTGATGGACATGTTGTAACATTCCAGAGCCTGATCGTACCTTTTGAGCATGTAGAGGGTGTTTCCCTTGGTGTACCAGGCCAAGGCGTTCTCAGCGTTGAAAGATAGCGCCTTATTGCAACATTCAAGAGCCTCATCATATCTTTTCATCAAGTACAAAATGTCGGCTTTAGCGCTCCAGGCCTCCCAACATTCAGGCTCTTTTGCGATCTCTTCCTCGACAATAACCATGGCCCCTTCTAGCCCGTTTGACGAAAGAAGTTGCAGGACGTTTTGGAACGATTTTTCGTTAATGGGTGTTTCTGAATCGATCACCATATTTGACCCCCATATCAACTATTGGGGGGTATCTTCCTATTTATAGACACTTGAGTATACTGATGCGATTTAGTCAAAATGAGTTTTATTAAAATAGATCCACTGCGCATGTTGCATTTTCAGGGGTGAAATTCGTCACATATATGGAAATAGGAGTATGTGCGGGAAAGGTCTGAACCATGAACCAGATAAGCATGCGTTTTCTGTGGCGTTTTCGTTCGTTTTCGTTCGTATTCGTCTCTGGCCAATCTCCGTACTACACTTGAATATGTCCACAAATTATAAGACCGCACCACTCCCAACTTCACTCCAATGATCTTCCAGATCCTGGATGCCAAATATACTTATGACAAGGAAGGCTACCCCCTCATTCAGCTCTTCGGGATCGCGCCATCTGGCGAGCCTGTGAGCTGCAAGGTCGCGGGATTTCGACCTTACTTTTACGCTCGGGTCGATGAATTCCGGATAGAGGAAGTCGCCCTTGCCATAACGGGTATGAGTCCGGATCTGAATGCCAAAGTCGTCGAAAAGTTCAGGCCCGTGGGTTATCAGTCGCGTCCTTCAAAGATGATCAAGATCGAGGCCAAAGACCCAAAATCGGTCAGGATATTCAGAGAATCGGTCCTTTCACACCCAGGGGTGAAAGAGGTGTACGAAACCGACATCCTGTTCAAGAACCGGTTCCTGATAGACAGGAATCTGGGCGGGATGAGATGGGTCAAAGTGGAAGACCTTTGCGAAAAACCGGTGCCTTACGAGGCCCTAAGCCCGATCACCATCAGCTCAGAAGGATCAAACAAATCCCATGCCAATGCGCCATTGAAGTATCTTGCCTTCGATATCGAGTGCTTACCTCTGAACGGGGAGATGCCAAATCCCCAGACTTCTCCAGTGATAATGATCAGCCTTGCCTTCTGGCCAGAGCACAATGGCGTGCGCGACCTGGTCCTGGTTGGAAAAGACATGGATTGTTCACGTCCTGACGTTTTACCTTGCAAGAGCGAGAAAGCTTTGCTGGAACGGTTCATGTCCACAGTGAAAGACTACGATCCTGACGTGATAATGGGCTACAACTCCAACGAGTTCGACTTTCCCTACCTAAACGAACGGGCCAAGATTCTCGGGGTGAGCGCTCGGGTCGGCAGAGACAAGAGTCCCTGGATCGTCAGAAAGATCGTAAACCAGACCAGGGTCGAGATCACAGGGAGAATTGTGGTCGACCTTCTGCCTCTCATCAGGTCGTCTTTCAGCCTGAAACGCTATACTTTGCGTAACGCGAGCCAAGAGCTTCTCGGGATAGAAAAGCACGACGTCGAGCCAAAAGAGATGGAATCGCTATGGAAAAGCGAGGGCGAAGAGTTCGCAAGGTTTGTGAGTTATTCCCGCCGAGACGCCTTCCTTGCGCTTCACCTTCTTTTGGATCTCAATCTCTTGGACAAATACATAGCTCTTGCCCAGACCAGCGGATCTTTGATTCAAGATGTGGTCAATGGTGGCCAGACTGGAATGGTCGAAAACCTCCTTTTCAGAAAGTTCCAAGGGCAGAACCGAGTCATCCCCCCAAAGCCCGATGCCGACTTATCCCAAGCAAGACACGCGAGAAGCGCCGAATTGAAGGGGGGTGCAGTCCTCGATCCAAAGAAGGGTTTATCAGAAGACGTGGTCATTCTGGACTACCGATCACTTTACCCATCGATAATGATGGCCCACAACCTCTGTTACTCCACGGTCGTCTCCGAGGACCGACCCGCACAAAATGTCATAACGTCACCCTCTGGTGGCGAGTTCGTCGATTCCGAAACGTCGCCTGGAATCGTACCTGGAGTTCTGCGCAGCCTTCTGGATCAAAGGACCCAGATCAAGAGTCTGATGAAGACCGCAACAGACGACGAGCGACAACTTCTCGATGCGCAGCAATACGCCCTCAAGATCTTGCTCAACTCGTTTTATGGATATTCTGGTTATGCCAGAGCCCGGCTCTACAGCTTGCCATTGGCCAATGCCGTGACCAGCTTTGGAAGGACAAATATCCAAAATACCAAAAATATGGTGGAAAGTATCGGGTCCGTCTGCGTAAGAGATGGCAATGCTTTCCTTCCCCAGGAGCTGGACTCGTCCCCCTCTGGCAAAGAACCATTTGAAAGATACGATCTTTCAGTAGTCTATGGAGATACCGACAGCGTTTTCATCCAAATCAAACCCCACGACCCGAAATTAAGGAAAGTTACTCTTGACGAAGCCGAGACGATCGGTAAAAAGATCGCCCAGACCGTGACGTCAAAGCTCCCGCCACCGATGGAACTGGTTTTTGAGTCTTTTGCCAAAAGAGGCGTCTTTTTGGTAAAGAAACGGTACGCTCTTTGGGTTTTCGAGAAGATAGGAGGGGAATGGAGGGACAGAATCAAGGTTCGAGGGATGGAAACGGTCCGACGAGACTGGTGCGAGCTCACCTCAAAGACACTAAATAGGTGCCTCAACCTGGTTTTGATAGAGGGCAAAGTCGATGAGGCAGTCGATCTCGCCCGCTCTGTCGTGGAGACGCTCCAGAAATTGGACCTTCAAAAAGACCCTGAAATCTTGGAAGATCTGATCCTGACGAGACGCTACACCAAGAGTGCGGCCTCCTACAAGAACAAGCAACCTCACGTTCAGTTGTCCGAGAAGATGCGCGCCAGAGGCGGACGCGTGCCCCAGGTTGGCGACCGAGTTCCTTTCGTGATCTTAAAAGGAAAGGGCCTCTTCGTTGACAGAGCCGAAGATCCTGAATACGTTCTCGAACATGACCTGAAGATAGATACAGATTATTACATCGAAAAACAGATTCTTCCGCCTGTGCTCCGTCTCTTATCCCCTTTTGGTGTGACCAGAGTACAGCTCGTCTGGGATTCAGAACAGCAGCTGCTCTGCGAGTTTGATCCCTGTTCGGAGACGCGATCGCGAAAAGGTGTTTCTTGTGGAGAGACTATTGCTGATAATGTGATAAGTGCGGCAAGATCGAAACAGAAATCGCTCTTTGATTTCTGACTTGAGAACTCAAAAGCAAGATCCTTCACTTGATCAAAGATGGATCGTGGGTGCCAGTAATTGAAAAAAATCTGAAAGACAAACACGGAACGCCCATATATGGTAAGTTCAATCCTCAAACGTGATCGTCTTTTGGGTCTCGAATGTTCCGTTCATTTTCTGGTCGGCTTTTATCTTCTTGCTGAACTTAGAGTACTCTGTCTTGGTACCCCAAATGCCTTCGAAAGCTTGTTGAGTGTCAAAGGAGAGGACGTTATTTGCTGAGTTGTTCAGGCTCTTTATCGTCCCAGTTTCGCTCTTTTGCAGAGTGCTAGTGTCGAATCTTTCGGTTACGCTGGCCCCCATGCCACCATGGAACGCGGGAGATTCCATCATCTTGAACCCTTTGATATGCCCTTCTCCAAATACGAGGTTCCTGCTATCTGTGAAGTTCACTGTGGGGTTGCCCTTTTTGACCTCTTTTTTAGATTCCATCTCGATCGATCCGGATCCGGCAATGTCCTCTCTGAAATTGATAGAAGACTCACGGAACACGTTGTTGATGGAAACGTCGCCCTTTCCAACCACCGTGGTGGACTCAATGTAGCACATGCTCGCCGTCCCTCCTTTCGACTTAACCATCTCAGACTGTTTTGGAGAGCTATCGGGTGGCGTATCTTTCGCAATCGGCTCGCTCCAGTAAAGAAGGTAAGGACCGTCTTCAGACCATCTGACGCCGTCGCTGACCTTTATCAAAATGGACATGTAAGTTCCAGCAGTTTGTCCTGGGATTTCAGAGCTCCAGTAGCCGTCTGTTGGGTCACCTTCCTCGATCGCCATCTGGAGGTGGTTGGTACTGTCAACATCGAGCATATTGCCACTTGGGACTTTGGTTCTGGCTATGCCCCAGATAAGATCGATCGAATAGACACCTCGATCATCTGAAGCGTGTATTGACATCACTACGGGTTCACCTTCAGAAGGTTCTGGCGGGAACGCTGCCACGTCTATTATCTGAGGCGGTTTATCTATTTCCAACGCGTTCAGACTCTCTATAGTCAGCTTGGTGTTGGACATTGGCCTAACCGATATCATGTCGTCAAACCCCATCGTCATCCGTCCTGAAGTGGTTCGCATTCTGGGATTGTCAGATGGAGCCTTGACGTACAGGCTCTTTGGGTCTGCGAATTCTATTGGCTGGGCAGATCTTACCTCGCCAGAGACGCTCACCAAAGGAGATCCCGGATCGGTTCGGAGGTATTGGTAACCTGTGATGCCATCATCGGACGGAGAATAGGCAGGCTGTATCGAGGTGGGATCTTCAGGTGGACGGAGAGTTTCGGCTGCAGGGGGTTTGGGTGTGACTGTCGGACAGATGAGCGTATCTGAAGTTGGATCTATTGCATCCAGTCCCAGGCTCGCGTCTTCAAGTTCAACGGGTTCAAGGCGGTAAGACGACTTATCGACGCTATTTAGGCTGGGTCTTGGCATTGTGGGCGATTTTGGCGAGGCCAAAGATGGCTCGGTTGGAAGTGGCAAGGTTTTATCCTCGACTTTTGAGGACGTTTTCGTCTCATCTGACCCTGAACTTTTCAGCCTTATGCTCTCCAGCATCTCTCTTAAGCGTTCCATCAGGCTGGATATTCCAGAGGTGCTGTACTCTTCCTTTCGATAGGCATAGGCTGAGTCAGTCTTTTCTCCCTCGTGAGATTTTATAACATCTGAAGCGTTCTCGGCCTTTTTCCCGATCCCACCGTCTCGCACCACTGGCACAGCCCCAATCTCTGCTTTGGCCAGATCACCTCGATCGCCCAAAGCCTTCGATACGTCTTCAGCGGTCGAGTCGCTGCCATCCGCTGTAATTGGTAAGGTCTCGGTCGCTGCCAAGGATGTTTTGACCGATGGCGGTGTCGGCTCGTATGAGTCCAAAGCCCCTTGACTTTCCTCAAAATCACCTGTCATTTTGATGTCGTCTTCATCAGGGATCTCGATCAAGCCGACATGAAGCTTGCAACTCTCTTTAACCAAAATACCATCTTTTGTGAAACTTTCAGCTGTGATCAGGTCGTCTATCTCGCCTGAAACTTCAATTTGGGACGTCACCGATTGACTGCTTCCAGGTGCCAGGTCGTCCATGGCGCCCAGTTGGCCCAAGGACTTTCCAGCAATGGATATGGCGGTGAGTGACGTGCATCCTTGATTTTCGACCGTGACGATTACATCAACCAAGTCGCCAGGTCTTGCCAGAGCCGGATTTGCTTGGGCAAAAAGATCGATCGCGGCAAAGAGATGTTTCACTTCTGAAGTTGCGTCCTTTGACCAGGCCTTGCCTAACGAGTCCTTTCCTGTCGCCTTGAACTTGAGGATCTGGTCTTCTTCAACTAAGAACTTGTACTCGATCGTTTTGGACTCACCAGGTTTCAAAGTGTCCAAATGTTCGAGGATGCAGGATTCTGATTCCGAGAGGGTTACGCCAACGAGAGGATCGTCTCCAGGGTTGGAGACAACACATTTCAGGTTAATTTCTCTCTTTCCTGAGACTTCTATAGTCGACGGGTCCACGTTCAGGTTTATCTGTGGCGATATGGTTTTGATCTGAACCTTGGACGATGCCAAGATTGTCTCGCCGTTTGGAAGGTGGGACTTTGCAGTTCCTAGAAACTCTTCGCACCTCTCTGGCCTATAGGTGGCTGAGATGTCAACCGATTGACCTTTGCCGATTTTCGGCAGCCTGTACAAGTCCGAGCCGTCTCTTACGAAAGAGACGTTATCAAGGTCCAATTCGCCAGCGTTCTTGACGGTCCAGATTATCTCAACGGTCTCGCCGGGATACGCGATCACATCTTTGGGTTTTGCCGACACCTCCAGTTTAGGATCAAAAACCAAAACTTCGACCCTTTCTGATCTGGTAAGTTCATGGCCTGTGGCATCTTTGACCGTGGCAAAAACATCTTCAGAGAGGTCTTTATCCAGAACTGAACGTCTCTGAAGTGTCCTCGTTTCGCCAGGTTTGAGACTTTCAATTTTCCCGATATCGCCAAAAGCGTCTGTGATCGTGATATCAGTCAAGAGATCGTTGCCCACGTTTTTCACATCAGCCTTGATGAATACCTCTTGACCACGACAGATCTTCTGGGGCAATGCAGAGGCTTTGAGGTCCAAACCGGGTGAGATCGTCCTTATTTGAACTTCTTTTCTGTCAGTCAGAGCGTCACCCTTGGGCTTTGTGGCGCTGGCGATTGCAACAAGGGTCATCGTCTCTTCTGCCGTTATTGTGCCCTCGATGACCAGACAGTCCCCCGGCAAAAGGGTCCGGGTTGTGTTTGCATTTCCGCCACATTCGATCCGAGCGTCTCTGAGAATCTGAACTCCTGTATTTTCGGCTGTGCATCTGTATCGGACAAAACCGCCATCTTGGAGAACCGTCCTGTTGACTTGGAGTGTTGCAACGAGCTTCGAGCCGTCATCGTCATCTTCAGAACTCTTGCGAGATGTGCCTGATTTTGAGGCGGTGCTATCCGATCCAGTGGTGGACGAAACTGACCTTGTATCGCTCGTCCTCGAAAACTCGCTAAAATCGTTGGACTCGAAGTTGAAATCGTCTCTCTCAAATTCGAACTTATCGTCATCCTTCAAGCCGTCCTTGGTATTCAACTCGGTTTCATCAGACTGCTCAGTTTTGTACGATTCCACAGGTGCCGTTTCTATCTTGGATCTCGATCCCGTCTCAGATTCCGCTCCTGATTCCGCCCCAGATCCTGCAGACGAAGTGACTGTGGTAGTTTTCTTGGTGGAATCGGATGATGACGAGAAAAAAGGCGACATGCTGAAGATATCTGAACGGGTCTGACTTCTTCCAAGCGAGGATTCATCTCCAAGCGAGGATTCGTCTCCAAGCGAGGATTCGTCTCCAAGCGAGGATTCGTCTCCAAGCGAGGATTCGTCTCCAAGCGAGGATTCGTCTCCAAGCGAGGATTCGTCTCCAAGCGAGGATTCGTCTCCGAGCGACGATTCGCAGGTGACTGCGTCACCAGCAGAATCCATGCAGGTGACTGTCACGGTCCCACCACCCTTTGATCCTTCCCCGACCAGACTCTGGGTTTCGCCGGGGTTGAGCTGGGGGAGAATCCCCAAGACGTTTCCGTTCTCGTCTTTCAGGGTCAAACGTCTTAATATGTCATTGCCGGAGTTCTCTAGCCTATATTCAAAGCCAGTCTCCCCGTCACCAGCACCCGAAACCACCGTGACTTTGATTGCGGGATTGATTGCAGTCGCCTTCACTGTGACCAAGTCGGATACGATCTTGCCATCGTCAGTGCTTCCTTCGGCTTTGATATTGAGTGAAAGGTCCTCAGTGACTCTTTGACTTCTCGAATAGATCTTGGATTCACCCGGTTTCAGATCACCCGCAGATATCCTCCATCCAGAAGCTGTGATCATCACCCTCCTAAGGGTTTGGGTGCCGCGATTCGTAACGATTGTCGTGATCGTTGCCGCATCCCCTGTGTGAACCTTCTCAGTGCTGATGGTTGCGTTCAGCTCCAGTTTTGATGATGTTTCAACCTTTGCGGCAGACATTATCTTCATTGGCTCGTCGGAGGAAGTTGTGGCGACCGTCTCGATTCTTTCGCGGAGGGGTGCAGACGAGACCGGGATTAAGGACTCTTTTTGACATATCAAGGTTCCTTTGGATTTGGCAGTCACCTTGAGGTTCAGATCGCTTTCTATTGGGGGCGTAGTTCTCCTAAAAGAAAGGGTTCCACCTGAAGCAAGCCTGTCCTGAAAGCCGATCTGGCCGAAGTTGTCGCTGATGGAAAGGTCTTCGAGGACATCGTTACCTCGGTTCTTCAGCTGGATTGTGTAGTTGAGCTGATCTCCCGATTGGAGGGCGGCGGTCTTGATATCCAAGAAGAGCTCGGTCTTGTCATCGGAACTCCATGGGAACTTGAAGTCGAACGGGAGGGATAAAGCCGTGGCAGAGGAAACAAAAATGGTGAAAAGAAGGATTAAAAGAATAGATATGGGCAAAGCTAGACGGAACTGGCTAACTCGATCACCTCTAAACGGCGAACACCTTTGGGGCCACACTTTCATGCTGAAGTAGGCAAAAGGCCCACCGGTTTTTGCCAGCGTACCTACCGTTGCACCTCCACTTTTATTTACCAGACTCTGAGTCGGTCCGCCTCCGGGTTTTCTGAGAACATCAAAGCCCTTCACTCCAGCAAGGGCCTAAAGTCTCGCAAGGGCGGCGATAGACCAGAGGGAAAGGTCGGCAAAGCGCCTTTCCATTGGATCAGTTCGTATCGTCAAACACTATTCTGGCGAGAACCGATCGGTCCTATCTGATTGGTTCTCGGCTACAGATAGATCCAACTGCCGATGATATCTGCTCTATTTCGTCGAATCATATCATCTTCTTGGATCCGAGCGCTTCAAGCTCTCGTTTCCGCCTGGTGTCAACCTGCCTAATGTCTCGCCTATGCGACGGGAACAGGCAACTCCACGTCGATAAGGAGGATGGCAGTTGACCCCGCCCCCTGAATAGATATTTCATTCACCGTTTCTCTATAAAGCTGTTTCGGAAGAGATTGAGCAGATCTAATCAAGTCCATTCTCCATCAGGATCGTGTCCACAGAAATAGATCTCAATACCATACAAAAGTTTCATTTAGCGTACCGTTGCCTATTGAGACGTCACATTGTGAGATTTAATCCATGCGTGCCCTTCACGTAGTGGTAATTCGGATCTGGGCAACCCTTATAGTCGGCGAGAGATAGCATATTCACATGGAAGCTCTGGCTGCATTCCTTTTGACGTTGGGGATGACTGGCATTCTCCTTTTGAAGATCAGGCTTCGGCCTTTTCTGAGCCTGGTGGTAGCTGCCCTCGTCTACGGCCAACTCGTTGGAATGGGGCAATCAGAGCTGATCGGACATGTGGGATTTGGCCTTGGTCGCGTCTTTTCGGCTCTGGCCATAATAATCTTCTCTGGATCAGTCATCGCCGAACACCTGAAGGTAAGTCGTGGCGTTGAGCGGATCGTCGCGGATCTGGTTTCTGTCACAGGGACAAACGGCATGTTGGCCTCGGGGATCGCGGGGTATCTGGTATCATTGCCTGCAATGTGTTGCATGACCTCGTATCTGATATTGGAACCGGTGGTGAAATGTCTGGGCCAGGAAATTGAAGGTTCCGGTGTCATGACCGCGGCGTCTTCGGTGATATCCTTCAACTTGATCTATCCATCCCCGGTCATGATCGCGCTGACGGGGAATTTTGATGTATCTTCTGCAGAAGTTCTGAAGGCAGGCCTTCCCATTTCCTTGCTCCTCCTTTTAGTCGCCCTGATCTATATGGTTCGTCTCCCTGCACCAAAGACACCTATCACATTTTGCCGTGATGACCTTCCTTCCAGGGTGCGTTCCTGGGCACCACTTTTGCTGCCGATCCTTCTCATTTTGGGCGGGTTTATCTTCCCTGGCCGGTCGTTTGCCAGTCCCAACATGGCGCTGTTGATCGGTGCGTTGGCATCGGTGGCGCTTTCGGGCGATAAAGCAGATGCAGTCATAAGATCTGCTTCGAGACGGGCTGGGATTATCATCTTTGACCTTTCTGGAGCGGGAGCCTTTGGGTATGTGATAGGCCAAAGCGGGCTTGCTGAAGATCTGACCTCGATCATGGATGGGGCGATTCCAGCGGTAGTCCTGCCGTTCTTGGTGGCGGCAATTCTCCAGCTGGCTCAAGGGTCGAGAGTTGTGACCGCGGTTATAGCCTCTGAAATGCTGAGAGGATATCCGCTTGAAGGAACGACCATGATATTCTTGATCTGTGCCGGTGCATTTACATTCTCTTACGTGAGCGATCCTTACTTTTGGCTGGTGAAAGAGACTGCCAAAACAGGGATGAAAGAGACCTTTTTTGGCTACACCCTTCCACTTACCATCTGTGGCCTCCTGGTATTTGGAACGGCCACACTGCGCTGGTTTTTATTTTTATAAAAAATGAGCATGAGCTGATCTGACAGCGTCTTTGATATCTTCTTTGGATCGGGAAAAGTGAAGATGAGACTTGCATTTGCAGTCGGTGCATCCGAACCGGAGAATCGAAACGAGCTGCGACCCTACCCCTTTCGCGATGGCGCATTCCAGGTCGTCTTCGGTTTTGGTAGTCACTGCAATCTCAAGATGAGTGAATGGTAAAAGGTAATCGATGTGCCATCTTCTTGTGGGGTTTGTGCCCCTCATCACTTCCAGGTGGCGCTCAACCCGCTTGAGGCCACCAGGACCTCGGGCCGAACCCGTGTAGGCGTAGTAACCCTTCTCAAAGCGGATCGTGCCCAAAGCACCCACCACTATATCTACATCAGAATCGAGCCTCAGAATCAAAGTGTAAATGCCTTTCTTCATGGTTCTTGTGTTTTGGATTGGACTTGTTTCAAGGTATGGGCTCGTTTTTTTGGTCAGGATTAAGCTCGGATAAGATCTCTTTGAGACGGCGAGCCACCTCGGAGTTGATGTGTTCTTCTAAGTCGTGGGTTTCCATGTGCTTATGAAGGGCAGTCCCCACAATTATGCCTTTTAGAAAGGCAGATCGCTGTTCTTCTTCGATGGTGGCAAGGACTCTGTTGATGTATTTTCGGAGGGTAGTTCCGGGAATGGTCCTGTACGACTGAAGCTCATAAACCACATCGAGTACTTCATCACCCTCGAAACCTGCCTTGCGAAGAAACGTCTGAAAATCCTCATGTTCGTCATAGGCCACTGAAAACGTTGCCTCCTTTGGAAATCATTATCCTTATGGCAACTTTCTGCCGGGAAACTATTAATATTCTGGGTGAAATGGGCAGTCAGAACGGACATTCGAAACGCCAATTCTAATTTGGTCTAGAAAAAACGTCGCCTCGCAAACATGAATTCGAAACGCCTTTTGGCCACAGTCATACTCACCATCGTGCCCGCCGCCATAATATTCATCTTGATCTTCTCTGAAGTCCTAAGTTCGGGCTGCTTATCTTGCGATCAAGAGACGACCGAGCTGAAAGTGGTCTATGCAGGAAGCCTCATCGTCCCCTTCAGGGATATGGAAGCGGCTTTTGAGAGCAATCATCCAGGGGTAGACGTGTTGCTTGAAGGACACGGCAGCATCCAGGCGGTCAGACAGGTGACCGATCTTAAGAGAGGGTTTGACGTGGTCGTCGTAGCAGACGATTCCTTGATCCCGGCAATGATGTACCCTGATCACTCTAATTGGTCTGTCAGGTTTGCGCAAAACGAGATGGTTATCGCATACACGGAAAATAGCAGATACGCAGACGAGATCAACAAGACGAACTGGTACGAGATCCTGACCCGCCCTGACGTGAAGTTTGGGTTTTCAAACCCCATGTTCGACGCTTGCGGGTATCGGACCTTGATGTTGATCGCGCTGGCGGAATCGTATTACGACGATGAGACGATCTTCGACGAGCTGATCGGGCCCCACTTTGACCCCCCCATATTCGAGATCGAAGAGGGCGATGTCAAAAGAGTCGTTGTGCCAGAAACGTTCCACCCCGTGGACGATACGATATCGATCCGAGGCGGAAGCGTCCAGTTGATTGCGATGCTCGACTATGCCGATTTGGATTATGTCTTTGAGTACGAGAGCGTCGCCCAGCAAAACGGGTTACGATACCTGAAACTTCCACCGCAAATCGGCCTGGGATCGCCCGAATACGCCAACGTTTATAGAGACGTGGAAGTCGCACTTGGATTCCAGCGGTTCGAGTCGATCGGCTTTGAAAGGTCGGGAAAGCCCATCTTTTACGGCATAACCATCCCCAAAAATGCGCCACATCCAGAGTTGGGCGCCGAGTTCGTGAGATTTGTCTTGAGTGATGTGGGGCAAAAGATATTGGCAAATTCGAGTACACCGCCAATAATCTCCGAAGCGGATTGTCCGGACTGTATACCTCGGACAATTAGGGCGTTAATGCCGGCATGAAATCGGCAGTCTGCCAAGCTCTCTGCGATGAATATATTTTTTAAAAAACGTGGCACTATTTTGAAATAGGCTCGATGAAATGTCCAGATCAGAAACACAATACCGGTCAACTACCACGCGGCCTAAAGGCCGTGGCTTGCGAACGGCTAAGCGAGACTAAACAGTTAGACTAGTACACTTGGGCTTAAATAAGACTATAGTTACACAGCAAGTGCCTTGCCTTGATAAGTCCATTTGAACGGCTTTGCCATAGTCCTGTTGAAGTACTCGACAAATGCTAAAACCTTAGCTTTCAG
>Ga0272441_10001437_pt1 | contig 50844 bp, 48 predicted proteins | sample SSMProp6N_FD_193582 | JGI IMG/M metagenome (GOLD analysis project Ga0272441, IMG submission 193582) | Marine sediment archaeal communities from Little Sippewissett salt marsh, Falmouth, MA, United States - SSM-Prop-6N | ecosystem: Environmental > Aquatic > Marine > Wetlands > Sediment ... | reverse complement strand
CGGTGAAGCGCCGCCTCGAGGAGCGCGAGCAGGGGATGAGCTACACCGAGTTCAGCTACATGCTCCTCCAGGCCTACGACTTCCTCCACCTGCGACGGGAGATGAGCTGCACCTGCCAGATCGCCGGGTCCGATCAGTACGGCAACATCGTCGCGGGCATCGATCTCATCCGGCGCGAGTTTGGATCCGAAGAGGGGCAATCGTACGGCGTGACCGGGCCGCTCGTGACCCGGTCCGACGGGGCGAAGATGAGCAAGTCAACCGGGACCGCGATCTGGATGTCGGCCGACACGGAAGATCGCACCAGCCCCTATGCGTTCTACCAGTACTTCATCAACCTGCCCGATGCCGATGTCGAGGGGTGGCTGAAGTGGTATACGCTGCTGGAGGAGGAGGGCATTGCGGATGTGGTGGCGCGGCACAGCGCGGCGCCGCACGAACGCATCGGTCAGCGCGAGTTGGCGCGCCAGATGACCGCGCTTGTGCACGGCCGGACGGAGCGCGATCGTGTCGAGGCGGCATCGCAGGCGCTGTTCAGCGGCGATGTGCGCCGACTCGATGAAGAAATGCTCGGCGAGGTCTTCGCCGATGTGCCCAGCAGCACGCACAGCAAGGCGCTGCTGGAAGGGGATGGATTGTCGCTCGTCGAGCTGCTTCCGCAGACGACGCTGGCCGGCTCCAAGCGCGAAGCGCGCCAGTTTCTTTCGGATGGCGCTGTGTCCATCAACGGCGACAGGGCCACCGCCGACGGCGCGCTGAGGACCGCCGATCTCCTCCACGGCCGCACCATTCTGCTCCGCCGCGGCAAAAAGCGCTGGCACGCCACGCAGTGGGATTAGGGGATCAGGAGTGGCGATGGACAGCCGTATGGAAACCGATCCGACAAGCCGGGGTTGGCGCGAGACGCGCAACAGCCAGAGCGAGTGGCGTGACCATGGGCATTGAGGACTTCGATGAAGATGTGAGGGAACGGGTCGAGGACTTCAAGAAGAGGTTTGAAGAATACTGCGCTGCACGAAAGTATGTTCGGATACAAATCGGGGAGACCATCGTGGTGTTCCTTCCACTGGTGCTTCGCAGCTTGGATCTGCCAGTCCTCGGGATGACAGAAGCGGTGGCGGGTGTGTTCTTGACATATGATAGGATCCGGTTGATTCCAAAGGCTCTGCCGCTGTATGGGCTGACTGCGGTGGTCGACGACGTACGCGAGGATGAGTTGCCTCTGCCCGAAGCCAAACTAGAGCTCAGTGACGAGATGCTGAGCAAGATCGTAGCCGACTACCTGGACAAGCCGTAATAGGCGGAGGATGAACGTGTGGCACAGGGAAATCCGGGGAAATCCGGGACAGTCACGAATGCCATGTAGCTAAGCGGCAAGTGTTTCGTAATTCGGGGCAGTCACCTATTTCTCGTCGTAATTCGGGACAGTCACCTATTTCTCGTAATTCGGGACAGTCACGTATTTCAAATGCCCGCAGCGGTGCGAAATTGGTGGCTGTCCCGAATATCCCCGAATATCCGAATATCCTCGCGCAACGCGGCGAAGGCGCTCGGTTCGTCCGCAGAACCATGAGCCTTCTATGCTCCGGCGTCGCTGTCAGTCAGGACATTCGTGTACTGGTACCGACACTCGATCAATATGTACGCGCCTTGCTTGTCGGGCCTGATTGACGCAAAGACCAAGGTGCGTGCCGTAATATCCATCGATTCCGCATCAAGCGTCGTCAGGTCGTAGCGGCAGTTGTGGCGGGGCTGCGGTTCTCCATCGACGTCGTTCTGTGCGTCGTACACGACTCGCCTCAACTGGTACGAGATCCCGCCGGACTCATCGTCCTTCGCCTCGACGACGGTTTCGGCCCGCCCCACGGCGTGGGAAATCAGATTGGTCAGGAACCCGCTTCCGCTGCGGTCCTCCGGCAGCCAGTGCGCTTCGAAATCGCCAAGCGCGCAACTGCTGTCCTCGACCGCGTCAAGAAGACAGCTCTTGAGACGACCTTCCACCGCCGGTGGTTTGTCCCCGGGGTCCACGATATACCCCACGGTGCGGTAATCATTCAGGATCGGATACCATTGCTCTTCCCGGATGACCGCTGCGTCTTCGGTGCGCTCGATGACGTACCGGCTTATCATCCGATCATCGCCGCGATTCCACATCCGCACGTCAAACCGGCGGCGATCCATGGCCGCCTTGATGTGGACATCCGCCGACTGGACCTTCTCTTTGAAGAGCCTGATGGCCTCCCGACCGTCGGTCGGGAACTCGGTCAGCCCGACCTGTTGAAGATCGCTCCTTGTGATTCTGAGGAATGAGATCGTCTGATCCGATTCCACGTTCATCGAACGAATCGACCACGCACGCTCAGACGCACGTCGCGAGAGCTCGTCGATCGAAGGGAGTTCGACCGTCTCCGCGGGCGCGCGTGTTCCGGCGGCGCCTTCCGTCGCCTTCTGATCCGCCGCGGTCATCGCTGCCACGGCTGTGAGAGAGAGCGCCCAGGCTGCGAGGATTCGCACGCCCATGAAACCTGGCGGTGACGCTGCATCCGAAAATGTACCCATCCCCTTTTTCATCCTTTTTATGCCGCTTTGCGCTCCGTATTGCCGGGCTTCTCATCGGCCGCAGCACTTCTTGTACTTCCTGCCGCTTCCGCAGGGGCAGGGATCGTTGCGCCCGATCTTCGGGCCGGTCGAGACGACAGGGATCAAACGGTCGTCTTCCGGGTGTTCGCCGACTTCGCGATATTCGATGTCCTCGCTGGCGCCGTTGTCGAGGCAGATGCGAATGATGGCGGCGTTCAGGTCAGCCCTGACCTGCCGATCCATCGAGTCCAGATGCTTCAGCGCGATCCGCCTGGCTCTCAGATGGTCAAAGATGTCTTCGAGCGCATCCGCATTGACAGGAAGCGCTGCGCCGCCGGTCATGGCGAAGTCGTCGAAGGGCAGAAGGCGCGAGGCGATGACAGAACCGGGGACGCCCGTCTCACCGAAGCCCACATCCACAAGAAGGTGCCGGCGCCGGGTGAGAAGATCACTGACGCGAACGCCGACGTTGCTGATGACTTCTTCCACCTGGAAGATCGAGAAGAACGCCTCTTTCATCGCGGCCAGGAGCGCTTCCTCGTCCGAATCGGGCGCAGGCGGATTCTCGGCCGCGTATCGGTCCACGGCGTTTTCGCCGCGGCGGAAGCAGTCGTAGTAGGCGTAGTCCATCAGGACCCCGACCTGGTCTTCCGTGTCGAACACCATGGTCTCGTGTCGCCAGATCCCTAGTTGCCGGCCCGCTTCCTTGAGGACTTCCGCAGACGCGTACTTCGGAAGCACAGCGTTGTTGAAACGAAGGCTGATCGCGCGCATCGCCTTATACCTCGCGAGCAGCTCAGCGTGTGTGGAATCCCGTTGCATCGTTCATTCGCTCCGGTCTGTCAGTATCCCTTGGGTCAGCCGTGGGCTGCGCCTCGAAGATCCGGTTCGCATCTTGCTCATCATACCCGAAATCGTCTGACCTGCCCTCGTTGTGTGTGCCGGGTGTTGTGAGAGTCAGGGCGTGCTCCTGCCTGCGCTGAGGCGACGCGACGGATGTGAGCGGCGGGAGTCGCGGCGCGCGCGCTCACCCGCCGATGTAATGCTGGGCCGCGGCGCAGGCCGTCTCGCAGACGGCCCGGCGAAGTTCCGGCGGCTCGCGGACGACGGCCTGGTCGCCGTAGCCCAGCACCCACCATTTGATCTCGCTGAGGCCGTTGACGCGGAAGCGCATCTCGCAGGAGCCGTCGGCGCGGAACATCGTTTCCTGGGTGCGGTGCCAGCGGATGTCGGCGGCGTTGCGGGCCACGAGCGGGGCGAAATCGATCACCACATCGTACTTGCGGCCCTCGGGCATGACGCCCCACGCATCGTCGAGATAGGCATGAATGCTGAAGGGCCGCGGGGCGAAGTTCCGCGCCGTCGGCTCCAGCTCCTCGAAGCGCGAGAGCTTCAACAGCCGCACCTCGTTGTGCTTCTCGCAGAAGGCCAGGACATACCATGCCCGCTGCCAGAAGTGCAGATGCAGCGGGTGGATGTCGGCGATGTAGCGCCCGTTCGGATGGAGCGCGTGGTAGACGGCCCGGCAGATCTTGCGCTCCTCGATGCCGTACTGCAGCGTGCGGTAGTGTTGCTCATCGTCACTGGAGAAGCTGACATGACCGGTGGCGATGCTGACCTGGCTCATGAGATCGTCGTACACCTGGCGCACGTTCGGAGGCAGTTGGGCGACGATTCGGTCGATGGCCTCGACGGCGGGTCGGAGCACGGGCTGATCGGGCATCGCCCGGGCGACCCTGGCCAGGAGCATGAGGCCCAGTCCCTCGGCGGCGCCCAGGCGCAGCGGGGCCGTGTCGTATTCATCGGCGACGGCGTATCCCTTCCCGGGCCGGCTGACGATCGGCACCCCGGCGTCCTGGAGGGTCTTCACGTCACGGAACACGGTGCGCCGGCTGACGCCCAGCCGTCGGGCGAGTCGGCCGGGGGTCCGGACCTTGCCGCCCTGGACGAGGTGAATGATGCGGATGAGGCGGGTCACCCGCGCGCCGATGACGTTCTTCGGTTGCCTGGGGTCCGATTCCGGCGGGTGATTGGGCGTCTTGCGGGACATGATCGTCCCCTCGAAGGGTGGTCTGGACTGTTCGACCCCCGGCCCGGTTATTCGACCGACTGATCGGTGATGGTGAGGCCGATGACCGGCGGGGTTTCCGATCCGTCGATGAGGGCCCTGACAAACTCGGCCTTGTCGTCGGGCAGGAGGGCCATGAAATGGGTCACGGGTTTACTGGTGATGCGCGCTTCGCGCTCGGCGGATTTCAGATGGACGACGGCGAAGACGACCGCCTCGCCGGTTTCGATCTTGCGGCCCAGCTCATCGGGCACGATGACGGTTACATCGCGCAACTGCTTGGGCTCCAGCTCGACGGACTCGTGATCCTCCGGCGGGCCGGCGATGAGCACCCGCACCGGATATTCCAGCTTCACCTCGCGAATGCGCGAGCGGATCGTGAAGGTGAGCTTGACCATGGCCGGCTCGATCCGCACATCGCTGTTGGGCGCCTGCGCCGCCGAGAGGCGCAGCTCGATATTCTCCAGCGTGCTGCGGGCGCCCGGCACGAGACGGTCCAGCGTGCTGCGGTCCACGACGGGCTCGACGGTCAGTTCCGTGGCGTAGAGCCGGCGGAGACGGCTGGGCATACGCACCGTCACCTGCGGCGGCTCCACCACGATGTCATCGGCCTCGATCCCCGCCAGCGGCAGCACCCGCGCCGGCAGGGAGACGATCTCATCCACGCCCAGCTCCCGGCTTCCCGGGTCGGTGGAGACGATCGTGATGCCCGTCTCCTCGATACCTGGATGGTCACGCAGGGCCTGGGTGATGTCCACGGGCTGGCGGCTGACAGTGGCCGGGAGGGGGATGGTGAGCTTGCGGCCCTTCGTCGTTTCTTCGGCATTGCGGATGGCGCGGGCCGAGCCTTCCGCCTCGATGGCCACGGCCAGTGACTTGGGCTCGATCAGCCAGTCGGCGGGGTCCTCGCCGGCGACGATGAACTCCAGGCGCGTGTGGAGCGTGCGCGTCACGCGTGTTTCGCCCGCGGCCCAATACCAGATGAGCACGGTGACGGCGGCGATGAGCAGCCAGGTCCAGATGTCTTTGCGCGGGCTCGTCACCGATGCTGTCTCCGTTACGCCGCCTGCTTCTCGTCCGGTCGTTCATCGTCCGGCCCCGGGCTGGTGGGTTTCTCCACCGCGTGCTCTTCTTCCGGGGCCGTGGCCAGGCGCTGAGTGAGGGCCGGGTGGAACTGCCCGCGCGGGATGTCGTGCTCCAGTCGGCCGTGCTCGGCGATGCTGATGGCCCCGGTCTCTTCGCTGACAATGATGACGATGCAATCACTCTCGAGGGACAGCCCCGCCGCGGCGCGGTGACGCGAGCCGAACTCCGGCCCCAGGACACCGTCCTCGGCGAGGGGGAACTGCACGCTGGCGGCGAGGATCCGGCTGCCGCGGATGATCACCCCCAGGTCGTGCAGGGGGCTGTTGGGCCAGAAGATCGACTCGAGAAGCCGGGCGCTGACCTCGGCGTTGATCCGGATGCCGCCCTCGATGAGCCCGCCCAGCCGGGCGCTGCGCTCGATGGCGATGAGGGCCCCGAACTGGTTCTTGCTGAGAAAGGCGACGGCGTCGCTGACGGCATCGACCACGCCGTGCATCTGGCTCTTGGCCGCGCGGAATGACCAGGCGTGCCCGATACGGATCATCGCCTGCCTCAGCTCGGGCTGGAAGACGACGATGAGCAGGATCGCCACCACGGTGAGGAACTTGTCATAGATGAAGTTCAACCGGGCGAAGGCGTCGGTGGCCTGCCCCAGCACGCGAACGGCCAGCGTGCCCACCACGAGGACGACCGCGAACCCCTTGATGATCCCGGCGCCGCGCGTGCCCTTGAGGAATCGAAAGATGATGGCGACGCAGATCCCGATGACGAGAAGCTCGATGGCGACCTGCCACGGCTCGTAGCTTCGGATGAGCTGTTCCAGGTTCCTCAGCATGCGCCTCTCAGCTCTGCCGCTCGAAAAAAGATGGTCGGTAGGGGAAGTATAACGGCGGCGTCGCCGGCGGGATCGGCAAATCTCAGGCAACTGAGGGCCGCCGCCATCAGAGAAACGAAGCGGCCGGTCGAGATGCAGCCCGGCCCTTCTTGCCCTACGATCATCGCATGTCCCGATTCGGCACGCAGTACCAGGTCTCGCGCTCCACCGGCGTCTGCGCCGCGACCGGGCGGACCATCGAGCCCGGATCGGTCTGCATCGCCTGCCTGTGCGAGCGGTCTGATGACGACGGTTTCGACCGGGTGGACTACTCGCTGGAGGCCTGGGCGTCCGAGGCCCGCCCGCCGAGGCTCTTCAGCTTCTGGAAGACCACCGTCGGCCGGCCGGATGACCGACAGAGGCTCCTGGTCGATGACGAAGTGCTCATGGATCTCTTCCAGCGGCTGGCCGATGACGAGCGGCCGCAGCGCATCGCCTTCCGCTTCGTGCTGGCTCTGATCCTCATGCGCAAGCGGCTCCTGAAATTCGTCGGACGAAAGGGCGGAAGCGGGGACGAGCGTGAATGGTGGCTGATGGGGCCCAAGGGTGTGGGGCCCGATCAGCCGCCCCTGGAGGTCCTCAACCCTCGTCTTGCCGACGACGATGTACGCGAGCTGACGGCCCAGCTCAGCGAGGTGCTGCGCGGCGAGTTCTGAATCCGGAACAGGCTTTCTCCGGCCGTGTCTTCTCAGGCAACGCGGCAGTCAGAGGAGTGGTGTGACATGTCCGGCAGTCGGGGCGAGGATGGCGGGAGTGGCAGGCGGGGTCGCCCGATCGTTCCTGCCGCGATGCTGGCAGTGGTTCTGGCGGCCTGCTCCTCGGCGCCGCGGGGCGGGTCGAGCGAGTCGCCTGCGGCTCAACCGCCGGCGGAACCGGCCGCCGCCGCTGCCCTCATCGAGGCCCACAACCGGCGGGTGGAGCTGCTGGACAAGACCTATTTCCACGGCGTGATCGAGTTCCGATGGGTCGATGAGTCCGGCGACGAGCACTTCGAGCCGCAGGTGAACGCCCGGCTGTGGCTTGACCTTCCGCGACAGACGGCTCTCCGGGCCGAGAAGCTCGACGATGTGCTGCTCTGGCTCGGGTCGGACGACGAGCACTATTGGATGTTCGATCTGATGGGCGAGGAGAGGGTGCTCTACCTCGGCCGGCACGATGAGGATCCCGCCCAGGCCCGCAGGTCCCCGCTTCTGATCAGGCCGCTGGCCCTGCTGGATCTCCTGGCGCTGACGCCCTTGCCGATGCCTCGGTCGAACGACGGGATTGCCTTTGACGCGGATCGTGACGCCTGGGTCGTCACCGCCGCCGGCGCCGGCGGGCCGATGCGCCTCTACTTGGATCGAAAGGGCGGCCTGCCGGTGCGGGTGGAAACGCTCTCCTCGGACGGGGAGGTTCTGATGTCCAGCTCGCTGGGCCGCTACAAGTCGGTCCCGGTGGCGGGGGTGTCGCGGGCGGCGCTGCCCCGGATGCCGACGCTGATCGACATCGCCGACCCTGGTTCCACCGTGGCGGTGAAGCTGGCACTGGATCAGCCCAGTGGCGAGGTCGACGATCAGCCGTGGGACCGGGTCTTCGCCCTCTCGAGACTTCTCCAGGCCCTGCGGCCGCAGCGGATCGAGGGCGATGTGGTGCCGTAGCCGTCTGCGGGCGGGAGTGGATGGATTGAGATCCTCGCCTCTGGCCTTCGCCGTCTCCTGCTCACCCGCCCAGGAGTGCGGTTTCCCCGCCGCAAAGACCTGCAGTCCGGTCGGGGTCGAGATCAGACCTCCGCGGGAAGGAGTCTCAAGGGAGGAGGCTATTGGGGTATGTCCAGCGACTCCACGAGGTCGGCAAGCAGCTCCCAGGCGTGTTCAAAGGGGATGAATTCATCTGCAAGTTGCTCCTCCAGTTTGTCGTAGTCTGCCTGGGCGCGGGACTTGGCCTCCCCGCCATAGGCTCGCTTGGTTACCTCAACGCCACGGACCGCGGCCTTCTCGATCAGGAACCTTGAAATCTTGACCAGATCCAACTCGGTCCCGCGCACTCGCACGTATCTCGCGATGTCGAAGACATCCTGGCGACGATGCCTCTTGCGTGGTACCTGCTGCAGAATCGATCGGAGTTTCTCGGCGAGGATGTCCTCCAGAGTGCATACCGCCAGCCGGGATCGCCTGCGGGGATCCAGGCGGACGACCTGGACTTCACAGACCTTGTCGTTGAGGGAGATCTCGAGTCTGACGACTTGGGGGAGGGGGCTTTGGTATGACTCAAAGCCGGCGTAAAGGCGATCGCCGGGAAGCTGGTAGGCAACGGTGACGCTGTAGGTAGGGAATGTGGAGAATGGGCGTCGCGTGGGATTCCTTCGTATGCGTTGGACGCGCATCTTCACGCCATGTTGACTGTCGGCTCGACTGATGGCCTGGGCAACCAGCCCCTGTATGACCTCCTCGTCGTCCTGGACGGATGGATCGGCGGTGAAATCCAGATCGATCGTGCTGCGTGGACTTCCGTAGACGAAGCGCAGCGCATTACCCCCTTTCAGGCTCATGTGCCTGCCTATCGAGCCCGTCCCGATGCAGTCCAGCACGACGTACAGCACAAACCTGTCGCGTGCGCCGCTGGCGCTGACGTTGTTCCGTTTGCGCCAGCTCTGAAGTTCGCTGAGCGATACAGGATAAGGCCTGTCTTCCACGGCTATTCTCGATCTAATCCGTCGAGCAGCGACAAGGGCACATTCAACGAGAGGCTCCACTCCTCGGAGTAGGTTGAGCTGAACGGTTCGCCCGGATGCAGCTTCATGGAACTCCCTCTTCGAAGGCTCTCCTTCCACCGGGCGAACTTCGGATGTTGAAGGCCGAGTTGCTCGCACACGAAGCCAACCCGCTGACGCATCAGCGGACTGTCAAACTTCTCCGTGTAAGCTGTCAACCGATCGAGATCGATATCCTCTCTTGCCTGACTCCATGCTTGAAGCACTACCGCAATCCCACCGGACTTGTCAGGCCTGCGGATCGCATCGAGCAGACTTCTCTCCACATCCGTTAGGTAGATCGGCAGCCCGTGCGCGTAGTCGATTGTGGTACCGAAGTCATAGGCGGAAGCCGATTGCGTCCAGAAGACACTCTTGCCGTTGACGGACCTGGGCCGACGAGGTCTGGGCCAGTCCACGTCGATCCATTCCTCAGGTGTCGTTCCCAGTGGCAGGCGGCCGCCGGGAGAGGCATAGCTGGTTACGGCAATGGATCGAGGTATCTCATCTGTGAGCCGGTGCTTGGCGAGGGCGGTGAAGTGGCTGAACACGGCCCAAGGGTGGGCCTCCTGGATGACGTCTTCCTCGGACACATCAAGGATGCTGGCAAATGCAGCCTGGACCGTGTACACACCTTGAACGCCCTGGATGGACGCCAGATCACCGGCGTTCAACAAGTGCCTGATGACGCTCGTTGCTCGCTCTGAATCTGGCAGCGGCGCGCCGGCTTCGTGAGCCGCTCGCCGACAAAGGAGCAGGATTCGCCAGTCAGAGGCGACCCGACGCCGCTCATTTGCAAGGAGCCGGATGGATTGAGACGCGAATGTCTTGGTCCACATTGAAAGGGATACGTGCCACCCGATAGCGTCCTTAGGACGCTATCGGGTGGCAGCCTCGGCGTCTATAGGGTAATTCGAGCTTCTCATCTGAGATCTTCAGCCGATCTCACAGGATTCTGGGTTGAGACGGTCCTGCGTGTTTAGAACGAAAAAACGCGTTACTAACACGCGGTACTGTCCTAAGGACAGTACCGCGTGTTACGACGCTTGTCAAGCACAAAATTCCGCATTGATCACAAAATCCAGCCATTGATCTGAAAAACCGCACGCTGCACCCACATATACCCATCAGATTACGAACAAACATCCCCATTCTGCCCTCGCATCAGCGACCGGCTCCCAAACCGATGCTGGCTAACGAACCAGCCCCACCCGCGCCAGGTCGTTTCTCCAAGCCCGCTTGCCCATCACCGCCCACTCGAACTGATACCATCAGAGAGTGGCCCTCACACCGCGTTTGCCGGCGACGAGCCTCCTCGCCCTCCTTGCAGCGATTGCTTTAATCTGCGGCAGCGCGGCGGGTTCGGCCGAGCGGTCCGATGTCCTGCCGGCCGCGTCCAGCGCTGAGCACATCTGGTTCCTCGCCGATGCCCCTACGCCCGGCGGGGCGGTGGAGCTCTGTCATCACGCGCCGGCGCCGGACGGCCCGTACGTCGAGGCGCTGATGACCCTGCCGCGGCGGCCGGAGGCTCTGGCCGCGTGGGGCGATGAGCTGTGGCTGGTCTTTACCGGGGAGCCGGCCGCGCGCGACCGGCAGCGTGAGGTGTACGGCCTCCGGGTGCGCCGGCACCCGGTGCACGGCGGATACGAAACCGAGCCGCGCAACCGCCTGGATCTGCTGGGCTCGCTTCCCGGAGAGGGGAAGCTGGCGGGCTTCGCGGGCTCGGCGCGGGGGCCGGTGGCGCTGCTGGTTCCGCCGCAGCGAGCCGGCGCCGCAGTGAGAGCCTCGGAGGAGGCCGCCGCCTCCGAGCCGGTCCTCCAGCAGCCTCTGCTCGTGCAATGGAGCGCCGGCCAATGGACGGGCATAGAACTGCCCGGAGGTTTTCAGGCGGGCACAACCTCCCATCTGGCGGCGGGCGGAGCCGATGGCGAGGTGCTGTTCATCGTCGCCGGCCCAGACTCGGCCGGCGAGGAGGGCTCACGTCTCCTGGTGCGCGATCCAAGCGGGTCCTGGAGCCTTACGGATCTGTCACTGGAGGCCGGGCACATCCGCTCTCTGACGCGGGCAGGCTCCCAACTGGCGGCGGTGATCGCCTCGGCGCGCGATGAACGATGCCAACTGGCCTATGTCAGGCCGAAACTGCTTCTGCCTCTGGCGGCATTCGACCGGCCGGCCCTGCCCTGGACCGCCCTCGGGCTCCGTGACGGCCTGCGGATCGTGGCGTGCGGCGGACTGGACAGCGCCACCATCCAACCCGTCGATGGCCTGACCGGGCATCTGGGCGAGCGGCGGTCGCTGGGGAAGAAGCCCGCTGACATCGCCGCCATGTTGCGCATGCCCCTGCTGCTGGCCATCACGGTCTTCGTCCTGGTGATGGTGATTCGATTCCGGCCGGCGGGGCGACCACCGGTGAGTCTCCCGGCCGGACACATGCCGCTGCCGCCGCTGCCGCGCCTCGGCGCGCTTGTGCTCGACATGGTTCCGGGCGGCGTGGTGGCGATGCTCGTTTTCTCCTGCCGGCCGGCGGACCTGTTCGGTCTGCCGCTCATGACCACGACCTTCGAGGATTCCGTGCCGTACATCCTCATGGCCTCGATCACCCTCGGCCACAGCACGTTCGGCGAGCTGCTGTGGCAGCGCTCCCTGGGCAAGGCGATGGTGGGCGCGAACATCGTGGCGGCCGACGGCTGCCCACCCGGGATGGGCCGGATCCTGCTGCGGAACCTCACGAAGTATCTGATCGTTCTGATCCCGCCGTTGGCTGTGCTGGCGCTGATGGACCCCAACCTTCAGGGGCTCGATGATCTGGCCGGTCGAACCGTCGTGGTGCGAAAAGCGGCCGGCTCAGACGGGGCGGATTCCAAGGACCGATAACCTCCAATGGGGGCGTCTCGCCGCGGCCGGGGGAATGCTGAAGTTGCGCGTCCGGTGCGGCCGATAAGCGATTCGTCGGTGAATGGATTCACCGCCTGGCTGATCGTCCGACCCGCCGGCCCACCGCCGCCGGGTCCGGCTGAGAGGATCTCACGTGGCCGACGATCAAGAGAAGGCACTCGAGGGCGCCGACGCTTCCTCGGAAGGCACGGACGCCCATGCCGAGGCGGCCGCCGAGGCCGCAGACTTCTCATCCTGGGGCAGTCTCTGGCAGGTTCCGGCGATCGTGATCAGCCTGGTCCTGATCGGCCTGGGACTTCTTGTCGCCGGCCATCGCGGGCCGAAGTACGACTTCGACGGCGCCCTGGATCAGGTCGACCAGCTCATCGTCGCCGGCGAGTTTGAGACGGCCAAGACGCGTCTCGAGGACGTGATCGAGCCCAACCTCGATCAGGCCACGCCCGCCCAGGAAGCGCGTTTCCACGTGGCCATGGCGGACTGGGTCGCCGCGGTCCAGGAGGCGCGCGGGACCAGCGTCGAGGCCAGCAACCACATCATCGTCACCCAATACGCCGAGGGCGTCTCGAGAGGCGCCACGCTCACCGCCCCCCGCCTGGAACGCTGGGCCAACGCCCTCATCGGTCTCGGGGAGCTGGAGGAAGCGCGCAAGCGAGTGGCGGAGCTGGCAGCGCTGGGTATCAGCAGCGAATCCGGCGGCGAAGCGAGGGCGTGCCGCAACCGCCTGCTGAGGCGGCTGGTTGAAGTCAGCCTTCAGCAGGAGGAACTCTCCGAAGAGGCGATCTCGGCGGTCCTGGAGGACTACCGGAGCGATTCGATGCTCACCCCCGCCGACGAGGCGTGGGTGATCGCCCGGCAGGCGGAACAGCGCCTCGAGGCGGGCGACGCCCGGCAGGCCGTCGATTATCTGCTCGTGGACATGCGGCGATTGGAGGGCAGCGCCGCCTCGCTCAAGGCGGCCATGTGGGGCGAGCTCTACACACTGCTCGGCCGCGGCTATTACGACCAGGGCCTCTACGACTACGCCGAGTTCCACCTCCGCCAGGCCCTCGGGCGGTTTGACGGCTCGGAGCCGGCGCGGGCCGAGACGCTGCTCCTGCTGGGACGGCTGGCCATCGCCCGGGGCGAGATGGACGAAGCGCTGGAGCGCTTTGATGAGGTGGTGCGCGACTTTCCGGGCGCGCCGGCCCACGCGCCGGCGGTTCTTGCCCGCGCCGAGGCGAGGAGCATTGCCGGTGAGCATCAGGCGAGTCTCGAAGACTTCCGCGCCCTGCTGAAGCTGCTGCCCCAGGCCGGGCCGCGCCGCGACCTCACCCCCCGCCTTGTCGCCGCCAGCCTCGCTGATCGGCACGACGCGGCTCTGACCACGGGCCAACTGGCCCTCGCCCTGGAGTATGTCTCCCTGGCCGAGGCCCTTTTCACCGGAGGCGAGGTGCCGGTGGACGTGCTGTTCCGCATCGCCTCAACCTCCCGGCAGATCGCCGACAACATCATCGACCAAGCGATGCGGGCGCCGGAGGAGGAAGGCCGGCGGCGACGCCTGGAAGAGATCGATCCGACGACCCGCTACGAAGCGCAGGCGAAGTACGAGCGAGCCGGCGACTACTTCCTCCGCCACGCCCGGGCGCTGACCACGATGCCCGAGGCCGACGAGCAGTGGGCCGAGTCGGTGTGGCTGGCCGGGGACAGCTATGACCTGGCCGCCCAGCGGGAACTGGCCATTCGGCACTTCCTGGAGTACATCGCCGGCTGCTCGGTCGATGATCCGCGGCGGGCGGAGGTCACCTTCCGTCTGGCCGCGGCCTATCAGGCCCGGATGGAGTATGAATCGGCGGCCACCTATTACGAACAGGTCATCAACGAGCATCCGCGCAGCGTGTACGGCACGCAGAGCCACGTGCCGCTGGCCCGCTGCTACGTGGCGCTGGATCGTCGTCCCGAAGCCGAGCAGCAACTGCTGGACGTTGTCGAGAACCGCCAGGGCCGGCAGACCCCGATCACGCCCGAGTCGCTGGATTATCGCGATGCCCTCATCGCCCTGGGCAAGTTCTACTACGACGCGGGCCAGTACAAGCCGGCGATCGAACGGCTCACCGTCGCCTGCCAGCGCTATGGCGAGGACGAGCGCATTCATGAGATCCGGTTCCGACTGGCCGACAGCTACCGCCGCCAGGCGCTGTCGCTTCGCCGGCAACCGGATGGGCAGTCGACGCTACCGCCGGCCCGGCGCCGCGCGCGGGATGAGTTGGCGCGCGAGCATCTGGAGGCGGCGCTGGGTCTCTTCGAGCAGGTGAGCGGCGGATACGCCGAAGTCGACGAGGCGCATCTCGACCGGCTCCAGCGCGATTATCAGCGCTATGCCGCTCTGTATCGCGGCGACTGTGCCTTCGCCCTGGGCCGGTACGACCTGGCGGCGCAGCTCTACGACCAGGCGGCGCGCAAGTACGGCGGGCATCACTCCTCGATGTACGCCCTGGTCCAGATCGTCAATTGTTACGACAGGCTTGGTGACGGTGAGCGCGCCGACGTGGCCCATCACCGCGCCCTGGAGCACCTCAGCCGACTGCCCGACGAGGCCTTCGCCGATCCGCAGGCGCTGCTGGATCGCGCCGCCTGGGAGCAATGGCTGCAGAACCGGCCGCTGGGCCTGGCCCAGGCGCCCGAGGCGCCGAGTCCGAACTGATCCTTCTCCTCTTGCTCTGGCCGCGATGCCGGAAAGGCCACCCATGTCCGAAACGCAGACGATGACGCTCGATTGGGCCGATTCCCTCCTCCGACTGCTGGAGGAGCAGGAGGCGTTGGTCAACGAACTGGCCTGTCTGGCCGATCGGCAGGCCGAGCTGATCCGCCGCGCGCAGACCGATGCCCTGCTCAGCCTTCTGACGCGGCGTCAGCAGATCATCGAGCGCTTCGCCGGCACCCAGGACGATCTGAGCAGACTCACCGGCGACCTCGAGGCCCGGCTGGAGACCGTCAGCCCGGCCCAGCGGCAGCGCATCCAGTCGCTCATCGGCGAGATCGGCGATCGCCTGGCCCAGGTCATGCAGTGCGACGAGAAGGATCAGCGGGTGCTCGAGGCGGCGCGCAACCGGACGAAGGACGAACTGGCCACGGTGGACAACGCCCGGCAGGCGCGGCGGGCCTACCGCAGCGGCGGGGCGGTGGACAACCGCTTTGCGGACCAGCGAGGTTGATGAGCCATGGGAGTCGGAGCATGTGAAGTCGCATCGCTGTCGCCGCCCGCGGGTGGAGAAACCGCCGGCGCAGGGAGCATCGGCCCGGATGATCTCAGGGAGCTGATGCGGGCCGTCAACGAGACCACCGAGCGGCTGCAGCAGACGCATACGGCGCTGCAGCAGGAGGTGGCGCGTCTGAAGGGCGAGCTGGCCGAAGCCAACGCCCAGCTCCGTCGCTCGCGCTCCCTGGCGGCCCTGGGGGAGATGGCCGCGGGCATCGCTCACGAGATCCGCAACCCGCTCGGCTCGATCCGCCTCTACGTGCAGATGCTCGGCGAAGACCTGGCCGGCGCGCCGGCCCAGGCGGACCTGTGCGAGAAGATCAGCCGCGCGGTGACCGGCCTGGACGCGATCGTGCGCGATGTGCTGCTCTTCGCCCGCGACATGACCGTTCGCCTGACCCCCACCACTGCCCGGGAGCTGATCGATCAGGCCCTCCACAGCAGCGAGGCGCTGCTGGCCGGCGCCGAGCTGGAGGTGGAGGTCGATGCACCCGCCGGTGATTCCTGCACTCTCCACGCCGACGTCTGTCTCATGACCCAGGCGCTGGGCAACGTCGTGCGCAACGCGGTGGAGGCGATGGCGGAGGCGGAGACCTCCCCGCGACGATTGACCCTTTCCGCCGAGAGGAAGCGCGTGCGCTGCCCGGACGGCGGGCGGGAACAGCGCGTGGTGATCGCCGTCGAGGACACGGGGCCGGGCATCCCGCCCGAGGTTGTCCAGCGCATGTTCAATCCCTTCTTCACCACGCGGAAGACGGGCACGGGCCTGGGCCTGGCCATCGTGCATCGCATCGTCGATGCCCATGACGGGCATATCAGCGTCCGGGCCGCCGGCGGCGGGGGGGCGCGGGTCGAGCTGTGCCTGCGGACCCGGCCCGGCGCCGCACGACACCGCCAATCGCCGGCCCGGGCGGCGCCGGTCGAAGTCTTCACCGCCTCGTCTGTGGAGTGCGGGCCCGCGGCGGATCATCACCTGGCTACCGAGGCAGCAACATGAGCAAGATTCTCATCGTGGATGACAAGGAGATGATGCGCGACAGCGTCGCCACCACGCTCTCGCGCAAGGGGCACATCGTCGCCACCGCCGGCGGGGGCAAGCCGGCGCTGGAGAAGATCGCCAAGCGCCGCTTCGACGCGATCATCACCGACCTGCAGATGCCGGAGATGGACGGCCTGGTCCTCCTGGAAGAGATCCGCAAGATCGATGAGCAGCTTCCCGTCATCTTCATGACGGCCTATGGGACGGTCGAGACGGCCGTCGCCGCCATGAAACACGGTGCGTACGACTACATCACCAAGCCCTTCTCCGGCGACGAGCTGCTCGTGGCCGTCGAGCGGGCCATCGAACATCGGCGACTGGTGAAGGAGAACCAGATCCTGCAGGCCGCCGCCTGCCCCTCCGGTGTCCGGGGGCAGCCCCACCACCACGAGATGATCGGTTCCGGACCGGTCATGCGCCGGCTGCGGGAGCGGCTGAGGCGCATCGCCGACAGCCACGGCACGGTCATGATCAGCGGCGAATCGGGGGCGGGCAAGGAGGTTGCGGCCCGCTGGATTCACGAGCACAGCCCGCGGGCCGATCAGCCGTTCCTGGCCATCAATTGCGCCGCTCTTTCCACCAGCCTGCTGGAGTCGGAGCTCTTCGGCCACGAGAAGGGCGCCTTCACCGGCGCCGATCGGCTGCGCAAGGGTCGCTTCGAGCTGGCCGACGGCGGGACGCTGCTGCTGGACGAGATCAGCGAGATCGCCTCCTCCATTCAGGCCAAGCTCCTGCGGGTCCTCCAGGAGCAGAGCTTCGAGCGGGTGGGCTCCAGCCGGGCCCTGGCCGTCGATGTGCGGGTCATCGCCACCACGAACCGCGACCTGCCGGCCGAGGTGGTCGGCGGGTCGTTCCGGCAGGATCTGTACTATCGCCTGAACGTGCTGCCGCTGAGAATGCCCCCGCTTCGCGAGCATCCGGAGGACATCGCCGAGCTGGTGGCGCATTTCCTCACCCGCGTGTCCGAGCGCGAGGGCAAGCCGGTCAAGGCCGTGCAGGATGAAGTGATCGAGCTGTTCCGGCGCTATCCCTGGCCGGGCAACGTGCGCGAGCTGCAGAACATCTGCGAGCGGGCGGCGGTGCTCACGGCCGGCGAGGTGCTGGAAGCGGCCCTCATCGAGCCGTGGCTATTCACGCCCGCGGCGGGCGGGGCGGTCGCGCCGGCCCTGCCCGCGGGATCGTTCGACGGCCTGCCGGCCCGCGCCGCCGTCACCGGCAACGGGCTCGCCGCCGCCACCGTCGAGGCCAAGCCCGATGCCCGCGCCGTCCCCGGCATCGTCTGTGATGGCACCGTCAAGCTGGAAGACGTGGAGCGAGAATCGATTGTGGCCACCCTTCAGCGCAACCACGGCCACCGACAGAAGAGCGCCAAGGCCTTGGGCATCGGCGTCCGCACCCTGGGCCTGAAGCTCAAGAAATGGAAGGAGCAGCGTCTTGTCGGCGAGGCGATCTAGCCCATCGCGCACAACCTGCCGCGCCGCGGCAGCGAGGCGCAGGCCCTGCGCGGCCCCGGCCCGGATGGCCCGGCCCGCGGCCGCTCCAGCCGCCCGGCCCGCGGTTTGCAGACGATCTGACGGCGATGTCCTTCAAGAGAGGCGGCCGGCATGATCGATGGCGTGACCAATGCGGACGCGATCCCGGTGCTGGAGCGGCTGGTGCAGTTCGCCGGCCGGCGGCACCGGCTTATCGCGCACAACATCGCCAACCTCGACACGCCCGGCTTCCGCCCCGTGGATGTCTCGCCGCAGGCCTTCCAGGCCCAGTTGGGCCGGGCCATCGACCAGCGGCGGGCCGAGCACGGCAACCAGGGCGGCCGGCTGCCCATCGAGTCCTCCCGCCAGGTGCGGGTCACGCCCGCCGGCCTGGACCTGCGACCGGAACCGCTCGGCGAGAACATCCTCTTCCACGATGGCAACGATCGGAACCCGGAACGCATCATGCAGTCGATGGTCGAAAACTTCGTGACCTTCCGCGCCGCGGCGGACCTGCTCAAGAGCCGCCTGGACTTCATCGACACCGCCATCCGCGGTCGACTGTAGGCCGAACTGAAACACTGAACGCCCAACCCTGAAATCACCCAACCCTTCAAGCCTCCAAGTCTTCGAGCCTTTTCCATGTACGGTGCCCTTGACATCTCGACCTCCGGCCTCGTGGCGCAGCGCATCCGCCTGGATGTGATCTCGGCCAACATCGCCAACGCCAGGACGCTCCTGAATGCCGACGGCGAGTATGAGCCGTATCGCCGCCGGGCGGTCATGCTCGCCGCGGGCGACGGGAAAACCGGCGCCGCCGGGGGCGTGCACGTGGCCGCGATCGAGCTTGATGACGCTCCGCTTCAGGCGCGGTACGAGCCGAACTCGCCCTACGCGGACGCCGGCGGCTACGTGCGCTATCCCAACGTCAACCCCGTCGTCGAGCAGGTCAACGCGATGGAGGCGCTGCGGTCCTACGAGGCGAACATTGCGGCCGTCGAAGCCACCAAGTCGATGATTAGTGTCGCGCTTCAGATCCTGGCCTGAGCCGGCGGCACGCGGAGCAGGAGCGCTGAGACAGACAGCGAGCGAACGCCATGACGGATCCCCTGGGATTGATCGGGAAAACCTCTCCCCTCTCACCGACGCCGCCGCCCGGCGCGCCGCGACCCGATCAGACGGGCGGGCCGGGCTTCAAGGAACTGCTCCAGGAGCAGATCGCCAAGGTCAACGAGATGCAGAAGGACGCCAAGGAGGCGGTCGAGGATCTCGCCGCCGGCCGGCGCGATGACCTGGAGGGCGTGATCATCGCCACCCGCAAGGCCGATACCGCCTTCAAGATGCTGCTTCAGGTGCGCAACAAGATGATGGACGCTTACGAGGAGATCAAGCAACTTCGCATCTGATCGCCGGGGGTCCGCGCTGCCGCCAAGACCAGGAGGGTCGCCGACGGCCGCGCGAGGCTGGAATTGAGTCGCAGACCGCGACCGCAACCGATCGCCGCTCGTCGGGCATGGAGGCCATTCGATGCAGGCACTGAACCGGACGATTCAAACGCTTCTGCAACAGATGCGCGGTTTCTCCACGACCGCGAGGCTGCTCATCGCGGCCCTCATGGTCATTCTGGTCATGGGCCTGCTGCTGGTGGGCAACTACGCCGGCCGGGCCGACCTGGTCCCTCTGGGTCTGCGGGGCAACCTGAACGCGGAAACCAGAACCCGGGCCGTCAACTACCTGGACAGCCGCAACGTGCGCTGGGCCGAAGGCGACGGCGACCTGCTCGTGCCCGTCGAGCAGAAGTACGCCGTCCTCGCCCAGCTCACCGAGCAGCAGCTCATCACCGCCGATCAGATCGACTTCAGTTCGATCCTGAAGGAGGACAGCCCGTTCACCGATCAGCGCACCAAGAGCAAGCGCTACCTGGTGGCGAAGATGAACGTGGTGGCCCGGATGATCAGCGAGATGAGCGGCATCGAGCGGGCCACGGTGGTCATCGACCAGCCGCCGAGCAGCGGCCTCGGCGCCCGTCACGTCGAGCCCACCGCCTCCGTGACGGTCCTGGCCCGCGGCGAGCAGCTCTCCCAGTCCCAGGCCGATGCCATCGCCCGCGTCGTCGCCGGGGCGCACGCGGCCCTGCGGGTGGAGAACGTCACCGTGGTGGACGCCCGCACGAGCCGGGCGTTGAAGGCCCGCTCCGATGACCAGATGGCCGCCAACAAGTACTACGACCAGAAAGTCGCCGCCGAGAACCACGCCAAGAGAACCATCGAAGAAGCACTGTCCGTGATTCCGGGGGCCGTCGTCGCGGTCAACGCCACGGTGGACGCCACCGAGGTTATCCGCCGGACCACGGGATACGAGGAGCCCAAGCACGGCGTCACCGAAGAGAGTTCCCGTGAGCGAAGTTCCACCACGGCCCTCGGCGGAGGGGAGGTCGGCGTGCAGCCGAACACCGGCGCCGAACTCGCCGTCGCCGACGGCGGGGGCGCGACGACGAGCGCCACGGAGTCGGATGTCTCGATGATCCCGGCCTTTCCGAGCACGGACAGCCAGGTGCGCGATCCCAAGGGCTACGCCATGCAGATCAACGCCTCGGTGCTCGTGCCCAAGTCCTATTTCATCCGCCTCTACCAGGATGAGCAGGGCGATGAGCAGGCCGAGCCGGACGCGGGCACCCTGGCGAGCCTCGTGCAGACGGAGACGGACCGGATCAAGCAACTCGTCGAACCTCTCATCGACACGGGCCCCGTGGAGGGGGCGGTGGCGGGGACGGTGGTGGTGAGCATGTTCCCGGACTTCGCCGCCGTCGGCTTGGGCACGCTGGGCGGGCCCGGCGGCTCGCCGACCGGCGCCGGCGGGGCCTTCGGCGGGGGCCTGGTGAGCCAGCGGATCGTCAAGTCACTGGGATTGGGTGCTCTGGCTCTGCTGAGCCTGCTGGCGATGTTCATGATGATCCGCAAGGCGGCGGGGCGCGACGAGGTGATGCCCACCGCCGAAGAGCTGGTGGGCATTCCCCCCGCCCTGGCTCAGACCGATTCCGATGTGGTCGGCGAGGCCAGCGAGTCCATCGCGGCCATGGAGGGCGTGGAGATCGGCGAGGACGACCTTCGCCGCCAGCAGATGCTCGATCAGATCAACGAGCTGGCCGTCAAGACTCCCGCGGAGGCGGCCAACCTCCTCCGGAAGTGGATCCGGCACGAAGAGTAGCGCTTCGGGAAGGACACGTTCATGCGGGTCGGACACAAACTGCCCTCCAGCGTCGAAGATCTCGGGGGAATCACCAAAGCGGCGATTCTCCTGCTCAGCCTCGAGCATGAGGCGGCCGGCGCCGTCCTCAAGGAGCTGCCCACCGACATGGTCGAGGAGGTCACGCGCCAGCTCGCCTCGCTGGGCGAGGTCCCGCGCGATCTGGCCGAGCAGGTCGTCGAGGAATTCCACTCCCTCCGCCTGGCCTCGCAGTACGCCAAGGAGGGCGGCCTGGATTACGCCCGGATGCTCCTGAAGGACTCGCTGGACGCCAAGCTCGCCGACAAGGTCATCAGCCAGATCCAGACCCAGGTTCAGAAGACCCCCTTCTCCTTCCTCCAGAAGGCCGAGAGCGAGAACCTGCTCACCTTCATCCAGGACGAGCACCCGCAGACGATCGCCCTCATCATCAGCCACCTCAACCACCACAAGGCCTCGGAGATTCTCGTCGGCCTGCCCGAGCAGAAGCAGATCGAGGTCGTGCGCCGCGTGGCCAACATGGAGCAGACGAACCCGGATGTCATCCAGCAGGTGGAGCGCGGCCTCGAATCGCGGCTCTCCAACATGCTCCTGCACTCCATGGAGAAGGTCGGCGGCGTGGAGACCGTCGCCGAGGTCCTCAACCTCTGCGATCGGACGACCGAGAAGTCCATCCTCGAAGGCATCGAGGCCGAGGACCCGGACCTGGTCGAGCAGATCCGCCGGCTGATGTTCGTCTTCGAGGACATCCTCATGGTGAACGACAAGGGCATCCAGGCCGTGCTCAAGGAGATCGACAACGACGAGCTGTGCATGGCCCTGAAGACGGCCAGCGACGAGCTGAAGGACAAGATCTTCTCCAACATGTCCGCCCGCGCCTCGGAGCTGATCAAGGAGGACATGGAGTACATGGGGCCCGTGCGGCTCAGCGACGTCGAGGCCGCCCAGCAGCGCATCGTGGATGTCGTCCGCCGGCTCGAGGAGGCGGGCGAGATCATCATCGCCGGCCGCGGCGGCGAGAAGGACCTGATCGTGTGAGAAGAACATGCGCACATGAACACATGAACACATGAACACATGGGCACAGGCGCACAGGCGCGAAGCCGCAAGCGGCACGATTGACCCCTCTTCTTTTTGACGTTTTGACGTTTCGACGTTTCGACGTTTCGACTTTCTGACGTTTCCATGCCTCTTATCAAGAACAACAGCGCCGATCGGATGATGAAGCACGCCCTGGTCCTTGACCTGGGCGATCTCAATCGGCAGGCCGATCGGATCCTCGATGAGGCCCGCGCCGAGGCGGGTCGCATCGTCGTCGAGGCGCAGGAAGAGGCCCGGCAGCTCATCGACGGCGCCGACGAGCGCGGCCACCAGCAGGGCCTCGACCGCGGACTGAGCGAAGGCCGCCGCCGGGGCGAGGAGGAGGGCCGGCAGGCCACGCTCGATGAGTACCGCGACAAGCTCCAGGCGCTCACCGATTCGTGGACCGCGGCACTGCAGCGTTGGGAGGATGACCGCGGGGCGATGCTGCGGGCGGCCCGCGAGGACGTGCTCGCGTTCGCCTTTGCCATGGGACGCAAGATCACCGGGCGCCTTATCGAGCTGGACCCGATGGTCGTGCAGGATCAATTGGCCGAGACCCTCTCGCTGCTGAGCGGCCCGTCGGCGGTCACCGTCGTGCTCAATCCCCAGGATCGGCCGCTCGCCGAGGAGGTGTTACCGACGCTGCTGGCGCAACTGGCCCGTTGTGAGCACGCCGAGATCGCCGAGGACGATTCCATCACGCCGGGCGGATGCGTGATTCGCACCACCGACGGCGTGATCGACGCCACCATCGAGAAGCAGATCGATCGCATCGCCGAGGCGCTTCTCCCGGATCGTCGGGGGCTGCGGGACTCCGGACAAGGCGCGGAGATCGATTCATGACCGTGCTTGGCTCGCAGATCGAGACCCTGCGGCACATCGAGAGCCGCCAGATCATCGGCTCTGTCTCCGCCGTGCGCGGCTTGAGCCTTCTGGTCAAGGATCTGCCCCTGCCGGTGGGGGCGCTGGTTCGCCTTCAGCGTCGCCAGGGCACGGCGCCGTCGAAAGAGCGTCCGATTCGCGGGGAGGTGATCGGCTTCGACGGCCCTCATGGCATCGTGATGCTCTTCGACGCCAACGACGGCATCGCGCCGGGCATGCGCGTCCTGGGGGAGCAGGCCGCGCCGACGGTGCAGGTCGGCCGGTGCCTGCTGGGACGCCTCATTGACGGGCTGGGCCGGCCCATCGACGGCGGGCCGCGCCTCGCCGATACCGTCGCCATGCCCCTCAACGCCATCCCCACCCGCGCGCTGGATCGCAAGCGCATCGACGAGCCTCTGCCGACCGGGGTGAAGGCGATCGACGCGATGGTCACCATCGGCAAGGGTCAGCGCATGGGCGTCTTCTCGGGGCCGGGCATCGGCAAATCGACGCTCCTGGCCATCATCGCGCGCAACACCAGCGCCGAGGTCAACGTCATCGCCCTGGTGGGCGAGCGGGGCAAGGAGGTGCGCGACTTCCTGGAACTGGCCTTGGGCAAAGAGGGTCTGGCCCGTTCGGTGCTCGTGGTGGCCACCAGCGACGAGTCGCCGCTGCTGCGGGTCCGCGCCGCTTCCGTGGCCTGTGCGGTGGCCGAGTATTTCCGCGATCTCGGCGCCGATGTGATGCTCATGATGGATTCCATCACCCGGCTGGCCCAGGCCCAGCGCCAGATCGGGCTGACGGTGGGCGAGCAGCCGGCCACGAAGGGCTATACGCCTTCGGTCTTCGCCATGATGCCCAGGCTGCTGGAGCGCGCCGGGGCGCTGGCGGCGGGGGGGTCGATCACCGGACTCTACGCCGTCCTCGTCGAGGGCGATGACCTCACCGAGCCGGTTTCCGACGCGGCGCGGGGCATCCTCGACGGGCACGTGGCCCTCTCCCGCAAGTTGGCGGCCCGCGGACACTATCCGGCGGCGGATCTGCTCGAATCGGTCTCGCGCGTGGCCGATGATGTGTGTGACAAGCCTCATATCGCTGCCCGGCGCACGCTGCTGCGGCTCATCGCCGCGTACGCGGAGGCGGAGGAGCTGATCAACATCGGCGCCTATGCGCGGGGATCGAACCCGGATTGTGATGTCGCCATCGAGATGAAGGAGACCATCGACGCGTTCCTCCGGCAGGACGTGGATGAGAAGGCCGCCTACCCCGAGACCTGCCGCCGGCTGATCGAATTGTCCCTTGAGGCGCAGAAGCACTATGCCGACCACGCCGCGGCGCGAAAGAACCTGGCCCGGACGTGATGCCGATGACCATGGTTTGCTGCGCGAAGCCGCACGCGGCGCCGGACCACTGACCACTGACCATTAACGAGCAACCCGCTTTCCCATGGCACGATTCCGTTTTCGACTTGAACCGCTGCTGCGAGCCCGGCGCCAGACCGAGCAGACCCGGCAGCGCGCCGTGGCCGAGCTGGAGCGGCGGCGCCGGGAGCTGGAGGACACCCTCCGCCGTCAGCAGCAGTTCATCACCGCGGGCAAGCGGTCGCTGCGCGATCGCCTGGTGGGCTCGCTGGACATGGCCTCGTTGCGGGCTCACGCGGGCTCGACGATCCACCTGCTGCGGGAGGCGCAGCGGATCGTGATCGAGCTGGCCGGGGTGCACAAGCGTCTGGAAGGGGCCCGGGCGCAGTTGATCGAGGCCGCCCGCCAGCGCCGGGCCGTCGAGCTGCTTCGCGAGCGACGCTTCGCCCAGTGGAAGGCGCAGATCAACAAGACCGAGGACGCGGCCCTCGATGAGCTGGCCGTGCACGCCGCCGCACGCAAGGAGTCCTGAGCCATGAAGCGGTTCTGGAACATCATCAGCTTCCTCGCCGTCGTCAACCTGCTGGCGCTGGGGATGTTTGTCGGATGGCTGTGGCAGAGCGGCCGCCTGGATGGCGATCGGATCCGGCACATCAGAGATCTGCTGGCGATGACCATCGCCGGGGAGCAGGCCGCCGAAGATGAGCGCGCCGCCGAGGCCGAGCGTCAGCAGCAGGAGGCGGCCCAGCGCGCCCGCCGGGAGAACCCGCCGCTGCCGAGTGCCGAGCAGGTGCGGCAGGTTTCCCTCGTGGATGACCAGACCGATCAGGCGCTTCGCCGTTTGCGCGATGAGACCGCCCAGCTCCTGGACCAGCTCGACGTGCGCGGCGCCGAGCTCGATCAGCGCGAGCAGGCCCTCGAATCCGCCCGACAGGCCTGGCTGAGCAGCATCGAGGCCGAGCGCGCCCGCCGCACGGATGAGCAGTTTCTCAAGACCGTCAGGCAGTACGAGTCGGCTCCGCCGAAGATCGGCAAGCAGTGGATGATGGAGCTGATCGGGGCCGGTGAGCAGGAGCAGGTGGTTGCCTATCTGGATGCGATGAGCGCCCGGGCCGCGAGCAAGATTCTCCGCGAGTTCAAGACGGAGGAGGAGGCGGCTTTGGCAACCGAATTGCTGGACAAACTCCGGACGTTCGGCCTCCAGGTCGAGGCCGCGGAGGAATCCGGCGATGACGACCCCCTTGCCGACGCTCAGTAGCCCTGCCGAACTCGCCCTCTTTTCGCCGACCCGCTCCACGACGGCGCGGCTCGTCACGAAGGTCAGCTCCCCCTCCTTCCGAGAGACGCTGGCGGACTGCAAGCCGCACTCGAACGCTGCGGAAGGGACGCAAACCACCACTGACAGGCCCGCCAGGCAGGACGAGGCACCGGCCGCGGGCGACCTCGACGAGGCCGCCCTGCCGCCTGCCGACGATCAGTCCGGCGCCGCGCAGCAGACCGGGCCGAACGAACAAGCCCCCGAGCCGACGCCCGAGGACGGGTCGGCTCAGCGGCAGGCCGGCACCGAGCCGGCCGGTGACCACAGCTCCGCGGACCGGCCCGGTTCATCCACGCAGCCGGCGCAACAAGCTCTCGTCACCGCGCAAGGATTGCCCGAGGTGGCGCTGCCCGATCAGGGCCCGCCCGCCCGAACGGGCCAGAGCGCTCCACCCCCGGCGCCCCCGGCGCCCCCGGCGCCCCCGGCACCCCCGGCACCCCCGGCGTCCCCGGCGCCCCCGGCGTCCCCGGCGTCCCCGGCGTCCCCGGCGTCCCCGGTGCCGCAGGCGACTCCTTCCGTTCCGGAGGTTCCGATGATCGAGCCCTCGGCGGCGAGCGTTGAGAGAGCGGGTCAGACCGCGGCGATGCCGCACCCGTCCATTGCGGAAGCCGAGCCGATGACGCCGCAGACGCCGACGGTCCCGGACCCGCAGCCGAGCCGGCAGAATGCAGAGAAGATCGAACCTGCGCGGGTGCCGAGCGTGCCTGCCGGCTCGGTTGATGAGGCCGCCTCGAACTCGAAATCGGCCGGCGCGGTCCGATCGGAGGGTGCGCATTCGGGCGCTCCGCAGCGTTCGATGCCGCAGGCCGTCACACCGTCGACCGAGACCGGCCGGTTGGAGGCAGACAAGGCGCAGCCGCCGGAAGGAGGGACCACCGCCGCGGGCGATCGCTCCTCGTCGCGGCCGGCGGCCGGCGCGCTGGGCGAGGGTCGATCGTCGGGGCCGCGGACGCCTGCCGTCGCGCGTGCCGCGCAGGTGAATGCGGCGGTGCAACTGGAGAATATCGCAGCCGAGCTGGCCTCGGGTGAGGGTGCGGATCGTCTTTCGGCGCGCGGCGCCCGGCCGGTGGTGATGGCGAATGGCGCTGCGCTGAAGGCCGATGGCGCCGGCTCGGCCGCCGGGATGTTGTCTGATGTCGCCGGCGAATCGGACTTCTCCAGTCGCATCGTCCGCGGCCTCAGCGCGATGGTCTCACAGCGCGGCGGGGTGATGAACATGCGGCTTCAGCCGCCGGAGCTGGGATCGCTGCGGGTGCAGATGTCCATCATCCAGGGCACGGTCAGCGCCCAGTTCACCGCCACCACCGAGCACGCGCAGATGCTGCTGGAGCGCAACCTCACGGTGCTCCGCGCCGCCCTCCAGAGCAACGGGCTGACCGTGGAGCGGCTGGGGGTGCAGTTGGCGGCCGGCGAGTCGTCCTCCTCGGCGCGACAGGAGGCCGGTGAGCAGCAGCATCAGCAGCATCAGCAAACAGCCGACCATGACGCGGCGGGGCGCGAGAGCCGCGGCCGCCGCGAGGGTGAGCAGCCGGCGTTCCGTCACCGGCGCGCCGCGACGGCCGAGTTCGCCACCCGCCTCGGCGCGCTGGGCGACCGGCCGCAGCCTTCCGATTCGCCCGCTTCCTTCGGAGTCACACCGTCATGAGCCAGATCTCCAGCGCCACCGCCGTCGATTCCGCTGTCCGCACCGGGCAGGTCAGCGGCTTCAGCGACATGAGCAGCGAGGACTTCATCCGCATCATGTTCGCCGAGCTCACCAACCAGGACCCGTTCCAGCCGAACGACTCGGCGGCGTTGCTGGAGCAGCTCAACTCGATCCGTTCGATCGAATCAGACATGAAGATGACGGAGCAGTTGCAGGCGCTGGTCACGGAGAACCAGCTCGCCTCCGCAAGCAATCTGATCGGCAAGTTCATCGCGGGCAAAACGGAGGACTTCACCGCCGTCACCGGGTTCGTCATTTCCGTCATCCGGCAGGGCGATGTCATCAATCTGGAGCTCGATACCGGCTGGTGGGTTCCCATCGGGAACGTGGAGACGGTGATCGATCCGCAGATTTTCGAGGAGCCGGAGCCCGATCCCGTGCCGGAGGGGGACGAGGGCGAGGGCGAGGTCGAGGAGGAGCCCGTGGTGCAGTAAGGACCGGCCTCTTCGCCCGGGCTTTCAGCGACAGGACATAAGAGGATCATGGCGATCGATCCGATCCAACTTCTGAAGAAGCTCGAACCGGCCGTCCGGCCGGCCTCGGCGCCCTCCGCCGCGCCCGGGCCGGAAGCGCCGCTCGAGCAGCGGTCCTTCGATGATCTTCTGGCGCTGGTGTCGACGGGTTCGCTGCACAGCGGCCGGCCCGTCACCGTCGCCGGAGGCGCGCGACTGAAAGAGAGCCTTGACGGGAGCCAGCTCGATCGGCTCACCGCCGCCGCCGATCTCGCCGAGGCCGCCGGGGCGCGGCAGGCGGTGATGCTCCTGGATGGGCGGGGACTGGTGCTGGATGTCGCCGCCCGTCGGCTGACGGCGGAACTCGGTCCCGACCCGGCCCGGCCGCTGATGAACATCGACGCGGCGGTGTACGTGGCCGGTGATGATGATGAGCAAGATGAGCCGGGTAGCGCTGCGGCGCCGCGGTCTGCGGCTGGTTTCGGCCCGTCCGCGGTCGCCCGCCTTCTGCAGGGGGCGCAGGCCGCGTCGCGGCCTTCACACGAAACGCAAGGAAAACAATCGTCCGGCGCCGGCGGCTCACGTGCCGCGGGCTAGATGAAAGAACGAGGTTTGCCATGGCATCGACGACTGCACTGTTCACCGGTCTTTCCGGCCTCTCCTCCAACAGCCGACGCCTGGATGTGATCGGCAACAACATCGCCAACGTCAACACCACGGCGTTCAAGTCCAACCGGATGCTGTTTTCCCCGACCTTCAGCCGGAACTTCTCGCTGGGCACGGCGCCGAGCGAGATGAGCGGCGGGACGAACCCGGGCCAGGTCGGTTTGGGGGTGTCCATCGCCGGCACGCAGCGCAACTTCGGCAACGGCACCATCAGCGCCACCGGCGTCGCCACCGACGTGGCCATCGAGGGCGATGGGTTTTTTATCGTCAACGCGGCGGGGGAGCGCTTCTACACCCGCGCCGGCGCCTTCCAGCGCAACGAGGCCAACGACCTGGTCACCATCTCCGGGGGCAAGGTCATGGGCTTCGCCGTCGATGAGCAGTTCCAGGTCGTCGAGGGCAACCTCGTCGAGTTGAACATCCCCGTCGGGACGCTGACGCTGGCGGAGGCGACGCGCAATGTCGTCTTCAACGGCAACGTCAACGCCTCCGGGACGGTGGCCACCACCGGCTCGATCCACACCACCCGCGCCTTCTACACCGATGCGGGGCTCACCAACCTGCTGAACACGGCGAACTTCGATCTGACCAACCCGGCCAACCAGCTCTGGATCGACGACGGCGCCGGCGGCTCCTACCTGGCCTTTCAGGGCGGTGATCCCGGCGCGATCATCACCCTCAGCGGCATCGAGAAGGGGGGCAAGGACATCGGCCAGCATGTCTTCCAGTTCACCAGCGGGGCGGCCGCCGACGGCATCGACGCCACCGGCACGACGCTCCAGGACTTCCTGGACTGGCTGGAGCAGGTCCTGGGACTCGACAGCACCACCATCAACGGACAGGATCTCGGCGGCAATGCGACATTCAACACCGTCACCGGCCAGATCGAGATCACCGGCAACGAGGGCACCGTCCAGGATCTCGACATCGAAACCTCCGACCTCGCCGTCACCAACAACGGCGCGGGCATCAACTCGCCGTTCGTGATGACCAAAGGCTCGGAGGCGGACGGCGAGTCGGTCCGAACCAGTTTCGTCGTCTATGACTCGCTGGGCACACCGCTCACCGTCGACCTGACGTTCGTGCTTCAGGAGACGATCGACGGCGCCGGCACCGTCTGGGAGTTCATCGCCGAGTCGTCCGACAACGCCGCCCAGAACCGCATCGTCGGTCTGGGCGTGGTGACGTTCGACGCCAACGGCCGGTTCCAGAGCGCCTCCAACGAGTCGTTGTCCGTCGTGCGCAACAACGGGGCCACCAGTCCGCTCGTCGTGTCGATGAACTTCAACAACGGCGCCGACGCCATCTCCGCCCTGACCGACTCGGCCAGCAGTCTGGCCGCGGTCTACCAGGACGGCTCGCCGATCGGCACGCTCAGCGCCTTCTCGATCGGGGAAGACGGCATCATCAGCGGCTCATTCACCAACGGCCTGACCCGGACCATCGCCCAGATCGCCCTGGCGAAGTTCTCCAACCCCGAGGGGCTGGTGGACACCGGCAACAACCTCTTCCGCGTAGGGCCGAACTCCGGAACCGCCATCATCACCCAGCCACTGGAGTTCGGCACGGGCCGTCTGCTCGGCGGGGCGCTGGAGTTGTCCAACGTGGATCTCTCCCAGGAGTTCATCAACATGATCCTTGCCTCGACCGGCTACTCCGCCTCCAGCCGGGTCATCTCCACCACCAACGAACTCATCGATCAGTTGCTCGTTCTGGGGCGATGAGCGATAAGCGATGAGTGATGAGTGATGAGTGATGAGTGATGAGTGATGAGTGATGAGTGATGAGTGATGAGCGATAAGCGATGAGTGATGAGTGATGAGTGATAAGCGATGAGTGATGGTCTGCACCCGAGAGCGCAGATTCAAGACCCAAGACCCAAGACTCAAGCCCCAAGACTCAAGACCCCAGACCCCGGACCCCAGACTCAGAACTCAAGATCCGAGACCCAAGACCTAAGACCCGAGAGCCTCCGTTCCTTCCATGATCACCGTGACCCGACTTAATGGAAAACCGCTGGTGGTCAACGCCGAACTCATCCGCTCGGTGGAGGAGAACCCCGACACCACGATCACCCTCGTCAACGGCGATCACATCATCGTGCGGGAGTCGATGGCGGAGGTCGTGTCCAAGGCGATCGAGTACGGCCGGCATCTGCGCAGCATGTTCCCGCCGACGTAGAACCGGTCCGGCCGACAAGCGCGTCGCGGCAGGCCCCTCAATCGCGCGAGAAGGTCGTTCGCGTCATCATCAGCTCCAGCGTCTGGCAGACGAGATCGATCTCGCGCTCGGTGAGGCGGTTGAAGAAGGGCAGGGCGATGGTGCGCTGGCTGACGGACTCGGCGACGGGGAAATCGCCGGGCTTGAAGCCGAAACGCCGCCGGTAGAACGGGAGCATGGGAATGGGAGGGAAGTAGTCGCCGGCCCCGATGTCGTGACGGCGCAGACCCTCGATGATCTGATCCCGATCGTCGGCGGTGAAGCGGTCGCTGAGCCGGGCCACGTAGACGAACCAGCTCATGAACGTCTCCGGCTCGACGGTGGGCAGCATCAGGTCGGGGTTGCCCATGAGCCGGCGGGTGTAGGTTTCGGCGACGCGCTGCCGCTCCTCGATGATCTCGTCAAGTCGGAGCATCTGCGCTGCTCCCAGCGCTGCGCTCAGCTCGCTCATGCGGTAGTTGAAACCGAGGCGCTCATGGTGGAGCCAGGAGCCGAGGCCGCTGCCGCCTTCCGTGCTCGCCGCGGCCCGGCCGTGATTGCGCATCGAGCGACAGAGGTCGGCCAGGTGATCGTCGTGGGTGACGATCATCCCGCCCTCGCCGGTCGTGACCTGCTTGTTGGGATAGAAGCCGAAGACGGCCACGCGGCCGAAGCCGCCGATCCGGTCGCCGCCGATGCGCCCGCCCAGACCTTCGCAGGCATCCTCGATCAGGGGCAGCTCGTACTTGGTGGAGAGGGCCGCCAGCTCCGGCAGGCCCGAGGGGTTGCCGAACACCTCCACGCCGATGATGGCCCGGGTCTTCTCCGTGATCTTCTTCTCCACGTCCTCGGGGCGCATGTTCAGCGTGCGCGGATCGCAATCGACGAAGACGGGGGTGGCCCCGACATAGAGGATGCAGTTGGCCGAGGCGACGAAGCTCAAGGCCGGCGTGATGACCTCGTCGCCCGGCCGGATCCCCAGCGCCGCCAGGGCCAGGTGCAGGCCCGCGGTGCCCGAGCTGACGCCGATGGCATAGGGACGGCGCACACGCGCGGCCACGAGGCGTTCGAATTCCTCCAGGCGCGGCCCGATGCTCAGGCGGCCGCTGCGCAGCGTCTCGACGACGGCGCGAATGTCAGGATCGGTGATGTCGGGATGGCTGAGAGGTATGGCGTCGGTCACGGCTGGCTATCGACTTTCCTTGTACGAAGGGACCCGGTCGCCGGGCATGGGGGGCGGGGCAAGGGTGGGCAGGAAGGCCCGGGGAGCCCGGCGGCCGCCTCATCGAAGGTCCTCGGACAGTGGCGTGTTCGCTCCTCGTTTCAGGGCATCGGCAAATACGGGGCGGACCTTCTCGCCCGGGCCTTCTCTCTCTCACGATGCATCGTCAAAGACCCGGCTCAGGGCCTGATCGATCCTATGGGCGTGCTTCAGATACAGCCAGGCGGCCTGCATCTGAAGACCTTCGGAGACGCGACCGCCGCCGGCGGCGATCATACCGAGCTGGCGCAGGTCGTCCTCTTCCAGCGCCTCGGCGTGCCGGGCGATGAGCAGCAGGGCCAGGGAGTCGGCCCGGCCGGCCCCGATACGCCGCACGTGCTGGGCCGCGGCGCCGGCGGCGGCGGAGTGCGAGTTGAACAGACCCAGCAGGAGCACCTCCTGGGCCAGGCTGTCATCTCCCGCCTCGGCCAAGCGCTTCACCACCCGATCGGGGTCGATTTCGAAGAGGCGCGCGGTGGCCTCGACGGCCCGGGCGTTGCGCTCGCTCTGGCCGATCCCGTCGGCCTTGACGTCGGCGATCAGATGCTCATAGACCTTCGCGGCCTGATCGTCGGGCAGGTCCTTGAGCACGTCCATGGCCCAGTTGGCGGTCCGCAGATGGCCCAAGTCCAGAAGAGCCTTCAATTCGTCGGTGGGGTCGCGGCCCGAGGAGAGGGCCAGCCCGGTTTCCGCCATCCGCCGGATCAGCCCCTCCTCGCTGGTCAGGCGGCGATAGGCCGAGGGGGGGATATCCGTGCCCGCGGCGAGCAGGAGCATGCCATAGCGAACCTGATCACGGTAGGAGGGGTTGGCGCCGAGACGTTGCCGCCACAGCGGAAGCCCCGTCTCCGCCTCGAGCACGAGGGCGGTGAACAGGCCCCAGTACACCACGTCCTCCTCGAGGTCGCTCTTCCCCAGCAATTGCCGCACCCACGGCCCGGCCGCGGTTACCTGATACTGCCGGATCGCCTCGAGCATCCAGAGCAGATGCCGCGTGCGATCGCGCGCCGGCACCGCGGCGAGCCGGTCGCTGCACACGCTCAGGGCCGAGCCGTCGCCGAGTTGGGTCAGGAGGATCGAGGCCAGGCAGGCGACGCGATCGTTGGCGCTGGCCGCCAGCCGCACCACCGCCTCCCTGTCCACCGGCTCGCCGGCCACCATCAGCTCGCCCAGCAGCAGCAGCCGGGGAATCGGCTGAAGCTCCTCCCAGGCCAGCAGTTGCCGCATCTCTTCCGGTCCGATCAGGTCCATGTCGATGGCGTTGGCGATCAGATGCTCGTGCGCGCGCGGATCGGTCTGGGTGACGAGCCAGGGGTCGATGCGATTCGGCTCGTCGATCTCGGCCAGGCCGAGGACGGCGTGAACCTGCACCTGCCATTCCTCGTGGTGGGCAAGCTGGTAGAGAAGAGGCTTGAGGGTCGGGTCGCCCAACTGTCGCAGGGCGAAGAGGCGCGGCAGGTGCGAGCCGTCGCGTTGCGCGATCGCCGCCCGGCGAAGGTGGCGGACCGACGCCTCGAAGAAGTCGCCCGGCGTGGGCTGCGCCATGGCCGGCAGGCACAATAACAGCCCCAGACCGCAGGAGATCGCCTCGATCCTTCGGTGCATGGAAGCAGTGTACTCGATCGGCATGGCCGGCGAACGCTCAATCGGCCGGGCTGTGGGAGGGCTTCTCAGGAGCGGACGGTGGCCCGCCTGATCTCGTGCCGGAGCTGATCGACCAGCTCCCGCAGGGGCAGGGCGCGTTCGGCCTGGCCTCCCTCGACCATCTGATTCTCTTGCATCTGTCGGCGCAGGCGCTGTTCGGCGGTGTGGATGGTCGAGTGATATGACCGTCCCAGGGCGCGGGCGATCTCCGGATAGCTGTGGGTGGTCATTTCGCGGCCGAGATAGGCCACCAGGGCCCGGCCCAGCACCATTCGCCGATGGCGCGATGACCCCATCAGATCGGCGCGGCCCACGCCCAGCCGGTGGCAGATCACGTCGATGACGGTGCCCATCCGAACCGGGGTGGGCGGCTGCCAGCCATGATCCTTGAAGAGTTGCTCGACCAGGACCAGGCCGACCTTTTCGCGGTCGGCCGGCGCCGCGTTGGGGGACGGGCCGGCCATCTCCCCGGCCACGGAGCGCAGGGCCGCGAGCTTGGTGACGGCGCCCTCCAGCTCGCGCACGGAGCCGACGCAGCGGGAGGCGACCGCTTCCATCGCCGCCTCGTGCATGGGCAGATTCCTCGCCTGGGCCAGCCGGCGGACGATGGCGATCCTCGTCTCCCGGTCCGGCCGGCCGATCTGAACCACCATCCCGGAGAGGAAGCGGCTGATCAGGGCCTGGCTGAACTTCTTGATGAGGCGCGGATGCTCGTCGGAGGCCAGCACGACGCGCGCTCCGGTCAGATCGATCGCGTCCAGGGTGTGGAGGAACTCGCTCTGCGTGCGCACCTTGTTGGAAAGGAAGTGCACATCGTCGATGGCCAGCAGGTCCAGCTTGCGGATGCGCTTGCGAAACGCGTCAATCGTGTTGTTGCGGATGGAGGCGATGTACTCGTTGGTGAACTGCTCGCCGGTGACATAGCGCACACTCAGGGGCCGGTCGGCGCGGCTGAGGCAGCGGTGGCAGATGCCCTGGAGCAGATGGGTCTTGCCCAGGCCGCACTCGCCGTGGATGAACAGCGGGCTTACCCCCAGAGGGTCCTGTTCCTCGCTCAGGCGACAGGCGGCGGAGTGGGCCAGGCGATTGGTGTGTCCCACGACGAACTCATCCAGCCGTCGCAGACTCGGTCCGCGCCGCGCGGCCGGGCGGCGGTCGCGCTCGATGCGAACGTGCCGGCGTCGTTGCTCGCCGGGTCCGCGATCGTTTCGCAGGCCGATGGCGTCTGAGTCGGCGACGCGCCGGGCGGCATCCGGCCGGCCGTCTCGCCCGAACATGTCCGGGGCGACGCGCACATCGATGAGCGCCTCCGGCCCCAGCGCTTCCGTGGCGACACCCTTGAGGTCATCGGAGAAATGGGCGTCGATCCACTTGGCGACGAAGGAGCTGTCGGTGGCCACTTCGACCCGCCGGCCGTCCACCTGCAGCTTCGCGTTTCCGAACCACATGTCGAATTTGTGAGGCCCGATGCGCGAAGCCAACTGGCGGCTGATGCGCCGGGCCGTGGCGCTTGAGGGGGATGTCTGATCCTTGCTGGCGGGTGTTTCAACGGGCACCGGTCAACCTCCTGCCTCAGCCCCTCCCGGCTCTCCAGATCACCGCGGGCAGACGTGGTCCGCGCGCTGAGTCAGCAGACGCCGACCGAGGCGCGCGGCCACCGCGCAGCGCCTCCGGCGGGCGCCGATTCTGCTCTTGCCGTAGAGTCCCTCCACCGACCGGCCGTGGAAGTATGCCTTCAGGCCGATCCACCCGACTTGACTCGCCCCCCACCGCGCGTGGCGAAGGTGCCGCCGGTCTCTTGGAAACCGCCCCCCGAAACCCAGGCCCGTCGACCGCTTGATTATCGGCTCGTCATTGCGTGGTTGAGCGAAACAGCTCAGTCAGGGTCATCCGTCCGTGAACAACACGCAAAGATTACAGCGACGAGAGGGCCGTACAAGACCGCGGCCGGCAACGATGTGCGCCGCCTCGGCGGAAAGCCCCAAGGCGTCAGGCATCAGGGCGAACAGTTTTTTTTCTCCACCGGGCGCATGGTCCGGTGGTGATGCGTGGTGGACAACTTCCGCCCCCGGCGCTAAGCGACGCTGCAGGGTCAGGTTGGACGCGCCGCCGCCTGCAGCGGGCGGATCAGGGCGATGCGCCTCAGCACGCGCCGGAATCCTTCGCCCCGGTACAGCGCGATCGCCGGTTCGTTTCTCTCGTCCACCGCCAGAGTGATGGCGCGCTCCGGGCGGCCGGTGAGCAGGTTCAGGCCGTGACGAAGCAGCGGGCGCGCCAGCCCGCGGCCGCGCGCGGTTTTCGCCAGGCCGATGTAGACCAGTTCGATGGTGTTGTTCGCCGGCGCGCGGTTCAGCAGCAGCACTCCGCTTGCCTCGCCGCGGATGCGCAGGAGGGTCCAGAGGTCAGCATCGAACTCGCCCGTGCCCTGATGGCCATCGAGGATGTCCTCCGTGCGGCGCAGGCCGCGCAGATCCGGGCAGTCCAGCGTTTCTTCGTAGCTCCTCTCCAGGACCGTGATCATCTCCCGGCGCAGGGCCTGGTGGTACGGCTCCACCGTCACGTCCTTCGGCCAGCGCGCCGGCGCCGCCTTGCCCGCTGCCGCCAGGGGCCGCTCCAGGTAGCTGAGATGCGCCAGCTCCACGAACCGGCCGGCGAGGAAGGCCTCCCGCTGAAGGGTATCCTGCGGCTCCGTGAGCACCTGGGCCAGATGGAGGTCCATCGCCCCCAGCTCTCGGCAGGCGTGATCGATCAGCTCCGCCTGCCGGCCCAGTTCTTCCCGCGAGGCGGGGGGACTGGCGAAGATCATCGCCGTCCGCCCGGGATTGGGGACGGCCAGCACGGTGGCCGCGATCCGGCCGGCTTCGTCAAGAGACGCCCACATCGCATCGATGCGGATCGCATGGGTGTCGGAAAACTCGACAAATCGCTCGGCGTGGACCCGGCCGGACCGCCCGGACCCGCCCACCAGCCGCTCGATGGCCTCCAGCCGGGTCTCCGCGTCCACGCGGACGATGCGCCGGGTCACTTTGCCGGCGGAAGGGGGCAACTGCGCGGGATCGGGCTGCGAACGGGTCATACAATCGCCGGGGCCTTTCAACGATCGGTCGCTCGACGTAGAATAGTCGCTTTGCCGACTCCGGAGAACGATCATGCCGCAGTCAACGCTCCTGGCCGTTCCTGGCCGCCGCCGGGCCGGCGCCGTTCTGGCCCTTCTGCTCCTGACCTGTGCCGCCTGGGCCTTCCCCGAGCCCGCCATCGTCCCCTACCGCTGGCAACTGGATTTCCAGCCCGGGGAGCTGCGGCTGTACGTCGACCCGGATGATGACTCGGCGTGGTGGTATTTCACCTACACGGTCATCAACCGCACGGGCGAGGACCAGATCTGGGCCCCGAGCTTCGTGCTGTTCACCGACGCCGGGGAGATCATCAAATCCGGCTGGGACGTGCCGTCCCGCGTGGAAGAGGACATCTGCGACCTGTTTGGCAACGAGCTGATGGAGACGCAGAACGAGGTGATCGGCGACCTGTTCCAGGGTCCGGAGCACGCCAAGGACGGCCTGGCGGTCTGGCCGGCCCGGAATACGAATGTCAACGAGCTTTCGATGTTCATCGCCGGCATCAGCGGCGAGACGGCCCGGATCTCCAACCCCCTCACCGGCGAGGAGATCATCCTTCGCAAGACGCTCCAGCGGGACTACCTGATCCGCGGCGACGCCCTGGCCCGAGGGTCGCGGCCTGTCGAGCTGATTCAGCAGCGATGGATCCTGCGGTAGCTGGATTTCTGCTCGCCGGCGCGATAGACTGCGCGGCTCGCCCGGGCTGGGCCCGGGCTTCGGCTGCCTCTGTGGAGTGCTGCAATGGCTCATAAAAAGGGACAAGGCTCCTCCCGCAACGGTCGGGACTCGAACCCGCAGTACCGCGGGGTGAAGCTGTACGGCGGCCAGTTCGCCCGGGCCGGCTCGATCATCGTCCGCCAGTGCGGCACGCCCTTCAAGGCCGGCTACCTCGTCCGCCGCGGCGGGGACGACACGCTCTACTGCACGGCCGACGGCCATGTCCGTTTCCGAGGCCGCTTTATCGACATCGTCCCCAGCGATCCGGCCGTTCCGCGATACACCGCCGTCGAGAAGGCCACCGTCGCCTGAGCCCGGGCGGCCGTCGCGGTTGCGCCACGTTTGCTCCCACGGGGCGTCAATCGGCGTCCCGTGTTTTCGTACCCCGGCATTCCTTGCTCCATGTTCGGCGCTCCGGAGTCGGGGCGTGCGATCGCCGCGGGCAGGATCCCGGTCGCGCCTTGCCGTCTTCTCGCCTCATGCTCATCGACCAGGCCATCATCTTCGTTCGATCCGGCAAGGGTGGCGGCGGATGTGTCTCCTTCCGGCGAGAGAAGTACGTGCCCAAGGGCGGCCCGGACGGGGGCGATGGGGGCAAGGGCGGCGATGTGGTGATCGTGGGCGAAGAATCACTCACCACCCTCCTGCCCCTTACTCCCAGGCCCCATTACCGCGCGCGAAACGGTCGGCCGGGCATGGGCAAGTCCATGCATGGCGCCGACGGCGATGATTGCCTCGTCCCCGTCCCCCTCGGCACGCTCGTCTTCGACAGGGACAGCGGCGAACTGCTCGCGGACATCACCGACCCCGGCCAGCGATTCGTGGTGGCCGGCGGCGGGCGGGGCGGCTGGGGCAACGAGCACTTCAAGTCCTCGACCAATCAGACGCCGCGCCAGTCCACGCCCGGCGAGCCGTGCGTCGAGCGCGTGCTGCGGCTGGAGCTGAAGCTCATCGCCGATGTGGGACTGATCGGCAAGCCCAACGCGGGCAAGTCCACCATGCTCCGGGCCGTGAGTCGGGCCACCCCGAAGGTCGCGGCCTATCCCTTCACCACCCTCTCGCCCCATCTGGGGACGGCGGCGCTGCCGGGGGACCGCCGGCTGGTCATCGCCGACATCCCCGGCCTGATCGAGGGCGCCGCCGAGGGCGCCGGCCTCGGCCACGACTTCCTCCGACATGTGGAGCGCACCCGGGTGCTGGTGCATCTTCTGGATGCCTGTCCGGAGGACGAATCCGATCCCGTGGAGAACTACCAGGCCCTGCGCCGCGAGCTGTTCGAGTATTCCCCCATCCTGGCCGAGAAGCCGGAGATCATCGCGCTGAACAAGATCGATCTCATTCCCGCCGATGAGCGAGACGATGCGGTCGGCCGCATCGTCGGCCGACTCGGTCTGGCGGCGGATGAGCGGGCCGTCCTGACCAGCGGGGCCACCGGCCGGGGCACCGGCGAGCTGCTGGAAGCCTGCTGGCGGGCCCTCGGTGACTGCAAGGACAACGGCGCCGGCTGGTCGGCGTCCCGCCCGGCCGGCTGATCACCTCACCGGTTCTGTCGCGGTCCTTCGGCGCGTCCGGCCGGGGCGCCGGCTGTCCAAACTCGCCGCGGTGAGCTGTCGGAAGGCGCGATTCCCCGTCCCGCGCCGGCGGAGTCCGATATCCCGTCGGCGGTCGCGGGAAGGCTTTCCGCGCCTTCGTTACCGGAAAAGACCGTCGCCGGCGGTCGGCAGGGAACGCGCTGTCAGACGAGCCGATCAAGCGCAATCGGACGATCTCCGATACGAGGGTGACGAGGCGGATCGATCCCTCCCTGACGAGCCGAAAGCCGCTCCACAATGCCGTTGCTTCTACGGACAACCGAACTTCAGCCGGGGATGCGGCTCTACGAGCCAGTCATCGAGAACGGGCGGGTCATGCTGCTGGCAGGCCGGCGGCTGTCGCGCGATGAGATCGACAGCCTGGTCCGCCGGGACCCGGACCTGACGCTTCTGATCGATGATCCGATCCTTGATGAATTAGTCGCCTTCGAGGACGACTCCCACGAGCGAGCCGTGGCGGCCACGGTGCAGGGCAAGATCGCCCTGGCGATGGGGAACGTCCAGCACCGCCTGGCCAGGCGCACGGACGCGCAGAACGTCAACTTCCGCGCCCTGAAGCGGGCGGTCCGCGAGGTGATGAGCTATCTCACGGACAATCCGGTCTCCGCGGCGCTGCTGGCGGGCGAGCCAGACGGAGAGCACTACCTCTGCGATCACATCGGCAACGTGTTCTATCTGTCCATGGTGCTTGCCTCGGCGGTTCGCGATTACGTGGCCGGCGAGCGGCGCAAGCAGACGGCGGCGCGCGAGCTGTCGCCGCGCATCGCCTACGGTCTGCGGCCGTTGGGCCAGGGCGTGGTGTTCATGGACCTGGGCATGTTCTCCCTGCAGGCTCTCTTCGGGAAGGAAGAGCCGCTCACCGATGAGGAGTGCCAGCGGGTGCTGGAACATCCGCTCATCGCCCTGGAGATGCTGCCGGAGCACACGGACCCCACGACGCGGATGATCGTGCGCACCCATCACGAGAACTACGATGGGAGCGGTTACCCGATCGGGATCGGGCCGGAGCGGCTGCACGTGTTCACGCGTATCGTGCGCATCGCCGATTCCTACGATGCGGCCATCTCCCGGCGCGTGTACAAGGAGGCCAAATCGCCGGCCCGGGCCCTGTGGGAGATGAGCGTGGGGCCGTATCGCCGTTTCTATGATCCGGTCCTGATGAGCGTGTTCGCCCGGCTCGTGCAGCCGTTTCCCGTGGGCGCGAAGTTGCGTCTCGGCGACGGACGCGGGGCCGTGCTCGTGAGGTACAACCGGCGCAATCCCTTCACTCCCACGGTGCTCATCGCCTTCGACACCGAGGGGAGGCGCCTGCCCAAGGAGCAGATGGAGGGGCCCATCCGCCTCGATCGCCGGCCGGATCTGCGCCTGACCTCGTACGCCGGCGAGGATCTTTCCTTTATCTACGAGCCCGAGCCGGACCTCGACGGCGTGCCCATCCGCCAGACGTTCCAGTCGCTGTACGAGTCGGTCGTTCCCTGAGAAGTCCGGCCCGGCGACCGCCTGCGGCTCATCTTCACCTCCCTGCATGTCATCGACGCTTCCGGCGCGAGCCTCCGCTTGCCGCGCCGGGCGGGCGAAGTACACTCGATGCTCCGCCGGGGCGGCCTTGGCGCTGATGCCCGCCGCTCACCCGCTCAAGAAGGAGGTCGATCGTGCGAGGGACCACAACGCTGACATGCTGTGTGCTGGGAGTCATCACGCTTTTCGCCGCGCTGGGGACGGCCCGGCAGGAGGCGACGGAAGAGGCGACGGCCGCGGCCGGGACGGTGCACGTCGTCGCGCCCGGGGACCTGCTGCTTTCATTCGATCAGGAAGGCCGCGTCGACAGCGCAGCCCGCCTGAAGATCCGCGTGGACCCCGAGGAGTATCGAGGCCCCCTGGAAGTGACCGAGGTCTTCAAGCGCCAGGGCCGCGTCGCCAGGGACGATGAGCTTCTGCGCTTCGATACCACCCGGCTGGAGGAGGAGCTTCACAAGGCGCGCGAGTCGCTGGCCGACGCCAAGAGTCGTCTGGACCTGGCCCGCGAGGAACGGCGCATTCAAGTGGAAGCCGGCGCGATCCGCCTCGAGCGGGCCCAGCGGGCCAAGATCAACGCCGACCACGAATTGGAGATCTGGGACAAGTACAACTCCCAGCGCATGCTCACGGCCTCCGAGCTGGGCGTCCAGGGTCGCGAGAACAGCTTGGCCGATCAGAAGGAGGAGCTGGCGCAACTGGAAGCCATGTACGAAGGAACCCGGCTCGACTCGGCGACCAAGGAGATCGTCCTGGAGCGCGCCCGGCGCAACGTGACCATGTCCGAGCAGTGGCTGACGATCACGCGCAACGACGACGTCATCACCCGCACGTACCGGCACGGGGATCAGGATCGGAACGTGCGCGAGGATGCCCGCCATCGCGCGATGGAGCTCGAGCACACCCGCGCCAACAGCCGCATCGGCGAGGTGCGCAAGGAGCTGGAGGTCCTGTCCCTGGAGCGCCAGGTCCGCGAGGGCGCCCAGCGCCTCAGCCGCCTCGAGTCCGACTGGAGCCGTCTGACCGTGACCTCGCCCGCCGACGGCATCATGACCGCTATCGACCTTCAGGTCGGCGACACCGCCTCTGGACAGCAGGTCCTCGCCGAGCTCATCGACCCGACTGATCTGATCGTCGACTTCTCCGCCACGGCGACCGACCTGCGCGTCATCGCCGAGGGCGCAGACGTCGCGCTGACGCTGCCTGCCTTCCCCGAGGTGGAGCTGACGGGCACCGTGCGCGAACTGTCGGCGATCGGGACGAAGTCGGGCGACGCCACCCACTTCCAGGGTGTCATCGCCGTTGACGGCACCCATCCGATGCTTCGCGTCGGTCTGCGGTGCCGCGCCCGCGCCGAGAAGGCGCTGACCGGCGTGCTCCTTCTGCCGGCGAAGGCGGTGAAGGAGAAGGACGGCCGGGCCACGTGCTTCGTGTGGAGCGAAGGCGAGGCGGTCGAGCGCGAGATCCGCCTCGGCGCCCGCAATGACGAGATGGTGCAGATCGTCTCGGGCCTCACCGCCGGCGAGCAGGTCCTCCTGGAAGAGCCGAAGGACGAGGCCGCAAGCGCTGCACCGTCGGGTGACTGATCGGCCGGCCCGACGCGGGAGTGACCATGATGACGCCAGCGAGATTCATCCTGTCTGCCCTTCGCCCATGCCGGGCGCTTCCGCTGATCGGCGGCGTACTTTTGACCCTTCTCGCCGGCTGCGCCGCGTCCCTGGACGATTACGCAATCTCAGCGCGCGAGGACGGCGGGCTGGAGCGGCCGCCTTCCCCGCCGCCCACTTCAGGCCCCCGGGAGGCCCATGCCCGAGGCCTGAACTTCCTGCTCAAGACGCAGAACGAGAACGGCTCGTGGGGCAGCTTCGCCTCCGCCCGGCCCGGGGAGATCTACCTGGACACGATCGCGTCCTTCCGCGGCTTCGGCGATGCCACGACCGCCCTGTGCGTGATGGCCCTCCAGGCGCCGAGCCACACCAGCGAGAAGGCACGCCTGTCCCTCGATCGCGGTCTGCGCTACCTGCTCAGCGCCGACCCCGTGGGCCGGGCCAGCGGCGCCACGTTCTACGATACCTGGGCGCACACCTACATCATCCAGGCCCTCTCGCGCCTTTACCGCGATAATCGCTTTGCCTATCTGCATCGCGATATCGCAGCCATCGTGCGCCGCGAGATCACCATTCTTTCCGAACGGCAGGCGGCCGAGGGCGGCTGGGGCTATTACGACTTCGGCTACTCACGCGCCACGCCGACGGGAAACATGAGCACCAGCTTCAACACCGCCGCCGTCCTCATCGCCCTCCGCGAAGCGCAAACAGCCGGCTTCGAGGTCAGTGAGGACGTGATCCACGACGGCCTGATGTGTCTGCAGCGACTGCGCCTGCCCAACGGCGCCTATGTCTACGGCACCTACGCGCAGATGCGCCCCGCCGTCGGCTACAACCGCGTCAAGGGCTCCCTCGGCCGGTCGCAATCCTGCAACTATGCCTTGTGGCTGTACGACGGGGACATCACGCGCGATGAGCTTCTGGCCGGCGTCGAGAACCTGCGCGAGCATCATCACTTCATCGAGATCGGCAAGGCCCGGCCCTACCCGCACGAGGCATGGTATTACACGGCCGGGTATTATTTCTTCTTCGGCCATTACTACGGCTCGCTGATCATCAACGAGCTCGAGCCGGCGGCCCGCGCCGACCACGCCGCCTGGCTGGCGAGAACCATGTGGCGGTTGCAGGATCCCGACGGCTCCTGGTTCGACTTCCCCCTCTACGGCTATCACAAGGCCTACGGCACCGCCTACGCCCTCATGACCCTCCAGGAGTGTCTCAAGGAAAACCCGCGGCCGGTGCGGTGAAGCGGCCGGGCCGCCATGAACGGTCAACCGGGTCCACTTTTCGCCTTGACCGCGGCTGCGCGCCGTGCGTTAGAATGTTGCGGAGGTGAAACCGGTGCCCACTGCGGGTGATGCCAAGCCCCTTGTCGGCCTTCTCCTGGGCGAAGCGCCGACGCCTGAAAAAGCGGCGACGATCGCCGGACGTTATGGCGCCTGCCCCTATTGCGTCTCCTATACGTGCGCCGGCTGCACGACCGTCGGCGTCTTCTCCGTTCCCGCCGATCGCCGATGGTGGCTGGAGTGGGCCGCCGCCGAACCCAAGCACACCCTCGGCCTCACCCGGGCCGAGCTGTTCCTCGCCGAGGATGTCCCGGCACGCAGCGCCTGGTCCCGCGGCGAGACCGAGCCGCTCCTGCAGCGCGCTCCCTGCGGAGCCGTCTGCCTGGAATGCCCCAAGTATCACGGCGACTGCAAGGGATGCCCGGCCACCCGGTACTATCTCCCCGGCTGAGCGCGCCGCGCCGCGCCGCGCTTCTCTTGGCGCGCGGCGTGATATTCGTCCCTGGCGACGTCCAAAAAAACGATCAGCCCGCTGGCAGATTTGATCGTTCCTGACCCCACACGCCAACGGGCCGATCCGCGATACTCCCCCTCCCGCGAGCTCGTGCCCGATGATTATGAATCGCCGCGGCGCTTGCAAGAGCCTTCCGCCGCATTCGTGCAAATCCGCGCATCTTTCTCGGTCGTTGCCGACTTATCGGACGCGCCGCTCGGTGGACGATCGTGTCGAAAAACAGGGACGATTGCCATCTTTCGGAGCCGCTCGCGGCGTAGCCCGCGCCGTCCGCCCGTGTCCTTACGGGCACTCGCCCCACGCGGCGAGAAGGATGAGCAGATCCTCGGTGCTGACGATGCCATCGCCGTTGATGTCCTCGGGGCAACCTTCACAAGGGCCCCAGGCGGCGAGAACGGCCAGCAGGTCCGCCGTATCCACCACGCCATCGCCCGTCACGTCCGCCGGACACGCCGAGCCCATGTCAAACACGTAGGCCGAGCCACTGCTGGAGCCGTTGTCATCATCGTCCGGCGTACCCACCACGAGTCGATCCTGCTCGAGTGCGACTGATTCGGCGAACCCGTCTGACTCGTCGACATCGTCGGAGACGAACTTGGCCTGCTGCGTCCAGGTCTCGCCGTTTCTCACCCAGACATACGCCGAGCCGCTCTTGAAGACACCCTCCGAATCCCCAGGCGAGCCGATCACCGCGATATCGCCGCTCACGTCCGCCGACCATCCGTAAATGTCGTAGCCGTGTCCATCGTCGGGCAGGAGCTTTGCCTGCTGCGTCCAGGCGCCGCCTTGGCGGACGAATGCATAGGCGGAGCCCGAGTTGAAGCCGTTGTCATCGTCACCATACGCGCCGACGATGATGGTGTCGCCGCTGATCGCCACGCAGCAGCCGAACCAATCGAGTTCCTCCGGATCGTCGGCCATGAGTTTGGCCTGCTGTGTCCACGTCGTTCCGTCCCGCACGAAGAGGTAGGCCGCCCCGTATGATGGATTGCCCGCCTTCCTCGCGCCAATCACCGCCATCTCGCCGCAGAGATCGACTGAACATCCGAGGTGATCGTACTGGAGCTGGTCATCTGTGAGCAGCTTCGCCTCTTGAATCCACTCCGATCCGATTCGTGTGAACACGTATGCCGCGCCGGCCTCGGGTCCGATTCCCCCATCGCCCTCAGCCCCGATGATGATCGTGTCGTCCTCCACGGCGACCGAGCCGCCGAACTCGGCATCTTCGCTTGCATCGTCGGCCACGAGCTTGGCCTGCTGCACCCAGTCGTTACCGCTCCGCGCAAAGACGTAAGCCGAGCCGCTTTGCACGCCGTGGTCGTCGTCAGACGGCGCGCCGATCACCACCGTCTCCCCGTCGATGGCCGTAGCTTGACCGAAGAAGTCATACGATGCGCCGTCATCGGCCATCAGCTTCGCCTGCTGGATCCACTGCGCGCCGTCCCAAGCAAAGACGTAGGCGGAGCCGGCGGCGGTCGCGTCGCCGTAGGCCCCGACCACGATGAGGTCGCCGCTCAGGGAGACGCTGTAGCCGAACAGGTCGGCCGGGGTGCCGTCATCGGCCAGCAGCTTGGCTACTTGTATTGGGTCGCCGTCCCCCAACGTCGGATTGCCGAGGCCGGCGATGATGAGGCCGGCCAGCGCCGCCAGGATCACCGAGCCGCGGGATTCGCTTCCGCCTTCTCGTCGTCCATCCATCACTTCATTCCCTGTTCAGGATTTCCCTTCGGAGCCGCCGCCCGCGCCCGTCGCAGGCGCTTCCCATGATGGTATCGAAGGTTCAGGCCGCACCGGTCCAGTTTTCGTTCCGCCACGTCCTGGCGCCTCAGAAAAGAAAAAGAGAAAAAGGGGTCGGGAGTCATTTCCGCAGGCCGAAAAAGGGGTCGGGAGTCATTTTCGCGAGCCGTCGCGGTCAGTCGTCATCGCCCGGCCGCAGTTCCAGCAGATTTCGAAGCCGGCCGGGACGCCTTCACCGCAGTGCCGGCAGGTCAGCATGGCCGGGGCGGTGTAGATCGCCCGCCCGCACTCGGGGCAGCGGCCGTGATCGGCATGGCCCTGAAGATCATAACCGCACCCGGGGCATTTCGACAGGCGGTGCCTGGAATCGAGAAACGCTTTGAGCACATTCATCGCGCGCTGGCTGTCGGGCCCGCTGACCCAGACCCGGACCGGCGGGCCGGTGACAGCGCCGCCCGCCAAGGCGCCCTCGATGCGCGCCTCGATCCCCTCGCCTTCGAGCAGATCGCGGAGCATGTCCGCCTCGATCGAACTCGTCGTGACAAACAGCGGCTTCAACGTGAAGGAGGTCGAATCCTCCGGGTCGAACGGCCGTCCGCACTCGGGGCAGCGATGCTCCGCCAGCCCATCGAGCGAGTATTCGCAGCCGAGACAGGACATGTGAGGCCGCGTGATGGTCATCGAGAAAAAGGGGTCGGGAGTCATTTCCGGCTCAGACCAGCCACCACCAGGCGAGGAAGGCGCCCGTCTCGGCGAGGGCGATGAGGGTGAACAGCGCCTGGGCGGGCTCGTTCTTCAGCACCGAAATTGCACCCGAAATTGGACCTGTCCCGTTTTTAAATGGACCTGTCCCGTTTTCTTCCCAGTCCCGTTTTCTTCCCTATTCTCTGGTTCCTATTCTCTGGGCGGGAGTCGGTCTGCCGTCACGCCGCCCACCACCAGGCGAGGAAGGCGCCCGTCTCGGCGAGGGCGATGAGGGTGAACAGCACCTGCGCGGGCTCGTTCTTCAGCAGGTAGTGCACCAGGGCGCGCAGGGCCGGCAGGATGAAGAGCACGAGAAGGAACGTGATGATGGCGCCGAGATACCGAGAGCCCGCCTGCAGGCTCCACAGTACAAATAGGAGCTTGCAAAGGAGCGGTCGCAGCCAGCCGATCGCGATGTAGCCGGCGGCGATGAGAACCAGGTGAAAGATGCAGTAGCTCCACTTCTTCTCGTTGATGTGCCCCAGCAGCTCGTAATGGGCGTAGCCCAGCACGAGGCCGATGAGAATCAGCAGTATGCCGATTGGACCGGGAGCAGACATCAGTGGGCTTCACCTCCCCGATGAGCCGCGCGATGCGGCGACGGTTGCGCATCCGGGATCAACCTTGAAACTCGCCTTCGCACGTGAACTGAAGCTCATCGGGGCTGTTGACGGTGATGATGTAGACCCACTCGCGCAGCTCGCCGAGCCCGTCGCCGGGAAGGTCCATAGGCGGCGTCTTCATTCCGAGCCACTTATCGGAGCCGGCGTTGATCAGCTGCACCAGCGCTTTCCAGTGCGAGAGCTTCTTCTGGACAACGTTGCCGAAGCGATCGGTCACGGCACCATCGGTGTCTATGCGCAGGATCACGTAGCTGTGGGCGCCATCATGCCAAGCCGAGAGCTGCCGGGCGAGTTCTATGGCCAAGGCGGTGCCGTCGTACTTCGATCCTGCGTTGACTGCCGACCAGTCGACAGGGGCCGCCTCCCTGGTCGAAGCAGTCACGGCGGTGTCCGCCGCGGGCGCCGGTTCGTCGACGGCCTCGCCGGCGTCGCCCGCATCATCCCCGCCGCACCCGGCGAGCAGGAGGCAGAGGATCATCGCCGGCAGCATTGCCAGCCGTCTGCACATTGTCGTCTTCATCGCATTTCTCCTTCCGATCAGAGGATCAGGAATCATGTGTGCCTGGAAATTGGACCGGTCCCGTTTTTCGAGCCGTGGAAATTGGACCTGTCCCGTTTTTCGCGTTTTTCGAGCCGTGGAAATTGGACCTGTCCCGTTTTTCGAGGAACTTCGCCGGGTCCTCGACCTCCCCCTCGATGGCGACGGTCGCTTCGATCAGGTAGATCGGCGCAAGGGGCACGCCGATGCCCGTCAGGAAGAGCACGAAGAGCAGCAGGCGCTTTCCGATGGACTCGTGCCGGATGAGCTTGGCCATTGTTGCAACCCCTTCGTTCGGAATCCCCAGCGTGGGCTCCTGCCCGCGATCGTCACGGAGGCTCGCCGGCGATTGTACCGTGTCTGCGGGCCGTTGCGTTCCCGCCGGCCGATCCGCACACGCGGCCCTTTCCGCGTTGGGAGTATAATCTGTGCGACAAGCGCAGGGCCGGGCGAGCTATCGTGGGCCGAATCGTCCGGCGGAGGTCGTAGCGTGAAACGCTGGATCCTCACCATCCTCCTCCTCTTCCTCCTCCTCGTTTCCGGGGGCGCGATTGTGAACGTGGCCGTGGCGTGGGGCAATGCACTGGGTCATCAGCTACGCTTGCAGTTGGCCCCTCTGATGTCGATCACTCCGCCGACACCTGGGCCGACTGGAGCGACGAGTGATCCACCGCAGCTTTCTTCAATCCACAACGAACAGTGGTTTGCGAGTAGGATGGAGCAGTTCGAGGATCCCTCAACTACACTGCTAATCACTCGCTTCCGTAGTGGCTGGCCACTCTTGTCGCTTCATGGGGCAATATGTACGGATGCGGCAGGACCGCACCCGAAGCCACCACACACGTTGATTCGCCTTGGTGGAGGAGGGATCTTCTGCTTGCTACCTGTTGTTCCTCTCTGGCCCGGCTTCATCGTCAACACACTGTTCTACGCGCTCATTCTCTGGCTCCTCATCCCCGGCCCGTTCATCCTCCGCCGCCACATCCGCGTCAAACGCGGCTGCTGCCCGAAGTGCGGCTACGATCTGCGCGGCGCCCCTTCCGGGGGCGGGGGCTGTCCGGAGTGCGGGTGGAATCGCGCATCGCAACCGGCGGCAGACGCGGAGGGCGTGTAAAGCCGCGGCCAGTGGCCGCGTCGTTGCGCGCGGAACGGGGACCGTTGTTGGGATCGCTCGCCCAACCCGCGACCACTGGTCGCGGCTTTGCATGGGCGATCTGTGGCCTCGTTCGCGCGGTGGGGAGTCATTGCCGGTCGAGGGTGAGCCGCTGGCGGGGACGCCGCGGCTCGCAGGGCCGCACAGCGGACCCTACAAGCTCATCGCGTATCGCTCATCGCTTGTCCACACGGCCGACTCGCTGCGCTCGCTGGCCGTGAAGATCTCTGAAGGCGGGGCGTCCCCTTGACGCCGGCTACGCTGGTGGTCGAGATCAGACGCCGACGCCAAGGAGATCCCCAATGGCACGGTCCTATGTTATCGCGCTGGATGTGCACTGCCAGACATGTGAATTCGCGGCGGTCACGCCGGGCGGCCGGATCATCGATCGCCGGCAGGTGGCCACGGCCATCCCGGAGCTGACGGAGGCGATCAGGTCGGTTCGCCGGCCCCGGACGGTCGTGCTCGAGGAAGGACCGCTGGCGGACTGGCTGTATCGGAGCCTGGCCCCGGCGGCGGACGCGATCATCGTCTGCGATCCCAGGCGCAACGCCCTGATCGCCAAGGACGGGGACAAGGATGATCCCATCGACGCAGAGAAGCTGGCGCAGCTTGCGCGGGGCGGCTACCTGCGGCCGGTGCATCACTCGGCCTCGCCAGCGCGGGCGTTGTTCAAGCAGCGGGTGGCGTTGTATCACCAGCGGGTGGGGCATCGGGTGGCGCAGGCCAACCGCGTGATCTGGTATCTGCGCCGCTTCGGGATCATGATTCGCGAGCCGGTCCTGGCGGAGGCGGAGAAGCGGGCGGCCCTCATGGACCGGCTGCCGAAGGGCGAGAGCGTGCGGGAGGATCTCACGGTGTTGCTGGAGAGTTACGACCTGGCCGCCGAGCATGTGGGGCAGCTTCGGCAACGATTGATCAAGCAGGCCAGAGGCATCGATCAGATCCGGCGCTTCACGCTCCTGCCCGGGGTGAAGTGGATCCGGGCGGCCACGTTCTACGCGTACGTGGACACGCCCTGGCGATTCAAGAGCAAGTCCGCATTGTGGAAGTATCTGGGGATCGGCCTGGAACGGCGGCACAGCGGCAGCGGATATGAGCGGCTGGGCGTGCCGCGGCACTGCCACCGACCTCTCAAGAGCATGATCCTCGGGGCGGCCAAGTCGGCGGTCGCCTCGAGGTCCAATCCATTCGCCGACCGGTACGAAAGGGATCTGCATGCGGGATGTTCGCCGCGCATCGCCCGGCGGAACGTTGCTCGAAGCATGGCCGCCGTGATGTGGGGCATGTGGAAAACCGAACGCGACTATCAACCGCAGTGGGTGGGTGTGCCCGCCGATGCGCTGATGGTCGGATCGTGAACAAGGCCGAGTCTGGAATCACGCGTCGCGGCGCAGTTCCCTTCGGTGCCACTGAGCCGTTGAGCTCCCGGGTAGTGAATGAACGCGCCGCGTCCGATTGCCGCTACGCTCCGTGATCTGCATGGACGCCCTCAAGGCAGTCCCCGATAGGTGCCTGGGCGACGGCCCAAGAGGCCGATCGACCGGATTCACCGCAGACGACGAATGATCGGTCACGACCCGACCAGCGAGGCGGCCCGGCGAGGCGCCGTGCCCGATGGGAGAGGTTCGCGGCCCACGGACGGGAAAGCCCTTGAGAAGTCATTCAACAAAGCGCGTCCCGCGGCGATCGTGCCTTGACTTCTCACTTCAGATAGGTGGGTGGGTGTGCCCGCCGATGCGCTGATGGTCGGATCGTGAACAAGGCCGAGTCTGGAATCACGCGTCGCGGCGCAGTTCCCTTCGGTGCCACTGAGCCGTCGAGCTCCCGGGCTGTGAATGAACGCGCCGCGTCCGATTGCCGCTACGCTCCGTGATCTGCATGGACGCCTCCAAGGCAGTCCCCGATAGGTGCCTGGGCGACGGCCCAAGAGGCCGATCGACCGGATTC
>Ga0272441_10001436_pt1 | contig 50858 bp, 45 predicted proteins | sample SSMProp6N_FD_193582 | JGI IMG/M metagenome (GOLD analysis project Ga0272441, IMG submission 193582) | Marine sediment archaeal communities from Little Sippewissett salt marsh, Falmouth, MA, United States - SSM-Prop-6N | ecosystem: Environmental > Aquatic > Marine > Wetlands > Sediment ... | reverse complement strand
AGACAAGCCCTTTTATCTACAGACCCACGAAGTTACCCAGGACCAGTGGAAAAAGGTGATGGGAAAGAATCCCACCGAATTTAAACACTGCGGCGCCGATTGTCCCATCGATAATGTCTCCTGGAATGATGTCAAGGCCTTTATACGGAAACTCAACAGGAAGGAAAAGACAAAAAGATACCGCCTTCCCACGGAGGCTGAGTGGGAATACGCCTGCAGAGCGGGAACCACCACTCCCTTTTGCACGGGTGACTGCATCTCGTCGGCTCAGGCAAATTTCAACGGCAATTATCCCCTGGGGAAATGCCCCGAGGGGGAATATCGATACGCACCGTCAGCGGTGGGAAGCTTCGCACCCAATCCTTGGGGACTCTACGACATGCACGGAAACGTCTGGGAATGGTGCGCGGCCTGGGATAATACCTATGCGGAAGATCCCGCGGCGAACACAAAGGAATACCGCCCCCGTCGCGGAGGGTCCTGGCGCGATACTGCTCAGTATGTACGATCTGCCAGCCGCCTCAGGGTTTATCCAAAATACAGCTATAACTACAGCGGCTTCCGTCTTGCTTGCGATCCCGCTGCAAAAAAATAAGAAGTCCTGCAATCCAACCTGAATTCTGTAGGTAACCTTCACCTCGCCATTTTTAGGGACTGTTACATCGAAACGAAGGGTGAAGGCATCCATTTTTCTGTAGGCATGACTGTTCTTCAGGACCGTCCAGTTTCCGAAAAGCGGCTCGATAAGTTCCACCGTCACATCATCCTCTTTGTGGTTTCTCAGCGTCACCTCCCACTCCGTCTCGTACCGTCTTGTACTGACCTGCCTGAAGTCCGTCTGCACCTTTTCCGCCACAAGATCAAAGGCCTCGCCTATCTTGAGCGTAACCTCTTCGTTCTTCGGTGTGTGCTCGATCCTGTCCTCGCCAATAAACTGCTGCGACCCCTTCTCGTCCATCTTATAGAGACGCATGATCCCCTCGGGAAAGGGCATCCCCAGATTGTTCTCTTTTGAATTCTTGAATTTTATATAGACATCGATGGGCTGCTTCGGATCACCATTTCTGTATCGGCCGGTAAAGGAGCTCCTGGCGCCATGGAGGAGAAACTCCTTTTCGACAGTCACACCCGCGGCCTCGAAAAGGCGTATCTGTTTTGTCTGGTTGTTCTTGATCGTCGTCGGTCGCGCGAGGTCATAGATATGGTATTCAAAAAACTCCTTTTCGTCGAACTGCGGAGCACCGGCCTTTGCCATTTCTTCCATGGCATACCGTACAAGCGGCCCCTTCTCCTCCGCTCGATTGATCTCTCCCGCTATCAGCTTCAGTGTGGCATTCCTGTAAGTGGCACCACTTTTGTTATCGACGGTAACCCAGGCGGATATATCGGATGATCTGTCGTCGGCATCGAGAACGACGACGTAATCAGCCTTCCAGTTTATGTTGCCCGTCAGGTATGAAACCTCCAGATTGTGCCTCTCTCCACCCTCGTTTTCATAGAGCCAGGTCAGTGTCGGTTTCGCAATAAGGTTTTCCGGTATTTCCGGGAGAACCTTGATACCGGGATGACCGATATATATCTCGTCATTGATCTTGAAGATCTGGTCCCTGTTGTTGCTGAGAAGCACCGCTTCCACCGTCTCCTTCCGGTCCTGAAACTTGTTCCAGTCTATAATCTTTATTCTTTTGCCAACATATTTATCGAGCAGTTTCTTTCCGTCCATGAGATCGTATTCATAGTTCTGCTCGAGGACACGAAACATCTTGGGACTATCGAGTGATTTCACATGGACGGTCACGGGCATAATATGGGCCGCCACATCCATGAACCGCAGCTCTCCCTTTTCCGGGGAAATGCGAACCGCTCTCGTATCTTTGATGAGTCCGAGATTATTGTTGTAGACCGTTACTTCAACACCTGTCTGGTCACGGACGGTGCTCTTTGAACCCGCCTCCCCTGCCGCAAGCGGCAGGGCATAGCAAAAAATTATGAGACAGAAAACACACCCTATGATTCTCTTCATGGTGTCCACTCCCCTTTTCATGGTAATATATAATGATATCATAACTCATCCCATATGAATAATCTTCTTTATAATAAGGGATTACATACTCCATGTTTTATGCTAAGGGCAGTTATCGCTTTTTGTGCATAGAAAAGATCGGAATCAGAAGAGGAAGATCCATGATCAAGACCGTGGCAGTTCTCCTTGCCGGCATTATATCCATATCCTTTGCTGCCATATTCATACGGTTCTGCGATGATGTCCCGTCGATCATGATTGCCACCTGGCGGCTTACGGCGGCATCGGTCATCCTTCTCGCCTTCTTCCGGCTCAGGGGACATACCTTTGCAACGGTAGGAAGAGCTGATCTTATCCTCTCCTGTTGCGGTGGTCTTTTTCTTGCACTCCACTTCATACTCTGGATTACGTCACTCAAATACACCTCCGTCGCAAGCAGCGTTGTCCTCGTGACAACGAACCCAATATTCGTGGGAATCTTCTCCTACCTCTTCCTGAAGGAAAAACAACACATCGAACTCGTCATCGGGATTATCCTCTGCCTCATCGGAAGCATCCTGATCGCCACCGGCGATGGCGGTTTTGTAGGATTATTCATTGTCAACAGAGAGGCCCTTCTGGGCGATATCCTAGCCCTTGGCGGCGCTATCATGGCGAGCGGATATCTCCTGGTGGGAAGCAGGGTGAGGGAAAAGCTCGACATATTGACCTACATCACCATCGTCTACACCGTGGCTGCTCTTATCCTTGTCGTACTCTCACTTGCCCTCGATATTCCCTTTACCGGATATCGCCATTCCTCTTACCTCTTTATGGTGCTCCTCGCCATCGTCCCGCAGCTGATCGGCCATACGGCCATCAACTGGTCACTCAAACATCTACGGACGAGCATGGTCGCCATCACGATCCTCGGTGAACCGATCGGCGCGTCCATCCTTGCCTACCTCTTCTTTGGAGAATCGGTAAGCAGTTTCCAGACGATCGGCATCGCGGCAATATTCACCGCCATCATGATCTCATCGAGGAAGGGGAAAAAGTAGTCAATAAACAATCGTATCTCTTGAGGAGAGGGGTTGACTCAATCAAGGAAAAGTGGTATGACCTCTTACCACATTAGCATGGGGTTTCATCAATGGCCATTGAACTGAAACAACCACTCAGACCTGCCCTGTACACTGAATATAAAGTGGTAACGTCGATTCTGGACGGCACCTACCCTCCGGGGTCTGCACTTCCCAGCGAGAGAATCCTCGCTGAGACACTTAACGTCACACGCCCGACACTTCGTGAAACACTTCACCGTCTTTCGAGCGAGGGATGGCTCACCATTCAACACGGACGGGCAACCACGATTAATGATTACTGGAATGAAGGTGGCCTCAGACTGCTTGGCACCCTGGCTAAGTATGGAGAACTTCTGTCGGAGGACTTTATAGTCTCGCTTCTCGAATTCAGAGTGGTCATGCTGCCGCCGGTGGCAAGGCTCGCCGTCATGAACACGCCCGATCTCTTTGCCGATTACCTGAGCGGGTACACCGATCTCAACGATGATCCGGAGGAATTCGCCCTCTTCGATTGGGAATTGCAGGTCCTCTATGCGAGGCATTCGCAAAATGCCGTCTACCCCCTCATACTCAACGATTTCGCCTCCGTCTTCACGATCATGGCACCCCACTATTTCAGCCTGAAAAAGGGACGAAATGCCTCACGGATCTATTACCGAAAACTTCTCGCGGCAATAAAAAAGGATAAAAACGATACCGAGAAGATAGTGAGGAAGGCACTTCAGGAAAGCATAACGATCTGGGAGGAATTGGCAACAAACAAGCCACAACATAGGGGGGAAATGACCATAGCAGCCTTTCCGCCTCTATCATAGTGAGGGGTAACAAAATGAACTTGCAAGATTTACCGGAAAGCTGGGATTTAATCGTAATCGGCGGCGGGATCACCGGTGCCGGCATCTTTCGGGAGGCAGCACGTATGGGACTCACAACGCTCCTCCTGGAGCGAAGAGACTTCTCCTGGGGAACCTCAAGCCGGTCGACAAAACTTGTCCACGGCGGTCTTCGCTACCTGAGAGAGGGCCATATATTCGTGACAAAGGCTGCCGTTGAAGAGCGTGAACGAATGCTCAAAGAAGCACCCGGTCTGGTGGAGCATATCGGCTTTCTCATGCCCGTATACAAGGGGTCCGGACCGGGCAAATGGAGCGTTGATATCGGTCTTCTCATCTACGACCTCCTGGCGCGTCAGAAACAGCATGATTTTTTTGCCGTTGAAGACTTTACCAAGATGTCTCCCCTCATCAAAAAGGAGGATCTCGCCGGCGGATTTATATTCTATGACGCACAGGTCGATGATGCGAGGATGGTCTTGAGGCTCATAAACGAGGCAGTGCAACAGGGTGCCTCGGCCGTCAACTACGCCGAAGTTACGGCGATAAAAAGAGGCCGCCGGGGAGAGGTTGTCGGTGTCGTTGCACGCGATACGGAAAAGGAAGAAGAGCGAACCTTCATAAGCCGCGCCGTCATAAATGCAACGGGAACTTGGGGAGAGACGTTGCACCCATCTCCCGACCCGAAACGCCACCTGCGCCCCCTGAGAGGGAGTCACCTGGTTTTCTCCTCCACCTCGCTTCCCCTCGATAAAGCGGTTGCCTTTATGCACCCCGACGATAACAGAGGCTTCTTTGCCATACCCTGGGAGGGCGCCGTGATCGTCGGTACCACCGATGTGGATCACAAGGAAGATCTTGCGAAGGAACCGGTCATATCGGAAGAGGAGGTATCCTATATCATGAGAGGGCTTAAAGCCTACTTTCCAACCATCGATATCACTGCCGAGGATTGCATCTCAACCTTCTCGGGCATCAGACCGGTACTGAGCGAGGGGAAGCTCTCCCCTTCCGAGGAATCCCGTGACTACGTCGTCTGGAAAAAGAGGGGACTGGTAACCGTGACAGGAGGGAAACTGACGACATTCCGTCGAATGGCCTGGGACACATTGAAGGCTGCCAAGGCCTATCTGCCAGCCTCTGAAGAACTTGACAAAGACGATCCTGTCTTTTCAAAGGTGCCGGAGAAGCCGGACAATAATTACGGCCTTCCCCTCGAGGAGTGGCGCCGCCTCTATGGACGTTACGGCGAAGCTGCAAATCAACTTGTCAGTTCGGCCTCGAAAGAGGACCTGACCCACGTTCCCGGCACGCATACCCTCTGGGCCGAAATCCCCTTCGTGGCAAAGAGAGAGCAGGTACGGCATCTTTCGGATCTCCTCCTGAGACGGGTACGGATCGGCATGTTGACCCCACGAGGAGGAAGGGAACACCTGGACCGTATCAAGGATCTCTGCAAATCCTCACTGCCCTGGAGTGAAGTGCGCTGGGAGGAAGAAATAGACATGTACAACGGAACCTGGGAGCGTGCCTATTCGCTCCCCTCTGAAAAAGGAGAGGAAAATAATGAGCACGAAAGACCTGGTACTGGCCATCGATAACGGAACTCAGAGTCTCAAGGCCCTTGTCTTTGATCTGGAGGGAAATCTGCTTTCACGGCAGAGAGTAGCCTTTCAGCCTTATTTTTCCGAGAATCCTGGATGGGCCGAACAAGACCCTTCTGTATTCTGGAATGCACTCTGCCAGGCATGCCAGGAAACCTGGCACCGGGGCGTTATAGAAAAGGAGCGCATCGCCGGTGTCGCCATTACTACCCAGAGGGCAACAGTCATCAATCTCGACAAAAGCGGCGCTCCGCTCAGGCCAGCTATTTTGTGGCTTGACCAGCGTAAAACCCGCGGGCTCCAACCCATGGGAGGTCCCTGGGGACTGCTTTTTAAGACCCTGCGGCTCGAAGATACGATCAATTATTTCAGGTCCGAGGCCGAAGCGAACTGGCTCAGCACCTATCAGCCGGACATCTGGGCGAAGACCCACAAGTACCTCCTCCTCTCAGGCTATCTCACCTACAAAATGACGGGAGAGTTCGTCGATTCCGTCGGGTCTCAGGTGGGCTATATGCCCTTCGATTACAAGAAACTCTCATGGGCGGCCAGTTGGGACTGGAAGTGGAACTGTCTCTCAATGGACCCCGACCGGCTCCCCGATCTTGCCACCGTGGGAGAAACCCTTGGCACCGTCACCGCGGAAGCCTCCGAACAAACGGGCATTCCCAAGGGACTGCCCGTTATTGCAGCAGCCGCCGACAAGGCCTGCGAGGTCATCGGTTCCGGAAGTTTTGAACCATCCGTCGGCTGTCTCAGCTATGGAACCACAGCGACCATTAACGTAACGCACACAAAATATATCGAAGCGGTACCACTGCTGCCTGCTTATCCTGCGGCCGTTCCCGACTACTACACCATAGAAGTCCAGATCATGCGTGGCTACTGGATGGTAAGCTGGTTCAAGGAAGAGTTCGGCCACCCCGAGATAGAGATGGCGGCCAGAGAGGGTCTTGAAGTCGAAGAGCTTTTTGACAGGCTTATTGACGATGTACCTCCCGGTTGCATGGGCCTCATGCTCCAGCCTTACTGGACACCGGGGCTCAAACTCCCGGGACCCGAGGCCAAAGGTGCCATTATCGGTTTCGGCGACGTGCACACGAGGGCATATCTCTACCGTTCGATTCTTGAGGGTCTCGCCTATGCCTTGAGAGAGGGAAAGGAACGAATCGAGAAGAAGACAAAGACCCCCATCACGACGCTCCGCGTATCGGGAGGCGGCTCACAAAGCAGAAATGCCATGCAGGCTACGGCTGACATCTTTGGTCTCCCCACGGCGAAACCGCACCTCTATGAGACATCGGGGCTCGGTGCCGCAATCGATGCTGCCGTCGGCCTCGGACTTCACAGAACCTTCGAAGAGGCGGTCACGGAGATGACGCGGGTGGGAGAAGTCTTCGACCCTATCCCCCAAAACCAGAAGCTCTACGATGCTCTCTACAACGACGTCTACAAAAAGATGTACAAACGCCTCCACCCCCTCTATGAGAGAATCAGGGAGATAACGGGATATCCGGAACCGGTTTCATAACTGCCGTTTCACAACTATCGGGGTCAAAAAGCCTGAGCAGAACTACGGTCGCACCCGCTTCTTCCTGCGGCCCTGCCAGTGGGTCCACAGCATCAATATTCTTCCCAAACAGTCACATGTTCCCCAGTACCTGTGAGAGCAAAAACGAAGTTCCCCTCTATGGCTGCTGCGGCTATCTTCAAATAACGGATGTTTCTTCGCCATACACCAACCTTTGGACATTTCCCATCGTTTATGTTAATGAATGACGGTCAGATTCAAACATGCTGATATAAGTCGAGAAAACTCGAAGAATCGGAGGGAAAAATGTCTGAAGGTAACGATGAAAAAGGGTTTGTCATAAAAGACAAGAGGATTTTCGATGAAACAGGAGATGTCAGGGACGAGGAAGCCAAGGTCAAAGCAAAGGAAGAAACCATTGAAAAACAAGATATAAATGAAAAAGAGGAGATACCTCCAAAAGCTGAGGAGACAGGAAGCCGTCCGGAAGAGGCTCAACCATTCCCGGAGATAAACTTTGCAGGCTTCATATTCTCTCTCCACACATCGGCACTCCTCCACTTCGGTGATTTCCCCGATCCCGTATCCAACGAAAAAAGCAGGAACCTCCCGGCGGCAAAGCAGACCATAGATATTCTGGACATGATGAAGGACAAAACCAGAGGAAATCTCGACGAGAATGAAGAAAAGCTCCTTGAGGGAATCCTCTACGAGCTGAAAATGCGATACGTAACGGAATCAGAGAAGACGTGATCAGGAAAAAGTCCTACGCAAAGATAAATCTGTTTCTCAAGGTCCTCGGGAGAAGAGATGACGGCTACCACGATATCCTTACCCTCATGCAGAGGATAAGCCTCTGTGACGAAATGACATTTTCAAAAAAGAATGCTGGGATAATCGTTAAATGCCCGGGAAGCGATCTCCCGGAAGATGAGGGCAATATTATTGTCAGGGCAGCCGAGGCACTCTTTTCATACGCACACCACAACGGAGGCGTCGAGATCACGGTAGCCAAGAACATCCCGATCGCAGCGGGACTGGGAGGCGGAAGCTCCAACGCTGCCGCAACACTCACTTCACTGAACGAAATGATGGGGTTAAGCCTGGCACAAGAGGAACTGATGGAAATCGGGGCAAAACTGGGAGCGGATGTACCTTTTTTCGTCCTCGGCGAAACGGCATGGGCCTCGGGCATCGGGGATACGCTCATGGTGGCCGATGGAATGCCTAAGATGTGGTATGTCCTCATTAATCCGGGGTTTGAAGTTTCGACACGAGAGGTCTACGAAAACCTAAAATTAGGATTGACAAAAGATACAATAAAATATAATATGCCGCGTTCTAAACCGATGTCCCAAATTGTAGATGATCTCACAAACGATTTAGAAGAAGTATCGTCAAGGCTCCACCCTGCGATACCTCAGATCAAGGAATGTTTAAGAGTTCATGGAGCACTCGGTTCTTTGATGTCCGGAAGCGGCCCAACTGTTTTTGGAATTTTCAAAAGCAAACAGAGCGCGTTAAAAGCAGAAGAGAAATTGAGGAAGGTGCAGGGAGTATCTGTTTTCGTGGCGCATTCCCTATAAACCGCAGATTCTCATGCCGTGCGAAGAATGATGGGGCGTCGTCAAGCGGTAAGACACAGGACTTTGGTTCCTGCATTCGGAGGTTCGAATCCTCCCGCCCCAGCCAATATTAGAACAGAGAAGAAAACTAATGCTCGAAAGAATAAAGATATTTTCCGGAAATTCCAGCCTGGATCTTGCAAAAAAGATTTGCAGTAAGTTGAACGTACCCCTCGGTGATGCACAGGTTTCCACATTCAGTGATGGAGAAACCAGGGTCGAGATAGACGAAAATGTACGGGGGATGGATGTGTTTATCATCCAATCGACCTGTTCGCCTGTGAATACCAACACGATGGAACTCCTGATAATGATAGACGCCCTGAAAAGAGCATCCGCCGACAGAATAACAGCGGTTATGCCCTATTACGGGTACGCCAGGCAGGACAGAAAGGTAGTCCCCAGAGCCCCCATTACTGCAAAACTGATTGCCGATCTTCTTACCGCGGCAGGGGCAAACCGTATGCTCTCGATAGACCTGCACGCAGGACAGATACAGGGATTCTTCGATATCCCCGTGGATAACCTTTTCGCAACGCCAATAATCCTCGAATACATCACAAACCACATTAGAGACAACCTGGTTATCGTCTCTCCCGACACGGGAGGAGTCGTGCGGGCACGGGCATTCGCGCGGCGATTAGGCGCATCTCTCGCCATAGTCGACAAGAGAAGGGATACCCCGAACGAATCGCAGGTAATGAATATAATTGGTTCCGTGGAGGGTAAAAACGTAATCATTCTCGATGATATGATTGACACTGCCGGAACGATGGTTCAGGCTGCATATGCTCTGAAACAAGAAGGAGCCCTTGAGGTATACGCATGCTGCACCCATCCTGTGCTGTCGGGTCCGGCAATTGAAAGAATAGAATCATCTGAAATAAAAGAGGTAATTATCACTGACACGATTCCTCTCAACCTAGAGGCTAAATCCTGCACACGAATCACAACGCTTTCCACTGCGGACCTCCTGAGTGATGCAATGAAACGTATCTATTATAATGAATCTGTCAGTTCACTATTTGTTTAGGAGTTATAGATGAAGACCATTAAGCTAAAAGCTGAAACAAGAACAGGATCCGGGAAGGGATTCGCAAGAAAACTGAGGGAAGCAGGATTCGTGCCAGCCGTTTTTTATGGCTTCGATGTGGAACCTATAATGATCACTGTCAGTTCTTCCGATCTAATCAAGGTGATAGAAAGAGAACGAAGTGAGACTTCTTTCATTAAGCTTTCAATACAAGAGGGCAGTAAGAAGACTGACAAGGTATCGGTTATCAAGGATCTTCAGCTTGATACCATAAAAAGAAGACCGATACATGCCGACTTTTACGAAATCAAGATGGATCGTGAAGTCGCCATCGATCTCCCCATTCAGCTGATCGGAGACCCTGTAGGTGTCGAGGCAGGCGGCGATTTGCAGCAGGGGAAAAGAGAGATGAAGGTATCGGGCCTTCCTTCTGCAATTCCTGAGGCCATCGAACTGGATATCAGCACCCTCGGAATCGGAGACTCCATCAAGGTGGGAGACGTCCAACTGGCCGAAGGAATAAAATCTCTTGACAGAGAAGACAGCGTCATCGCTACTGTCGCGGCAAAGAGAGTTAGTATACTGGTAGGAGCTGGAGAAGCCGAAGGAGAGGCCATAGAGGGAGAAGAGAAGGACGCGCCTGGCGAGGAGACCGAAGCTGCATCAGAGGGTGATGAAGCGTAAGAGCAGATAGTTCAGGGGTTTAGGTCTCCCATGGGGGTTATGTGAAGCTAATAGTTGGACTGGGAAATCCGGGACCACAATACCTTCTCTCCAGACATAACGCCGGTTTTCTCGTAGCTGATGCCTTGGCGAGGGAAGAAAATATCGGTATCAAGACAGCGAGGTTCGATTCCCTTTTTGGCAAGGGATCGATCTCGGGCGTTCCGGTACTGTTGGCAAAACCGCAGACATTTATGAATTTAAGCGGGACTGCAGTTGGAAAACTGGTCCGGTTCTTTAAGATAGACGTCAATGATGTCATTGTTATCCACGATGATCTGGACCTCTCGTTCAACAACGTGAGGGTAAAGATGGGTGGAGGTAACGGGGGACATAAAGGATTAAGGTCAGTAATCAATCATCTTGCAAGTCCGGATTTTATCAGGGTTCGCATGGGGATAGGCAAACCTTCCGGCAGAAAGATGGTTGAAGATTATGTGCTTGAGCGCTTCTCTAATGATGAATTAGCACTACTTCCTGACATTACCACGCGGACCCTTCATGCGGTGATTGAGGTTGTTTCATCTGGTGTTCAAGCGGCGATGAATAAATTCAATGTAAGGGAAACAAATAATTCAGGTAAGGAGGTATAATCGGAAATTATGGAATTTTTAGTGTCTTATGCATGGTTATGGGGCCTCATCGGGCTCGTTCTGGCGTTCATAATTTATAAGTATGTGATGTCATTTTCAGCAGGCGATGACGTGATGGTTGATATCATGGACAGAATCCATGACGGAGCCATGGTTTTTCTGAAAAGAGAGTACAAGATCATATCAATTTTCGTGATCGTTGTTTTTGTCCTCCTTTTCTTTGCCTTGGAAAACAAGATGTCCTCAATCGCATTTCTGTCAGGCGCCATAGGTTCGCTGATGGCCGGCGTTTTCGGAATGCAGGCGGCAACCCTCTCTAATGCGAGAACCGCAGAAGCAGCAAAGACACACGGTCAGGGCAGAGCCCTGACGGTTGCCTTCTTCGGCGGCTCCGTGATGGGGCTTTCCGTTGCGTCTCTTGGTCTTCTCGGCCTCGGAATATTCTTCTATTTCTTCGCAGATAAAGATCCCATCGTAATCAACGGCTTCGCCATGGGTGCTTCTTCGATTGCACTCTTTGCCCGTGTTGGGGGCGGTATCTTTACCAAGACGGCCGATGTCGGAGCAGACCTGGTTGGAAAGGTTGAAGCGGGTATTCCTGAAGATGATCCCAGAAACCCGGGAGTTACGGCGGACAATGTCGGCGACAATGTTGGTGATATCGCCGGTATGGGAGCCGATCTCTATGAATCCTACTGCGGCTCCGTTATTGCAGCCATCGCCATCGGCGCGACGATGGGGCTGGGAGTTGAAGGAATGGCAATGAAATGGATGATGCTGCCTATGCTCTTCATCATCGTAGGACTTATGGCGTCGGTCATCGGAATCGGCCTGTTCAATTTCCTCAAAAACATGAAACCTCAATCCGCTCTCAGCAACTCTCTCTATATTGCGGGAGTCCTCTTTATCGTTGCCTCCTTCTTTGCCGTGAGATACACCACGGCAGGAATGTCGGCCGAATACCTCGACAAACTCGGCATGATCGGTCCTCTCGGACCCTTCTGGGCCGTCCTTCTTGGTATCGTCTGCGGCATGCTGATCGGTGCCATCACCGAATACTATACGGCACGTGGACCTATTGAGAGAATCGCCGAAGCCTCACAGACAGGTGCGGCAACGAACATCATTAATGGTTTCGCCGTAGGTCTCGAAAGTGTGGTGGCCCCGGTGTTCTTGATCGCCATGTCGATCTGGATTGCCTACATTACCTGCGGTCTCTACGGTATTGCCATTGCCGGTGTTGGAATGCTCGGTACGGTTGGAATGACCATGTCCGTCGACAGCTACGGTCCCATCGCCGATAACGCCGGTGGTATTGCAGAGCAGGCCCATATGCCTCCCGAAGTGAGGGAAATTACGGACGGTCTCGATGCTGTCGGCAATACAACGGCAGCTATCGGTAAGGGTTTCGCCATTGGCTCTGCGGCACTTACCGCACTGGCCATGTTCGCAGCCTATACGGCCACGGTAAAAACCTTTCCCGGTTTTGAGAACTTTGCCCTTGATCTTACGGAAGCCCATGTGATCACGGGTGTATTCCTTGGTGGTTTAATGCCCTGCCTCCTGGCAGCACTGACGATGACGGCCGTGGGAGAAGCGGCATTTGACATGATCAACGAAATCAGACGTCAGTTCAGGGAGATCCCCGGCATCATGGAAGGCACAACACCTCCCGATACCAACAAGTGTGTTGATATCGCAACCACCGCCGCTTTGAAGAGAATGATCGTTCCAGGTGTCTCGGCAGTTGTCGCACCGATTCTGGTCGGTATCTTCATCGGTCCCCAGGCCCTTGGTGGATTCCTCGCAGGCGCAACGTTGACAGGCGTCATCCTCGGTCTCCTCATGGCAAACGCTGGTGGTGCCTGGGATAATGCCAAAAAGTATATTGAGCAGGGCAACTTCGGCGGCAAAGGCTCCGATGCTCATAAGGCAGGCGTTGTTGGCGATACCGTCGGTGACCCCTTCAAGGATACATCCGGTCCCTCAATGAATATCCTCATCAAGCTGATGTCCGTCGTATCACTGGTTACGGCACCGGCCATTGTGATGATCTACAACATGATCTACTAATGATCGATAAAAAAGAGTGACTTTCAAAGAGGGGTGGAATAAGTGTTCCATCCCTCTTTTTTTATTCCCTTAAATAACTTGACAGGCTTCAGAAAAATACATAGTTTCTCTCAGGGGTCAACGACGGTATCGTTTCTTTGTCTGCCTTGTTCCCAAGAAAGGAAAGACCTATGGGCTTCAGATGCGGCATAATCGGATTACCCAATGTCGGTAAATCAACCATATTCAATGCACTAACGGCTGCCGGCGCGGAGGTCGCAAATTATCCTTTCTGTACAATCGACCCCAACATGGGTATCCTCCCCGTACCCGACGAGAGGCTCGAGACGATAGCCCGAATGATCGCACCGCCCAAAGTCACCCCTACCACCATGCAGTTCGTCGATATCGCCGGTCTCGTCAAGGGAGCGAGCAAGGGAGAGGGCCTCGGCAACAAATTTCTCGGAAACATCAGAGATGTCGACGCCGTTGTCCATATCGTGCGCTGCTTCGACGATCCTAATATATCGCATGTTCACGGTGCCATCGATCCCCGGAGTGATATCGATATCATCAACACCGAGCTGATCCTGGCGGATCTGGACACGGTAGAAAAGAGGATCGCGAAGATCGAACGCCTGGCAAAGGTAGGAGATAAATCGGTCCGAGATGAACTCGATGTCTGCCGTGTAATTCAGGATGGCCTGGGGCGGGGGATACCGGCACGAAGGACGGTCTTCGACCCCGGCGACAAAACCCGAATTGCAGACGAGTTACACCTTCTCACATCAAAGCGGGTGCTCTATGTGGCAAACGTAAGCGAAGCCCTTCTCCGGGAAGGTGGCGCCTACATCGATGAGGTCGCTACTATCGCCGATGGAGAAGGTTCTGAGTCAATCGTGATCTGCGGCGATATTGAAGCGGAAATCACCGCTCTTCCCGAGGAAGAACGGAAGGAATTTCTCGAAGACCTCGGTCTTGAGGAGTCGGGACTCCAGAAACTTATACGGGCGGGTTACGCTATGCTTGACCTTATAACCTTTTACACCACCGCCGGGACCGAACTTCGGGCCTGGACGATAAAAACGGGCACGAAGGCATCGGAGGCGTCGGGAAAGATCCACTCCGATATGGAACGGGGATTCATTAAGGCGGAGGTCATCAATTACAGCCAGTTTACGAAACTGAAGAATATAGCGGAAGCACGTGAGAAGGGTCTCACACAAATCGAGGGCCGCGACTATGAAGTAAAGGACGGCGATATCATCTACTACCGCTTCAAGGTGTGAACCATACCCCTCATTAAAAAAGGTAACTGTGAGCGAATAACCTGTTTCCATCTCCCCCATATGTGTGAAACAGAAATCGTTGCAAGGACGATAATGAAACAACCAGAATATTCTGACAGCGCTTCATGGATAACCTCCATCATCAGAGACTTTATTTATTCTTCTCCCGCAAACAGGCTCTGGGATGGTAGCTTGGAAAAATCCTGGGACGATCCTCTCGTTGGGTTTTCCGCCGGGAATGATCCCCTTTACGATGAGTTTAAGAACCACATCGGCCCCTTTTACTGGACACCACTTGAGATTTTCAAACGCACCTTTGACGATTACCATGGGAGCTCTGACGGTCTTACCGTGATCAGTTGGATACTGCCACAGACGAAGGATACCAAACAGGCCAACAGAAAAGAGTCGCTATATCCGGCGGAGAGATGGGCGCGGTCACGGACCTTCGGTGAGGAAGGTAATGTGGAACTGCGGAATCACGTGGTCTCTCATCTTCTCGATGCGGGATCCAGAGCCGTGGCACCTTTTCTCTCTCCGGACTGGACACAGCTGACCTCCGGGAAATTCGGGTTGGCCTCAAACTGGTCCGAGCGTCATGCCGCCTATGCCTCGGGACTCGGAACTTTCGGCCTGTGCGACGGACTTATTACTTCCCGCGGCAAGGCAATGCGAGCCGGTTCGGTGGTGGCTGAAATTCAGATCCCTCCAACTCCAAGGCCCTACAAAGATCACCACGAGTACTGCCTTTTCTTTTCTGATGGCACCTGCGGAAAGTGTATGAAGCGATGTCCCGTCGGCGCGATTACCGAAGCCGGTCATGACAAGACGAAGTGCTTCGAACATATCTACACCTCGACAGCTCCCTACGTAAAATCACATTACGGCTTTGACGGTTACGGCTGTGGTCTCTGCCAGACGAAAGTGCCCTGCGAATCGGGCATTCCGAAAGCCTCTTCTCGATAGTACTGAAGCTTCCTTCATCACCCAATATTTAACCACTGCAAAGAGACACCCGCAACCTCAGCGTCAATAGGAACAAAAAAAAGTGGGTGGCCGATAACATCGTATCGACCACCCACTTTCAATATATCAACTGAGAGGCACATACCGTCCACCCCTCTCAGATTCACGGGGGGGGTCGGCGGATGGAAAGGAGGGAACCGAAAACCATCCGCCGACTGGTATAAATCAAGAGAGATTGCTTTATCTCTCAATCTCCCAGATTTAATCGTTTTGTGTAGGTGGGTGGAAAGGAGAGAACTTGAAAAAAACCACCCACCAAACAACAATTACTGCTCTAAGTCAAAGTCGGCGAGAAAAAATTCATTGCTCAAGTCTTTCCGTCTATCTCTTTTCTTTTCGGAACCTCGCTTCAGATCACCTTCCGCGCCACCTTGTCCCGTGAAAAGACTCGCCTCATTATTAGCAGTACCAGCACTAGATTGAAAAGGATCTATATTCTTGCCTTGCTTTACCCGATTGTCTGTAGATTCTATCCTCTTTTTCATGAGACCGCGAGGTATAAAACCTTTCATAATTTTCTTGTTCATTGTGTTTATCATGTACAGTATTCTATTGAGCAAAATAGGTGCCAAAAATCTATTTTATGATAATTAAAATGATGAAAAATATAATGTTGTATAATATCAGCAATATACGAGAGAATAATGGGGAAAATATTTTTTTGAGGGCTTGGCGATTTTCACTGAAGGGCTCTCAGCGGGACAGAAATCGGCCCTTGCAGGTGCGGCAATCGCACGCTTTTCGCGACATGGCTTGAAAGGCAAGAATATCAAGCCACTCAGGGGGTGTGCTAAATAAGAACGGTGTGTTTGATTTTCGCACTATCGAGAATTGGTAAGCGGGTTATGTGGGCGATCATCGCCCTATTGAAGATCTTTTAAGCCTCAGCGCGGGAGCTGCTCTCGTCAATCACTCAGATCAAGTTTCTTGAGCTCACGGATCAGCGCGTAGCGGGAGATACCGAGCTTCTTTGCAGCCGCTGTCTTATTCCCCTTGCTCAGATCGAGGGCCTTTGCAAGAACGCGGCTTCTGAATGTATTCGTTACGGTGTTTATCAGCGCCTTATAGTCGAGAGGATAGGCAGAGTCCAAAGATAAAGAATCATCCAGCTGTGGGCCGATTGAATTCTTCGGCCTTTGATCATTGATTTCAGCCGGCAGGTTTTCAGGTATTATCACCCCTTTCACATCCTGCATTATCATAATACGTTCGATGATATTCTTGAGTTCTCGAACATTCCCCGGCCATGAATACTGCTTCAGGATTTCCTCCGATTTTTCGGAGAAGCCTTTCACCTTCTTATTAAACTTCCTATTGAATTCCTCTATGTAGTGGTAGGCAAGGATTATGGCGTCTTCTCCCCGTTCTCTGAGCGGGGGTATGTGAATGGGCACGACACTTATTCGGTAAAAGAGATCTTCTCGAAATGCTCCCTCAGCCACCATGCGACTGAGATCACGGTTCGTGGAAAATATGAAACGCACATTGAGAGGGATATTGTTGGTGCCGCCGAGTCTTCGAATGTATCCGTCTTCCAGCATACGGAGGAATTTCGCCTGAATGGAAAGATTCATCTCGCCGATCTCATCCAGGAGTATTGTCCCGCCGTTGGCATATTCGAGAAGACCAAGCTTCTTCTTTCTCGCATCGGTAAAAGCGCCCGCCTCATAACCGAAGAGTTCGCTCTCGAGGAGCGTCCCCGGTATGGCCGCGCAGTTCACATCAACAAAATGCTTTGATTTTCGGTTGCTCTGTCTGTGGATTGCTCGTGCGATCAATTCCTTTCCCGTACCGCTTTCACCCTGGACGAGGATGCTCGTGTCATGGGCGGCCACATCCCTGATGATACGGAAAATATCCTGCATCTTCGATGAATGGCCAACAATGTCGTGGAAACCAAGGAGTTTGTCCTCTCTCTCCTTGAGTATCTCCACTTCCGTTTTCAGGGACTTTGCCTCGCGGGAAACCATGGAATGCATAATGGCGCTGTCGTAGGATGCTGCCGCACTTATCACCAGTATGTCGAGAATATTTTTCTGATCCCGGGTAAAGGCCGATCCTTTTTTGCCAAGGCAGAGAACACCCTTAAACTTGTCTCTTATCTTGAGAGGAATGGCGATCTCGACGGGGTAGTCATCAAATACGGGTCGCACCGTGGTATTCTGCACGGCGTCTCTCACGTTGATCGCTTCCGTATCAAAGGCCTTTTCTATAATGCTCCCCTTCATCTTTGATGAATACCTGTTTCCCTTATCGACAAAGATCTCCTTGCCGTCGCTGATAAGAAACTTATCCTTCTCGATATCAATAAAATAGAGGAGCGCTTTTTCCGCCTCACCTATCTTCAGCGCGCTGTCGATGACAATCTCGTGCATCCTGTCCAGTGCATCACAGGTATTTAACTGGGAACCCGCCTCCTGCAACCTCAGGAGCATCTTTATCTTGCCTCTGTTATCCTCAAAAAGCTCTGTGCTGTGGATGACAATACTTATCTGATTTGCAAAGGTCAGGAGGATATTGACGGCCTCGGGCAAAAACCTGCTTTTCTCCCTCGACCAGAGCGAGATCATCCCGGCAACCTCGCCTTCCACCTGAAGGGCCGCATAGAAGGTCGATCCCCGTTGATATATCCTTGATATCTTCCTGTCCGTTTCGGTTATCCTGGGGTCTCTCTTGGAATCCTCAAGGATTAGATAGCCGCCATCTATTACGACCTTCGTTTCAAAGCAGTTATGTCGCTTGAGATTCAGATGAGAAGAAAAGGCCCTCTTCACCTCACCTGCACTGTAATTTTTTACGACCCTCGTAACCAGATTCTCTTTTTGATCGTCAAGGCGGCATATTATCCCCCGGTCGAAACCCATCGTATCCACGACCTCATCGAGTATGTTTTGGAGAACATCATCGACTCCGAGCGGTGCTGTAATGAGGGTACTGATTCGGAAGAAACTCTCAAGAAGTCGTTCTGCGGCGTAAATAGAAGTGAAGCCCATAGATATATAGTTACAACTCTTTTCTTTTTAATGAGAGAAAAAATACCATGCCCCGCTTTTTGAAGCGGAGCGATAGTATATGGAAATTTAAAATAAATCAAGTTGTTCTTTTTCCGCACATCACAATTCTTCCAACACTATCCCTTTTTTATATTATATCCCAATTGAAGTTCCCCGCAACAAGTTGCGGGGAATCTCCATTGTTAAGGAAAAAGTTTGTTTTATATCCGCTCGCTAACCCCGCCGCAAGCAGCGGGAAATGCGCTCGCTGTTCAATTCACGATTTATCGTACTTCAGAAATTGCATCGAAAAGGTAGCCCTCCCCTGGGTAGCCGATCTCAGGTCGGTGGAATAGCCGAACATCTGTTTGAGAGGAACCTTGGCTTTTATCTCGCTTATCGGACCCTTGGGATTGATACTTTGGACTTCCCCTCTCCTGGAATTGATATTGCCGATCACATCACCCATGAACTCGCTGGGCGTTATTATATCCACCCTCATGATAGGTTCGAGCAGCATTGGTGCCGCATCGGAACAGCCATCATTAAAGGCCGTTGAAGCGGCGACTCTATATCCCAGTTCCGTCGATTCGCCTTCCCTGAAGGAGCCACCCTTGAGCCTCACCGTTACATCCGTGACGGGATATCCCGATATAGAGCCGCTCAAGGCGGCGTCGGAAATACCCTCTTTGATGACAGAATAATACCCTTCGGGAATTGTTTCATCGTCTATATCATTGACCAATTGCAATCCCGCCCCGCGCTCACGCGGTTCCAAGCTTAAGATTACATGACCAAAGTGTTTTTTGTCTCCCAGCTCCTTTTGAAATACCCTTTCAATCTCAACTTTCCTGCCGATAGTTTCCCTGTACACAACCTTCGGCTTGCCCACGTTTACATTGGTATGAAACTCCCGTATGAGCCTATCGGTTATTATTTCAAGGTGAAGTTCCCCCATACCCGATATAATAGTCTGGGCCGTTTCATCCTCGAATTTCACCTTCAATGTGGGGTCCTCATCCACAAGCTTGGCAAGGGCCACAGCAAGTTTATCCTGATCCTGGGGGGTCTTGGCCTCAATCGCCTGGCTTATCACCGGCTCATAAACGTCTATTGCTTCCAGGACAATCGGATGAACTTCGTCACAGAGCGTGTCCCCCGTCGTCGTATTCTTCAATCCTACCACTGCAACAATATTTCCCGCGCCCGCCTCACTGACCCGTTCCCTCTTGTTGGCGTGCATCTTCAGGAGCCGGGAGATCTTCTCCTTTTTCTGACTGCTCGGATTGTAGACTTCACCGCCCACTTTTATCTGGCCCGAATATATCCTGACATAGCTGATCTTTCTCCCCTCATCCATCATTATCTTGAAGGCAAGTGCTGAAAGGGGCTCTTTGTTACTGCTTATACGCTGTTCCCTTTCCTTATTCTCGGGATTGACCCCCTCGACGGGGGGGACATCCTCGGGAGAGGGAAGAAAATTAACGACTGCGTCGAGTATAGGCTGTATTCCCACGTTGCGAAGGGCAGTACCGCATAAAACGGGAACAACCTTCAACTCGATGGTGGCCCGTCGTATCGCATCAACGATCTCTCTCTCCCCGATATCATCACCATCAAGGTATTTCTCCGCGATAGTGTCATCCGCCTCGGCAAGCGTCTCAATGAGCCTTTCCCGGTATTCTTCAACCCTTTGACTCCATTCCGGAGGCACATCACCAAGGTCATAGTTTAGACCCAGGGAGGCATTGTCCCAGACAATCACCTTCCTGGCGATGAGGTCGATGACCCCCTTGAAGTCCTCTCCCTCCATAAAGGGAATCTGGATCAGAAGAGGGATGGAGGTGAATCGCTCCCTCATCATCTTGACGGTACCGAAATAATCGGCCCCCAGCCGATCCATCTTGTTGATAAAGGCAATCTTGGGAACCCGGTACTTGTCCGCCTGATGCCAGACGGTTTCAGACTGAGGTTCCACCCCACCGACGGCACAAAACACCACGAGGACGCTGTCCAATACCCTGAGACTTCGTTCCACCTCAATGGTAAAATCCACATGTCCCGGCGTATCGATGATATGTATCTCGTTGTTTTTCCATTGACAGGTGGTGACGGCGGAGGTGATGGTAATCCCTCTCTCCTGTTCCTGCGGCATCCAGTCCATAACGGCCTCACCGTCGTGGACTTCTCCCATCTTGTAGGTCGTGCCGGTATAAAAGAGGAGGCGTTCCGTCACCGTCGTCTTGCCGGCATCTATATGAGCAGCGATTCCGATATTTCTTATTTTCGAGAGTCTTGTCGGTCCGGCCATACGGTTTCCTTACCTCGAATCAGTTGATTTACTTCGACGAACGAACTATTAATTCCAGATTGGCGACAAAGGGACTTCTCGCATCTATATGTCCCTTTATTGTCTCTATCTCTTTTCCCTCCACCAGAATTTTCACACTTGTAAGCTGCGGTATATTGCGAGTAACCGTGTTTGTGAGTGAATATATCGTCATCATCTCACTTGCACTTCCCCCGGGATGAAGATCAACCAGCGTTCTGTTAAAACTGACATAAGCCGATTTGTCTTTTATCGTAACATCCTCGACCTTCGTACCTTCGGGAAATGTCCCCACGAGGCCCGTCGTGGACCCCCCGATGAGGGTCCTTACCAGTTCCTTTACCTGATCTTCCCTCTTCTTTTCTTTCCATATATACCTGTCCTCAGGAACAAGAAACCTCTCGTTGGAATCGGAAAAGTATAGTTCTACCTTGTATTTCTCCTTTTTAACCCGTTCACTCTCGCCGGTTGCGGGCGGATATATGTACTCAAAGAGCGAGATAAATAGAAACACCAGGAAACCAACTCCCACCAGAACGATAAGCGATAGAATAAAGAGGTTCCTGTTCTGTCTTCTCTTCTTTGCCTTGAGCGCTTTTGCTTTTCTCTGTTTTTTTGTTGCCATAGTCTTTCTGTCTCCCTGTCAAAAAACTCGCTAAATCTATGGCAATTTGAATACACTGTCAAGTTAAGAAAAAGCTGAAGAGCCCTTTTTTGAAGGTGCCCGCGAGGCGTTACGGGAAATCTGTGACTGATAGGTACTATTTTATATTCTATGCGCCTGTTATCCCGTTCATTATTATATTGACCGTCCCCCTCTTCTATTATATGGGATTTCCAGGGAAAGGATGGGACCATGGAATTCAAGAGTGTATCAGATGTGAAAGACAGACTTGAAAAAGCGGACTACATCACATCCAAAGAGATCGCGACGGTGGTCTTCCTCGCAGAGGCAACACAGAAGCCCATCCTCGTGGAAGGGCCTGCAGGGGTCGGCAAGACCGAGCTCGGAAAGGCCGTGGCCAAATGTCTGAACCGGAAGATGATACGCCTCCAGTGTTATGAGGGACTCGATGAATCAAAGGCACTCTACGAATGGGAGTACGCCAAACAGCTCCTCTATACCCAGATGGTGAAGGAAAAGATCGGTGATGTTGTCACCGGTTCCGGAAGTCTCTCCGAGGCGGTTGACCGGATTGCGGATCAGGAGGATGCCTTTTTTTCCGAGCGTTTTATTCAACCCCGACCGCTCCTCCAGGCAATAGGCTCGGACGATCCCGTTGTACTCCTAATCGATGAAGTCGATAAATCGGATCCCGAGTTCGAGGCCTTTCTCCTCGAAATTCTGAGTGATTTTCAAATTTCCATACCGGAGCTTGGGACGAAAAAGGCGGTAAAGATCCCCTTTGTCATCCTTACCTCAAACAACTACAGGGATATGAGCGATGCCCTGAAACGAAGGTGTGTTCATCTCTACATCGACTATCCCGACCGCGAGATTGAAATGCGGATCGTCTCTTTAAAGACGCCGGGAATACAAAAACGGCTGTTAGAAAATATCGTGGATGCGATACGCAAGATTCGCGGCCTCGATTTAAAGAAAAAACCCTGCATCTCGGAGACGCTTGATTGGGCACAATCGCTCATGGCGCTCCAGACAGAAGACCTTTCTCCAGAGGTAATTCTGGAAACCCTCAATGTTATCTGCAAGTACCGATCGGATTCCGATAGGGTGAGGGAGTACCTGGAGAAAAACCAAGTGTCAGGCACTGCAGCATGGTCAATCTCATCCTGAAATTTGTGTCCTGCTGCAGGGCCTCGGATATCAGGATCTCAACCTCCGAAGTTCTCGACTGCCTCAGGCAGCTCCAACTGATCGATATCCTCGATGAAGATCAATTCAGGGCCGTATTACGCTCCAACTTCGCCAAGAGCAGACGGGAGCAGAGCAGGCTTGACCGGATCTACCACCTCTTCTTCCACGAACTGCGTCACGATATGGGAATAGCAGAGCGGAACTCCCTGTCGGAGCATATCGAAGACATATTCGACATGCTTCAGGAGCAGGCCGGCGAAGACGCAACACTACAGGCAATCCTCGACTTCATCTCGGGAGATCCCCTGGCATATCTCCGGGAATTGAGAAAAATTCAACGGGAGTTCCAGGATTCCTCCGGCAACACAAGATTCAACCTCGGCCCCCTCGCAAGCCGTCTACAGATGCTGATTAATATCAATGCTACGAGGGGTGCAATTGCCCAGTTTCTTGATGACAACCATGCCCAGATCACGAGAGAAAACCGCCATAACCTCGCAGCACATTTCAATGAGTACCTGGACAGTGCCTATGCAATGCTCATGAATGAACCGCGGCCCTATGAGAATAATCTTCAACAGGTACGGGCCTACGAGAAACGATTGAAGAAACTGGGCGAAAAATCGTTCTCACTTCTGACGGAGAAAGAAATAGAAGAGATGAGAGAGATTATAGAACTGCTCGTGAGAAGGTTGAAGGATATCATGTCTCGCCGCTTCGCCAGCGACAACCGGGGAGTTCTTGATGTAAAGAAGACCCTGAGAAGGGCCGCCAAGTATCAGGGGGTTCCTGTGGAGATTATGTTCAGGAAACGCCCGCCGCGGAGGGGGAAAATTGTGACCCTCTGCGATGTCTCCAGTTCCGTATGGTCTGCCGCCCGCTTCATGCTCAACATACTCTATTCGCTCCAGGAGTGTTTCACAAAGGTAAAGAGCTTTATCTTCGTCTCCGGACTCGCCGAAGTATCTGAGATATTTGAAAAATATGAGATCAATCAGGCGATAGAGAAGGTATTGAGCGAGGCGGATATCGAATATAACGTCCCCACAGACTATGGCGAGACCTTCAGGGACTTCAGAAAGAACCGGATGGACATACTGAACAAGAAGACCACCCTCATAATCATAGGAGATGCCCGTTCAAACTACTTCAGCGCCGAGGATGGGATACTGGAGGAAATGCGTGAAAAATCGAGACGGGTTATATGGCTCAATCCTGAACCGGAGCAGACATGGTATTCAGGCAACAGTGAAATGTACGCCTATAAACAGCACTGCAATGAGGTACGACCTTGCAGAAACCTGAATCAGCTTCTCGATTTCGTCGAGGATCTGATATTGTGATTGTAAAAAAGCGGGATGATGCAAAATCCATCCTCACCCCGCCCTATCGTTTACCCCGAAGATTATACCATGAGGTTGAGTGGCTCGATATAGGCTGGATCCTCCTTCTCCATAATCTCCACAATCCATCTATGGAGACGAACCTTATGCTGCTCCAGTATGGCCCTTTTCTTAACGAAGGTCTTTGCAAAGGCGATCGATTCCTTCATCAACTCTTCTTCATTCTCACAGGCCTTCACTATGACATGATTTTTCTCGAGTTCAAGGGCTGATTCCTTCTTCCCGCTGAAGATGAGATATTCGGCCTCGTAGTAGGGCATCGATTTCTTCACGATAGCGAGCATGGCGGGGAGGAAGGGGATGCTGATATCAACCTCGGGAAAACAGAAGTACCCCCTGTCCTTTCTCATAAATCGAAAGTCACAGGCACAGGCGAGGAGTGTCCCGTCGCCGAAGGCATGACCGTTGATGGCGGCGATAACCGGCATCGGGTAATAGAGGACCTTTTTGAATACCTTATTCAGACCATACATAAAATCCTTGATAGTCTGGTACTCCTTGTTGGCCATTGCACCTCCAATCCACTCAAGGTCAATACCCAGCGACCAGTTCTTTGGATCGCTCGACGTCATCACGACGGAATAGATCGATTCGTCCTTCTCGATCTCGTCGAAGGTCTCGAGAATGGCGTTCACAAAATCAGGATTATGCCTGTTTTCACCATTATTCAGCATCATGATCGCAACCGTTTCATCCTTTTTCCACTCTACAATAGACATACGCTCCTCCTTCTAATCCGGGTTATTTGACCGAGGGCGCCCCCGCAAACCCCGCCTTGTAGGCGGGATCAAGGGGCGCAATTAAAAAGGAATATATTATTCGCCTTCGGCTCATGGATCTTCGATGTCCCTACCGGGAAGCCCCGCCCTGTAGGCGGGGAGCTTCACGATTGTGTCAAACAGCTGACCATTTCCTGTCAGGGAATTTTCAACTTCTGCTTCACATAGATACGGTTTTTCGACTTCAGTTTATTGACCCTCATCAGGGCACTGACGGTGGTTCCATTGTTCCTCGCGATCTTCTCCAGCGTATCACCCCTTTTTACCCTGTAGGTCGTAACGGGAAGTTCCGACGGGATCTTGAGTCTCTGGCCTACCAGGATCCTGTTCTTCGACTTCAGATTATTGACTCTCTTAAGAGTGCCGATCGTTGTGCCGTTTCTCCTGGCGATTTTCTCGAGAGTATCTCCCCTTTTCACCTTATAGGTATGATAGATTACCTCTTCGGTGGAGTAAACTTTCTGTGGTTGTGCGGCCCTGCTCGTCCAGGTCTTATCCGCAGAATAGGGAATCGGCATCTTGAGCTTCTGTCCCACATAAATCCTGTTCCTCGATTTGAGACCGTTCAGTCTCACCAATGTCCCGATGGTCGTACCGTGATTTCTCGCGATCTTTTCCAGGGTATCGCCTTTTTTGACCCTGTAGGTCGTGACGGGCAGTTCCGATGGGATCTTCAGTCTCTGACCTACGAGGATTCTGTTTTTCGACTTCAGCTTATTGATCCTCTTCAGGGTACTGATCGTTGTTCCATTTCTCCGGGCAATCTTCTCCAGGGTATCGCCTCTTTTAACCTTGTAGGTATGGTAAAGAACCTCTTCGGTGGAGTAAGCTTTTTGAGGACGTGCTGCCCTGGTCGCCCAGGCCTTGTCAGCAGAATAGGGAAGCGGGAGAAATTTATTGACGGCAGAGGCAATGGCCCAGGCAATATCGGTCTGGTAGGCTGAGCTTCTGAGTAAAAGCTCCTCTCTCGGATTTGAGATATAGGCGGTTTCTACCATAACAGAGGGAACATCGGGAAGCTTCAGGACCCTGAAGGGTGCCATGTGGACCTTGGAAAACTTGAGACGATTTACCTTTCGAATTTCCTTGAGGATCGTGGTTCCTAATTCTATCGACTGATTGATTGTCTCCGTTTGAAGCATATTGAGAGTAATGGGATCTGATTCATCATTGTTCTGCCCATTGAGAGACCCGCCGATAATATCCGACAGGTTCTCACTTTGCGCAAGAAGCCGTGCAGCCTCGTTCGTTGCCCCCCTCGTCGAGAGGCAATAGACGGAGGCACCCCTCACCCCTCTGTTTCTGCAGGCATCCGCATGAATGCTGATGAAGAGATCCGCCCCGTAGTCCCGTGCCGTTTTCAGCCTCTTTTTGAACGAGACATAATAGTCACCTTCCCTGGTGAGGAAGGATTGATAGCCTCTCTTGTTCAAGATATTTCGTAATATTTTCGAGATCCTGAGGACGATATCTTTTTCCCGTGTCCTTCTCCTGCCTAAGGCCCCCGGGTCCTCGCCACCATGACCCGGATCGATCACGACGACCCTCTTTTTTCCCAAGGCCTTTATCTTTTCCCGCTCCTCAATCGTTTTTTTCTCAATCTCGGGAATTTTGATATCGACAACGATCCGATGAGGTTTGTCGAGTATTTTACCTAGCTTGAAGACCTTGACACGAACGCCTTTGGCAACCGAAAGTTCAAATCGTACACTTTTCTTTGGAAGATCCCTAAGGATAATCTTCTTAACGGCCGGTTTATCGAGAAGATACTCCTTCTCCAGGGAGGAGGAAAAATCGGCATTATCTATCTCGACAGAGAGTTTTCCCTCGTCCTCCGCCACTCGATACTGAGCCTCAGCACTCGTGTCGATCACGACCCTCGTATAGTCGGGGGCCGTCCAATATCTGACACCAATAATATGAACAATATTGGATGCTTCGGAGATAGAAGCAACTGCGCATACCAATAGAAGAAGAAAGGCGATATAGAGTGTCTTTCTCATGTGGGATAGATCTCCTCTTTGGGGCGGGAGTCTAACAGCTTTGGTAAAAGTTTACAACCCTGTTTAGAAAAGGGATTGACAAGAGCCTGTCGAAATGACATTTTGCCTGTAGAGAAAATGGAAGCTCCCCGCAGCACGTTGCGGACAATCTTAGATTGTTAAGGAAAATATTTGTTTTTTATTCTCGCTTCCACCGCCGCAAGCTACGGGAAATGCGCTTGCTGTCCATTCGAAGGTGTACGTCAATGAAAATAAGGAAACTTCTGGAGGATAATACACGTACCCTCTCATTCGAGTTTTTCCCTCCAAAACGTGAGGGGAATATCGAAAGCCTTTATCGGGCGATCGAAGAGCTTATCACCCTTTCACCGAGTTTTGTATCCGTCACCTACGGTGCCGGTGGGAGCACACGCGACAAGACCGTGGAGATCGCATCAAAAATCAAGAACGATTTCGGACAGGAAGTCCTCGCACACCTTACCTGCGTACAGTCGACACAAGATGATATCGCCGAGATCCTCGATGATTTGAAAGACCATAACATAGAAAACATTCTTGCCTTGCGGGGAGATCCCCCGGAAGATAACAAAGTTTTTAGGAAAACCGAAGGCGGGTTCGGCTATGCCAATGAACTTGTGGAGTTCATCCATTCCCACAATGCATTTTCCATCGGCGTCGCCGGGTATCCCGAAGGTCATATCGAGTCGCCGAGCCTCGATGCAGACATTGCAAACCTGAAATACAAGATTACAGCCGGGGCCGATTTTATCATTACCCAGATATGTTTTGACAATGACCGTATCTACCGTTTCCGGGATATGGCGCTCTCCCTCGGCATCGAGGCACCGATCATTACGGGGATCTTTCCCATCTTCAACTTCAAGCAGATACAGCGGATGACCACGCTCTGCGGTGCCACCATCCCCTCCACGCTCGAGAGGAGCCTCTCACGAGTCAGTGAGAAAAACGAGGAAGTCGAAAAGTATGGTATAGAATACGCGATCCGACAGAGCGAAGACCTCCTGAAGAACGGCATAGCGGGACTCCACTTCTACAGCATGAACAAGAGCAGTCACGTCATCAAGATTGTCGAAGAACTTGGGATCTCCGGTGTGAAATAAAGTAAAATACTATTGAATATTATGAGCACACATAGTATTGAAGGGAACGGCCCGCGAGGAGGAGGCGGGCTTTCATTATATAAAATCAATTCAAAGGGCGATTAGCTCAGCTGGATAGAGCGTTGGCCTCCGGAGCCAAAGGTCCTGGGTTCGAATCCCAGATCGTCCGCCATTAATATAATCAAGAAGTTATATCTGTGTAGCGCCAGCATCACCGGAGTTTTGCCAAGTGTAGCGACCAAAGAGTTCCGATGAATTAATTTGTTATGAGCTAAAAGTCATTACTAACTCTGGGTGACCAGTATGCTCATCAATTTGTTCTTTCTCTATTTTAAAACCACATTTTCTATAGAACTCAATGCTTTTATGATTCTCCTTGTAAACAGTAAGATTCAAGTGACCACGGACATCTTTGGCCTTGGCCATAAGACACTTGCCAATGCCTGTGCTTTGAGAATCCGGAGAAACAAAAATCGCGGCTAAAGTACTTTTGTGCAAAGAGATAAATCCCTTGATTATCCCCTCTTTCTCATAAACATAGTTTTCTGCAGAAGGAATGTAGATGTCCCTCATATCCGTGACTTTAGATTCCCAGAATTCACCGTTCACAAAATCGTGGGCTTTAATTGAGGCTTCAAGCCAAATATTAATAACCTGATCAATATCTGATTTCATGAATTTTCTTATCATTGTTTTTATTCTCATAATGTTTGTTACAACCCTATTTTTTGTGGCTAAGCCACAGGAAATATTGGCCTGTCCAGCATGGGGGTCACATCTTGATTAGTGAATTAATCAACCTGTATTTCCTGAACAATTCACCCTCTTCTGATATTCGGGATTTCACCTTTTTCACAATATGACTTACCGCCGAATAGCTCACTCCAAAGATATTTCCTATCTCTTCATTTGTGTACGCACCCCGCTCCCAAAACCAATACACGAGGAGATCTCTGCAATCTTTGTCACATCCGTGCAGTCGCTGCTTTTGTCGAAACAGGGCAAAATCGCATTGTAATATTTCTGTGGCCCGTTCTAAAACGTTCGGTATATCTACTCTGCCCACCACTCCTCTTTGCTGAGGCACTTCATGGTGCGGTCTGTCAGCAATGTATCGCGACTTGATGCGATCGACAAATTGCTCGCTTCCCATAATGAATCCGTGCCGAAAATTTTCCCATAATTTCGTTTCCTCTTCAGAGTACCTCTGCACTTTATCTCGATAGGCCTTATGGATATTTCCACCTTCAAACAATGAAAGAATAAAATCAGTGTTGAGAAATGCGGGGCCTTTCCGTCCATAAGCATAAACTGGATAACTGCTCCATCGATAATCAGCCAGCCGTTTCGCAATACCTGCACGTAAGGGGTTTCTGTGAATATAGCATGAAAGTTCTACCATGTAGGCATCGTCTTCAATGAGGATGCTCTTGAAACGACCCTGAAACAGATGACCCGTCCGTGAATGTCGATCACTGAATCTTCTCGTATAGACCAAACCGAGCCACTGCATGGCCTTGGACAAATTAGCATGGGTGGTTCTCAACAAAAGATGGTAATGGTTGGACATGAGCACATAGGCAAAAATATCTACCTGAAATCGTTTGGACACTTCGCCCACCGTATTCAGAAACTGCCACCGGTCTTCTTCATCATAAAATATGTTCCTGCCCTCGTTACCACGGGAAAGAACATGGTAATAGGCACCTTCGCATTCGATTCTCCAGGGTCGTGCCATCCTTAACCTTCCCTACTCAATTCATGAAGCAAAAATGAATATATCAGAACTTAATTCACTAATCAAGATGTGACCCCCTTCTGAGACAACTTAGAATCAACGCTATGGACATCGATTAATGTACCATATACATCAAATGCTAGTGTTATCGACATGATATCTCCTTCGTGATATCTATTTATAGTGTATTTCTTATTTGTATTTTATCCATTTTCCCGTATGGCTAACGGCAAGTTTAGCGTTTCGACGGCAAGGCTGCTGTGACGAATGCGCTCAAACTATTCGGGCGAGAGCGTTAGCTCAACCCGCCGTACGGTCGCGCATAGCGCGACCGTACAATTAACATACTTGGTTGGTTTTTTTCGAGATCTCGTGAAACCATACTTCGTTTAATTTAAAATGAAAAGGTAATATACAATATAAAATCAGCATGTTTGAACTTTCGCCATTAGGTATTTCGTGGTAACAAAGACCAAAAGCCAGGTTGGTATAATAATGAGTAAAAGGACAATGAAAAAGAGGAAGGAGATTTCAAAGATGCTGATTCCGACAATCATCATGGGCATTCTTGCCATCGCACTTTTGTCGATTGCCTATGTACGAGGTGAGGGGGAACATATCAGCGGCATGAAACTGGCCCTTACCCTCACCATCGAAATACTTCCCCTCCTCTTCTTCGCCTTTATCGTTGCCGGCATGGTCCAGATTCTCTTGCCCCACGATCTTCTGGCGAAATGGGTGGGTGAAGAATCGGGCCTCAAGGGAATCTTCCTCGGAGCACTCGCGGGCGGTTTCTCACCCGGCGGGCCTTATGTCAATCTTCCAATAGCGGCGGGGCTCCTGCGCTCCGGAGCCAGTGTGGGCACCATGGTGGCATTCCTGACAGGATGGTCACTCTGGGCGGTCAGCAGGCTCCCCATGGAGGTCGGTATCCTGGGATGGAAATTTACCCTTATTCGTCTTGCCTGCACCTTTATCTTCCCCCCCATCGCGGGGATAATTGCACAGGCACTCTTTTCCGGAGTCAAATACACTATCTGATAGATCCTGAAACGCGCCCTTCAGGAAGGAAGTATTATCCGGGATTTTAAAAAGATTCCATTATGGTAGAGGCTCCCCTCATGAAAAAAAACATGGGAATCTTTTCGAGAAAAATGATATGACTATCGTCTTAACGAATCAATCTCACAAAAACGGAGGCGTTAATGAACATCCATTTCAGCAAGAAACTGATTTTATACATATTTATCGTCATCATCTTCATTCTTCTTGTCATACCAGGATTCTACCGAGAGAAACCCGCCTTTTCAGCCGACAGGGATACCTATAAGAGCCTGCGGCTCTTCAATGAAATCCTCGATATGATCGAAAAAAACTATGTTGAAGAAGTCGATACCAAGGAGATAATAGACGGCGCAATCAAGGGAATGGTAAAATCCCTCGATCCGCACAGCGAGTATATGAGCAAACAGACCTATGAAGATCTGCAGGTCGGCACAAAGGGTGAGTTTGGGGGTCTGGGCATTGAAATAACGATAAGGGACGACATCTTGACCGTTGTATCTCCCATTGAAGATACACCGGCCTTTATTGCCGGTATCAAGGCGGGAGATAAGATTATAGGAATAGACGGTGAGCCGACAAAGGGTCTTACCATAATGGATGCCGTGCACAAGCTCCGGGGGAAAAAGGGAACCAAAGTAACGGTAACGATCAGCAGAGAAGATTTTGACAGGCCGAAAGATTTCGAAATAACCCGTGATATTATAAAGATACAAAGTGTCAAACATAAAATCTATCCCGAAAAAATAGGATATATTAAGTTATCGAATTTTCAGGAGACCACACTCAAAGAACTGAATAAAGCACTGAAAGAGATGGCGGAGAAAGAACCACAGATACGAGGTCTTGCCCTCGATCTCAGGAATAATCCTGGCGGACTTCTGGATCAATCGGTTAGCGTTTCCGATGTCTTTCTTAAATCGGGGGTTATCGTCTCATCGAAGGGAAGGACGAAGGGAACGGAAAAGATATACGAGGCACGAGATGACGGTACGGAACCTGAATACCCGATCGTGATACTGATCAACGGGGGAACCGCCAGTGCATCTGAAATCGTATCGGGAGCTCTCCGTGATAATGGAAGGGCTGTGCTTCTGGGTACCCAGACATTCGGAAAGGGGTCAGTTCAGATCCTGAGACCGCTCAAGGATGGCTCCGCATTAAAACTGACGATAGCGAGATATTACACACCAGATGGAAGATCCATTCAGGCGACAGGCATAACACCCGACATCCCAGTCGAGTTTGTAAAGAATAATAATAACGGCGAGAAGATCGAACGACTCAGGGAAAAGGACCTGCAGGGACACATAGAGGGGGAAGCAGAGCTCCCCGAGGAACCAGCCGGGTCGGGGGAGAAGACTGAAGCAGACAAGTTGTTGGAAGACCTGCAGAAGGACAATCAGCTGAAAAGCGCAATCGATATTCTCAAGAGCTGGGAAATATTTAAAAAAATGTAAGGAAGACAAGGGTATTTGTAAGAAGTGAAAAAAAGAGGATTGGGAGTCTGGATTGGTGTTGCCGTTGCCCTTGTGTGTGTTTTAGTAGCGTGCACCTCGTTATGGAAGATCATAAAAGAGAAGGTTGAAGCGGAAAACAGAATCGCAATAGTAATCGACGACATGGGATGCAAATTGACACCGATCGATGACATCCTTTCGATTGATATACCGATAACCCTGTCCATTCTCCCCTCCCGCCCCTATTCAATAGAAGCGGCTGAAAAAGCACGGGAGAAAGGGAGAGAAATCATTCTTCATCTTCCGATGGAACCCCGCGGCTATCCCGAAAAGAACCCGGGGGAAGGATGCCTGTATATCACGATGAGTCATGAAGAGATAAGACAGCAGCTTGACGAAGATATTGCGGCGGTCCCCTCTATAACAGGCGTCAACAATCATATGGGTTCCAGATTTATGGAAGATGACGATGGAGTCGAAGTGGTTCTAAAATATCTCAAGAAGAGAGGGCTTTTTTTTCTCGACAGCCTGACAACAGGAAACTCAAAGGGGAAAAAGATCGCTGAAAAAATCGGGGTGGAATACATTGCACGGGACGTATTCATCGACAATAGTCGCGACTTCAGTAACATCCGTGCAAAACTTATACGAATAATAGAAAAAAAAGACAGCTGGAAAACCCTGGTTTTGATTGGTCACCCCCATGACGTCACAATAGAGGCGCTCAGAGAAACAGCTCCTCTTTTCAGGGCCGAAGGCATAGAGATCGTTCCCCTCTCCGACCTTATACAATAGAGAAATGATGAGAATGGCTGTAAAATCAAGAACGGCTTTCACGATAGTTATTGTTACAATTTTCCTCATGATCTCGTGCGCCTATTTTCCTCAGGGTCAAACGAAACTGGAAGCGGCCCAGGGAGGAGATGAATCTTTCAACAGATATTACCACTATTCTCTTGCCACGCTTTATTCGCTGAACGGTGAGATCGACAAGGCGATAAATGAATACAGAAAAGTCATCCGCTTTGACCAGTCATCCGCTGAGTTGAGGATCGAACTCGCGTCACTCTATGTCAGGAATGGACAAAAGGAAAAGGCGATAGCCACATTAGAACAATCGATTGTCTACAATCCCAGGGATCTTGATTCTCACCTCCTGCTCGGCGGCCTCTACGGCAATCTCAAGCAATTCGACAAGGCCATAGGGGAATATGAACGGGTCATCGAGATCGATCCTGATAAGCATGAAGCCTATCTCTTTCTCAGCATCTTTTTCCAGGAAGTTGGGGAACCGGATAAGGCCGTTAGCATCCTCAAAAAACTCCTCACCACCTCACCGAATCATCTCATGGGGAGTTATTACCTGGCAAAGATATATTTAAAAATGGGGGCCCAAGACGATGCGGAGCAATGGCTCAAGAAGACCCTTGCCCTGAAACCTGCCTTCGAATCGGCCGCCCTTGACCTGGGACATCTCTACGAGACACAAAAAAACAGCGACAAGGTAATAGAGACCTACGGGGAATTCATCCGGCTCAACCCCGAAGCTATACCAATGAGACTGCGACTGGGACAAATATTTTTCAGGATGGAGCAGTACAGTGAGGCGGAACGGGTAAGCCGGGAGGTACTGGAAATTGACAATTCCCAGATGGATGCGAGATTTTCACTGGGTCTTTCGCTGCTCTTTGCCGGGGAGAACTTTGACGAGGCGATCGGGGAATTCCTCGCCGTTTTAAAGAATGACCCGCAAAATTTCAAGGCACGATTTTTTCTGGCATCGGCCTATGAAAAAACTAACAATTTCTCCGCTGCGCTCCAGGAGTTTTCACGCATTCCCGTAGATTCAGATCTCTATGTCAACAGCCGAATCCACATGGGTTTCATTTTGAAAGAGAACGGCCGCACCGAAGACGCCATCGAAGTGCTTGGAAAAGCCATCGACAGAAAGGGGACCGCCGACGAACTCTACGGTTTTCTGGCCGCCCTCTTCGAGGAGAATAATCAGCTTGATCGTGCAGAAGATACCCTCAAAAAAGGCCTTTCCATTGCCCCGGAGAGCATCGATCTCCACTACAAACTCGGTGTCATCTATTCGAAAATGAAGAGAGATGAGGAGAGTCTGCAGGAGATGGAAAGGGTTCTCGCAATCGAACCTGAGAATGCGGAAGCGCTCAACTTCATCGGCTACAGCTATGCCGACAGAGGGATCAAGCTTGACGAGGCCGAGAGGTTGATAAAGCGAGCCATGGAACTCAAACCTGGCAACGGCTATATTACCGACAGCCTTGGCTGGGTCTATTACCGCCAAGGGAAGATGTTAGAGGCCGTCAAATATCTCGAAGAGGCATTTCATATAACACCGGAAGATCCTACTATCGCCGAACATCTGGGCGAGATCTATGAAAAAACAGGCGAGGGGCGAAAGGCCCTCGAGATGTACAGACGGGCCCTTGAATTAAAGCCTGAAAACAAAGACCTGCAAGAGAAGATAGACAAACTCACGGGCGAAGCGACGACGGAATGAAGAACAAAGACAGCCTTATCCTTTCAGTTTTCTCGGTCATCATCTTCATCACTTCTGGATGTGCGCCCAAAACAATACCTGACCTTGTCACGAGGCCCCTTCTTGATCCGGAAGTTGTCTTTGAAAATATATCGAGGTCCGCAGATCTCGATACCATCATAAAAACCGAGGCGCATATCAGCCTTGATTCCCCCGACAGAAACTATTCGGGCAGAGTAGCCATGGCGGTCAAGAAGCCCGCATCCCTGCGAATCGATGCGATACCCCTCTTCGGTCCCGCCGATTTTCTCCTTTCGGCAAACGAGGCAGAATTCTCGGTCTTCATACCGGGCAGCAAAAAGTTTTACACCGGGGAATCATCGGGGAAAAACCTCTACCGGTTTTTCGGTATCCCCCTTCCGGCAACTGAAACGGTGTCACTCCTTACGGGTACGCCACCGGCAACACCGCAAGATAACCTGATATTCAAGGGTTCCTGGGAGAAAAATCTCTACCGCATCGACGTCATATCGAAGGGGCAAAGAATGCGGTCCATCTGGACACAACCCAATGGTGGGGAGATGGTCAAGATCGAAACCCTGAAAGAAAATGGAACCGTTCTCTACACAGCACGGTTCGGCGATTATACACCGACAGGAAAGGGCACCTATCCAACAAAGATAGAAGTATCCATAAAATTCCCCCTCTGGGCGCTTCTCAAGGTTCACTATTCTGATATCGACGTTTCATCAGGGGGTAGCATGTCGATCTTCAATCTTTCACCCCCTCCGGGGATAGAACCCACCATTCTTGATTAGTTTGTGCAAAGTAACAGGAAAATTCTACGGCAGGTTCTAACTCCTTAAATCGCATAACGAATATCGAATAACGAAATTCGGAAACCGTAAATCGTAACACGTAAAACGATTTCCGATATTCGCATTTCGATTTACGGATTATCGTTACCCAAAGTAACATAAAAAAATCCCCGGGGCAGAGCCCCGGGGATTTTGTCTACTACCAGTTATTGTCAGGATGCAGTCGTAACGCCCGCTACTTGATTTCGACCAGTTTGGCTCTTGCGATCCTCGCTGCATTCGTATTCGGATATTCTTTAATAACCCTCTGCAAGAGAAGCTTTGAGCTCGACTTGTCTTCGAGTTTCAAGAATGAGAGGGCCTGCTTCAAAAGCGCATTGGGAACTTTGTTGCCATCCGGATAATTCCGGACCACCTTTTCATATTCAAGAATGGCTTCCTCATATTTTCCGTCGAAGTAATAGCACTCACCGATCCAGAATTGCGCATTATCTGAATATTCGGTATCTGAAAAAGATTTTAGAAACTCAGCGAATTTCTCCCGGGCAACACCATAGTTCCCGTCTTTGAATATCCGGTATGCCTCGGAGTAAATCTGTTCCTTGTCTATACTTTTCTTGAGAGGAGCTTCCCCTGTTTCATTTTCTGTAACCGTCTTCTTCTTTCCACTGCCGAGATAGCCTTCAACAATGGAAACTCTCTCTTTAACGTCTTCTAAATTGTCACTGAGCAATTTGAGCTTCTCACCGTTAGAGTCTTCTATCTTCAGATGCTCTATCTTTACGTTCAACTCTTCGGTAATGCCTCGTAACTCCTGAATTTTCTGTCTCAGCTCAATAATATCCGCACCCATATCGGCCTGATTTTTTCTCAAGTCCTTTCCCGACGCTTTATCGGTCTGAATGCCCTTTTCGAGCTCGGAAAAATCCTTCTGGAGCGCAAACATATTCATCTTGATGATATTAACATCATCCTGTGTTGCGCAACCGGCAATAGAAAGGACAAAGAGAATCACTATGAGGATTGAAGATCTTTTCACAGTACTAAAGCTCCCTGGTTACTCTTATTATTTTGAGAAGACAACTAAATGATCTCTTCTGTTTTTGGACCACGCCGCCTCGTTACTTGCCGGATCCACTGGCATTTCTTCACCATAGCTTATCGTTGTTATCTTCATCTTATCGACACCAAGGGTTACGAGATAGGCCTTTGCCGCCTCTGCACGTCTCTCTCCCAGAGCAAGATTGTATTCCGTGGTTCCCCGCTCGTCACAGTGCCCTTCGATGGTCACCTCAAAGTCCTGATGAAGGTTAAGCCAGTCGGCGAGTTTCGAAAGAACACCCCTCGCCTCAGCACTGAGATCATATTTATCGAAGGCAAATTTGATATCTTGAAAAGAATCCGCCTCGGCAAGCAGTTTATCCCGCAGCTTCTTCTCGTCTAATGCCGCCTTTTCAGCTGCCAATGCTGCTGCCTCTGCTGCTTCCTCTGCCTTTTGCGTATCCGCCTGTGTGACCGCCGTATCCTTCATAATCTGCGTTTCCGGTGTTTTCGCGCATCCTGTAATAAAAACAAAAGAAAAACTGCAAATGAGGACCATAACCCCTATGATAAAAATATTTCTTTTCATTCGATATTCCTCCTCTCAAGAATTAATGTGCAGTGATTTTTGTAAAGCATAAGACGGTAAACGTCAATATAAATTTAGATGGGGAGACCAGGACGGGCTTTCCAGTGAGTCAATTCCCTTTATTTCATCCAGTATCCTCAAATTCAGCCCGTTGGAATTTACGATACAGATTTTCCGTTTCTGACCTATTTTCGAGCTAAAGACCAGATATCTTCCGTCGGGAGACCAACTCGGATCCTCTGCCCCTCCCCGTTCGAAGGTAACCTGCAGGGAGTTATTCCCGTTGGCATCAATAGTGAAAAGCTGAAATTCACCATTTGAACTTCCCTCATAGACTAACCGCTTCCCCGTGGGCGACCAGTCGGGCGAGGTATTGTATGAGCCATCAAAGGTCAGCCTCCGTATGTTCTTGCCATTGGCATCCATGATGAAGACCTGTGGTGAACCTGAGCGATTCGAAACGAAGGCGATCTGTTTGCCGTCGGGAGACCAGCAGGGGGATACGTCGATGGAGGAATCTCGCGTCAGTCGCTTGAGCGTACCCTTGTTACTGTCGATGGTGTAGACCTCCTCGTTTCCGTCTTTGCTGAGGACTAAGAGGGCCTTCTTCCCATCGGGGGACCAGGGGGCAGATAAGTTCAGCCCCACATAGTCAGTCCTTCTCTTGACCTTCCCCGTTCGAAGGTCTACGACATAATAGTCGGGGTTTTTCCGAAGATATGAGGTGAGTGATATCTTTGTGGCATCAGGCGACCAGTGGGGGAGCAGTGTAAGCGATTTGAAGTTCGTGATTTTCTGAAGATCCGTCCCGTCAAAGTTTACCGTGTATATTTCCGATTGATCCCCTTTCTTACCCACAAAGGCGATCTTGGTATCGAAAACGCCCCTCTCTCCCGTAAGAGCCTGAAGTACGTCACCGACAAACCTGAGCATCATCATCTTTTTTTCTTTAATGCTCCCCCAGTACTTTTTCCCCGTAATGAGCTTCCCCCCCACCACATCAAAGAGCCGAAACTCGACGGAAAGTTTCTTCCCGTCATAATTGAAGCCTCCCTTGATGAGAAAATCCGCACCCACGACCGACCAGTCGGAAAAATTTGTCTCCTCCGCCGTTATTCCGGAGCTTTTCGGATCCTCGAGGAAGGCACCTTTCTCTATGATCCTGAAATAGCCGGTAATATCAAGGGCTGAAGCAAGATGTTCTGAAAACCAGCGAGCGAGACCTTCACGGTCCCCCCCCTTACCGATATTTCTCAGGTCGGGAATCGCCGTGGGAAATTTCTGGAATGCCGGCGAATCGATATCGATATAGACCTTTCCCCAGGCCGGAAGACACAGGAAGAGGGTAAAAAAAACGACAAGAAGTCCCTTCAAAATGCGCATTATTCTCACACTACCTCAATTCTGACGAATGGAATCTCACTCCCACTTCGATATAGTTATCCTTAATCCATTCCGGCAGGGGGGGCAGTGGGCTTGCCTTTCTGACCGCCTTAATGGCCGATTCATCGAAGAACCTGTTGCCGGATCTTTTTTCAAAACTGATATCTTTCACATTTCCGTTTCGCAATATCTTTGCATCGATTACGGCGACGAAATTATCGTCGTGTAATATGCCTTCGGGCAATACCCATTCCTTTTTTATATTGGACCATATAACAGAATAGTACAACTGCATCTTCATGTTCATCGCCACACGCCCCCGGGATGCAACCGCAGGAGGTGACGATGACGATGCTTCCTCCTTAGATGAGAGAACTTTGTTTTTGATTCCCTCAATCGCCTTGCCCACATCACCCGGTGACTCTGCCTTGCGGGGTTCTATCTTGCGAGGCTTTGCCTTCTCGATCGAAATCGGCCGTATCGTATCGGTACTCTTCTTTATTACTGAGGAGCGCCCCCCGGAATTGATACCGACGATCTTCCGGGATACCGGCCTGTCATAGCCGGTCTCAACCGAGCTCACAGGGACGCTGACCAGATCGACGTCATAGACCGGTCCGAAGGTCCATTTTGGTGAGGGCCACGTAGGGGAGAAGAGTATGATAGCAAGAACAAGGGCATGGAGAAGAAAAGAAAGCACAATCATGTTGTTCAAGCCAACACCATCTCCATGCCTTCTCTTCCCGGCGTTGAAAAAAGTCATGGCTAATCCTTCGGCGGTTCGGTAATCATTCCCAGTTTATCGACACCCGCCTTTCTCACCTCGGACATGACTTTCACTACAAAACCGTAAGGAACCTTCTCGTCGGCCCGCATGAAAATTTCCCTGTCTATCCTGCTTTCAAAGATATTCTCGAGCTTTGATTTCAGGTCGTCGAGCGTTGCCTTGTATCTGTTGATAAAGATTTCTTCATTACTCTTTATCGTAAGGATGAGCTTTTCTTCCCCCACATCGACACTTTTCGCCTTTACCCGGGGGAGATTCACATCGATCCCCATCTGGAGCATCGGTGCCGTTACCATAAAGATTATCAGAAGTACCAATATTACATCAACGAGGGGCGTAACGTTAATATCGGATACGGGCTTGTTGTCGTTGTTCCTTCGTCTGTTACCGATGCTCATTTTCGCGCACTTCTCACGTAATATCGCTCAACAATATTAAGAAATTCCGAGGCAAAGCTGTTCGCCTCTCCGGTCATTGTTTTTACCTTATTGAGGTAATAGTTATAAAATATAACGGCAGGAATGGCCGCTGCCAGACCCGCGGCGGTCGCGATCAGGGCCTCGGAAATCCCCGGGGCCACTACGGCAAGCGTTGCCGATCCTCGCACTCCGATCCCCCTGAAGGCATTCATGATACCCCATACCGTTCCAAACAATCCTATGAAGGGGCTCGCGCTTCCCGCTGTTGCCAGAAAGCCGAGAGCGCTCTCCAGTTTTGTCGCCTCACTATCACAGGCCCTGTTCAAGGCCCTTTCAACGTTGTCCAATCCCCGCAGTTCGGGGGAATAGGGATCATCATCAAGAACCTCTCCGGGAGAGGCATCTCGTTTAATCCCCGACACTTTTGCAAGTTCAGTGTACCCTGCCCTGAAGACCTCGGCGATCTGAGAATGCTTAAACTTCTTCGACTCGGGGAAAACCTCGGATAATTTATTGATCCTCATATAGGTATCTAAAAACATTTCATTTTCTTTTTTCGACTTCTTTATTATCCTGTATTTCATGAGGATAATTGCCCAGGAAACGACCGAAAAGAACAGCAGCAGGAGGAGCACAAACTGGACCATCGGTCCGGAGTCGAGTATCATATCGAGCACGTTACCGTGAAATTGTCTTCCTAAATCCGTCGTCGTGACAGCCAAAGCTTCGTTCACTTTTTCTCACCTCTGTTCGCTGAATTATAGTTAAGGTCTTGTAGTGTAAATTCATATCAATGTCAATACGTCATTTAGACAATCGCCCCACTCACCCTCCTTAACCTTCCGGTTTTAAAAGTTTTTAGTTCTCGAGGCGTACCGCCTGGCTGTAGTATGATGAATTCTCCCCCATATCGGTCAGGAGAGCTGCGACAAGCCGATTTACCCCCCCGCCGCACTTGATCCAGTCGCCCCGGCGGTAGATCACTACCTCGTGATGAAGATCCGGAAGGGTCCTGACATCGACCCTTAGCTTCCCGAGGGGTGAAACGAGAAAAACATCTTTCCTACGGTCAAGGTCCCTGAGAAGGGGGTTGTCAGAGGCGATCCAGACTGCAGGCAACCCCTTCTGGTCTTCCGGGACGATCTGTGAGTGGATCGCTCCTCGCCTGAGAAGACTGAGAAGCCGCAGGGGATAGTCCGGTGATAACGCTTGATCTTCATGAAGAGCTTCGGGGAAGCGACACCTTTTATCGTCATGATCGAACCGCATCCCCTCATAGGCGATCAAGGGACGTTCGGCCCGCACAAATCCCCGTTCCTTCAGCTCCTCCAGCGAAATGTCGAGATAGGGTGAATCGAGAGCCATTCTCAAAATATCCTCTCTCTCGGGCAAAGGAATGGCGGGGTCTAATTTCCTGCCCAGTTCGGCGAGGATCGAGAAATCATCCTTCACTCCCGCGGGGGGGACAACAAGCGGCGTCGCATAGTGAACAAAGTCGTGGGAAAAGGAGCCGACAATATCCTCCTTCTCGAAGGGAAGAAGACAGGGAAGGACTATATCGGCACACTCTGCCGTATCGGTCATGAATGCATCGGTGACGACGGTAAAATCGACGGCATCAAAGGCCTTGATTGTGGCGAGAGAATCGGGTGACTGATTGACCACATTGAATGCATTGACCCATATCATTCTGATGGGAGGATCGGTGGCCTCTGCAATACTCTCGCCAATCAGTGGCTCGGGAAAGCGTCTCCGCTCCTTGTCACCGGAGCCCCTCGACCATTCGATATTAAGATTCCTGAGAGAGGAAATATTATAGTAGCTCCCTCCGCCTGACCTGCCGATATTTCCGGAAACCATAGCAAGCGCATTAATAAATCGTACGTTTTCTCCTCCGTAACGATACCGTTGGAGACCCCATCCCACAAGGGTTGCGACAGGATCTTCCCCTGAATAGAATTCATAAAGGCCATTTATTTTATCTACTGCAACGCCACAGGCCGACGACAGATCATCCATGGAATTTCGTACCACCAGGTCCCGAAAGTCAGCCCATCCCTCGCTTGCATCTATAACAGCACTGTCAATGTTCTCACGTTCCATGAAGAGCCGTATCACCGCGGCGGCAAGGAATCTGTCGCCCCCCGGCCGTATCCGTATGACACTATCTGAAAAAGGCAGGTTCCCGTCACCACCGGGAGATATCGTCAGGATCTTTGCACCCCTTTTGCGCGCTGCCCTGACAAATGAAGCCATATGTATGGAGGAACGGGAAAGATCCTTCCCCCAGTTCACGATCCTTTTTGCATTCGCAATATCCCGAATATCATTGCACTCAAGGGAGCCAAAGTCGGAAATACAGGCCGCAATACCGGCGGAATCACAGATTGAACCGCAGGTCGAACTCGCCCCCACCGTCGAAAAAAACAGATCGCTCGCATACCGCATGACACCGATCGAACCGTTACCGGGCAGGTGTAAAATCGACGAGGGAGTATCGCGATAGAACTGGATTTTTTCGGCACAGATACCGAGGGCCTCGTCCCAATCTATAGAATGCCAGCTATTGCCTCTTCGCCTGAGGGGAGTTGTAATACGGTCGGGACTCTTGAGCCTTTCAAGGAATCCCCTTACCTTCGCACAGGTAAATCCCTGTGTTATCGGATGGTCAGGATTTCCACGGATCCTCACTGTACCTCTTCTGTCATCTTCCAGAAATACAGAGCAGGCATCGGTACAATCATACTGGCATACGGAAATTTTTTTCACTGTCAACTCTGATGGATGAGTAAAATATCTCTGTGACCCCGCCGCAAGGAGCGGGAATTGCGCTCGCTGTTCAATTGAAGCTCCCCGCAACACGTTGCGGGAAATCTCCGATTGGTAAGGAACAAATTTGTCTTATATTCGCTCGCTAACCCCACCGCAAGCGGCGGTGTATGCGCTCGCTGTTCAATTGAATGGCAAACCAAGCCCCACGAATTCACAAAACTTATAAACGCTGAATCCTTGTAAAATTGATTACAGACAGAACCAACGGCAATTTGATTATATCGGAAATCAACTTTTTTTTCTTGAAAATTAATTTATTGACCACTATTAACGTACGATAACAGTCTTATGTAGGGAGAATATCCATGAAGACAGAGACTGAAAGATCCTTCACCGTGAAAAGGGGAGACGCCCTCGTCGTCGTCGATCTACAAAATGACTTTCTTCCCGGCGGTACCCTGGCGGTACCCCAAGGGGACAGGATCATTTCACCCCTTAATGCGGTCATACAAAAATTTCAGAAAGAGAATCTTCCCCTCTTCTTCACCCGTGACTGGCACCCGCCACATCACTCCTCCTTCCTTGAAAGTGGGGGAAGCTGGCCGGCCCACTGCGTGATGGACACGAAGGGCGCCACCTTTGCAACCGCACTGACGATCCCGGAAGAGGCGGTAATTATCTCGAAGGCCTCGGAGTCTGATAGGGACGAATACTCGGGACTGAGGGGATTCGACAGCGACGGGAACAGACTTGATGAGATTTTGAAGAGAAAAAACATCGGAAGGGTTGTCATCGGGGGACTTGCCACCGATTATTGTGTCCTCACTACGGTCCTCGATGCCCTCGATCTGGGATACGAAGTCTATGTCCTGACCGATGCGGTGAGTGCCGTCAATGTCAAACCTGATGACGGCAGGAGGGCCATTCATACGATGAAAGACCGGGGCGCTCGGTTCCTCACAGCAAAATCAATCGGGCAATTGACATGAATCCTCTCACAAGTCCGCTCCTTACCGACCTCTATCAACTCACGATGCTGCAGGGGTATATCGATCATGAGATGTATGGAGAGTCGGTCTTTGAATTTTTTATTCGAAACATGCCGGAGAACCGAAACTTCTTCCTGTCGGCCGGTCTTGAAACGGTCCTGGAGTTTCTCGATAAATGCCGATTTTCCGATGATGAGATCGCCTATCTCGAAGGAACCGGGAGATTCACCGAGGGCCTCCTTCAGTACCTGCGAGGGTTCAGATTCAAAGGCGATGTGCATGCCCTCCCCGAGGGGACCATCTTTTTCCCCAATGAACCGGTCATTCGAATCACGGCCCCGCTTCCCGAGGCCCAGTTGATCGAGAGTCGAATAATCAACATTCTCCATTACCAGTCATTAATCGCAACAAAGGCCGCCCGCTGCTACCTCGCGGCCGAGGGAAAGGTTAGTTTGATCGACTTCGGCCTCCGGCGAACCCATGGGGCAGAGGCAGGTCTCTTTGCCGCCCGGGCCTCATATATCGCCGGATTTACGGGCACCGCCACGGTCATGGCCGAGCCTCTCTATGGCATACCGATCTTCGGCACCATGGCCCATTCATTTATCGAGGCGCAGAAAAACGAAAAGGAGGCCTTCATCAACTTTGCCCTTTCCAATCCCGGAAATGTCACCCTTCTCATTGACACCTACGACACCCTGAAGGGGGCCGAAACGGTCGTCGAGACGGCAGAACTTTTGAAAACAAGGGGGATTCCCATCAACGCCGTCCGCCTTGACAGCGGCGATCTGGCAGATCTGAGCAAAAAAGTACGAACAATTCTGGATCATGGCGGCCTTGAGGATGTGCACATCTTCGTAAGCGGAAACGTCGATGAATGGATGATACGAGATTTATTCGAGGAGGGAGCACCCATCAACGGTTTTGGCGTGGGGACCCGTCTGGACACATCGTCAGACAGCCCCTACTTCGACTGTGCCTATAAGCTCACTCAGTACGAGGGCGAGCCGAAGCTCAAAAAATCGGAGGGGAAGGCAACCTGGCCCGGCCCGAAGCAGGTATTTCGCAGCTATGATGGTTCGGTAATGTCGAGGGACATTATAACGACGGACGACGATCGGAAGGAGGGCACCCCCCTCCTGCGACACTTCATGAAGGAGGGAAAACGGCTGGAGGAACCCCAACCGCTTGAGGACATAAAGAACCAGGCCTTAGGTGAGTACGAAGCCCTTCCGCAGAAGCTCACAAACCTGGAAAAATCGCCCCCCTACCCCGTCGAAATATCCGACGAGCTCGTCAGACTAAAACAGAAGGTGGAAGGAAAGCTCCCCTGAGAGTGACACCCCTCCCAATCGGTGCCACTTTTGACGAGACAATCTATCTTTTTTATTTTATTTAAGAGAACTTTTTGTATAGAGTTCCATATTCATAAAAACGCAGAAGGGGTATTACACCATGAACCAAATGCAACGGCTCTTCATTCCCGTACTGATTGTCACCTTCTTTCTCTTCTGGTCCTGCGGAAGCAACAGTCCGGACAATAACTCCAGCGCGGAAAATGCCTCTCACGAAAGCGGCCCCGCCTACGGTGACATCATTGTTGAAGGTTCAATCGGCGACGCCTCAAATCTCATCCCGCTCCTCTCCACGGACAGCACGTCACACGGAATATCGGGCCTGGTATTCAATGGCCTCATAAAATATGACAAAGATACGAATGTGGTTGGTGATCTTGCCGAATCCTGGGATATCTCCGAGGACGGCCTCGTCATTACCTTTCACCTGAGAGAGGGGGTACGATGGCACGACGGTGAGCCCTTCACCGCCGATGACGTCCTCTATACCTATCAGGTTACCGTTGATCCGAAAACACCGACGGCCTATGCAGGCGACTTTTTGAAGGTAAAAAAGGCGGAGATCGTCGATTCCCATACCTTTCGTGTCACCTACGACAAGCCCTTTGCCACGGCACTCACCAGTTGGGGATCTGCCATACTGCCGAAACATCTGCTAGAAGGAAAAGACATAACGAAATCCCCCCTGACGAGACACCCTGTCGGCACCGGACCATATATCTTCAAAGAATGGATAACGGGCCAGAAGATCGTCCTTGTTTCAAACCACGACTACTTCGAGGGGAGACCCTACATAGACGGCTATATACTGCGTATCATCCCCGATATGGCAACGATGTTTCTCGAACTCCGGGCAAAGGGCATCGACGAGATGAATCTCACACCCCTCCAGCATACGAGGCAGACGGAAAACGATCTCTTCCGTGAAAACTTCAACAAGTACCGATATCTCTCCTTCGGCTATACCTATCTCGGCTACAATCTCGAAAAGCCCCTCTTTCAGGACAGGAGGGTCAGACAGGCAATAACTCATGCCATAAACAAGGAAGAGATGATTGACGGCGTCCTCCTGGGGCTTGGAAAGGTGGCCACGGGGCCCTTTAAACCGGGGACATGGCCCTATAATCCCGAGGTAAAGCGCTATATCTACGATCCCGAAAAAGCGAAGGCACTGCTGAAGGAAGCGGGGTGGGAAGATACCGACGGCGACGGTATCCTTGACCGGGAGGGGAAACCCTTTTCCTTTGAAATCATCACAAATCAGGGAAACGAGATGAGGGCGAAATGCGCCGAGATCATACAGAGTCGACTCGCCACCATAGGAATCGAGGTCAAGATCAGGATTATAGAATGGGCCGCCTTTATCAACGAATTCATCAACAAAAAGGACTTTGAGGCCACCATCCTGGGATGGACCATCACCCTCGATCCCGACCCCTATGATGTCTGGCACTCGAGCAAGACGAGACCGGGAGAGCTTAATTTTATCTCCTTCAGAAATGCCGAAGTTGACGAACTCCTCGAAAAAGGACGGGGTACTTTCGATCAGGCCGAAAGAAAAGCGTGCTACTATCGGATGCAGGAGATACTGGCCGAGGAACAACCCTATACGTTCCTTTACGTTCCCGATGCTCTTCCCATCATCAGTTCACGTTTCAGGGGGATCGAACCTTCGGCCATCGGCATCGGATATAACTTTATCGAGTGGTACGCCCCGAAGGGAGAGCAACGCTACAGGATGACGAAATAAAGATGAAGATGAAAGGGGAGCGGCTACTCTTCCCGTTTCAGATTATCCTTCAGGTATTCCCTGAATTCACCGTAATCGCCCGTCAGGTCGATCGGTTCGCCTTTTTTCTTCTCCAGACCTTTCATACTGTCGGGAATCTCCGGGGCAATGTGGAGGAGCTCGATGATCTCCTCGGGAAACTTGGCCGGGTGAGCCGTCTCGAGGGAAACACAGAGGGGAAAATCCCCTTCCCTTTCGAGATAGATCTCAAGTCCACGCCAGCCCACGGCACCGTGGGGCTCCAGAACCAGGCCGTATCTATCGTAGGCCTTCCTGATACAGTCTTTCGTCATTGCATCGGAGATGCTGACCGAGAAGATGCGTCTCCGCATCTCGTCGACATCGGGCACGCGGTGCACCGCCCCCGTTCTGTCGACGGTACCGCCATAGAGTTCGAAGAAGCGGGCCAGGTTGCTCGGGTGTCCAACATTCATGGCGTTTGAAAGGCAGGCCTTCGAGGGGGAAACCTTTTCATACCGGCCGCTTGTAAGAAAATCGGGGAATTCGTCGTTTTCATTGGTAGGCATGACCAGCCGTTTCACCGGCAACCCCATCCGCCTGGCATAATCACAGCCCAGGGCATTACCGAAATTGCCCGAGGGTACGCATATCACGATTTCCTCCCCCCTCTCACATAACTGTGCATAGGCGTAGACATAATAGACCATCTGAGGAAGGATGCGTCCGAAGTTGATCGAATTTGCCGAGGTAAAATTGAGATCGTCGAGCGAAGGATCGGAAAAGGCCTCTTTTACCAGATTCTGGCAGTCATCGAACTTCCCGTCAATGGAGAGTGCCTGCACGTTGTCGCCGATCGTATCGAGCTGTTTTTTCTGTCTCCCGCTCACCTCCTCGGCGGGATAGAGAATATTGACATCGATCCCTTCCACACCCTTGAATGCCTCTCCCACGGCACTCCCCGTATCACCCGATGTGGCGACGAGGACGTTGAGTCGCTTCCCTGCGGGGCGAAAATAGCTCATGAGGCGGGCCATCATGCGGGCGGCAAAATCCTTGAAGGATGCCGTTGGCCCCTGATCGAGGCGCATGACATATTTTCGATCGTAGACATTTTCGAGAGGCACGGGAAAGGGGTAAGAATCTTCAATAATTCTTTTCAATACTGTTTCATCGATCTCACCGCCGAGAAAGGTCCCGGCCACGAGCATTGCTGCCTCGACATAGGGTTTTCCCTTCAGCGAAAAGATATCCTCATAGGAAAGTCCGGGAATCCTCTTGGGTACATAGAGCCCCTCATCGGGCGCCTGCCCCTGAAGCAGGGCATCGCGAAACGATACGTATCCTCTGAACGGGGTTATGCCCTCAACCCCCTTCAGTGACCTGTTTGTGCTGTAATAACGAATTCTATCTTCCATACTTTACACTTATCTCAAAGGTCTTTAAAAAATCAAGGAAGAGCCGGTGATGTTTCATCAGGTTCAGCTTTTTTTTATAAACGACATAGAAATCCCGTTCAATTCGACAATTTCTTACCGGCATCTCGACAAGGGTGCCATTGTCTATTTCCCGCTTAACCGCATGATAGGAGATGATGGAAATGCCAAGCCCCGCGATGACCGCCTCCTTGACCGCCTCGGAACTCCCCATCTCGCCTATGATGTTGAAGGCAGAGATATCCCTCTTTTTCTTTTCACGGAGATAGGTCTCCAGTGTGGCCCTTGTGGCTGAACCGCGCTCCCTGATGACGAAAGGCTCGTCCAATACCTCATCGAGGCTGACAGATTTGCTTCCCATCCATGTGTGCCCCGGCGGTACCACCAGGATCATTGTATCCCTCCACAGCTTCTCGGCATAAAGCTTCCGGTGTTCAACCGGTCTTCCGATAAATCCGATTTCCACCTCATCATCGAGGATCATGGCAATCGTCTCTTCGCTGTCCCGCGTTTTCACGAAGCAATTAATCTCCGGATATGAGACCTTAAAGGCCTGAATAAGGTGCGGGAGGATATAGGTGGCCGGTATCGTACTGGCAGTTATGTAGATATTTCCCGATTCATTTTCGTGCATCCGGACAATCTTCTCACTAGTTTCGTCGATCGTCCTGAATATGCGTCTTGCACTCTCATAGACGATCTTACCTTCAGGGGTAAGGCTGATAGCTGCCTGCCGTCTCACCATCACCCTGGCGTCGATAATATCTTCAAGATGCTGAATGTGCTTCGTCAGGGAGGGCTGGGAGAGTCTCATCTTTTTTGCCGCCCGGCTGAAGCTCCGCTCCTCCACCACATTGACGAGGGACTCGAGCTGCTGAAGAGTAATATTCCTGAAATTGCCATAATTCATGGAACGGGAATACCATAACAATTGCACATAATCAACAGCTGTTGATAACAATAATGAATTTGACTTATTCATTATATTTCGCTACCTTCCTTTCAGAAAGAACACTGCGCTGAAAAAGGAAAAGAGGAACTCATGAATGACAGGGATAAAATACGCCTCACTGAAAGGGTAAGCGGTGCGGGGTGAGCCTGCAAGATCGGTCCGGGAGACCTGAATAAAGCACTCTGTGATCTGCCCCTCATTACCGATCCCAATCTCATTGCCGGTATCGAGCATTGTGATGACGCAGGGGTGTATAAACTGAACGACGACGTGGCCCTCATCCAAACGGTCGATTTTTTTACGCCCATCGTCGACGATCCCTACCTCTTCGGCCAGGTAACGGCGGCAAATGCCCTCTCCGATGTCTATGCCATGGGCGGAACCCCCCTCACGGCGATGAATATCATCTGCTTTCCCATAAAAACAATGGAGATAACCGTTCTCCGTGAAATTTTAAGAGGCGGTCTCGATAAGATGCGGGAGGCAAAGGTCCTGCTTGTGGGAGGCCACAGTGTCGATGACGATGAGTTAAAGTATGGATTGTCGGTGACGGGAACGGTACACCCGGGAAAGGTCATCCTGAACAGGGGTGCCCGTCCGGGAGATTCTCTCATTCTCACGAAAGCCCTCGGCACGGGGATTATTAATACGGCCCTGAAGGCGAATATGGCAAGTGACAAACTCGTTAATAAGGCCGCTGAATCCATGGCGGAGTTGAATAAAAAGGCCGCCCACCTGATGATGCAATCGGCGACAATTCACGCCTGCACCGATGTGTCGGGATTCGGCCTCCTCGGCCACGCAGCCGAAATGGTCGAGGGATGCGATGCGGGAATGATCATCGATTCTTCATCAATACCGATACTCGGTGATATACGGGAGTTTGTCGAAATAGGGATCCTGCCCGGCGGTCTTCATCGTAACAGGACATTCCGCCTTCCCATGGTTGAACAGCAGGCGACCTGCCCCGAATGGCTCTTCGATGTCATGTTCGATCCCCAGACATCGGGAGGACTTTTGATCTCCCTTCCCCACCACGAGGCGGAAGAGCTCTGTAAGAAAATGCATGCCGAGGGAATTACCGAAGCCGTCATCGTTGGAACAGTAACCGATGAACCGAAGGGGAAAATCATCCTAACGTAGCAACCATGGGAATATCGCATAACGTAATTCGTAATTCGGTTTCCGTTATACGATTTTCGATCTCCGATTTCTTCGGTAAATAGATCCCGCCATTCATCAGGAGGAATAGTCTATTTCGATATAGCCGTCATGGACCTTTATCTCATTTAAAAAGGGCTCGAAAACGAGGGTGAAAGAATCACTGTCATCGGCAAGATGGACGACTGTGGGCGATAGGTATCCTTCCCTGAAAAACCTGATTATGATCTCGCCGTCGGTCTGTTTCTCCCTGCCGAAGCGATACCCGTCGGCAATTCTCACCTTTCCGGGGAGGTGATAGGATTCTTTCTTCGCCTCGCTTCTGGCCTCGGGGGTCATATCGAAGGGATGAAACCAGATCATTCTCTCGGTAATATCGAGATAGAGAAGGTAATCGATCTGTTCCCTGACGGATGTACCCCGCAACTCCTGCGCTGTCTGCCCGAGATAATTGACCGTCGATTTCAACTCATTGGTCAAGACCGTATCCCGTACCCGGGGAACGGCAACGAGGAGCATCAGACCGACAAGGAAGATAACAACGGTAAGCTCGACGAGGGTGAAGCCCTGTCTATTCAATATCCCAGTTCGCGATATCCTTATTCTTTCCTTCACCACCAGGCTCCCCGTCGGCACCATAGGAAATAAGATCGAAATCACCCTGTGTTCCCGGACTCAGATAGATATATTCGTTTCCCCAGGGGTCTTTGGGAATCTTTCCCTTTTCCAGATATCCGCCCTCTCTCCAGCTCTTTGCAAGTTCGCCCACTTCGGGAACTTCGACAAGGGCCTGCAATCCCTGC
>Ga0272441_10001435_pt1 | contig 50871 bp, 43 predicted proteins | sample SSMProp6N_FD_193582 | JGI IMG/M metagenome (GOLD analysis project Ga0272441, IMG submission 193582) | Marine sediment archaeal communities from Little Sippewissett salt marsh, Falmouth, MA, United States - SSM-Prop-6N | ecosystem: Environmental > Aquatic > Marine > Wetlands > Sediment ... | reverse complement strand
GGGCTTTAGCCCATGCCAATGGTGTGCGGTAGCGAGTTGTTGATGCGATGGTCACGCCAACAAAGAAGGAGGATCCGGCCTTGCACGCCCCGAGCCTATCGGGTCCTGACCGGCGAACGCAAGCAAGGCAACCGGAGGAAAGGGGATTGGAAAATAACAAACACAACAAAATGAAAAGCCTGCCCCCCGTGCCTTATCTCTGGAGTTACTTCGCATGACTACCATACATCGCTCAAACAAGAGGAACGCCGATTTGTATAGAAAGGTCTTTCTTGATTTCACTGGAAAGGATCTTGATCCCGACATGGTCACTGACATGCTGAACATTGAGCCCGACAGTTTCTTTAGACGTGGCGAGCCTTTCGGTAGCAAGGGAAAGACTACTAGACAAGGGTACTGGTCTCGTCGTGGCCGACCGCGAGGGGCTAAGATTGAAACACAAATCAAGAATCTGCTGAAAACGATTGCGCCTGTGAGGAATGAGTTTGAACGATTGCTTCGACACCCCACTGTCGAGACAGCTGTGTTGACGATTGACGTTGAACCAGCCAGTTGGGTCGCCGTTGCATCGTATTGTTTCGATGCTGACCTCATCACTTCCGTCACCTCGCTGGGGATTGACATCGGGTTCTCCGTTCACATGTCAGGAGGCATTATCTATCCGCCGGGACGAAAGGAGAAGGACTAACAGGGCGCGCATTAACATGCGAAGTACAACACGGGCTTGCGATCACGAGGGGACTGGTTGCTTATTGCTTTTCGACGTCCTGGGGGCTCTGCCCCCAGCCCCCCGGGATTTATCGCTTTGAGCCAGAGACAGGATACAGGGTAAGCCGGGGTCGCATCTTAAATATTAACTATCCAGAAGAGAGACAGGAGTCCGCATTGGCTGAAGGCCATCCTACGAATGCTGCGACTGGGGCGGGCCTTATGAGCCGCCGCCGTTTTCTTCCCAGACTTCTCTTTTGACGACCCAGACGTCGGGCCGGTAGGAGCCCCGGGACCGCGGATTTTCAGGAGGCGATTTGGGCAGCCTCTACGTGAGTTTCTTGAGGTCGAGTAGGCGCGCAGCGTGGTGGACCGTCAAGACCTCGACAGCCTCGCGACGGCGATGATAGATGATGCGGTAGCTGCCCAGGATAACTTCACGGATGCTCTTATTGTCGATCTCGGGGACGATCCGGCCGGATTCGGGAAAGTCAATCAATCGGTCAACTGCCTGCAAAACGTTCGCTACGAGGAGGGCCGCGAAATGCGGGGAATCACGTGCAATGAACTCGGCGATGGTATCAAGATCGTCCGCGGCTTGAGGAGTCCACCTCACCTGAGCCATTTGGCCATTCGCTCCTTGACCTGTTCGTGGGGGATCAGTTCGCCTGCGTCCGCCTGCTCAAGACCCTTCTCAATCTTGGCCAGTAGAAACAGCCTCTCCATGGCGTCTTCGATGGAAGCGTCATCGGGCAGAGCTTGCAAAGCCTGAACAGCTTTTTCTTTCGCCGTCATGGCCCCATTATACCTGAACGAGCACGCTGGTTCAATGGCCATCCAGTCTTATGAACCGCCGCCGTTTTCTTCCCAGACTTCCCTTTTGACGACCCAGACCTCCGGCCGGTAGGGCCGCTCGGCGTGCTCGGGGACCCAGAGCTTCTCCTTGCGCCAAGTCTCGACGTGTCCGTCGTAGAAGGCGAGATTGGCCGCTTGGTTGTGGCGGTACATGGTGGGCCCTCCGCAACCAGCGTTTTTGTAATCCTGCACGGTGCCGTCCTGGCCGAGCACGTCCCAGCCGTTGATGTAGTCGGCGCCGCGCCACTTGCTCCACCAGTCGTGGGCCTCGTTGAACTGGAGCTTCCGCGCCGGCTGCGAGATGCTCGAGACCTTGTAGCCCAGCACGCTCATATCCATCGTCCCGGTCCAGGAGGGCGAGCCGACCGAGGGGAACCAGTCTTCGATGTTGTAGCCGTAACTGACGAGAGTGCCGCTGGTGCTGCCCGACTCAACGTCGTAGGCGTGCAGCCAGGCCTTCTGGGTGTCGCTGGGGCATTTGTACTTCTTCGGGGTCTGCACGACGGATTGACCGGGCATGTCTTCGGCCCCCTCGTAGCCGATGTACTTGCGGTACTGGGAATTGGCGGTCCAGAGGGTGGTGCCCTTATCGGTGGTGAAACGACACGGCACGGCCCAGTCGTCGTTGTTGACCGCGTACAGGTGGTTCGCCAGCGCCAGGCTGTGGAGGTTGTTGGCACAGGCCATCTTTCGCCCCTGGTCCCGCGCCAGATTCAATGCGGGCATGAGAATGGCCATGAGAACGGCGATGACGGCGATGACGACGAGCAACTCGATCAGCGTGAAGGCTTGACGTTTCATCGTACGGTCCCTTTCGAGACTTCGTGTCGGTGGCTCAGAGAGCCCCGGAGCGAGACGTCGGTTTGACCGCTCGTACGGTGGCCTTGCTTCTTATGCGTCTGATAATACCCGAACGACTCGGGAAAATCAAGGGCGCAGGGGTCGGATCAGCGGAGATAGGCCAGGATGCCGTTGGCGACGGCGGTGGCGATGCGGTTCTGGAAGGCGTCGTCCTGGAGGCGCGAGGCCTCCCAGGAATTGGAGAGATAGCCCATTTCGAGAAGGACGGCCGGGCCCCGGGTTTGCACGAGGACGCGGTAGTCGGCCCGGCGAATGCCGCGATCCTCCAGGCCGGTGCCGGTCATGGCGCGTTCGATGGCGCGGGCGGCACTGTAGGATTGGGAGGACGCGGCCCGCGCGATGTACAGCGTAAAGCCCTGCACCGAGCGATCGGAGATCGAGTCGCCGTGCAGGCTGACAAAGAGGTCCGCCCGCCGGCGATTGGCCAGATCGGCGCGATCCTCCAGCTCGATAAAACGGTCGTCCCGCCGGGTCAGGGTGACACCGACGCCCCGGCGCTGCAGAATCGCCGCTACTTTGGTGGCAACCTGGAGGTTGACGCGCTTTTCGTACACGCCGTGGACGCTGGTAGTGCCCGGGTCCTTGCCGCCGTGTCCCGGGTCGATGACTACCACGCCCGTCGGCGGGCGCGTGACCACGGGAGGCGGTGCCGTTGCACCGTCCAGGTGCGGGCGAATCCGCGCCGCCAGCGTGGCCGAGACGGAAATGGTGGCGCCCGCTTTCCTGACTTTCCCTACGGGGCCGATCGGCTTGCCATTGACGAAGAAGCGGCCGTCACTGTGCGTGAAGATCAGCACGGTATTGGTGGCGTTCTTGAGAATGATGAACGTATCGGTGCGTTCGTCGACGCGCAGCCCCAGCCGCGAGGCCAGATTCTCAACGGAGATCGTATCTTCTTCGAGAACCACGCTGGGCGCCGACCCTCCCGGGCCTCGACACCCCGTCGTCACCCATCCCAGCAGCAACAGTCCAACAAATAGCTTTGTTCGTAAAGTCATTTCCGTTTTTATCGGAAATTGGGCCGTCAGATGTTTAGATTTCCTGCAATTATTCTCAAAAGCGGCCGTTTCGTCGTCCCCGAGACGTCATCGGCCGCCCGCTCAGTCACCGGACCGCCAGTTCGCCGCCAGGAGCGCAAAATCCATGAAATCCACGAAACCGTCACGGTTGGCGTCGGCCCGTTCCCAGTAGTCGTTGCGTCGCGCCCCTTCCGGCGCGAGCCAGTAGAATGCCAACTCGCCCAAGTCCGCAACATCGACGGCGCCGTCAACGAGCAGGTCGCCCGCCACAGGTTCGATGTTGAACGCGGCCGTGAAAGGCTCCGACGGCTCGTAGGGGTCCCCGTCGTCAAGCTCATCGTAGAGGCGGAACGTGATCCAGTGGAGACTCTCGCCATCGACGGCCTGATAGGACATGTGCATGTGACCGTCGCGGCGGAGGCTGTGGAGGTAGCTGTGGCTGAAGCTCTCGCCGGGGGCGGCGATGGTAAACTGAGGATATTCCTTGTGCACGGCCCGCAGGCCGTCGGAGAGGGCGACGCACTCGACGACGATGGCGTAGTCGGTCTCGGGCACGCCGGCCAGGGCGCGGTTGGGATCGTACGTGTACCGGGCACTGGGGTCGGTTCGTTGAAAGGCATCGAAACCCGGCTCGCCGATGCGGTAGCCGTAGCTGGGGAAGATGCTCTTCATGAGGGGATAGAACCAGTGCGCGTACTCCGTAGCGCCGCTGTCACGGTACTTCTGCGAGCAATCGACGAAGAGCTTGCGGTCGTCGGCGGTGCCGAAGACGCCGTCCCGGTTACACCCGATGATGAAGTGGTCCAGCGGACACTCCGCGGCGACGAAGCCAGCCGTCGTCAGGATGATCGCGCAGACGCTCAATGATTTCATGCTTCTTGCTCCTTTCTCCCGGTCATGGGGTGTCCGGCCATTTGGGGGCAGCCTCGGGATACCAATAACACGTGTGCGGCCACGCGTAGGTCTGCTCGAACGTCAGGTTCTCGGCGTGCCCGTCGGCGAAGAGGTAGTTCGACGTGCCTTTGTGTCGGTCCCACGCGACAAACTGCCGGGCGTACTGCTCGGCCCCTTCCCACGACTCGGGGTGGATATGATCGGCCAAATTGAAGTTCTCGGTGTCGGGCGCCTCGCTGATCCAGATGCAGTACATCGCCCGACGGATCTGATTGACGTCGTTGTACCGGTTGCTGCGGGCGCCGTAGCGAAAGTGGATCGGGTCGAGCAGCGCATTGACGGCGAAGCTGGAATAGCGCACATCCTCCTGGTCCTGCAGCGGCTTGTCCCAATCCACAAAATTCCTGGCCCGGTCGCTGGGGCAGCGAAAGAGCAACTGCTCCTGCGTGTAGCCGGTGAGAATTCGCAACCAGTGCCCGTTCGGGTCCTCGCAGCGACACGAACTGGGCGGCAGTCGATACTCCGAATCGATCAGGTACGCCTGCAGCGCGACGCCCATCTGACGCAGGTTGCTCAGGCACGCGACCTTCCGCGCCTGCTCGCGGGCCCGGGCCAGCGAGGGTAATAGGATGCCCATCAGCAGCGCGATAATCGCGATCACAACCAGCAACTCGATCAGCGTGAAACCGTCCGCAGGCCGACCGACTGCCGATCTTGATGGAGCTGTATCCTTTCTCATGATCGCTCCTCTTCTATGCGAAATCTATCCCTCGTGATTGTGGTCGTGCTCGTAATGATTCGGTTCGCTCTCGTGGCCATGGTAGAGACCCGATTGACCCCAGTGCTCGACGAGAATCTCCAAGTCATGGATGTCGACTACGCCGTCGCCGTTGAGGTCACCCGGCACAGGCTGGACAACGGTCTTGGCAAAATGAATCGTGAAGTCAGCCGAACGTTGATACAAACCTCCGGCATCGTGGGCCGAGAGCACGACGTATACCTCTTCGTCATCCGCATCCAGCCAGAAGTAGAAGCCCATGTGCTCGTGCATGCCCCAGGCGTTCTTATCAGCCAGCCAGCGTTTCTCCAGCGCGTAGACCGCACCGTTGGCTTCCAGCGCCGGCGTATCGTCGTGCAGCAACGTGAAGAAGTCGTCCTCCTCGAGATTGGAACTGACCCGCTCCCGGCGGATGAAGATGTCCCAACCAGGCACACTGTTTGCGTCGGTGCTTTCGAGGTTCCACGCGCCCTGAGGACCGTGGGCAGAATGCCACCCGTCGAGATGCTGGAAGCCGTTCGGATCACCATAGCGGCCGGCTTTGCTGTATGTGAAGCTGACTGTATGGAGTACCTTATGCGACTCGCCCGGCTTGACTACAAATTCCCCTGCATCGAGCAAAGGTCTCAGCACGAGGAACGCGCTGCCGTTGCTCTGCAGCCAATTGGGCCAGCCGGGCGTCCCGCAAAAATGAACCGGCGGCAACGAGAAGAACCAGAGCTTGTCGTCGTCGGTAGGGTCCAGATCGACGGCCCCTTCGCCCGGACGGGTCCAATCCGCGGGGCGCCACGTGGGGTTGATACCGATATGCGTATGTGCGACCGGGCAATCCGCTGCCGCGCTGCCAACAAACAGCAGGAGCAGACTGGCCGCGGCAAACAGACGCGCTTTTCTCGCCATCATCATGTCCAAACCTCCGTCAGATAGATAAACCGAATTGTGTGTCAACTCGAACCCGGACACTGTAAAGGCGCAGTGGCAACCGCGCCGGACGCACTCTGCAGCGCCCGTACGCAGACCGTCCCGCGGCCTGTGAGTTCCGGGTACGATTGGGCTCGACTTCGCGCACCAAACGGCACGTTGCCCTCACGAAGTGAGCGAGTTGAGGTTCAGCTACAAAACGGGGGGCCGCGCGGCAGGATCGGATCCGGACCACACGTCGGAACGTACGCGACCGGACAAACCTCCGCAATCAACTGAATCAAATATTCAGCCCGCACCGGCGGGTCGAGGTCAACGGTAAACTTGTTCGGCGCCTTGAGCAACAGTTGACAGATGGAACAATGTTCGGAGTCGTGCCGGGCCGGCTGCTTGAAATGAGCCAGATGCAAACGCAACGTCACGCCCGTGACCATCATCAGGAAGGATGTGAAAACCACCGCGAGCAGCTTGTTTCGCACGTCCGCTCTCACTTCAACTCCCTCGATCCATATCACCGCGACGGTGAGAGAAATGCACGTGTGCTTGTGCTTCCGCCTCCTTGTCGGCGGAGCAGTGGGGACAAAGTCCCTCGAGCCGCACCTGCTGGCGGGTTACCACGAAGCCATCGTGGGGAATCTTGACCATCGGCACCGACGTATCCGTGAGGCAATGGGTTTGGCCGCAGTTTACGCAGGTAAAATGCGGATGGCACTGCTTCTCGGTGCAATGGTCCGCCAGCTCAAAATGCCAGGCGCGGCGGTGCATGAAGGCGCGGTGTACCAGGCCGACCTGCGTGAGGGATTCGAGCGTTCGATAGATCGTGACCTTGTCGAACGCACCGGCGGCGATCTGCTCGGCGATCCGATCCTGCGGCAGAGGACTCGAGGCCTCCATGAGTGCCTCCAGCACGGCCATGCGCGCCTGCGTACAGTACAGCCCCACCGCTTTCAACATGCTCCGGGCCTTCTTGGCGCCGTGCGCGTTCACGAGGACGCCTCCGGACCGTGGGGATGGTGGTGATGCCCGACGTGCGCGCCATTCGGGCCCACGAAAAGCATGGGAAACACGATGTCACTGATACAGCAAGGCAGCCAGACGGCCACAAAGAGCACGATCAACATCCCCGCCAGCATCACCGGCGAGAGCATCGTGTGCGTGTTCATGAGAACGTGAAACGAGGAGGCCCACGTACTGATCAGGACGTGACCGGCGTGGGGGAATTTCGTGTGCGGCAAGAAGAGAGCGATCAACACGCCCAACACCGCCGCGGGGTTCACCAGGTACCAATCCTCAATGAAACCCAGATGAATTCGAGGTCCTTCATGCGGCTCGGTCCCGGCGGCGACAGCGTGATCTTCCGCCTCCTCATGTCCGGCGCCCTCGGCCTCATGCTCGTGTTCCACATCATTGGCATGGGCCGGTTCGTCGGCCTCGTGCTCGTGCGCGGCCCCAGCCTCGTGAGAATGCCCGTGTACGGGAACGGCCACGCCCAGGACCGTCTCGCCGAAAAACGGCAAAACGCAATCGCTCAGCGTAGCGACCCCCACGGCACCGACGTAACCAACCAGCAGAATCGTCAGGAAATTCCTCTTCCGCTGGTACTGGGCATACAACGAAGCCGTAACCATCGCCGAGAGAACCACATGGGTTGGATGAAAGACCTGGAAAAGCCGATAGCTCACGTCCGAGCCGACGTTCTTGAAGATGAGCATACAAACGACGCCGGTCGCCGCCCCGAAGAACGTAAAGGGTGCGTGAGACCGCAGTTCGGAAAGAATGCCAATCAATCGTCCGCGCATATCCGACCACACTCCTACAAACACCGCAAATCTGGTCCCCGAAAACGCATTATATCAGCCATACGAAAAATTTGCAACTTAGTTGCATATTTTCTCGTGCGATTTTTATTTCGTAGAGTTTAGGTGTAGCCCTGTCGCCGCCTCCGGGCGGTGGGTGATGTACGTGAATCGGCCTTTCGAGGCCCTATTTGAAAGAGAACCGCCGTGATCTCGACGTTGGAAAGAGCTCTGAGCGATACGTCCCCTCAGGCCTTGTGCCTGGTTTTCTGGATTGGGGCTACGGCATCTCTGAGCTCCTGTGCCGTTTTCCGGCTGCCGATTCTGCTCGGGTACATAGGCGGATCGAGCAGCACCAGGAAGAAATCGCTGGTCTCGACAGGCTGCTTCGCATTAGGACTGGTTGTCAGTTCCGTTCTACTGGGCGTGCTGGCGGCCTCGGCGGGCGAATCACCGGTGGGGCTGCTCCAGATCAACCGGTTCTTGTTCTGGGGATTCGGAGTTCTGCTGCTGGTTGCCGGTCTGTTTCTATCCGGCCTGGTAAGCCCCCAGGTCCTGCCTCAGAGGTGGCAACGCATCGCCAATCACCTGAGCCAGGCCGGCCTGTGGGGCGCTTTGTTGCTCGGCTTCGGCTCGGGCCTGCTCACGATTCCGTCCTGTCCGATCTGCGGCGCCGGGGTGATCGTTTTGGGCGGCATGGTGGCGGCGGGGAATCTATCTCTTTACGGCTGGATGCTGCTCGTCAGCTTCAGCCTGGGGCAGGCTCTGCCGGTCCTGGCGGTCGGAGTGTCGGCCGCCCTGCTCAAACCGGGCTTGATCAAACGACTGCGGACCCGCATGTGCTCGGTGGAACAGCGAATCCAGTTGCTCGCCGGCAACATGTTCGTGGTTTTCGGTCTGTACTACATCGTCGTTGGTTAACAGGTGCGATATGCTGAACGGCCAGATCATCCTGCCAAAACGTCGTCGCAAACGCGACTATCGAGAAATCACCACCAAAGGCTCGTGGAGCGTGATCTTTGTAATCCTGGCGCTGATCGCCATGCGTCCGCTCATGGTCAACCAGATTCTCAGCCGGGCCGAGGCCTACGCCGACTTCGGCTTGAACAAAGACTGCCTGCGCCAGTGCAACAAGGCCCTGCTTCTGGACAGCGACAACAGCCGGGCGTGGTATCGGCTGGCACGCATCTACAAGGCCCAGGGCAACCGTGAGATGGCGTACGAAGCCTACCATCGAGCCACGGAGGGCGACCCCGCCAACGGACCGGCCCACTTCGAACTGGGTCTGATGTACGTCCAGGACGATCAACACCAGCAGGCCATTCCCTACTTCGAGCGCGTACGAACGCTCGGGCCCGACAAGGCAAGGCAGGGCCACGCGGAAGGATTTGCCTGCCACAAAACCGCGCTGGATATGCTGGCGCTGTGCTATGAGAAGGCCGGACATACGACGAAGGCCGAATTCACTCTCGAAGAGATCAGGATGCTCTATCCCGCCTACACGGGAGCCGAGGCGCGTCTGGCCCAACTCAAGCAGCAAAACGGAAGCTGAAATACCCGCGACTCGATCCTTCCGCCTCTGCGTCCCCGCCGCCTCGGGGCCATCCCCGAGATCCCCGCGCCCACATCGCGCACCTCAAGTTCAAAAAGCCGTTGCGTCGTTGCGGTCACACGATAAACTCTTGCATAGTTCGATCGAAGTCCAGATTCTGTACACGCATGTGATGAGCTTGCGGGCGCACAGGACCGGTGAAGAGAGCTTGCTGCGATGAAGATCCTGAAGTCCATAGAGGAGTGCCGGCGGGTCCGGAAGGGGTGTGTGCTGACGATCGGCAACTTCGACGGCGTCCACGTCGGCCATCAGGAAATTCTGCGAACCGCCCGGCAAGCCGCCGGCGAGAGAAACGCCGAAATCGTCGTGATGACCTTCGAGCCGCATCCGGTCGCCATTCTCCAGCCGGAAAAGGCCCCCGGCGTCCTGACGCCCCTGCCGATGAAGCTGCACCTGCTGAAAGACTACGCCGACGACTGCATCATCGTCCTGGAGGACAACAGGGCCCTGCTGGAGCTGTCGCCGGAAGGCTTCGTGGACAAGTTTCTGATGGCGGCGATCCAGCCGGGTGCTATCGTCGAGGGGGACGACTTCAACTTCGGCGCCGGTCGCGCCGGCGACGTGGAGACGTTGCGGCAGTTCGGACGCACGAAAGGATTCGACACGATCATCGTTCCCGCCAGGCAAATGCAACTGCCCTCGGGCAAGCACATGCGGGTCTCCAGCACGCTGATCCGTTACATGCTGGAGAGCGGCCACGTCGCCGAAGCCGCCGCCGCCCTGTCGCGTCCCTACCGGCTCAGCGGGCCCGTCGTCTCGGGCTGGGGCCGGGGTCGAAAGCTGGGCTTCCCCACGTTGAACATGGGCAAACCCAACCAGATCATTCCGGCCGAGGGCGTCTATGCCGGCGTTGTCGAAACCGCCAACACCGCAGACGACCTGCGGCAAAAGAACGAGCACATCCCGGCGGTGTTCAGCATCGGACAGGCAAAGACGTTCGGAGAGGAGTATCCGCTGCTCATCGAAGCCCACCTGCTCGTGGACCAGGTCGGCGACATGACGGACAAATGGATGGCCATGGATTTCATCCAGCACCTGCGCACCCAGCACAAGTTCAGCACACCGGAGAAACTCGTAGCACAAATCGCCGAGGACTGTCGCCAGGCCAGGGCGGTCCTCGAACCAATAACGAAGGGAGACTGACATGGCTGAGCCAAGACACATCGTGATAGGCGTTCATATCACCGACCGCGTGCACCATGCCCACGAGGTGCAAGACTTGTTCACCGAATACGGCTGCAGCATCAAGACACGGATCGGGCTGCACGTCGCCTCGGAGAACTTCTGTTCGCCCAACGGGGTGGTCCTGCTCGAGCTCGCCGGCGACGAAAAGCCGATCTTCGAGTTGATCGAAAAGCTCGAAGCGGTGGAGAACGTCGACGTGCAGAAGATGATCTTCGAGCACGATTGATTGACACACGGCCCCGCTCGGACCCTCGGCGAGCGCCTCCCTTCCGCCTGCGCGCGTCTCTGAAAACACCCTAACATGCGCGTGGCCGTGGTAGGGTGGGTTCTCAACCCACGCGGAGAGGCGTCGCGTACACAAACGCGTGGGTCAAGGACCCACTCTACAACTGCCATGCGCGTTGTATTTGGTGGGGTGGGTTCTCAACCCACGCGTGAAGACGTCGCGCAGACAAACACGTGGTGCAATCCCGGCGCGCCGGGACTGCAACTCCGTCTGCCGATAGATGCCTCTCGTCGTTGCGCCATCGCCAAGGCCTGCGGCCTTGACGCTGCCACCCCGGGATCAACAGAAGACGGTATCCCAGCGACGCAGAGCCTCCACGCACGACGGGGGCCTGTTGACCCAAACCGGCGCTTGCACTGGGCGGCGAAACCTCTATAATCGACCCCTTCCGTATATCCTCCCGGCTGCTCCGGCCGGCGGGATTTCATTGCTTTGACACGTGAAGGGTACGCATGACACAAGAGCAAGCATACACGCAAGCGGCTGCGCTGATTGAGAATGCCAACAACGTTTTGATCACCACGCATATAAAACCGGACGGCGACGCCTGCGGCTGCGTCGCCGTGGTCTCCGCGATCTTGAGAAACCAGGGCAAAACCGCCCGACCGCTGCTGCTTTCTCCCATGCCCCAGTGGTACGGCTTCCTCTTCGACGAACCTGTCCCGGTCCTCGGCAACGACGTGCAGGTCGAGGATCTCACGAGCGGCGCCTTCGGCCCGGTCGATCTCGTCATCATCCTCGATACCAACAGCACCAGCCAGTTGCCCCGCTTCGAGGAGTATCTCAAGCAAACCGACGCGCCCGTGCTGGTGTTCGACCATCACGTGACCTCCGACGGACTGGGGAAGGTCGAAATCACGGACTCGACCGCCGCGGCCGCCGGCCTGGTGGTTCTCGATTTCCTCAAGCACACCGGCTGGACCATCACGCCCGAGATCGCCGAGGCCCTGTTCGTCGCCATCGCCACCGACACCGGCTGGTTCCAGTTCAACAACACCAGCAGTCGCGCCTATCGCAGTTGCGCCGATCTGATCGACCGGGGCGTCAACCCCACGAAAATATACGACAAGCTGTATCAGAATTTCTCCGCGTCGCGTTTCAAGCTGATGCGGGCCATGCTCGAGCGGCTCGAACTCCAGCTCGACGAGCGATACGCCTCGCAGTACATCCTCCAGGAAGACTTCGAACGCACCGGTGCGGATTACCCGGACACTGAGAACCTGATCAACGAATGTCACCGCATCGCCTCGGTGAAGGTCTCGTCGCTGTTCGTGGAGCTCAAGGACGGGCGCGTCCGCTGCTCGCTGCGCAGCCGCGGCGCGATCGACGTCAGCGAGATCGCCACCAAATTCGGCGGCGGCGGACACAAAATGGCCGCCGGAACTTTCCTCCCCGGCCCCATCGAAAACGCCAAACAACTCATCTACAACGAAGTCACCCAAAGACTCGTGTAGTCCTCAAGCGTCTTGCTCGCCGTGAACCGACGGATATTGGACGCGGCCTGCCGGATGTCCTCGAGAATTGTCTTTACCTCAATTCGCATACAGCAGCCTTCGAGATGCGTCAATGGCCTGGAGGAAATACGGGTTCCTGACCGCGCGAATCATGACAAGATCGACGTGCCTCTGGAAAAGCTGCTCCAGCGCTTCCAGCAGCCCGAAATACGCGTCTGCATGTTCCCCCTGTGCCAGGGGAAGGAATTCAACGAGAAGTACGTGTCAAGTCTGAGTGCGTGCTCAGAACCACCGCGCGGTCACGGCGTTGCGGAGTGGGGGACGCGTCTTACGAGCGGCGAGCGGCGTGTAGTCTGGTTTCCTGGACCCAGCAGTAGAGGACGGGGACGACGAGCATGGTGAGGATTTCGATGGTCATGCCGCCGACGGAGGGAATGGCCATGGGGACCATGATGTCGGAGCCCCGGCCGGTGGAGGTCAGGATGGGAATCAACGCCAGGATCGTCGTGGCGGTGGTCATCAGGCAGGGGCGGACACGGCGCGAGCCCGCCTCGATCACGGCCTGTCGTATCTCCTGTTTAGTGCGCGCCGGTCGCCGGCGAAATGCCTGCTCCAGGTATGTGCTCATCACGACGCCGTCGTCGGAGGCGATGCCGAACAGCGCGAGAAAGCCGACCCAAATCGCCACGCTCAGATTGATCGGCTGGACCTGGAACAACTGCCTCATATTGACACCGAAGAGATGGAAATCCAGGAACCAGGGCCGGCCGTACAGCCAGATCAGCAGGAAGCCCCCCGCCCATGCCACCGCGATGCCCGAGAAGACGAGCGTCGTCGTCGAGACCGAGCGAAACTGCAGGTACAAGATGATGAAGATGATGAACAACGCCAGCGGCACGACCACCGTCAGCGTCTTTTGCGCGCGGATCTGATTCTCGTACGTCCCGGCAAACGTGTAGTTGACTCCGTCGGGCACGAGGAGTTCGCCGGCGTCGATCTTCTCCTGCAGATACGCCCGGCAGCGCTGGACCACGTCGACCTCGGCATAGCCTTCCTCCTTGTCGAAGACGACGTAGCCCGTGAGAAACGTGTCCTCGCTTTTGATGGCCTGGGGCCCGCGCACGTAGCGAATCTCGGCGAGCTGGATCAGGGGAATCTGGGCGCCGCCGACGGCCGGGACCAGAATTCTCTCCAGGCTCTCGATGTCGTCGCGTAACTCGCGCAGGTAACGAACCCTCACATGGTAGCGCTGGCGTCCCTCGACGGTCGTCGTGACGCGGCGCCCGCCGATGGCCACCTCGATGACGTCCTGGACCTGGCGGACAGTGATGCCGTATCGCGCAATCGCTTCGCGGTCGATGTCGATCTCCAGATACGGCTTGCCCACGATTCGGTCGGCGATCACCGCACCGGGCGCTACACCGGGCACCTCCTTCAAAAAGCGCTCGATGTCCAGCGCGACCGCCTCGATGGTCTCTAAGTCGGGCCCGCGCACTTTGACACCCATCGGGGCGCGCATGCCGCTTTGGAGCATCACGAGCCGTGCGGCGATGGGCTGGAGTTTCGGGGCGCTGGTCGTCCCGGGAATCTCGCCGGCCCGGACGATCTCGTCCCAGATATCGTCGGGGCTGTGGATATGATCGCGCCATTGCCGGTAAGGCCGCCCCGCCGAATCCGGAATCAGGTTCCCGTCCTCGTCGCGGATAAATTGCCCCCGGGTCCGGTCGTACCGGAAGCGCAGCCGATGCCCGTCTTTGTCGGTGACATACTCCGACTTGTAGTTGATGACCGTCTCAACCATAGACACGGGCGCCGGATCGAGCGGCGAATCGACGCGACCGATCTTGCCCACCACCGACTCGATCTCCGGAATCGCCTGGAAGGCCATATCCTGCTTCCGCAGCACGTCGAGGGCTTCGCCGATCGAGGCATGGGGCATGGTCGTCGGCATGTACAGAAACGATCCTTCGTCCAGCGGTGGCATGAACTCCTTGCCCAACCCCGGAAACGCGCGATCAGCCGCCGTCCAGGCACGGCTGGTTCGCAGAGCCTCCGGCACGAAGAAGAACACCCGCGCTGTGCCCAGCCAGATCATCCCCGCCAGGATCAACAGAGCGGTCGGAAGCGAGAGAAAGACCACCTTGTGGTCCAGGCACCAGCCGAGGATGCGCGCGTAGAAAAGCTGAAACACGCGGAAGAACAACAGCAGCAACCCGATGAGCAGGCCGACGAAGACAAGATTGCGGGCGAGCCCTTTGACGGGGCCCAGGGGCAGCCAGTGTCTCGTCAGGATGACACCGACGCAAACGACCGCGAGGATGTTGGCGGCAATCGGCAGCCGGCCGTGCAGCCGTCGCGGCAATCGCTCGTGCAACAGGTGGTATACGCCGATGACGCCCACGATGATCCCGACCCACCACGTCAGCAGAATCCCGCCGGCAACGGCCAGCCCGAGCAGCAACGTGCCCAGCACGTAACGCTTGATCTTCCCAGCGGAGATGCGGCGAGTGAACAAGACGTGAGCTGCCGGCGGAATGATCGTTAGCGCGACAACGATGGATGCCAGCAGCGCGAAGGTTTTGGTGAAGGCCAACGGCTTGAAGAGCTTGCCCTCGGCGCCGCTCATCGTAAAGACCGGAAGAAAGCTCACCACCGTCGTGGCCACCGCCGTCAACACCGCTCCCCCGACTTCCGAGGCGGCCCGGTGGACGACGTCGAGCGTGTTTTCGTCCTCGCGCGCTTCGCCCAAATGCCGCAGGATATTCTCGCAGACAACGATCCCCATATCCACCATCGTGCCGATGGCAATGGCGATGCCCGAAAGCGCCACGATGTTGGCGTCGATGCCAAAAACTCTCATCGCAATGAAGCACATGAGGATCGCCAGCGGCAGCAAACCGCTGATGAGCACGGAACTGCGCAGGTGCAGCACCATCACAATCACGACGATGATGGTAACGAGAATCTCCTCGGTCAGCGCAGCGCTGAGCGTGCCCAGCGTCTCGTAAATCAACCCGGTACGATCGTAGAACGGCACGATGGTAACTTTTGAGACGGTCCCGTCGTCCAGGGTCTTCTCGGGCAGGCCCGCCGAGATCTCCGCGATCTTCGCCTTGACGTTGTTGATTGCCTCCAACGGATTGAAGCCATAGCGAACGACCACAACGCCCCCCACCGCCTCGGCCCCGCTCTTATCCAGCGCGCCGCGGCGCAGGGCCGGACCGTGCGAGACCTTCGCCACGTCCTTCACGGTGATCGGGACGTTGTCGTTGACCTTGATGACCGTCTTCTCGATATCCTCGATCTTCTCGATGAAGCCGAGGCCTCGAATGACGTACTCGACCTGGTTGATCTCAATGGTCCGGGCACCCACGTCGATATTCGACGATTTGACCGCGTTGAAAATGTCACCCAGAGCCACGCCATAGGCGCGCATCGCGTCCGGATCTACGTCGATTTGATACTCCCGGACGAAACCGCCCACCGAGGCAACCTCGCTGATCCCCTCGGCACCCATGAGGTGGTAGCGCACATACCAATCCTGGATACTGCGCAGCTCGTCGAGGTCCCATCCACCAGCAGGATTGCCGTCGGGGTCGCGTCCCTCCAGCGTGTACCAGAAGATCTGCCCCAGCGCCGTCGCATCTGGCCCCAGGGTCGGCTGCACGCCTTCGGGCAACGTCCCGGCCGGCAGGCTGTTGAGCTTCTCCAGGACGCGGCTGCGCGACCAGTAGAATTCCGTGCCCTCGTCGAAAATGACGTAGATGCTGGAGAAGCCGAAGAAGGAATAGCTGCGAATCGTCCGGACTCCGGGAAGACCCAGCAGCGAAACCGTCAGCGGATAGGTGATCTGGTCCTCCACGTCCTGCGGCGACCGTCCCATCCATTCGGTAAAGACGATCTGCTGGTTCTCGCCGATGTCCGGAATCGCATCGACCGGCACGGGCGAGCGCGGCAGCCCGCCCAGGTCCCAGTCGAACGGCGCGACCATTGCGCCCCAGCCGAGGACCAGGAGAACCGCCAAAGCCACCACCAGCTTGTTCTCGAGACAGAACCGGATGATCCGGTCCAGAGCGCCGGTGCGCCCGTCACCATTGTGCCGCAGCTCGTCCATCGATGCCCGTCTCACAGCGTGTCACGTTATTGCTGGAATTGCGGCAGCTTGGCCACGTACTTCTCCGGCTCTTTGTTGAACTCGGTCTCACAGCCCTTGCAGCAGAAATAAACCTTCTTGCCCTGATACTCGACAAAGACGGCCTTGTTGATCGCCCCGCCCATGATGGGACAGGTGGTCTGCAGAATGGCCTCTTCGGCCGTCTCCCGGGCGGCCGTCGTCAGTTGCCCTGCCGGCGTCTGCGCGGTCTCTTCGGCGTCCGGCTCCTCTTTCCCGCAACCGCTGACAAAGAGCACTGTGGCCAGCAGCAGCACAACCACGGCCAGCGCCTTGCTGAGATTCCTTATCTTCTCGTTCATCGTATTGTCCTTTCCAAATCGAAAGTCTTCGTCTGATTCCAGGAAACTCTACTACTGGTGCTGGTGCGCGCCGCCGGCGTCACCGGTTCCATGCTGATGGGCGGCCGGAGCGTCTCTGCCTTCCGGGTTCATCATGCTCGGCCTGGCCTGGATCTGAAGGGCCGAGTCGATCTTGAAGCTGCCGTGCGTCACCACCTCTTCGCCGGCCTTCAAACCCGATTCCACCAGGTAGTACGCACCGGCCTTCGGACCGAGAATTACTTCCCGCCCCTCGAACGTGGGAATTTCCGTCTCCGGCTTTCGCACGTACACGACCGCGCGCTTGCCCGTCATCAGCGGCGCCGAGGCGGGGATGACCAGCGGAGCCTCGCCGGCCGGTTCCGACGCCACGTAACCGAGCGATTCGGTCGCAACCAAGTCCATCCCGCAGATATCGCACGAGCCCGTCGCCGCTTTCACCACCGACGGATGCATGGGACAGATCCACTTTCCCGCCATGTTGGGGTCCATCGCTTTGCCCCCCAATGCGACGGGCGAGCGCAACACGGCCCGCACGAACATCTCGGGCTTGAGCCGCCCTTTAGGGTTGGGGACATTGACCCGCACCTTGACCGTTCGCGTTTTCGCATCGAGCGTCGGAGCGATGAAGCTCACCCATCCCTTGAAAACCTCGCCGGGGTAGGCCTCGGCGGCAAACTCCACCGGCTGGCCGTACCGAATCCACGGAAGATCGGATTCGTACGCATCGAGCTTGACCCAGACCTGCGACAGGTCCGCCACGGTATAGATGTGGGTGCCCGTCTTGACGTACATGCCCTCGTTGGCCATCTTCTCAATGACCACCCCGCCCATGGGAGAATAGATCGTCAGGTGCGTCAGGGGCCGGCCCGAGCGTTCGATGCTCTCGATCTGGTCCGCCTTCAAACCCAGCAAGCGGAGCTTCTCCCGGGCCGCCTCCAGGGTATTCGTTGTCGACCGGCTCAGATATTGCGAAGCACCGTTGGCCACATTTCGCGCCGCGCGAGCGGCCTGCAACAACTCCGCCTGCGCGCTGATAAGCTCCGGACTGTACAGGTACACTAAGTGATCGCCTTCGCTGACGCTGGTGCCGGTGAAATCAACGTACAAGCGGTCCAGCCGGCCGGCCACCCAGGCGGTGATATGCTTGACGCGCGTCTCGTCGTAGTGCACCTTGCCGACCATCCGGACCTCGGCACTTACGAACTTTCGCTGGACCGGTGCGGTCTGAATCTCCATGAGTTTGGCCGCCGCTTCCGAGACCGCCAGCTCGCGGTCCGAGCCTCCCGCAGCCAGACTCTCAGGCATCGGGATCAGGTCCATATCGCACAGCGGGCACCTCGCGAACTCATTGCGGATAATCTGCGGGTGCATCGAACAGTACCACTTCCGCGACTCGCTCGACTCGGCCTGGCCGTGGGCGTGTTGCGACTCGCCCGTGGCCGCCGGGGCCAGCAGATATCCGACCACGAGACCGCCCCCGCCCAGAACCACGATGACCAACACTCGTTGGAGAGCTTGTTTCAATCGCATAACAGCCTCCACGATTTTTATTCATGCTCAATCTATACTATTACCATAGGATTTTAGTTCGCAACATTCGGCGTTTTTGTCCGAAGTAGGGAGATTCCGTCGCCGGACTTGCTCCGGCAAGTTCTGCTGGCGACTACTCGGTCGACGCCGCGCGCGTCAGCTCGGCCCCCATAAGCATTTCCAACTCGGCGATCCTCTGCTGCCGGTCGGCCCGGGCCCTCTCGCGCTGGAGCTGAAACCGCAGCCAGGTGCGTTCGGCATCGATCAGACCGAGAAAATCGATGGTGCCGGCCATGTAGGCGGTCTCCGAAGCCCCCAGCAATTCCTCCGCCTTCGGCACGAGCACATCGCCGTAGAGCTTCAGCTTTCGTTCGCTGTCCTCAACATCGTACAGAACCCGTTCGACCTGCGCGACCAGATCGTTCTCGATATCATCCTTTTCGTTTGCGATCTGGCGGGCCCGCGCGCGGGCCTGGAGCTCTGCGGCCCCGTAGCTCTTGCGCCACAACGGCAGATTCATGCTGAACATCAGGATCACCGGGTCCTTGCCACTGTCCGATACACCGGCGGCGGACGCCTCATCCGTCTGAATCCAGTCCACACCGACGCTCAAATCGGGATAAAACCTCTTCTTCGCCAGTTCGATCCGGCTCCGGGCGCTCTCCAGCTCGAATCGCTTGGCCTGCAAGCGAGGATTCCGATCCCGCAACATCTTGAACAGGCGCGTCCGATCCACTTCGACGACCGCCGCTTCTTCGGGCCTCGGCCAAGGCAGCGCGCCGCCGGGCCGATTCAACGCGGCGTTCAATCGCGCGACGATGGGTCGCCTGAGCTCTTTCAGTGTCGCCAGCTTGTCCTCCAGCGTGGCCAGCTCGATCTGGGCCCGAACGACGTCCGGATGCTGCGCCTCGGCCGTCACGTACCGGGTGCGTGCCAGCTCCTCGAAGTGTTTGACGAGCACGAGGTTTTCCCGGGCGTTGTCGATCGCACGGCGCAGGTACACGTACTCGTAGAAGGCGTCCTTGACCTCGTAAAACAACTGGAGCTTTTTCGCCTCGTACTGTTGCTGCGCCGCTCGGGCCGCGGCGGTGGCGGCGTCCGTGCGCGCCTCGATCTTGCCGAACCAGGGAAACACCTGCGAGATGCCGAGGCGCTGCCGCTGCGGTCCGACCCGCGTCTCCACCTCTTCGATGAAATAGCCGTAGGTGAACCGCGAATCGGGCAAGGCACGGGCCTGTGGAATTTCTTCGAGAGCCGCCTTCCACCGCTCGAAAGCGGCTTTCAAACCCGCGTTATGCAGGGCCGCGTAGGTAAGATAATCGGGCAGTGTCTGAAAAGCGTTGGCATCCGCCGGATGCCCCCCAACAGAGGCGGCAAAAGAGATGGCATTGCCCATCAGAAGGATCAACACGGTGTGGATTGCTGCTTTTCGCATCGAGAGTCGTCCGCCTTCCAGGGAGACCCACTGCCGGTCATAACCCGGTGGCAGCCACACGGGCACCATTCATGCCGACCGACTCGTCTCAGAAATAATCCGGCTCGTTGCCCGGTCTCCACTTGATATTGCAGCCCATGCTCGGTTTCTGCTCGGCGCCGACCGACTCGCCCGCCAGAACGGCGTCTAAGGCAGCCCGCAAATCCGCGCCGGTGATCGGCTCGTCGCTGCCCGGCCGGCTGTCGTCCATCTGCCCTCGATACACGAGCCGGCGGTCCTTGTCGAACAAAAAGAAGTCCGGTGTACAGGCGGCCCAATAGCTCCTGACCACCTCCTGCGTTGCATCGTAGAGATACGGAAACGTGAAAGCCTTCTCCTGCGCCAGCCGGGCCATCTTCTCGGGTCGGTCGTCCGGGTAGGCGTCAACGTCGTTGGAGTTGATCCCCACCACCGCGACTCCCTTCGCCTGGTATTGCCTCGCCAAGTCGACAAAGTCGTGTACGATGTGCTTCACAAACGGACAGTGATTGCACATGAAGACGACCAGCAGTGCCTGGGCCTCGCCGAAATCCGCCAGAGACACCGTTTTGCCGTCCGTGGCCGGCAGTGCAAAATCCGGTGCCGGGGTCCCCAACGGCAACATCGTGGAGGGTGTAACAGTCATAACGAATCCCCCTTTCGCGGGTCATATTCACTTGGAATCGTAAGAGCCTATATGCACCTGGAGGCGAAATGTTCTGTGAATTCCCGCCTCAGTCCGATGGCGAAACCTGCAGTGCGATCTTTCCGAACTGCTCGCCCGCCTCCATTGTCGCCATGGCCTCGCGAGCTTGGTCCAGCGGAAAGACCCTATCCACGACGGGTCTGAGCTGATTGACGGTCACGGCCCGCAGCATCTGGCGGTAATCCTCGGCCGACCCCATCGTCGAGCCGAGCACGTTGACCTGATTCCAGTACAGGGCCTGCAGATTCGTCTCGGCCTTCGGCCCGGTCGTTACACCGCAGGTCACAATACGCCCGCCCCGCCGCACCACGCCGAAATCGATGCCCCAGGTAGCCGCCCCCACGCTGTCCACGACGACGTCGACGCCCCGGTCGCCCGTAATTGCCCGGACGCGTTCCACGACGTCCTCCTGGACGTAGTTGACCGTGTGGTCGGCGCCCAATTCCGCCGCCCGCGCGAGCTTCTCGTCGGACGAGGAAGTCGCGATGGCTTCGGCCCCGATCAGCTTGGCCCATTGCAGCGCCGCCAGGGCAGCGCCGCCGCCGATGCCGTGGATCAGGACGCTCTCTCCAGGCTTGACCCGGGCGCGGGAGAAAAGCATGCGCCAGGCCGTGACGAACGTCAGCGAGAGGGTCGCCGCTTCTTCGGCGCTCAGGTGTGGCGGTTTCGGATGCAGGTTGCACGCCGGCAGCGCCACCTGCTCGGCGAAAGTGCCGGGACGACTGAATCCCACCAACCCGAACGACGGACACTCGCTTTGCTCGCCGCGGGCGCAGAACTCGCAACGGCCACAACTCAGAGACGGGTTCACAATCACCTCGTCCCCGACCGCGGGACGCTCGACTGCGGCGCCCACGGCGACCACAACGCCCACCGCATCAGAGCCCAGAACGTGGGGCATCTTCAACGTCACCCCGGGCCGGCCCTTGCGCATCCAGATGTCCAGATGATTGAGCCCCGCACACAAAACCTTCAACACGACCTCGCCGGGACCGGGCGCCGGTTCGGGAATTTCTTCCACACGAAGAACGTCGAGATCGCCGTGTTCGTGAATAACCGCCGCTTTCATGACACATCCCTCACAATTTCCCCTGTTTGCCGGGGCATGCTCGGCGCGATCCGGACGTATCAGAATTTCGGGTCGGCGCGCGAGCTATCCGGCCTTGATGTCGTAACAGAACAGCACGTCGGCGTGCCGCAGATAGAGCTTGCCGTCGCAGATGACCGGATGGGCCCAGGCCGGTCCCTTCATGCCGGGCCGCTTGGGAGGTGTGAACGTGCTCTTGAGATTGTACTTTTCCGGCGTGGCCTCCACCAGCGCCACGACTCCCTTGTCATAGCGAAAGTACAGATGCCCGTCGGCATAGAGCACGCAACCGGAGCCGCCGCCGGGCTGGTCGGCGTGCCACATAATCCTGCCCGTCTTCATCTCGACGCAGGTGGGTTCGCCCTTGTTGTGGTTATGGCCGCCGTAGATATAGTCGCCGACCTTGAGGAAGCCGCCGTGATGGTTCTGGAACTGGTTCTTGTCGAGCCAGTACACTTCCTCGGCCTTAACGCCGGCGCCGTCGCGCACGAGCTTGAGCAGCGCCGAGCCGGTCTGATAGGCGGTGGAGGTAAAAACATAATCACCGTCAATCACGGGCGTGGAAATGTTGGCTACACGGTTGGCCACACGGTTGTACCCCCAGAGAAATTCTCCCTTCTCCGAGACGCCGATGAGACCCTCGTTGGTCAGTTGCACGTATTGCTTGACGCCGGCTCCGTGGCTGATGCGGATGGACGCGTAGCCCGCCTCCTCCTTACCGTTCGGGCCGATGTCGGGCATCGAACACTTCCAGATGAGCTGCCCCGTCTCTTTGTTGAGGGCGACCATGACGGCATTGTGTCCGCCCGGCGTGCACAGCAGCCTCTCGCCGTCGATCAGGGGAGATTCGCTGAACTTCCAGTTGGGATTGGACGCGCCGCCCAGGTCATCCAGCAGATTTTGCGTCCAGATCACCTTGCCGCTGTCGGCGGCGATGCAAACGACGTCCCCGCTGGTTCCGATCGCGTAGACAAAACCGCCGGCCACGGTGGGGGTACCCCGCGGCCCGTCCCGATGCGACGGGCCCACCCGGGCCGCCCAAAGCTCCCGACGCGTATCCAAATCGTAGGCGTACACGTATTGGCCCTTCTCGCCGTTCACCTCGCGGTCGCCCATCGTGTAGAGCGTTCCGCCCACGATGGAAACGGTCGAAAACCCCGGTCCCAGGCCGGAGATCTCCCACAGCAGCTTCGGGCCCTCTGCGGGCCATTCTTTCAGCAAACCGGTCTCCGAACAAACGGCATCGCGGTTCGGCCCGCGCCACTGAGGCCAGTCGTTGGCCCACGAACCACATGCGAAGATCAGCAACAGAACACAGACAAAAACAGCAGACTTCAAGAAATGCCGCATAACCGAATACCCTTCCCGAAACGAATAAAATCATTGCCCCGTGCGTCGGCCATGCAGGCCATCATCCCGCCAGCCCTGTTCAAACGCGCCGGTCTCCTGTATACTCCCCGTACTCAGTCGGAGTTCGCACATTATAGAGCAGGCCGGGTTGTCTGACCAACGGAGAATCGACCTCGCCGGCCGCTGGAAAGGAGAGAACCATGGAGCGTATGACACGCCGCAATTTCGTCACCCAATCAATCGCCGCCGGCGCCGCTGCAACCGCCGTCGCCGGACCGGTTGCCGCAGCACAAGACCGGCCCGCAACCACAGGTAAAACAAAAATCATCGGCATCTCCGGCAGCCCGCGCGCGGGCAAGACGACCGCCACGTCGCTGCGAGCGTGCCTGCAGGCCGCTGCCGAGGTCAGTCCGAAGATCGAGACCGAGCTGATCGAGCTGGCCGGTATGCGGATCAACGGCAACCTCGCGGCCGGCATCCCACTCGAACCGGGCGAAAAGGACGACTTCCCCACGCTGATCCCCAAGCTCAAGGACCCCAACGTGCGCGGCATCATCATCGGCACGCCCGTGTATTTCAGCAACATGACCGCGCTGTGCAAGGCCTTTCTGGATCGCTGCATCGCCTTGTACAAAGACAACTGCGCCTTGGGCAACAAGGTCGCCGGCGTTCTGGCGGTCGGCGGCTCGCGCAACGGCGGGCAGGAAGTCACGATCCAGTCGGTGCAGTCGTCGCTGTACTGCCAGAAGATGATCGTGGTAGGCAATGGCGAGCCGGGACCGCGCAACGGAGCGCGGATCTGGAGCGGCATCGAAGGCGGTGTCAGCAAGGACGAATACGGCATGAGCGCCGCGAAATCCCTCGGCCGTCGCGTTGCCGAGCTGGCGCTGCAATTGGGCGGCTCGACCGGCTGAGCCTGCGTGCGTGTCGGGAGGCATCCTACGCGTGCGATTCGTCGCGGAACGCCAGGGCGCCGGTGGGACAGGCCTGCACGCATTGGGCCGCCGCGATTCGCAGGCCCTCGGCCAGGGAGGCGTCGAACGGCACGGCCACGCGCACGTCGAAACCCCGGCCGATGAACGTGAGCCCAAGCTCTTCTCCGAACGCCGAGGCAATTTCGATGCAAATACCGCAGTTGATGCACTTGCCCGGCTCGTAGATGATCTCGGGGTGCTGCGTCTGCTGAGCGAAGGACCGCCGCTGCGCCTTGTATCGCGTCTGCCGCGCCCCGTAGGCCTGAGCATAGCGGCGCAGCCGGCACGCCTCGGGCTTGCGGCAATCGCAGTGCAGACACCGAGAGGACTCGGCCCGCGCCTCGGACTCGACGAATCCCCCGGTCGGCCCGGAGGGCTTCTGTCGCGCTGCGGAATCGGCGAATTGCAGAAACATCTCCATCTCGCCATCGGCGAGCTTGCCCATCCTGCTGTTAAACGGCCTGGTCGAGCCGGTCATCTCCGCGCCGGAAAGGTACTGGCCGATCGCTACGGCCGCTTCTTTCCCGTCGGCCACGGCGCGAACGGTCAGGCGGCGCTTGCGCACCGCGTCGCCGCCAGCAAAAACGCCGGGAACGTCGGTCGCATACGTTCGGCTGTCGGCCTTGATCCCGTCGGCCGACGCCGGGACGCCCAGACGATCCGCATCCCCCGGCTCCAGCGCGCCGGCGCCGATGAACACGGCATCATACTGCTTGCGAATCTCGTCCATGGACACGCCCACGCCGACCCGCATGCGAAAGCGAAACTCTACGCCGAGCTTCTCGATGCACGCGATTTCGGCATCCAGGACGTTGCGTGGCAGTTCCTCTTGCGAAACACCGTAGCGCAGCATCCCGCCAGGCTGCTCGTGGTCGTCGAAGACCGTGCAGGCAATTCCGCCGCGGCGCAGATAATAGGCGGCCGCCAGACCGGCCGGGCCCGCGCCGATCACGGCCACGCGCTTGCCACGCTCGGCGGCGCACGCCGGTCGATAGGTCTCGTCCGACTGCAGGTCCACACCGGCGACGAATCGCTTCAACAGGCAAATCGAGACCGCCTCGTCGTGCTGTGCCCGCCGGCACACCTTCTCGCACGGCGCCGGGCAGATCCGTCCCAGCACCGCCGGCAAGGCGATGTCGCGCTTCACCGTCGCGATCGCATCCTGCAACCGCCCCGCTTCGATCTGCCGGATCATCAGGGGGATATTCATATGGGCCGGACAGGCCATCTGGCACGGCCCCACGCAATCGCCCACGTGGTCGCTGAGCAGCAACTCCAGCGCCGACCGGCGCGCGTCGCGGACCTCTTCACAATCGTTCTCGACCTGCATTCCCTCGCACGCCGGCGTGCCGCAGGCCGGCACCAACCCCTTGGCGCCGAGGACCTTGACCACACACACCATGCAACTGGTAGTCGCTTCGTGCCCGCGCAGATAGCACATCGTCGGGATCTCGATCCCCAGTTTCTCGGCGGCGTCGAGAATCGTCGCGCCGGCCTCGACCTCCACCGGGCGACCGTCTATGGTTAGTTTCGGCATACCTACTCAACTCGAACGGCATCGGCGGGACAAACACTCTGGCAGGTCCCGCATCGAATGCACTTGTCAGCGTCTATTTCGTGCTTCTCGTACGGCTTCATCTCAATCGCATCGACCGGGCAATGCTGAGCGCACACGGTGCAGCCGATGCAATCGTCGGTAATCTTGTACGTGATCAGGGCCTTGCATTTGCCGGCCGGACAACGCCCCTGAACGTGCGCCTCGTATTCGTCGCGGAAGTACTTCATCGTCGACAGAACCGGGTTCGGAGCCGTCTTGCCCAGGCCGCAGAGACTGCCCTGCTTGACGATCCGCGCCAGGTGCTCCAGCTCGTCCAGGTCCGCCGGCTTGCCCTCCCCGGCGCACAACCGCTCCAGAATATCCAGCATGCGCCGCGTTCCGATGCGGCAAAACGTGCACTTGCCGCACGACTGGTTCTGCGTAAACTCCAGGAAGTAGCGCGCGATATCCACCATGCAGTCCGTTTCATCCAGCGCCACCATGCCGCCCGAGCCCATCATGGCGCCGACCTCGGCCAGCGCTTCGTAGTCCACCGAGTGGCTGTCCAGCGCCGTGGGGATGCAGCCTCCGGACGGGCCCCCGATCTGCACGGCCTTGAGCCGCAGCCCGCCGGCGATGCCGCCCCCGATCTCTTCGATGATCTGCCTGATCGTGATCCCCATGGGCACCTCGATCAGTCCGCCCCGGGCGACCTTGCCGGCCAGGGCGAAGACCTTGGTCCCCTTGCTCTTCTCGGTCCCAATGCTCGCGAACGCCTCGGCGCCGTTGCGTACGATCCAGGGCACGACCGAGTAGGTCTCGACGTTGTTGATCAGCGTGGGCATGCCCCACAGCCCCTTGTGCGCCGGATACGGCGGTCGCAGCTTCGGCATGCCCCGACGGCCCTCGATGCTTGCCATCAGCGCGGTTTCCTCGCCGCAGACAAACGCGCCCGCCCCGGCCACGATCTTCAGCCGCAGCGAGAAATCGCTGTCCAGGATATTCTCGCCCAGAAGGCCACGTTCCTGACACTTGCGAATCGCCTCTCTCATGCGCTTGATGGCCAGCGGGTATTCGGCCCGAATATAGAGGTAGCCTTCGGCGGCGCCGACGCAGCGAGCGGCAATGGCCACGCCCTCGATGATCCGGTACGGGTAGGACTCCATCAGCATCCGGTCCATAAACGCGCCGGGGTCGCCCTCGTCGCCGTTGCAAACGACGAACTTCTTCTCGGAAGTCTGGCTTTGTACAGCCTTCCATTTGAGGTGCGTGGGGAAGCCCGCCCCGCCCCGGCCGCGAAGGCCGCTGCGCTCGATCTCCGAGGCGATCTCGTCGGGACTCCATTGCTTGAGGCACTTTTCCAGCGCCTTGAATCCGTCGTGACGCAAATACTCGTCCAGGTCCACCGGATCGGTGCAGCCGGCGTGCTCGGTGGCGATATGCTTTTGCGGGTCCACGAAACCGGCCACGTGCGTATCGCGAACGTCCAGGGAGTAGCGTGTCACAGCCCCCCACGCCTCGTCGGTCAGTATCCGGTCGAGCACGTTCGAGACCGCCGTGGCGGTGCGCCGTCCCGGCCATCGCGGCTTGAAATGACGCAGCACAATCGCCCGGGCGTCCTGCGGCTCGACGTTGCCGTACCGAAACGAGTGGCCCCCGGGCAAAACGACCTCGACTAACGGCGTCAGATAGGACATGCCCGAACACGCCACGCTTTTGACCACCGCCCGCGCCCGCGTCTGGGCCACCGCCTTCTTGAGGCTCTCGTACACATGCCCGCTGCCGCTGGCCTGACAGCTCGAATCGAGACAGATGCGAATCTCCCCGAAGTCGTCGCGGCGCGGCCGGTGCCGCTCTCGTCGGCCTTTGCGGGCCGTCGCCTTCTCCTGCTCTAAAAAATCCTTCAAGACCACCGGGACGCGGTGGTCGTTCAAATGTCCGTAGACGATATCATCGATCTGGATGGCCGGCGCGAGCATGCAGCAACCGATACAGGCCACCTTCTCCACGGTGAACAGCTTGTCGGCGTCGGTATCGTCTTCGTCAGGAATCCTGAGGAAACGTTTGAACGCGTCGTAAACCTGCTGGCCGCCCTTAACGTGACAGGCGGTGCCGATACAGACGCGGATCGTATGCTCACCGGCGGGGCGGTGGCGGAACTGGTCGTAGAACGTCGAGACCCCCGCGATCGAAGCCGGCGTGATGTCCGTCCGGTCGCAAACGCGCTGCAGCGCCTCCTTCGGCAAGTAGCCATAATGCCCCTGGATGGCCTGGAGAATCTCCAGCACCTCGTCCTTGCCGGTGCCGATTCTCTCGACCAGCTCTTCAACGAATGTCAGATCCAATTCTTCCATAGAAGCTCAATTCAACATGTCAACGCGGGCCGGCCTCCGGGGCCTCGCCAATGCAGTACAGGTTCTCGTCGCCCCGGATGTAAATCCGCCCGTCCACGAACGCCGGCGAGGCAAAACACTCCTCGCCCAGCGCGCACGTGGTAATTTCCTTGTATTTGGGCCCGACCTCGGCAATGTGCATCACACCCTTCATATCCAGCAGATAAAGCTTGTCGGCGACCATGCTGGGGGACGCAGTGAAACTCTCTCTCAGGTCGTGCTCGTAGAGTTTCTCCCCGGTTTGCACGTTGCAGCAGACAAACAACCCTTCGCTTTCCATCAGATACACGTACTGGTCGTTGGCCACCGGGGAGCAGATATCGGGTCCGGCCTCCTCCATCCGCCAGACAATATGGGTCTCGGTGACGTCGCCCTGCCCGTCCGGCTTGATGCCGGCCAACTGCGCGTAGGGTTCGATCACCAGAATCAGACCGCCCGCATAGATGGGCGAGGCGGCGACGTCGCCCGTGGCGCATTCGGCCCGCCACAACTCGCGCCCGTCGGCGGGATCGTACGCGACGGCGCACGGATCGGAGAGCGTCACAAGCTGGTGCCGACCCTCCACTTCCACCACGACCGGAGACGTCCAGGAGTTCGGCAACGCCCGCCGGACGTCCCACACGGTGCGCCCGGACAGGCCGTCCAGCGCATAGAAGCGTGACTTGCCGTCCGTGCCGTCACTCTGGTCGTATTGAATGAGAACGAGGTTCTCGTAGGTTTCCAGGGACGTGGCGTACCCGTAGACGTTGTCGGGCAGGCCCAGATTCTTGCGCCAGAGCCGCCGGCCGTTGAAATCAAACGCGGCCACGTCGCCGGTGGCGAAAATCGCATACACGCGCCGCCCGTCGGTGGCCGCGGTCGAAGCGGCGTAGCCCGTGTCCTCCATCAGATCCAACTCCGCATCCTCCGGCAGAGGCGCCGTGGGAACGTCGCCGCGCCAGAGCAGCCGCCCGTCGAAGCCGTCGAAGCAATACACCTCACGGGCGTTCGGGTCCGCTCCGGTCAGGAAGATTCGATCCTTCCAAACGACCGGAGAATTTCGTCCCGCCAGCGGGACCTCCGCTTTCCACAGGATTCCCTCGCCCGTCTTTCCGTCCCAGCGCGTGGGGATGTTCGTGTACATGCTGACGCCCGCTCCGCCCGGCCCGCGAAAACGGGGCCATTGCTCCCGCATTTCCGCCATCGACGCGTAGGCGGGCCCTTGATCCTGCGCTTGAACGAAATCGACCGCCCCCCTGCTGTAGAGCAGCCAGGCGCCGCCCGCTAACAAAACCACAGCCCCCGCCACGGCCCAGCGCGCGTGCACGGCGGTCTCGATCTGGACCTCGCCCACGTCGCGAACGGGCCCGGGTCGCGGTGGCTCCCTCGTCAGCAAGCGTGTCACTTGCGCGCCGATCAGGAAAACAACGACGCTGCCTAACAGCATGTAAGCGGCCTTGCGGTCAAACTCCCAGCGCCAGAGCCGGTCGCGGCGGATCTTCAGATCCAACTGGCGAATCTCCGCCAGCAGTTCCTTGTTGTCCGGCTCCTTCTGAACGCGGAGCTTCATGGCGTCCAGCTTGAGCTCACGTGCCGGCCCGAGGACAGCGCTGCCGATGAGATTGGCCACCAGCAAAGCCGTGAAGACGCCGGCAAACACGGCTCCCACGATAGCCGTCTTTCGCGCCGTCTGGCAGCCGACGCCTTTATCACGTTCAGGAATCTGTTCCATGGTTTCCGTCATCAGTGTGCGGGGACCCGCTCCTTTTTCTGGTTCAATCGTTCGTGCTCCTTCGGACAGTAGCGGTAGCAGCGTCCGCAGGCCAGGCAGCCGGCCGAGTCCGGCTCGTAGTCGCTACGCCGCCGCCGCACCGATAGCGCGATCAGCTTGCCTGCCACCACGAAGCCCAGGAACCCACCCAGCAGCGCGCCGCCCAGGGCGAATCGATCGCGCAACATCGAGGCCTCCCGATACAGGTCGCCGCTGGCCCGGCCGGTCGCGCGAAACGCATCGCTCACGTCGTCGGTGCCCTCGATCTGTCCCGTTTCCTCCAGGTAGACCCGCTCGGCGGTCCGCACGGTCGGATGCATCCGCGCCAAAGGCGCCTTGAGTTTATGACCGCCCCACGCACCGCCGGCGACCAGGACCGGCAGCAAGACCAGGAACAACGCGAGCCTCTTTTTGGCGATTCGGTACTGCCCCGTCGGCCAGTCCTCGGTCGGCTCGCGAATGGCGCCGAAGGGACAGGCGTCCTCACACAAACGACACTTGACGCACTCGGTCGGCGTGATGGTGACGCGCCATTTCGCCAGCCGCGAGAACTGCCGCAGCAGCACGCCGTAAGGACACAGGAACCGACAGTACGGCCGCCCGACAAAGACTCCGATCAGCAGCAGAGAGGTCCCGAAGACCAGGAGATTCCAATTGCCGCTGAGCCGAAAGAACGCCACGAACGGATCGTAGCGACAGATGATAAACGCGCTGCCCGTGGCGGCAAAGAGCACCGCCGCTCCGAGATACGCGTAGGCCAGCACACGCAGGGCGCTCTCCAGCCAGAGCGGAACCTTCACCGGGCGTACGAGCACCACGTCCTGAATCATCCCCAGGGGACAAACCGCCCCGCAGAACGTCCGGCCGAAAAACAGCGTAAAGACCAGGGGAAGGACAAAGAAGATCGCCGCCGTGATCGGAATCGCGTAGCTGCTGTCGAAAATCGTCAGCGTGACGTTTTGAATCGCGCCGATCGGGCAAATGCATCCGCGCCGCCAGAAACCGAAGTACAACAGAGAGAAGATCACCAGCGCGTAAATGGCCCGACGGCTGCGTTTCTTGTGGATCAGGTACGAGGCCAGGATCAGGGCCAGCAGAAACACCGCCGTATCGACGTACTCATATGCGCTGTCGCGAGGCGGCGGAACGACCGTTTCGGGAAGCTCGTAGCCGCTCTCGAAGTCCGGCGGAGGGAAACGGTACTCTTGACAGACCGCCAGAGACGGCGCCAGCAGCGCAAAGACAAAGACCGTGAAACGAAGGAATCGAAGCATCATCAATGAACCACTTCTTTCAACAAGTAGGGCTGATCCGCAGGAACCCGCTTGAACGCCTGCGAGGGACAGGCAACCGCGATCGCGCATTCATTGCAGTTCAGGCACCGGTCGTGGCGGACCTGGAGATAGAGCGACCCGTTGCCGAAGGCGTTGCATCCCTTGACGCATTTGCCGCAACCGTTGCACAGCGACTCATCGATGGTGTACTCGTAGTAGGGGTCCTCCACGAAGGTGCGTTTGATCGCACCGGTCGGGCACATCTCGTTCTCGGCGCCGGTATCCAGGGCCGTCGGCTCGGGGACCAGGTAGGCCGTACAGAGATCGCAATATCCGCACTTGGCGTAGGAGTGGACGCACTTGACCGCCGATTCCTCCAGCACGCAATACGTCGCGCAGTTGCCGCACTGAATACACAGATAAGGATCGATCTGCCAGACCATGTTGTCGCGGTTGTTCCGCGCCACGCTCAAACCGGTCGCCCCGCCCAATCCGGCTAAGCAGGCGCCCCAGAGGCCCTCACGCAGAAACTTGCGTCTGTTCATCACATCTTTGTTACGCGTCATCGTGACTCCTCTTCATCGCGCGCCGGACGGAGAGGGCCCGCGGCAAACCACATTCCCCGAAGACCTCGCACTGCGAGCAAATTCCCTGGTTGATGCACTTGCCTTCCCGCAGGAGGCGGCGTCGTTTGACGACGGCGGCCCCGCTGCCGGCCCCCAGCAGCGCCAGCGACGCGTTTCTCAGCGCCCCGGCAAAAAAACGCCTGCGCGTATGTCCATTCTCTGCAGATTCGCTCATGAGCGTGCTTCTTTCCTTGCGAAGATTCTGATCACGTTTTCCGGCGGGTCCAGGATGTAAATGCGACCGTCGGCGTCGGTTGCCACGTCCAGACCGACTCCCTGACATTCCTCCGGCGTATCGCAGATCTTGGCCTGCACGCCGTCGGTCAACTGCTCGTGGCCGGCCACCACTCCGACAAACCCGCCGTCGCTGTTGTACACTTTCACTCTCACCAGCCCCTTCTCGCTGGTGACAAAACCCTGATTGGGCAGCAGCGCGAAATTCACGGGATTGCAGCACCCGCAGAAGCCTTCGATCCTGGCCGAGGGCTCGCCCCACCAGAACTCCAGGTCACCTTCGAGCGTGTATGCCTCGATGCGATGCCGCCCCGGGTTGACCACCCGCAGCAAGCCGTCACGAGAGACTGCCAGGTCCATGTGAGGACCCGGAACGACGAAACCGGGAATGTTCCTGTCCGGATCTTTCTCGCCGATGAAGTCGACCAAGTTGCCCTCCAGATCATAGTAGAGCACGACGCGGTGCCCCGCATCGGCGACGAACACGCGGTCTTCGTACTTGACAATGCTGGTCAGTACCGCCTCTTCGCCGAGAGGCTCCCAGGAGGCGAGGCGCCGGCCACCGCTGTCGAAGACCTCGACGTGGTCGCCCACGCCTACGTACACCGTGTCGTCATCGGCCACCGTCAGGCAGCGCGGCGCGCCGGCGATATCGATGATCCGCTGCAGGCTGCCCGCAGGACTCAATACGCGGATCGCTTTATCTCCCGTGACCAAAATCTGCCCCTTGGAATCCACGGCAAGGGCGCGAGACAGGACAAAGCCCGTATTCAACAGCTGGCCCACCTCCTCGTACAGAATGAGGTTCGGATCCACCCGCGCCAACTCGGTCAGATCGTAGCTAAACGCCTCGCTCAGGCCGCTGCCCGACCGACCCGTCGTATCGAGTTGAAAGACGGCCACCACCCCCGCCGCCGCGACCATAACGACAAGGACCACCAGAAACAGCTTGACGTCTATTTTCCCGGCTTCTCTGGTCACGATTACGCTCTATTCCTTTACCCGGAAACAACTGGCAGAACCGTTAGTATAGCAGGCTCGGGCGCCGCCATCAACGCCGCTCTACCGCTGAGCCACATCCAGACACGCCATGCGGGTAAAATCCCGCACGATCAATCGGCCCGACGCGACGGCAATCGGCGCCCACGACTCGATCCCCTCCAACACCTGCGCCTGGGCCAATTGCACGTACCCGCTGGAGGTAGCCTCGACGAGCGTCAGCACGCCGGAGTCGTCGAGGACATATATGAGACCGTCGGCAATAGTATACGGTCCGCTGCCGAACCGGTTCTCGCTCGTGCTGGTCCAGACCACGTTGCCCTGCACGTCGAGGCAACTCAACTGCTTGTCCATGCCGACGCCGTAGATATAGCCGTCGTAATAGACCGGCGTCTGCTGCATGGAGCCGAAAACATCCGTGGCATGGGAGAACTCCACCTCGGGTACGATCCGGTCGTCGGACTCGGTCAAACGCATCATCATGCATCCGCTGTCGTACTGGCCGTAACCGGCACTGAGGAAGATGCGGTCCTCACCGACGAGAACCGGCATGGGCACGTTCGTGCGTACCTTCCACTTCTCGGTCTTCCACACCACGCTGCCGTCGGCGGCAGAAACGCCGACTACCCCGCCGGCGTTGGTGGAACCGCCGCAGTAGATATAGAAACGGCGTCCCTTGAATTCCATCGGTACGATCGACGAATGCGTCATTACCCATTTGTCCGGGTTGGGCGTTTGCCAGACGATCTCGCCGGTGGCACAATCCACCGCCATCATCAACACATCACCGGCCGGCGCGATGATCGCTTTGCCGTCGTCAATCACAGGGCACTGCGCCGCGTACCACTGCGGCAGCTTCGTGTTGTATTCCCGCACGAGGTTAAACATCCACTTGAACTCACCCGTTTTGGCATCCAGGCAGGTCACGTGGCCCTTGGCTCCCAGGGTGACAACGAAGTCGTCGGTCACCGCCGGCACGGTGCGGCTCATGCCGTGCCATCGCTTGATCTTCACGGGATAGGAGTATTGCCAGATGTCACGTCCGTCCGCCAGCGAGAGGCACCGCACGACGTCCGCTTCGTTGGGCCGGTCGTAATCCAGCAGATACACCCTGCCGTTCAAGACCGCCGCTCCGGCGTACCCCTCCCCCACCTCGACAGACCACAGCACCGGCGGTCCCTCCTCGGGCCATTGTCGCTGCAACGCCACAGCTTCCCGACTGACGGCGTCGTAGTTGCCCCCCCGGAAGCGGGGCCAGGCGCCGGGCAGATCCGCCGGCACACCGTCGAGCGCCACCAGCGTACCGGTGAGCTTGATCGGAGCATCACTGCCGGCAATACCCGCCGGCCGGTTGTCACCGCCCGGCAGCCGCTCCTGGAGATCGACCGCCGCGTCGGCGCTGAGCCAGACGTACATCAGGCAAATCACGCCCGCGACCGCAAACGCCATCGGTACGATGTCGGCAACGACCCGTTTCTTCATCGCAACCCCTTGTATCGATTCTTACTGCACTCTTCTTCCTTATTCCACGCGTAACGCATCCAGCAGGTGCCCGCGCAGCGCCAGGCCGGCGGCAATCCACACCCATATCGCGCCGCTAAGGGCGATCAGCAACACCGTTGCCGCCAGCGACAGATACGGCACCGCTCCGCCCGGCGACTGCAAGGCGGGGATCACCGCGATGACAGCGGAGAGGACCCCGCACACCAGCCCGGCCAGCATCAAGCCCCCGTGCTCGTAGAATACCATACGCTTCAAGCGAACCTTGTCAAATCCCACCGCCCGCAGCATCGCCAGCTCGCCGCGACGTTCCAGCATATTGCGCAGCACCACCAGACCCAGGCCGATACTGCCGAGAACCAGGCCCAGACCGCCGAGAACCATGAATATGGACAGATACGTGTTCTCCACGGCCCCGAAGGCGGCTTGCCGCTCGACCGCCGGCGTCAGGACCAGCCCGTAATCTCTCAGCGCCGACGAGAGCTCGTCCGAGACGCTCTCGACCGCCTCGGCCGGTGCGTCGATCAGAAAAACACCGTACCCGTCCACCGATGGGAACCGCGCGACAAACTCATTCTCGGCAATCACCAAACTCCCCTGGAGGATGCAACTTTCGACCATCCCCACGATGCGCACGCGCAGCGTCCGACCTTTCTCGTCACTATACTCCAGCTCATCGCCGATGTTCTTGCCCAGCGCCCAGAAAACCGTGGGGTAATCCCCCACCGTCGGCACCACTCCCGTGTCGCGGTCCATATCGAGAAGATCCCAACCCGTCTCGTCCGCGTCCGTCACCACCCCGGTAAACGTGAACGCCCCTCGTCGGGCCAGCTCTTTCGGGTCCACACCGAGCAGGCGAGGCTGCTGGGCCCGGTTCAGATTGAAGCAACTGGCGTCGTCCCCCTCGCGCACACGAAACTGGACCGTCTCGACGCCCTCAAGGCCCCGCTGATCCAATCCCAGTTCCTTGCGTCCCGCCTCGCCGTTCATGTCGTGCAGAATGGCCACGGCCGATTCTGCGTACAGGGCAAAACCGCCGGTCCCGGAGCTTCTGCTCTGCGGCGCCTTGAGCGCATTTCTGCGATTGGCCCCCACTGCGACTACCATGAATACACCGCAGGCGAGCAGGCCGACGATGGCCAGACTCCGTCCGGTCCGTCGTGCCGAGCTGCGAAAGCCCAGACCCCGCAGGGAGACCATGGGTCTGTCCCAACCCACCGCCAGTATGCGAAGCACCGCATGGCCCAGGCCCAGCTCCCCGAGCAAGAGCAGCGCCCCGGCTCCGAAAAACGCACCGGCGACCGCCTGACTGTCACCCCCGGCCATGAGAGCCAGAAACGTGATGACGCCGGCAAAGGCGACAATCGCCACGAGAAGGCCCAGTTTGCCCCGCAACCGGGAGCCCTTTCCGTCGGGGCGCGGTTCGAGATTGCCGGCCATCAACTGGCAGGCGGGTCGTGAAACCTGCTTTCGCAACGTCACCCAGACGGCGAACAGCGCCGCCGCCAGCCCGCCCAGGCCGCCGGCCGCCAGCGTCGCAGAATCGGCGTGAAACTGGATCGCCGTGCCAGTGACCGCGCCGCTCCACAACGTGGAAAGGCCATAGATCATCAGGCGGGTATAGACCACGCCAGCCCCGACGCCCACGAGCGTCCCGAGCAGCGCCACGAGACCGCCCTCGGCCAGGAGCAAGCGCTTGACGCGCTTCATCGGCCAGCCGACAGCCAGCAGCATGCCCACTTGGTCGGCGCGACTCTCCACTCCGAACACGAAGAGAAGCCCGGTGAGAATGACCGCAGCGGCGATCAGGAACATGCTCAGGCCGAGAAAGAGCTGCCCGAAATCCGTGCCCTCGCGGCCGGCTTTGGCGCCGCGCTGCCGGACCGGCTGGAAGAATAGACCGGCCTGGGCCGGATCGACCGCGCCGCGCAGATGCTCTTCGATCTGCTCGGCCAGGCCCGCGCGGTGCGGATATCGCACGGCCGTCAGGTTTCCGTAGCGATTGCGCCATCGGACCTGACCGGCTTCCAGGGCGATAAAGGCCTTGGGCGTGCCGCGATAGGTGTCCCAATACTGTTCATCCTTGGGCCGGATTCTGTCGAGATCGATCGGGATGCCCGGCTCCCAGTCGCGGCAGTTCTCCGCATCGGCCAGACCGGGGAAGTTCGGCATAAGATTGGGGTCTTTCGCTAAGCCTGCAAGCTCGATAACGTCGATCACCTTGAACCGGCTGCGCGCCTCGTGGAGCTTGCGCTTCGGTCCCACGAGGTAGTAGGTCATCTCGACGAAGTCGCCCACCGCAGCGCCCAGGTCGTCGGCGAGCCATCGATTGATGACGATCTCGTCGCCGCCCATGCCGGGCGGGATGAGATGTCCGATGTCCGCGTCACCACCGATGGCGGCAACCATGGAATACGGCGTCGCCTTCTCGCCCAGACGGATTTCATTGACGAAATACGTCAGAATGCTCTCGGCGCCGGCGGCGGCACCTGCGGCCTCGGCACCAAACGACTCTTCAATGAAGATCCTCCGGCTGCGCAGTTCCAGGGCGTTCGGCTCGGCCAGGCGCCGAAGCTCGAGCCCCGCATCAGCCAACCGCCACGTCTCCTGCACCGCGGCATTGACCTCGTCGGCCGTGATGCCCGGTTTCACGCGCGCTGCCAGCAGCAGATTGGCCCGACCTTCCTGCTCGATCTGCTCTCCCAGCCACGCCAGGGACACGAAGACGTTGAGCGGCGCCGTCTGATTCGCGCGCAAATCGAACCGCCCGAAATCCGACGTCCCGGCCACCGTTTGCACGGGCAACCGAAACGCAACCGTCCGATCTTTGTCCGACACCAGCGGAACGTCGCGCGGCATCAGTCCGGGCTTCTCGATCCGCAGAACGATCTCCTCTCCCGCCGTGACGCCAAGCCGGTCGGCGACGGACTCACTGAGGACCACCGCCTCCGACGTCTCCCCGGCAAAAGGATTTCCGCCCGGCCCGACGGTATAGAACCTCTCGTCCACCCCAAGCACCGTCACCCGGTTGACACGTCGCGAGTCGTCGGCGTTGGTAATGATGCCGGACACCTGCAAAACCGGGGCGATCCTGCTGCCGAGCTGCTCGGCCAGATCGTCGGCCAGGGCGGCGCGAAAGTAGCGCCCCTGGGGCACCAAAGCGAATTCCGCTTCTCCGAGGCGGGCCTCCAACGTTTTGGCCAACGTGTACGAGACCGAGTCTCCCACCACCAGCGCCCCGGTCAGCACGCCGGTAGCCACCACTACGGCCAGGAGCACCGCCACGTTGGTGCGCCGGTAGAACCAAAGACTCTCGGTAATGAGCCGCCAGATATTCATGCGCCGCCTCTGTCGCTCAATCGGCCGTTGTGCAGCTCCATCACGTCACCGATGCGTTCGGCCAGCTTCTGCGAGTGGGTCACGACGATCAACGTCACGCCGACGTCCCGGTTCAGTTCCACCAGGAGATCCGCAATGCTCTGCGAGGTTTCCTCGTCCAGCGACCCGGTCGGCTCGTCGGCGAGCAGCAGCTTGGGCTCGTTGATCAGCGCCCGCGCCACCGCCACCCGCTGGCGCTGGCCGCCGGAAAGCTCGCCCGGCCGGTGCGACATGCGGTCTTTCAATCCCACCCGCTCCAGCAGCATCTCGGCGCGCTGCCGCCTCTCGGGCGCCGACGCTCCGTCCCCACCTGCCAGCGTAGGCACCAGAACGTTCTCCAGCACCGTGCACTGGGGCAGCAGATGATGCAACTGGAAGACGAAGCCGATCTCGCGGTTGCGTATCCGCGCCAGCTCGTCATCGGGCAGCTCAGCGAGATTGCGCCCGTCGAACAACACCTGGCCAGCAGTCGAATGGTCCAGCCCGCCGATGATGTTGAGCAGGGTGCTTTTCCCGCAACCCGAGGGGCCCACGATCACAATCGAGCGTCCCTTCTCGATGCGCAGCGAAATTCCCTTGAGCACGCTGACGCCGCCGGCCTCACCCGGGGCACCGTACACCTTCGTCACGTCCACCAGCTCGATCATCGCTTCACTCGTTTCCCTTCCGGGCCATCCGCTCGCATACGTCCACCATGTCCCGAGCGGTCTTTTCGATATCAAACGCCTTGCACACGCCCGCTCGCCCCTCAGCGCCTAATCGGCCGACGGCTTCGGGGTCCGACAGCAGCGAGGCCAACGATTCGGCCAGCTTCCCGGCGGTATTGGGCTCGTACAGCACGCCGCCACCGGTCATCTCAATCGTCTCCGGGAACGACCCGATCGCCGGCTCAACGACGGGGACACCCATCGCCAAGGCCTCCAGCACGTAGAGGCCGTACGCCACCGGCTTGGGCTCCGGCACCGACAACACCGTCAGACCGCGCAGGAAGGCCAGCTTCGCCTCGCGCTCGAACGTATCGAGAAACTCAACGTCGTCGAGCACGCCGGCGGCGCGGAGCTTTTTTTGCAACTGCTCGATGAACGGCTCGTCGCTGGCGTACCGCCCGCCGGAGATGCGCAGCCGAGCGGACGACAACGCGGATTCTTTCTTTAGCAGGATGAAGGCTTCGACCAACGTGTCCAGGCCATGCTGGGGACACATGCGCGAGAGATACCCGATGGTCGGCTCGGCGGGCCTCGTATCCGGGGGCGCATAGTCACTCAACTCGATGCCCATGTGAACGACGTGCATTCGCGATGGTTCGACCGCAAGCCGCTCCTGCATGGTCCGGCCGAAATAGTCGGTCACCGCCAGAAATCCGTCGACGTCACAGGCCCGCCGGCGAACGACGTCCCAGGCGCGCTCGGCATACGGAGAGGTCAGGCCGTCGAGAAAGCCGTCTTCATCCTGCAGCAGGCAGAGTACCGGAACGCCGAGCCGGTCCTTGATGCGACCGGCGAGCCCCCCGATGAGAATGTTGGAGAGGCACACGACGTCGGGCCTCTGCTCGTCTGCCTGGAGCCAATCCACGAGCCGGTCCAGCTCCTTGACCTGTCGGCCGTCCTCGCCCTCCAGCATCGAGATGGTAGTCTCTCCGAGATCGCGGGCGCTGGTCATGCCAGCCTTGCGTCCCGCCCATTCCAGCAGCCGGCGCGAATCGAACAGCTTGTCGACCCAGCGCGGCGTTCTGCGAAACAGGGCAAACTTCTGCTGGAGGTAAACGTTGACGCCGCCGAAGAAAATGGGGGCGTTGCTCAGTTGCTCGGTCTTGTCGCTTTGCAGCGGGAGATAGAGAGGCACCATGAGGATATCGTGCTCCAGCCGGCGCATGGCCTTGACCAGGGCCGCATCCCGCAGGCAGTTCTCGCAGTAGAAGTTGTCACCCGAGCCGGGCGTAATCTGTACGATCCTCATTGAGCGCCACTCCTGTCACCGGGTTTGGGGCCAAACGCATAGACGTATCCATCGTCGCAGCCGACGACCACCAGCCCGTGCGCGACGGCCGGCGAGGACGTTATGGGCTGGCCCATTTCATACGACCACAGGCGTTTCCCGTCGCCGAGCCGCAGCATGTACAGGCGTCCGTCGTCGGAGCCGACCACGATCTTGTCACCGCAAATCGCCGGCGAACTGTTCACTTCGCCCAGGGTCTTGAAGGTCCAGACCTGGCTTCCGTCGTCCCGCCGCACGCAATGCACGCGCTCGTCGCGTCCGCCGAAAACGACCACGTCGTCGCCGACGGCGGGAGAGGAAAAGAACGGCGCCTCGCCCTGCTCATACTCCCAGACGATCTCGTTCGGATCCACGTCGACCCGCATGAAAACGCCGTCGTAGTTTCCCACGTACACCTGCCCGTCTACGAACGCCGCCGAGGCGGCGATATAGGAACCGGTGTCGATCTGGGCCGCTTCGGAACCGTCGGCCAGCGACACGACGTGGATGAACGCATCGCAGCCGCCAAACACGCACCTTCCATTGTCGGCCGCGGGCGATCCGTTCACATAATTGTCCGTCTCGTACACCCACACAACCTGCCCGCTGTCGGCATCGACGCAATGGACCCGGTTGTCATAGCTACCCACCAGGACGCGCGTCTTCTGTCCGTCCGCCGAGAGAGCCCAGTTGGCCGCACCGAGAATCTCCGCTTCGGTCTCGTACTTCCAGCGAGGCGCCCCCGTCTCAACATCCAGGGCGTACAGCACGCGATCGGCCGAACCGACAAAGACCGAACCGCCCTTCACGCAGGGCGCCGCTTCGACGGCGTCACCGGTCTCATAGCTCCAGAGCTTCGCGCCGCTGCGCAGATCGAGAGCGTAGACGCTGGCGTCGGACGAACCCACAAAGACGCGTCCGTCGCAGACGACGGGGCAGGATTTGACCTCCGCACCGGTTTTGAACCGCCACAACAGCATCAGCGAGTCCGACAACGCGCCGGGCGCCCGTCCGAGAAGTCCCTGGCTTCCTCCGAACATCGGCCAGTCTGCGCCTTCGATGGTAATAACTACTTCCGAAGGTGGCTCGGCAGGCTCTTGACGCACGGGCGGAACACCAGGCCCGAATCCGCCCCGCACGGCAAAGAAAACCGCCAGAGCGACGATCAGAACAGCAACAAAACCAATCCAAATGGTTGCTCGCCTGGACATCCCGGTACCCCACGTGACACAGAACGTTTATGTCGAAGCGCAGCCCACACGGCAGTGTAGCCATACGGGCACCCACCTATGATAGTTCACCAATTCCCGGGATGCAATCGGTCTCTGGCGGGGAACAGAAATGAAACGCGAAATGCGCTATACGAGGGTCAGGTCGACCGCGCACCAAGGATGGGGAGGAATTCTGGAGCAACGAGACTCTGTCATCCTGAACCGCAAGTGAACAATCCGGCCTCGGAACGAGAGGTTTCTCCCGCGCTGAGCCCAGGTCCTTTACACCGCTGCGATTCGTTCAGAGCCTGCCCTGAGCGTGAGCGAAGGGATGACAAACTGCGCACATCCCCCCGGCAGGAGGACCTTTTCGCGTGAGCGTTTCTACGGCTTGACGTCCACCTCGAAGAGACGGGCTCCCACGGTCTCCCGCAAATCGCTTTGGAACAATTCGATCTTCGTGGGCGCCAGGACGCCGTCCTCCTGCACCGGGGCATAATCGTACCCGCGAACCACGAGGAACCTCTGCGCGTCGGGGTTCCCCAGCCACACCAGGTCCACCAACCGGCTCTTCTGGTTCTGATAGTACACACCCTGCGTCCAATACGGATCGAGGGCGACCGTTTGCTCTTCGCCCTTCTTCGTCACCACGACCTTCTGCGTGGGAAACTTCGCTTCAATCGGCTGATACCACTGGCCCTGGATTTTGACCGGCGCCGGTCGAGGGGACAAAACCACACCGGGAGCGATCAGGCGCGCCGGCGCAGCGGCGACCTGGAGCAAGGCCCCGGCATAGTCGCGACCCGCTTCGACCCGAGGCGACACATCCAGACGTGTGTCGCCCTCTTTCACCTCGTACTGTCCATCGACAAACTGCCAGGTGAACTTCGAGCGCGGCTCGTTGGACGAAATCGTGATGGCGTTCGACCACGGATACACGGCGATCTCGTGCTCGGTCAGATAGAAGCTGCCGTCCTCGTCATAGACGGTGACAACCGCAGCAAATCGCCGCTCTTTGGTCTGTATCCAGGCCGATAGACCGCCGGTGGCGTCGATCGCCGCCGATACGTAGTCCGGCGGAATCGACAGCGCCTCCTGGTCCGGGCCGACGGCCAGTCGATCCGCCTCCGGCTCAGCCTTCGGCGCCCCGTACCAGCGGCACCCGGCCAACATCAAACCTGCCCATACGATGCAAAGCGCTCGTCTGCTCACCCTCGTGCACATGTCATTTTCCTACCGCTTGTTCCTGGAATTCGGGACTCGACTCGTCGTCGCCCTGGTCACATTTGAGGTTGGCCAACTGCTTCATCAGCCGGTATCTCTGGGCCGCGTCACGATTGGCCAGCTTCATCAACTCGGCCGCCGCGTCCGGCTTGGACTGCTTCAACGACCGGTAGCGATTCTCACCGTAGGCGTATTCCTCGAACGCTATCGTCGGCTCCTTGGAGTCGAGCTGCAGCGGGTTCTTGCCCTCGTCCTTCAGACGCGGGTCGAACCGGTACAGCGGCCAGTGCCCGCACGCCACGGCCTTCTTCTGTTCCTCGTAGCCCTTGGTCATGTTGATCCCGTGGGCGATGCAATGAGAGTACGCCATGATCAGCGACGGGCCCGGATAGGCCTCGGCCTCGGCAAACGCCTTGACCGCCTGGCCCGCGTTGGCCCCCATCGCCACCTTGGCGACGTAGATGTTCCCGTAGGTCATGGCCAACAGGCCCAGGTCCTTCTTCGGAGCGGGCTTGCCGGCAGCGGCGAACTTCGCCACGGCCGCCCGCGGCGTCGACTTGGACATCTGTCCGCCCGTGTTGGAGTAGACTTCCGTATCCAGCACGAGGATGTTGATGTCTTTGCCGCTGGCCAGCACGTGATCCAATCCGCCGTAACCGATATCGTAGGCCCAACCGTCGCCGCCGAGGGCCCAGACACTCTTGCGAACCAGATAATCGGCAACACTGAGCAACCGCTTGCACTCGTCACAATCGCTCTTGCCGCACTCGACCCTGAGTTGCTCAATCCGGCCACGCTGCTCTTCAATCGCGCCCTGTTCGGAATCGTCCGCCAGCGTTGCCGACCGAATCTCGGCGGCCAGGTCTTTGTCGACACAACCGCTCTGCGCCGCCTTGTCCAGCAGGCCCAGGGCGATCAGGCGGAACTGATCGACGGTAAGCCTCATACCCATGGCGAATTCGGCGTTGTCCTCGAAGAGACTGTTGCTCCAGGTCGGCCCGCGACCGTCCTGTCGCGTGGTATAGGGCGTGGTCGGCAGGTTGCCGCCGTAGATCGACGAGCAACCGGTAGCGTTGCCGATCAGGGCCCGGTCGCCGAACAACTGGGTCAGCAGCTTGACGTAGGCCGTCTCGCCGCAACCGGCACAGGCGCCGGAATACTCAAACAACGGCGGAACCAACTGGCTGCCCTTGACCGTGTTGGCCTTGAACAGCGACCGATCCGTATTGGGAATCGCCAGGAAGTGATCGTAGTTGGCCCGCTCCGTGTCGCGGATGGGCTCCTGCAACGCCATGTTGATCGCCTTCTTGCCGGTGGGCTGCTTGTTCTCATCGCGCTGCCGCGCCGGACAGGCCAGCACGCAGGCGCCGCAACCGGTGCAATCTTCCGGAGCCACCTGGACCGTGAACTTCATGCCTGCGAAATCCTTGCCCTTGGCATCGGCGGACTTGAAGGTTTCGGGGGCGCCTTCCAGATTCTTCGGATCGTACGCCTTGACGCGAATGCTGGCGTGCGGACACACGGCCGAGCACGTACCACACTGGACGCACAGGTCCGGCTCCCACACGGGAATGTTGACGGCGATGTTGCGCTTCTCGTATTTCGTCGTCCCCGTGGGGAATTTGCCGTCGATCGGCATCTTGCTCACCGGCAGGTCGTCGCCGCGACGCGCCATCATCGTCGCGGTCACGTCCTTGACGAACGTCGGCGCGGTCTCGGGCACGAACGGCGGACGCGTCCACGGGCTGGTCACTTTTTCGGGGACCGTCACCTCGTAGACGGCATCCAGCGCCTTGTCCACGGCTGCGAAGTTCATGTTCACGACCTTCTCGCCCTTCTTGCCGTAGGTCTTCTGAATCGCATCCTTGATCGCCTTGATCGCCCTATCATGGGGGATGACACCGCTGATCTTGAAGAACGCGGTCTGCATGATCACGTTGATGCGGGCGCCAAGCCCGAGTTCCTGGGCCAGCGAGATCGCGTCGATAACGTAAAACTTCACCTTCTTGTCGATCATCTGCTGCTGCATTTCCTGCGGCAGCGTGTCCCACACCTCGTCGGTGCCGTGACTGGTCGTCAACAGGAACGTGCCGCCTTCGCGCAGTGACGTGAGCATGTCGTACTTCTCGAGGAAGCTGGGATTGTGACACGCAACGAAGTCGGCCTTACTAACCAGGTACGGCCGACGGATCGGCTTATCGCCAAAACGCAGGTGCGAAATCGTCACCGCTCCGGCCTTCTTGGAGTCGTACTCGAAGTACCCCTGGGCGTAATTGTCAGTCTGCTCCCCGATGATCTTGATCGAGTTCTTGTTGGCCCCGACCGTGCCGTCGGACCCGAGCCCGTAGAACATGGCGGCATAGAGGCCTTCGCTGGGAATTTCAAACGAGGCATCCACATCGACGCTCGTGTCGGTGACGTCATCGACGATTCCGACCGTGAAGCTCCGCTTGGGCTTGGCGGCATCGAGGTTGTCATACACCGCCTTGACCATGGCCGGCGTGAACTCCTTCGAGCCCAGCCCGTAGCGGCCGCCGACGATCACGGGATACCGATCGAACGGTGCGATACCGTCGGCCATGGCTTCCCCTACCGCCGTGCGAATGTCCAGATACATCGGCTCGCCCAAGGCACCGGGTTCCTTGGTCCGGTCCAGCACGGCGATCTTCTTCACCGTCTTCGGCAGTGCGGCCATCAAATGCTTCGTGCTGAACGGCCGGTACAGGCGAACCTTTACGACGCCCACCTTCTCGCCCTGCGAAACCAGATGCTCGGTGGTCTCGTCCGCCGTGTCGGCACCGGTACCCATGATGATAATCACCTTCTCGGCATCCGGCGCACCGACGTAATCGAACAGCTTGTACTGCCGGCCCACGATCTTCGCGAACCGGTTCATCGCCTCTTCCACGATCCCGGGCGTGGCCAGATAGAACTTGTTGACCGTCTCGCGGCCCTGGAAGAAGACGTCGGGATTCTGGGCCGTCCCGCCCAGCATCGGATGATCCGGCGACAGCGCCCGCGCCTTGTGTGCGGCCACCAGCTCGTCGTCGATCATCGCCCGCATGTCGTCGTAGGTCAGCTCCTCGACCTTCTGCACCTCGTGGCTCGTCCGGAACCCGTCGAAGAAATGCAGGAACGGCACACGCGAGGCCAGCGTGGACTGCTGGGCGATCAGAGCGAAATCCATCACTTCCTGGATGTTGCACGAGCAGAGCATGCCAAAGCCCGTCTCGCGGCAGGTCGTCACGTCGGAATGATCGCCGAAGATGGACAATGCCTGGCAGGCCACCGAGCGAGCGGAGATATGAAAGACGGTGGGCAGCAGCTCACCGGCGATCTTGTACATATTCGGAATCATCAACAACAGGCCCTGAGAAGCCGTAAATGTCGTCGTCAGCGCCCCGGCCGCCAGCGCCCCATGAACCGCTCCGGCGGCACCGGCTTCGGACTGCATCTCCGTAACCGAAGGAAGGTTGCCCCAGATATTCGGCAACCCCTTGGCGGTCTTGGCGTCCGCCATCTCGCCCATAGACGAGCTCGGCGTAATCGGATAAATCGCTATGACTTCGTTTGTCGCATGGGCTACGTGCGCTGCCGCCGTGTTCCCGTCAATCGTCACCATTTTGCGCTTCATAAAAACTCCACTTTCCGTAACAGAGGACCAGAAAACAACTTAGCTCAAAAAACCTCATCCTTCGCAGGCAGCTTTTGAACTCCGTCCTGGACACAAGCTCGCACGACCCGGCAAATCATCCTCGCCGCTGCACGAACGTACGCGCACCAGGAAACGCTGTTTATACACGTTTTCCGCGCGTCCAGCAATACAATTTTCCCGCCCCCAACGATCCACCCGACCAGCAAACGCCATGGAATCTCCGCCGGAACCGGCGGGCGTGGAGACCCGCCCTCGCAGCCCCCCAGATGGTGCACAACCTACTCGTCCAGACCGAACATATCCATCCACTGCTCGGTTTCGCTCTCGGTCAGCCCTTCCTTCTTCTCCTGGGGCTCCTGCTCCCGTCGCCGCGGTCGCTGCAATTCCCTGTTCATCTGCTCCCAGAACAACTCAGACTTGAGAGCGGTGGCCTTTCGCGCCGCGGCCGCCTTGCGCAACCGGCGATCGCTGCTGACCACCGTCAACCGACGCGGGGCTGTGTTGGCCTTGATTTTCTCCTCGATTACGGTATCGGCATCGCTCTGGAAGCCGGAAAAACTGACCTGAAGACGGCCCACATGGTCGAAAACGCTCTGATCGGGCGGCCCGGCCCCGTCAAAAACGACCTCGCCATCTTCGCCCGCCTGCTCGAAGTATCGACCGAGGATCCGGCACAACTGGATCTCCGTCGTTATCTCACGCTCTTCGTAGGCATCACGCAATGCCCACAAGAGATTCGTACCGTCAAGTATCACCGGCATCGCAATCCACCGAAAATCAGCTTGGAAACCACCCGTCCCGCCACACAGGCGCGAGCTACGAGCCGCACCGCAACCGCTTCGACGGGCACCGGGTTGCGACCATCTTAGCTTTCTCGCGCGGCCGTGGCAACACCGCAGGCCGGCGCAGCGTTCAGTTCAGAGCCGACGCATCAGTTTCTGACGCTGATCAGATAGCGAATCTGGGCCTTTTCCTCACCTTCGGGCACCGTCGATTCGAGCACGGCGGTGGCCCCCGTTTTGCGGTAGACATAAGGCTCTCCGCTCACGGCATCGGTGGGCAGCGAGACGCCAGTGATGTCGCTGAGGTTTTGCGGCAACTGCCCCGCATGCGCGGCCGCGTACGAACGGACCGCCTCGGCGCATTGCAGGACGCCCAGGTGACTGTCCATCCGCTTGCCAATCATCCGGACCCTGTCGTACGCAGTGGCGTTCTGGCTCTCAAGCTGCTTGAGAAGCGCCTCGCCCACCTCCGCGGCAGCCGCTTTCTTCTCCGTTGCAATCGCATTTTCGATATCCGCAAACGGCTTGGGCAAATGAACCACGGCCCAGTACAAATTCGGCGCATCCTCCCCCTGAACGAATTGGTCGATCTCCGCGCGCATCACCCCCGCGATAGCGATCCCGACCAAGACCTGTACGAGGGTGGGGGCCTGGCCCAAATGCCGCGCCATCCCGAACCCCGTCTGCAGAGCGAGCATCGCGCCCTCGTGGCCGCCGCGTGCGATCTCCAGCCGCGCCCACAACCGCACGACGAAGGCGAGCTTGCGATACTCGCTCAGATTCATCGGCGTTGCCCCGGGCTTCCACTCGGGCCAATTGCACTGCTTGCATCGCGTGGCCTTCACCAGGGCCCGGAGACTGTCCATGTGCTCCTGGATGACTGCCTCGGCCTGCTGCATCGGCAATTGCGTCACCGGCAGGTCCAGCCACTCCCTGATCTGCTTGTCCCGGGACTGCTTGGGCATGGCTTTGGCTGCCTTCTCGTACCAGGGAACCGCATCGCCGTCGATCAACACGCCCGGCTTGGGCAGCAGGGAAAGAGCATCGCTCTCTGCCCCCATCGCGGCCGGATGAATCGCCAGCGGCACCTCGCGCCCCAATGCAGGCACACCAATCATACCGGCCCCAACCAGCCAGACCAGCCCCGCAACAATTACATCTCTTCGCAACCGTGCCATGGCAAATCCTCCACACTCCATATTCCCATTCTCTTGCCGCTGCGGAACCTCGTCCGTCGCGGCAGCCAACAATCCGCGTTCTCCACCCGCCCACAAATACAGACGCAGCACCCGGCAAAAAGCTCAGACAATCCGTCCCCCAAAACGGCTGAGCAATTCAGTCGGGCTCGGCTGCAATAAAACCCGCAACGTACTCGACGAACGCCTCCGCCTCGGGCAACCAGGCACGAACCTGCGATTCCTCGTAACGCACGAAGTCCACGTAATCTCCCTCCTGACGTCGCTCGAACAAGTCGTAATAGATCCGCACTTTGTCTTTGGCCATCCTGCCGACACGAACGAAATGCTGATTGAAGAGACTGCGCAGACCCGTATGCCTCGAAGATGACAAATCTTCCTGGGCCAGCAGAGCGGAGACAACGTAGAAGCACGCATAGTAAAGCCGATTGACCGCTGGATTCCACCGCTCCGCATCGGCCAGGATGCGCGCATCTTCCACCGATTCACGAGCGCGCTGCAAACGATAGGCTACCAGTTCGTCTTTGCGTGCCGTCATAACACAATCCCCTCGCGCTCAACATTCCGATGGAAAGGAGTGCTCCTGTACAGCGGGCTACGCCATTGGTCTCTGTTACGCACGATCGAACAGATGACCTGGCCGGACTGCCATTCAACCTCATAGAGTCGATGGCGTATCCTGTCGACACGCGTATCCTCGACCGGCCCGTCAACCAGAATCAAAACATCCCAATCGGAATCCGCGCGCCAATCACCTCGCGCACGCGACCCATAGAGAATGACCTGGGCCCCCGGCTCGCCTTCCAGGATAGTGTGTTTGATCAACTCTGGTAACGCGTCACAGCTCATACGCCCATTGTAGCCGCAGCCTGCCCAACAAGCAAAGTTTCCCTCGTGCGCCGATTGAATCGCGCCCCGCCGCCCGCGCAGGTGGGCGGAACCGTCAGGCTTCGAAGCGGACTTCACCGCCGACGATGGTTTTCTCCACCTTGCCTTTGACCTTCCAGCCATGGTACGGGCAATTGCGGCTCTTGGAAAGGAAGCGGTTGACGTCGATTTCCCATTCGGCGTCGGGGTCGATGATCGTGACGTCACCCTGCTTTCCCCGGCCCAGTGTCCCTTTGTCGATCCCGATGATCCCGGCGGGATTGGCCGTCATCAGGGCAATCAGAGCGGGCCAGTCCAGGATCTTCGGCTCGATCAGGGCCTTCACGTACAACGCCAGCGCGCACTCGAGACTGGCAATCCCGAACGGCGCGCTGAGGAATTCCAGCTCTTTCTCGCTCTGCAGGTGCGGGGCGTGATCCGTGGCCAGGGCATCGATGAGCCCCTCGGCGAAGGCGGCCTTCAAGGCCTCGACGTCCTTCTGCCGGCGCAGGGGCGGATTGACCTTGTAATTGGTGTCGTAATCGGCGCAGCATTCCTCGTTCAACAGCAGGTGGTGCGGCGTCACTTCGCAGGTGATCGGCAGCGAGTCTTTCCTGGCCTGGCGGATCAGCTCCACCGAGCCGGCCGTGGAGATATGCTGGGCGTGGTAACGAACCTCGGTCTTGCGAATCAACTGGATGTCACGCCACAGCATGGCCTCTTCCGCCAGCGGGTCGATGCCGGGCAGTCCGAGGATCGTCGCGTAGTAGCCGGCGTTCATGACCCCGCCGCCGGCATATGCGTCGTCCTGACAATGCTGGGCGACGACCATGTCGAACATCTTGGCGTACTTGAGAGCCCGCAGCATAACGGCCGGGTCCTGGACGCCGTGGCCGTCGTCGGTGAACCCGCGCACCCCGGCCTCGGCCATCATTCCCATCTCGGCCAGCTCTACGCCCTCGCGATTCTTCGTGATCGCTCCCATGCAATAGACGTGGGTCTTGCGCGTCTGGCGGCCCTTGCGATGCACGTACTCCACGTCGGTCTCGCTCTCAATCGCGGGCTTCGTGTTGGGCATGCAAACAACCGAGGTGAAGCCGGCAGCTACGGCAGCCGTCGAACCGCTGGCGATCGTCTCCTCCTCCTCGTCCCCCGGCTCGCGAAAGTGAACGTGGATATCGATCAGACCCGGGGTCACGAGCTTGCCGGCCGCGTCGATGACGCGATCCGCCGATTGCTCGGCCGCCCCGTTAAAGCTACCGATCTCGCCGATCTTGCCGTCGACGATCAGGACGTCGCATGTCTTGTCGAGTTGATGGGCCGGATCAATGACCCGCCCATTCTTGATCAGAAGCTGATTCGCCATGGTACACCTGTACCTCCGTGAATACTCCCACAATCGGACGCCGCAACTGCCCCGGGACTGCCGTCCTCAGCGCTGCACCAAGCCAGCAGTCCGATAGCACACATTTCTGCGTCGCCACATCCTTGCACTGAGCCGTACTTGTACCAAAAACTGACAACCAGGCAAAGCGGTTTTTGCACGCCTCCGACGGGAAAACAGGCATGACCGGAAGACGACGCCGACGCCAAGGCCTGCCGAACGAGTCGGGCAGGCACGGAGGCCTGCCCCTACGGGGACGCAACCACACACCCTTCGTAGGGGCAACCCTCTGTGGTTGCCCTTTCCCCGACCGGCCCATTTCACATTCGCCAGCGTCCAACGCCAGAACCCCGTCGAAAGATCCGGGCAGGCACGCAGGCCTGCCCCTACGGGGACGCAACCACACACCCTTCGTAGGGGCAACCCTCTGTGGTTGCCCTTTCCCCGACCGGCCCATTTCACGCCCGCCGGCGTCCAACGCCAAGACCCCGCCGAAAGATTCGGGCAGGCACGGAGGCCTGCCCCTACGGGGGCGTAACCACACACCCTTCGTAGGGGCAACCCTCGGTGGTTGCCCTTTCCCCGACCGGCCCATTTCACATTCGCCAGCGTCCAACGCCAGAACCCCGTCGAAAGATCCGGGCAGGCACGGAGGCCGGCCCCTACGGGGACGCAACCACACACCCTTCGTAGGGGCAACCCTCTGTGGTTGCCCTTTCCCCGGCCGGCCCATTTCACGCCCGACCGCCTCTAACCCGGATATTTCACCAAGAGGTTAAGTTGTAGGGCTTGATATTTCGTTGCGATCGATTTGGTGCCTTATGTGATCGTGGCAGTTGGGGGCGCAGAATGCCCCCTTTCCCCCAGAAGAGCCGAACGAGTTGTCGAGGGGTTTAGCGGAACACGAGGTGGGGCCGAGGAAGT
>Ga0272441_10001434_pt1 | contig 50881 bp, 41 predicted proteins | sample SSMProp6N_FD_193582 | JGI IMG/M metagenome (GOLD analysis project Ga0272441, IMG submission 193582) | Marine sediment archaeal communities from Little Sippewissett salt marsh, Falmouth, MA, United States - SSM-Prop-6N | ecosystem: Environmental > Aquatic > Marine > Wetlands > Sediment ... | reverse complement strand
GCTTCGTTCGATCAAGCCATGCATGTCATTCTGCTCGACGCCCTCCGACGCATCACAGACCATCTACCATTCACCATCTACCAGCCACCAGCCCAAAGCCGCGAGGCTTACTCGCGGATTTGGGTAGCTGATTTTTGGTTGACAACCGTGCCGGATACGCATAAAACACGGGCACTCTCTTGTCTTCTTGCGATTCGGCTTTTGAAGGAGCTAGGCAACATGAGTCAGGCACCTCGGTATACGCTCACGGTTCTTCTCGCGCTGCTTGTTTGCTGTTGTGCGGCGCAGCCTGTATCGGCGCAAAGCCGTTCGTTGCGGATTCGGCGTCTGGAGTACGACGATGTCAAGGCTCCGGTATACAACAGCAACTACAGCGGCGGCTCGTCCTCGCCGAAGTGGATGGAGATCAGTTGCGAATACGACACGCTGCCGGACTGGATCGACCGGCTTGACTTTCGGTATTTCGTGATGGTCGAGCACAAGACGACGAAGGAGCGCAAGCTGTTCACGGCGGAAGTCAGCTACCTGGACGTGGCGCAAGGGGCCAAGCACGTCAGCACCATGTTTTTGCGGCCCAGCACCATTGCGCGCTACGGCGAATGCAAGGGCGTGGCCGTCGAGATTCGCTACCAGGGCCGGCTCGTGGCCGAGGAGGCGGATCCGCGCCCGCGCCGCCAGCAGCGCTGGTGGCTGGGCCCGCAGCCCGTGACGGGCTATCTGCTGAACCGCGCGCAGACCCCGTTTGCTTTCATCCAGGTGAACGAACACGAGACGATCGACGTGAGTTCGGGCTTGCGGTGAGACGGCCGTGTTTGGCTCGCTGTTAGGTTTCTGGCGATTCTCGGGTTGGCCGGCCGGGCGCAGACCGTTCGGTCGTGGTTGTGGCTGAGTGAGAGATGTTGAAATCCAATCGCATACTGGCGCTGGACATCGGGGACAGTGAACTCAAGGTGGCGGAGTTCACGGCCCTGAAGTCGGGCGGTTTGGAGCTTGCCAAATACGGGGTCACTTCGCTGGGCCTCGAGCCGAACACGGACACGCAACGCGGCCCGTTGATCAGTGCGGCGATCCGGCACGTGCTGCGCGAGAACAATATCAAGCCCGGGCCCGTCATGATGTCGCTGTCCGGCCAGATGGTGTTCCCGCGCTTCACGAAGCTGCCGCCCGTCTCGCACGACAAGGTCTATCAGATCATCGAGTACGAGGCGCAGCAGAACGTCCCGTTCCCCATACAGCAGGTGGTTTGGGACTATCAGCTCATCGGCGGGGACCAGGGCGAGCTGTACGCGATGCTGATGGCGATCAAGCGCGAGATGGCCGAGAGTATCGTCGAGACGGTCGAGACCGCGGGGCTGAGCCCGCGCCTCATCGACGTGGCGCCCGTGGCCCTGTACAACACGGTGCGCTACAACTACGGCGAACTCGAGGGCTGCACCATGATCCTGGACATGGGCGCGCGCACGACCAGCCTCGTGTTTGTCGACGGCGGCCGGATTTTCGTTCGGAGCATACCGCGCGCGGGCAATGTGATCACGCAGGAACTGATGAAAGAGTTCGGGCTGCCCTTCCGGGAGGCCGAGGAACTGAAACTTGCGCACGCGTTCGTGGCTTACGGCGGGGCCTACGAGAACATGGGCAACCAGGTTTCGGATCGGGTCTCGCGCATCATCCGCAGCGTGATGACGCATCTGCACGCGGAGGTGATGCGCTCGATCAACCTGTATCGCAGCCAGCAAGGCGGGAACAACCCGGCCCAAGTGCTGCTGTGCGGCGGGACTTCCGTGATCCCGCGGACCGATGCGTTTTTCAAGGAAAAGATGAAGCTGCCGGTCGACTATCTGAATCCGTTCCGCAACGTGGCGGTCAGCCATCAGATCGGCGGCGAACAGATCGGCAAGAGCGCGCACGTGATGGGCGAGGTCGTCGGGCTCGCGCTGCGCGGCGTGTTGACCTGTCCGGTCGAGGTCGACCTGACCCCGCCCTCGCTGATCGCGCGCCAGAAGTTCCGCAAACGACTCCCGTTCCTCGCCCTGGCGGGGGCCGGCCTGATCCTGGTCGTGCTCTGCTGGCTCGGCTATTTCCTGCGCATGCGCGGGAAAGCCGAAGCGTTGAGCAAACGCGCGGACGAGCGTGCGCAGCAGATCTCGGTGGTCGCCGAGCGGCTCCGACGGGTGAATGCCGAGGCCGAAGAGGCGCGCAGAAAGGCCGCGGCGCTCGTCGGCCTGGTCCGGCAGCGTTCGGTCTGGCGCGAGATCCTGAGCGACGTCCGGGCCCGCATGCCGGAAGGCATCTGGGTTACCTCCTTGCGGCCGTCCCCCCGCACGGGCACGGAAGAGCCCGTTGCGGAGGGGCCGGGCGCGCGTCGCGTGCGGCCCGCCGGCGGAATGCCCGAGCCGCGGCAGGAGGACCGGATCAAGTCGATCGAGATCGACGGCATGGGGTTCGCCGACAAGGCCGACAGCAACACGCTCGATCTGTTCCGGAACCGGCTGCGCCAGTCGCCGTTCTTCACCGAGGATTCGGAGTTCTTGTTGAAGCCGCCGCTCGGCCCGGGCCATTACGCATGGAAGTTCTCGATCCGGCTCGTGCTGAAGGAGCCGTTGGACGGATGAAAGCGCGGGAATACATCGCATTCTATGTTGGCGCGGCGATCGTCGGCGTGTTGTTCGTGCTCGTAACCGTGTTTCTCGGTGTCGAAATCTCGCGGTATTGCCGGGCGACCCGCATCGCGCAGGAGGCGCGGAAGCGGCTCAACGACTTCTACGCGCGGGATCCGTTCCCGTCGGAAGAGAATGTCGCGCAGGTCACGAAGAACCGGGACATCGCCGCGGACGTGTTTGCGACGCTGCACACGAAGCTGAAGGCGGGCCAGATCACGGCGCCCGCGGGCCTGCAGCCGGTCGATTTCCAGAACCGGTTCAACGAGGAGCAGAGCGCGTTGCTCGCCGAGGCGACGGCCAAGGACGTGCACGTACCCGAACGGTTTGCGTTCGGGTTCGAACGCTACGCCGAGGGCGAGCTGCCCAAGGAGGAGCACGTGCCCCGGCTCGTGCAGCAGCTCCGGATGATCGACCGGCTCTGCCGCGTGCTGTACGAGGCTCGGATTCGGGAGCTCAAGAGCGTGACGCGCGAGGAGTTCGAAGGGCTGCTGCAGGCCGTCGATCCGGGCAGGGCCCGGTCCCGCGGCGGCAGGTTGGGCGCCGCGGACCAGGCCGAGGCGCTGAAGAACGCCGGACTTATTGAGGCGGGCGAACTGTTCGCCAAGCTGCGGTTCGGGCTCGAATTCGTCGCGTCCGAAGGATCCTTGCTGGAGATCCTGAACCGGCTCGGCGCGGATCCGCTGTTCGTCTCGGTCGTGAGTGTGAGCGTGAAGAACGAGAAAGACGGTGCCGAACCTCTCGTACAGGTGGGGGCGGCGGCCCGGGCCAGGGCGGAATCCGGCGGAGCCGGAGCGGACGCTTCGGTGTTCGCCGCGCGCCGCGCGCGGCTGGGCCAGACAACATTGGCGGCGCAGAAGTCCTTGCGCGAGATGCCGCACGACAAGCGGGTCATGCTCGGAACCGAAAAGCTGGAGGTCAAGCTGGAGGTGGATGTCTACATTTTCGCCGATGATGCATGATCGGCAGGTGGACGGACGGCCCGTGGCGAGAGTGCGCGAGAGAACATGAAATCGGGACAGAAAAGCTTTTCAGACTGGTTTCGCGGTGCGTATGACCGGATCGCCGCGTTTGCGGTGATGGTCCTGCTGCTGCTCTCGGTCCTGTACCTGGCGCTCAGTGTCGGGCGTATGCGCCGGCAACTGAGCGAGGCCACCAAAGAGATGGAATCGATGCAACCCGCCCACGAACAGGCCCGGCCGATTGACGTGGCGCCGCTCGATGCCGCGGTCGTGCGCGCGAAGCAGCCGTTCTGTATCCAGGAAAGCAAGATGCATCTGCTCGTTGCGGAGCGCCGCGTGACTTGTGTGAACGAGAGGTGCCAGATGCCGATCCCCTACCGCGCTTTGACCTGCCCGTTCTGCAAGGAAACGCAGCCCGACCCGCCGCCTCCGTACGACCAGGATCGTGACGGTATGAGGGACGATTGGGAGCGGAAACACGGGCTGAATCCGGACAGCGCCGACGACGCGACACGCGATGCGGACGGCGACGGCTATACGAACATCGAGGAGTTCCGCAGCGACTCGGACCCGCGCGACTCGGCCAGCCTTGGCATGCCCCACTACAAGTTGCGTGTGCGGCGCATCGAACCGGTCCGATTCAAGCTGATGTTCCAGAGCGTGATGGGCACGGAAGAGAAACGCAAGTTCGGGCTCAAAGGCCGGAACCGAGATTACTATGTGGAGATGGGCGCCGTTGTCGAGGGCTGGAAGCTGATCGGCTACGAGGAGAAGAAGACCAAGGTTCGCAAGAGCGGGATCCCGCTCGAAGAGGATGTCTCCGAGCTCGCGCTCAAGAACGAGAGGGACGGCACGGAGATCACGTTGGTCAAGGGCCGCCCCCAAGTCTGGAAGAAACGCGCGCTGCTCGTCTACGTGCTCGAGGATTTGGAGTATTGGGTGGTGGAGGGCAGGGCGTTCACACTCAAGGACCGGCGCTATAAAGTTGTTGACATCGGCACGAACGATGTGAAAATAAGGGATCTTCAGTCGAAGAAGGAGATTCAGGTTCCGCCTGAGGAGTAGATGAACGGAATGCCGGCCGCCCAAGGAGCCGCTCGATGGCGTGCTCCTGCCAGGCCGATTGTTTATTTTTCGGACTTTGTAAATGCGCGCATTAAGGATGGGAAAGGAGAGGTTCATGAGGAGGTTCGTTGCTGCCGCGGTCGTTGGCTTGCTCTGCCTGCTTCTGATTGACAGCGCGGCGTTTGCCGCGAATGGCGAGGAGAAACCGGCGGTTTTTAGTTCGCAGCTGGATGACCGGTTGGCTCAGCTCGAAACCCCTGAGCCCGGCGGCATGGCGGCCGAGGGCGGGATGGAACTTGCGGAGCCCGGCGCGATGCAATTGGCGCCCGATCCGGACACCCCGGTGAACTCGGCTCTGGATCTGGCCCAGCTCGAGGAAGTGAAGCGGCAGGCCGCGGAAGTCGCGGCGAAGCTGGAGATCGAAAAGGCCGACGCGGCCTTTGCGCAAGAGGATCTCTCGACCGCGCTCGGGCACTACCAGCAGGCCTTGAAACAGCTGCCGGTCCGCGAAGAGACCCGAGAACTGCGCGACTACGTGGTTGGCCAGATCGCGAAGTGCGAGGTCATGATCGCCAAGAGCATGTACCAGGAGAAGGACTACGAGGGGGCGAGCAAGACCGTGGACAGCGCGCTGGCACGGGACCCCTACGATGCGGACGCGCAGGCGCTGAAGAAGAGGATCGAGCAGGAGCAGGAGAAGGAGCGGATTCGCTCGACGTGGCCGAAACGCATCAAAGACGACAAGGACGTGAAGGCCCAGGCGGACAAGGTCGCGGAATATATCGACAAGGGCCGCCAGCTCTACGACCTCGGCCTGCTCGACCAGGCGCAGGACCAATTCGAACGCGCGCTGCTGCTTGACCCTTACAACCGCGCGGCGATGGGCCACTTGCGCAAAGTCAACGAGAAACGCTACCAGGCACACACCCGCGAATACAAGGCGACCACCGCGCACATGATGCAGGAGGTCCGCGCGGCGTGGACCAAGCCGATCACCAAGGAAATCGTGATTGACCCGTCGGATTCACAGGTCGATCAGGAATCGCAGAGCATCCTGCGCGCGAAACGGAAGCTGCGCGAGAAGCTCGAGCGCATCATCATCCCCGTCATCGAGTTTCGGCAGGCGAACATCAATGACGTGGTGCAGTTCCTGGTCGAAGCCAGTGTCACCTACGACACGTTTTCCAAGCCCGACGACCGCGGCGTGAACATTATCCTGAACCTGCAGGGCGCGGGCGGCGGCGGCGGCGGCGGGGCAGGAGGCGGCGTGGCGCCTCCGCCGGGATTCGGCGAGGAGCCGGGCGGCGGATTGGGTCTGGACGACGGGATCGGAGGCATGCCCGCGACGCCCGACATCGGCGTTGACGTGCCGAGCGTGACGTTGAATCTGCGCCGGATCTCTCTGCTCGACGCGATCCGCTACATCACGGAAGTCACGAATCTGAAATTCCGGCTCGAGAAGAACGTGGTGATGATTGTGCCCGCCAACATGGCGTCCGGCCCGCTTATCACGCGGATGTATCCCGTGCAGCCGACCTTTGCCGACCAGCTCAGGGTCGCGCAGGAACGAGAGGTCGAGGAAGACCCGTTCGGCGTGCGGCAGATGGGGACCGAGCAAGTGACGCACGAACTGGAAGACGCGAGCAAGTTCTTCCGGAAGATGGGTGTGCCGTTCCCGGTGAACGCCTCGGCGACATACAACCCGGCGGTCAGCAAGCTGATCGTCGTGAACACGGCGGAGAACCTGGCGATTTTCGAGGATATCCTGGCGCAAATGAACCTGGTCCCGAACCAGGTCGAGATCGAGGCGCGGTTCGTGGAAATCGCGCAGGAGGACCTCGACGAGCTGGGGTTCGAATGGCTGCTGACCGACAATTGGGAGGTCGCCCAGAAGAAGGCGGCGCCCGGCACGCCGCTGAGCGCGCGTGAGCGGCTGGTCGTCGAGAAGAACTCGTTGGATAACGGGTTCACTGGGGGCAACCGGTACTGGGGCAAGGACGCGACCGGTTTCGTCCAGGCACAGGCCGGTGGCGCGGTCGGCAAGATCCTGTCGATCGCCACCGTGCTGACGAATCCGGAAGTGCGTATGGTTTTGCACGCGCTGGACCGCAGCGGCAAGGCGAACCTGCTGTCGGCCCCGAAGGTTACCACGCGCAGCGGGCAGAACGCGTCCATGAAGGTCGTGACCGAGTACATCTACCCGACCGAGTTCGAGACGGACAACGTCGGTGGGAACTTCGGTAGCTTCTGGGACTTCCCTGTTGGGACCGACCCGGAAATCATGCAGCAGTTCGCGCAGTTGCTGCCGGAACCGATCGTGGCGATCCCCGCCGCGTTCGAGACCCGGGAGACCGGCGTGATCCTGAACGTGACCCCGACCGTCGGACCGGACGGCTACACGATCGACCTGGTCATGCAGCCCGAAGTCGCCGAACTCATCGACTGGGTCTCCTACGGCACGATCGCGAAGGTCGACCTGAAACAGCCGGTCTTCACGAGCCGCAACGTCCAGACCAGCATTGTAATCTGGGACGGCCAGACCGTGGTGATGGGCGGCATGATTCGTGAGGACGTCAAGACCATTGAAGACAAGGTGCCGATCCTGGGGAGCATCCCGCTCATCGGCCGTCTGTTCCGCAACGAAGGCGAAATCAGCCAGAAGCGGAACCTGCTGATCTTTGTGACCGCGCGTCTCGTGGATCCGGCCGGCCGGCCGATCCACCGGTCTCAGCGCGCGCCCGCCGCCGCTTCGGCGACGGGTGGGACCGAGACTGGAGCCGCAATGGGACAGTAGGCGGGGCACCTGTCGGTATTCGTCGGGCCAAGACACCGCCCGTGGCCTGCGTCCACGACGCCGGGCGCGGGGTGTGGGTTGATTCATGTCTGATCGAAAATTCCTGATCGTCGACGGCACGGCCTTGCTTTACAGGGCGTATTTCGCGATACGCGAGCTTACCACGCGCGCGGGCGAGCCCACCAATGCCGTGTTCGGGCTCGTGCGCGCGATGCGGCAATTCCGGGAACAATGCCGGCCCACGCATTGGGTCGTGGTTTTCGACGGTGGCATCCCGGACGCGAGACTTGCGCTGCTGCCCGAATACAAGGCGCAGCGCCCGCCCATGCCCGACGGACTCAAGGCACAGCGCGAGGCCGTAGAGGAGTTCCTGGATCTGGCCGGAATCCCGAGAATGCGGGTGGAGGGCGAGGAGGCCGATGATGTGATTGCCAGCCTTGTGCGCATCGCGGCGCCGCAGTGTCGCGAGCTCCTGATCGTCACCAGCGACAAGGACCTGTTTCAACTCGTGACCGACACCGTGCATGTGCTTCCGCCTGCCAAGGCCGCAAGCCCGATGGGGCCGGAACAGATTGCCGCGAAAACCGGCGTGCCCCCTGAACTGATTCCGGCCTGGCTCGCATTGACGGGAGACAGTTCCGATAACATCCCCGGTGTGCCGGGCGTCGGCGCCAAGACCGCGGCGAAATTGCTGAAAACCTTCTGCGGATTGCCCGCGCTCTGGGATGGGATCGAGCAGGTGAAGCCGCCGCGCATTCGCGATGCGTTGCTTGCGAATCGGGAGGCGGTCGACCGGAACCTGGAAATGGTGCGCTTGCGCAGCAATTTGCCTGTGCAGCACGATTGGGAGACAATCAGCGTCCGAACGCCGGATCCCGAGAAGTTGCTCCCGTTTTTCGAGAAAATGGAATTCGAGTCTATGGCCCGGGAACTGCGTGAGCGCCTCTCTTCCCTCAACTTCTGAGCGGCACGGTGTTACTGCAGATCAAGGTTTTTGTGTTTGACACGGGTTGTGTGTTCAGGTAACATCCAAATGCAGAATCATCAGTAGTTGACTCGCGTTGCGGAGCACTTTTCCCTCTGAGACCGCAGTGTTTTCAGCCTCTGTCCGCTCTGAACGCATTCTCCCGATCTCATGCTCAGGATAGCCGTTACTGGCGGAATTGCATGTGGCAAGAGCCTCGTGGGCGCGTACCTGCGAGAGCAGGGCGTGGCGGTGACCGACTCGGATGCGTTGGGCCACGCGCTGTTGGCATCGGACGAGGCGACGTACGAGGCGGTGCTTGCGGCGTTTGGCGAGGAGATCCTGGACGGCGAGTCGCGCATCGACAGGGCACGTTTGGGGCGTGTGGTATTTTCGGAACCTGCACGGCGTCTGGATTTGAACGGGATTCTGCATCCGAGAATACGGGCCGCCTGGGAAGCGTGGCTTGCCGAGCAGGCGGGCCGTGTATCGATGGCGGCGGTGCAGATTCCGCTTTTGTTCGAGGCGCGTCTTGCGGGGTGCTGGGATGCGGTGATCTGCGTGGCCGCTACGGAGCGCAATCAGATGGCGCGTTTGCGCGCGCGCGGGCTGACGGCACGCGCGGCGCGGCAGCGTCTTGCGGCGCAGCTGCCGGTACGTGCGAAGATGGCATGTGCCGACTACGTGGTGTGCAATGACGGGACAAAAGAACTGGCGGCAAAACAGGTGAAGTTGATACTGAGCCATATTGCGGAGACGAGCTGATGGCAGAACAGACAGATAACAGGCACAGGCGCTCGACGGGCAATCGGGAGCGCAGGACGCGTTCATCCGATACGACGATCGTCGCACCAATCGGCGGCGGCGGTGGCCGGTCGAACCATCGGGGTGCCGGCGGTCGTTCCGGACGGCGGCGCAACCATTCGTCGGGCCGGGACAGCCACAACGAGGCACAGGACGGCGCGGATCGGCCGCGCGAGGATCGGGCCCCGCCGGCGGGACCGGCGCCGGCTTCCACGGCGGCGATGAGTTTGGCGGAACTGCAGGAGAAGCCGATCCCGGAGCTGCACCAGTTGGCGGAGGACTTCGGGCTCACGGACCTGGGCGCCTTGCGGAAGCATGAGTTGATCTTCGAGATCTTGAAGGTCAACGCGCAGTTCGGCGGCACGATTTACGGAGAGGGCGTGCTGGAGATTCTGCCCGACGGGTTCGGGTTCCTGCGCTCGCCAAACTACAATTACCTGCCGTGCCCGGAGGACATCTACATCTCGCCGTCGCAGATCCGCCGGTTTGCGTTGCGCACGGGCGACAGCGTGCAGGGCGAGATCCGGTCGCCGAAAGACAGGGAACGCTTTTTCGCCTTGTTGAAGGTAGACAAGGTCAACGCCTGCGAACCGGACCAATGCCGAAACAAGGTACCGTTCGAGAGCCTGACCCCGCTGTTCCCCGACAACCGCTTCATCCTGGAACGGGAACCCGCGGAGGTCTCCATGCGCGTGATGGACCTGCTGACCCCCATCGGCATGGGCCAGCGCGGCCTGATCGTCGCGCCGCCGCGTACGGGCAAGACGGTGTTGTTGCAGAAGATCGCGAACAGCATCTCCAAGAATCATCCGGAAGTCTTCCTGATTATCCTGCTGATCGACGAGCGTCCGGAAGAAGTGACCGACATGCAGCGCAACACGAAAGCGCAAGTCTTGAGCTCGACCTTCGACGAGCCGGCCGAGCGTCACGTGCAGGTTGCCGAGATGGTGATCGAGATGGCCAAGCGCATGGTGGAATACGGGCGCGACGTCGTGATCCTGTTGGACAGCATCACACGGCTGGCCCGGGCGTACAACACGTTGCAGCCGCACAGCGGCAAGATCCTGTCGGGTGGCGTGGATGCGAACGCGCTGCAGAAACCGAAACGGTTTTTCGGCGCCGCGCGCAACATCGAGCATGGCGGCAGCCTGACCATCGTGGCGACGGCGCTGGTCGACACGGGCAGCAGGATGGACGAGGTGATTTTCGAGGAGTTCAAGGGGACCGGCAATCTGGAGTTGGTGCTGGACCGGCACCTGGTGGACAAGCGCGTCTTTCCGGCGATCAACATCGAGAAATCGGGCACGCGCAAAGAGGAACTGTTGCTGCATCCGGACGAGTTGAGTAAGATCTGGATTTTACGGCGCGGCCTGAACAGCGTACCGGCCGTGGAAGCGATGGAACTGATCGTGGGGCAGTTGAAGAAGACGAAGAGCAACGCGGAATTCTTGATGTCTTTGAAGGAGTAGGGACCTTGGGGAAGACAGAGAAGTCAGAGTTGAAGGTGGATGCGAAGAACGTGGGGCCGTGCCGCAAGCGGCTGCGGATCGAGGTCACGGCGGATGCCGCGCGGGCGGAGTATGACCGTGCGATTCGGGCGTTTCAGGGCGCCGCCAAGATCCCGGGTTTCCGGCGCGGCAAGGCGCCGGAGGATCTTGTGGCGCGGCGTTACGAGAAGCAGATTGCCGAGGAGGTCCGTGACCGGCTGCTGCCCCGTTACTACCACGAGGCGCTGGAGGAGAAAGGCCTGCGTGCGGTGGGCGTGGTGGACGTAAGCGAATCCACGTTTGTGAAGGGCGAGCCGTTCAGCTTTGCGGCGGTTATCGATGTGGACCCGGAATTCAAGCTTCCGAAATACCGGGGGCTTTCACTCAAGGGCACGAAGATCGAGGTGGGCGAGGAGGAAGTGGCGCGCGCGTTGGAGACGCTGCGGGAACGTGCTGCGAGTTTCCTGGAGGTGTCGGGGCGCCCGGTCGCGAGCGGCGATTTTGTGCAGCTCGACTACGCCGGGCTCGTAGACGGCAAGCCTGTGCGGGAACTGGCGCCGGATAGGCCACAGGCGGGCGAAGGCAAGGATTTCTGGTTGTCGCTGGAGCCCGACGCATCGCCGTTTCTGCCGGCCTCGCTGCTGGAAGGGCTTGTGGGGCTCGAGGTGGGCGGCGCGCAAACGCTGGACGCGACGTTTCCGGCGGACTATGCCGAGAAGGCGCTGGCTGGCAAGAAGGCCGTGTACACGGTGCAGGTCAAGGCGATTCGCGAGAGAATTCTGCCGGAAGTGAACGCGGAGTTCGCGAAGCTGTTCGGGGCGGATTCGGTGGAGGCACTGCACGAACAGATCCGGACCCGGCTGCGTACGGAAGCGGAACAGGCCGAGAAGGCCCGGCTGCGCAACGAGATCGTGAACCGTCTGTTGGCCAAGACCAAGATGGATCTGCCGGAATCGCTCGTGCAACGCGAGACGCAGAGCGCGGCACGCACGATCGTGCGCCAGAGTGCGGGGCGCGGTGCGACCCAGGAGCAGCTCGAAGCGCGCAAGGAAGAGATTCTCTCGACGGCCAGGCAGTCTTCGGAGACGAAGGTGCGCCTGGATTACGTGTTGAGCGGGATCGCGCAGCGCGAGAACATTACCGTGGCGGAGCAGGAGGTGCAGCAGCGCGTCGCCACGCTGGCCGCGGCATATCGGGTGCCGGTCGAGCGTCTGAAAACGGAGCTGGAGAACGGGGACGGGCTTGACAAGCTGCGACAGGACATCGTATGTGAGAAGACGCTGGATTTCATTCTCGAGAATGCGAAGATCAGCAAGTAAAAGGAGCCGGAATGAGCGTGATGGACCAGACGCTGGTGCCGATGGTGGTTGAGCAAACGGGCCGCGGCGAGCGGGCCTATGACATTTTCTCGCGTCTGCTCAAGGACAGAATCGTTTTCATTGGCACGCCGATCACGGACGAGCTGAGCAATCTGATCATTGCGCAGTTGCTTTTCCTTCAGGGCGAGGACGCCGAGAAGGATATCAGCATGTACCTCAATTCGCCCGGCGGCTCCGTTACCGCGGGTCTTGCGATCTATGACACGATGCAGTTCCTGAAATGCGACGTGCAGACCTACTGTGTCGGACAGGCCTCCAGCATGGGAGCCGTGCTGCTGGCGGCAGGTACGAAGAAGAAACGGTTTGCGCTGCCCAATGCCCGGATTCTCATACACCAGCCGTGGGGTGGCGTGCAAGGGCAGGCGAGTGATATCAGTATCCAGGCCAAGGAGATCCTGCGGCTGCGCGATGCGATCAACCAGATTCTGGCGGATGCCACCGGAAAACCGCTGGAGACTATTGCAAAAGACACGGATCGCGACTATTTTATGACAGCGGGCGAAGCGAAAGACTACGGCCTGGTCGACGAAGTGCTTACCGACCGGACGGCGCCGAAGCCGAAAGGAAAATGAGCGGTGTCGAGGAGCCGCAGCGTGCCCGCGCGTTGCGGAAGCAGGGAGCAGACCGATGGCGCGAGAGCGAGGCACGGTGCAGAAATGCTCGTTTTGCGGCAAGCCGCAGAGCGAGGTCCGACGCTTGATCGCCGGGCCCGGCGTGAACATCTGCGACCGGTGTATCCAACTCTGTTCTTCGCTTGTCGACAGCGGGCCGCGGCCTGAGACCCGCAAGTCCTTTGATCTGACCGTCCCGACCCCACACGAGATCAAGGCCTTTCTGGACGAGTACGTGATCGGCCAGGAGCGCACGAAGAAGGTGCTGTCCGTCGCGGTGCACAATCACTATCGGCGAATCCAACAAGAGACGCATTTTGCGCAGGACCACGAATTCGCGAACGTGGAAATCGAGAAGAGCAACATTCTGCTGATCGGCCCGACGGGCAGCGGCAAGACGCTGATGGCACGGACCCTGGCGCGGATGCTGGACGTCCCATTCAGCATATCGGACGCCACGACCCTGACGGAAGCCGGCTATGTGGGCGAGGACGTTGAGAACATCCTGCTGCGTCTGCTGCAGGCGGCCGACTACGATGTATCGCGGGCGGAGGTGGGGATCATTTATATCGACGAGATCGACAAGATCGGGCGGAAGACCGAGAACGTCTCAATCACGCGCGATGTTTCCGGCGAGGGCGTGCAGCAGGCGCTGCTGAAGATTCTGGAAGGCACGGTCTCGAACGTGCCCCCGCAGGGCGGTCGAAAGCATCCTCAGCAGGAGTACATACAGATCGATACCGATCGCATCCTGTTCATCTGTGGCGGCGCTTTTGTCGGACTCGAGGATATCGTGAGCCGCCGGATCGGCAAGCAGACGCTGGGTTTCCGCAAGGAACAGACCACGTCGCGGGCGTCCCGGAAAGCAGCCGGCAAGGAGGCAAACCTGTCGGTCGAGCCGGAAGATCTGGTGAAGTACGGACTGATTCCGGAGCTGATCGGCCGGATCCCGGTGCTGACGAATCTCTCTGCGCTGGACGAGGATGATCTGGTCAGGATTCTCGTCGAGCCGAAGAACTGCATGGTACGGCAGTATCAGAAGCTGCTGGCGATGGAGGGCGTGAAACTGTCTTTCACGGACAGCGCATTGCGGGAGCTGGCCCGGATCGCTCTGAAGAAGAAGACGGGGGCGCGCGGGCTGCGTGCGATGCTGGAATATTTGATGCTGGACGTGATGTACGAGATCCCTTCGCGCGCGGACGTCAAGGAATTCCGCGTGACCAAGACGATGGTCGCCCAGCAGTGCGCGACGCTCGAGCTGGACGATTCCTCCCTGAAAATTGCCTGAGCGCGGCTGGCTTGCTGCCTGCCGCTTCCTTCGCGAACGCCTTCAAGCACTGCGCGCGTCAGGTTCGGCGCGCCTTGTTCGAAGTGGCCGACAGGAGGCGGTGCCGCCTGTCCGAAGGCCATGAAAGGCGCATGACGAGCACGCCAGAGTGTTTCCTGCCCGCGGATTGCGCGAATTGACGCGAATCGGGATGGGATGGTTTGGTTCGATTCGCGCAGTCCGCGTGAATCGCGGGAGAAACGAAGCTCTGGAGACGTGCGGTTGACGGGGCCTCTACGTCGCGGGGCTTTTCGGGCGGTTCGCGGAGTCGAGGAGCAGTACGCGGGGGGTGTGTTCGGCTGCCTCTTCGGCGGGGAGTTGGCAGAAGGCGAAGATGATGAGCCGGTGCCCGACGGCGCCCTTGTGGGCCGTGGCGCCGTTGAGGACGATGGTTCCGGTACCCGGCGGCCCGTCGATGGCGTAGGTCTCGAAACGCTCGCCGTTCGCCAGATTCGCGACGAGTACCTTTTCGTAGCGCAGGATCCCCGCCGCGCGCAGAAGCTCCGCATCGATCGTGATGCTGCCTTCGTATTCGAGCGCCGCCTCGGTGACCGTGGCATGGTGCAGCTTGGCCTTGAGCATTGTCACGAGCACTGGAACATGCCTCCGATTCCGCTTTTCCCGTATGCATCAAGATATGGGGCCGGTACCGCGGCGTCAACCCTTACCTGGACGAGTCGGTCACGACGCGTGCACCATATGCAGGCTAGCTGCGCCGGGCTTCCCGTGCGATTTCTTTTTGGAGCCACGCGAGCAGATCCTCGCGGCTTGCCGCTTCGCCTTCCAGTTGCATGTCATAGGCCCGTTTCTTCCATTTCCCTACGAGAGGCCCTTGCGCGACGCCGAGCGCCATGATGTCGCGGCCGCTGATCCAAGGCGGCGGCATGACCGGTTCTGATTCGAACTCCTGCAGCGTTTTCTGCAGGAACTCGAAGTTGTCCATTTTTCCGTGGCTCGCCAGGCAATCCAGTCGGTGCAGCGCCAACTCGGTGGCAAAGGTGGGTGCGCCCACGAGCTTGCGGAGCGTGGCACGTCTCATCTTCTGCACATCCATGAATCGCATATGGTTGCCGACACAATGGGCAATGGCATCGATCTGCGCGGTTGGAAATCGTAGCCGCGCCAAGATCTGCCGCGTGAGCGTCTCGCCATGTGCCGCATGCCTGTTGAACCGGACCCGGCCATTCTCGTCGGTTCGCGCGGTGGCCGGCTTGCCAATGTCGTGGAGCAGCGCCGCGTACGTCAGGATCGGGTCGCGTTGGTCGCAGAGGTTCAGCAGCAGGACCGTATGCCGGAAGACATCGCCCTCCGGATGGAATCTGACCGGCTGCTCCTGGCCCTTCATCGCGGCGACTTCCGGCAGAATGACCGCGAGCAACCCGACCTCGTCGAGCAGAACGAGCGCCTCGCCGGCGGCCTTGGCCTCGAGCAGCAGGCGCGTGAGCTCTTGCGCAATACGTTCCGGACTGATTTGGGCGAGCTTGGCGGCGTGCCGTTGAATGGCGGTTTTTGTCGCCGGGTCGATCGTGAAATCGAGCGTGGCCGCGAAGCGCACGGCCCGAAGCATGCGGAGGTGATCCTCGGCGAACCGCCGGGCCGGCGAGCCGACGGTTCGAATGCGTTGTTGCGCAAGGTCTTTTCGGCCCCCGACGAAGTCGAAGATCGTCTCGGTGATCGGGTCGAAGAACAGTGCGTTGATCGTGAAATCGCGCCGCTTCGCGTCGCGCTCGGGATTGGAGAACGTCACGTGTTCGGGATGACGGCCGTCCTTGTACGCGTGATCCGTTCGAAAGGTGGCGACCTCGAAATCGGCCGCGTCACGGTGGACCAGGGCGACGCCGAACGCTTTGCCCACGAGTTTCGCGCCGGGAAAAACGGCCTGGACCTGTTCGGGCCGCGCGCTTGTCGCAATATCGTAGTCGACCGGGCGTCGGCCCATGATCATGTCCCGGACGCAGCCGCCCGCCCAGTAGGCGGTGAACCCGGCGCTCTGGAGCCGGTGTGTCACTTCTACGGCAGCGTCTCGGAGCTTCTCCTGTGGTCGTTTGTTCACGAAGAAGAGTGTACGACGTTGGACGGGGTAGGCCAAGCTCGGGGTGGGCGGAGGTGGGAGGCGTTGGGTGGCAGGTGCCGAATAGCCAATACCCAACAAGGAATATCCGAGGGAGTGACTCATGAGCCGACGGCTCACCCGGGGACAAGAGAAAACCACGGATCACACTGATGACACGGATTGGGCAGCCAAGGATCCGTGATATCCGTGTGATCCGTGGTGGGCTTCCCGTATCTTCAGAGGAACCGGATGCACCTTGGAGACTGGACATTCCTTGTTCACGCTCGGCGATTGGGAACGTGACAAGCCGTACTCGTACACGTACTCTTACACGTATATCTTTCCCGACAAGGTTCGAGGCCATGCAGCAGGGCTGGGCAGTGTATTTTGAGGATCCGGTGCCTTACGAGCAGGGCGTGCGGATCCAGGAACGGCTGGTTGCGGCCCGCATGGCGGACAAGATCCGCGACACGGTTCTGTTCCTGGAGCATGAGCCGGTGGTCACACTGGGCGCCAGGGGACGGGACGAGCATTTGCTGGTGGACCGGCGGGAATTGGCGCGTCGAGGCATCGCGCTGGCGCAAGCTTCTCGGGGCGGGGATGTGACCTATCACGGTCCCGGCCAGTTGGTGATGTATCCGATCATGCGGCTGGGCGGGGTGGAGGCGGATTCCCACGGTTATCTGAGGAATCTGGAGGAGATCGTCATACGCGTGGCGTCGTCCTGGGGGATTCGCGCTTTTCGGCGTGCGGGCATGACGGGCGCGTGGACCCGCGAGGGGAAGATTGCCGCCATTGGGATCCGGCTTCGGCGTTGGGTCACGTTCCATGGGTTGAGCTTGAATGTGGCGCCGGACCCAACGGGCTTCGAGACGATCGTGCCGTGCGGACTGGAAGGAGAGCGCGTCACGTCGCTGCGCGCGTTGCTCGGCGAAGCGTGCCCATCCGTTCCGGCGGTCCGCGAACGGATGCGCGAACAGTTCGCGGACGTCTGCGGCCGGGAGCTTACGGTACGGTCGCTTGGCGCGCTGCTGGCGCAGACGCGGGCCGAGGAATGACGAAATCCGAAGTACCCAAGCCCGAATGCCGGGCATACCTTTCGATCGATTGGGCTCAGTTGTGAGGGCAGAGGGGCCCGAAATTCGGGCGCTCCCCGGATTTGGGTATTTCGGGCTTCGTCATTCCGGGCCGCCGTGTCGCTCGGCCGGAGACGAGTGGTCCGGCGGGCGGAGCTGCCGGCATTTCACGTCGGCGCTTTCGAAGAGGGCCTTGGTCTGCGCGTCAAAGCGGTACTCGTCCTGGTAGACGACTTCAACGATTCCGGCGTTGATGATCATTCGCGCGCAGATCAGACAGGGATTGAGTGTGCAGTAGACGGTGGCGTCCTTTACCGAGATGCCGTGATAGGCGGCCTGCACAATTGCATTCTCTTCGGCATGCGAACAGATGCATTCGCCGAGGTTCTCTCCGGATGCGCTGTCGCCCGCACAGCGCGGGCATCCGCCCTCGTAGCAGTTGCGGATGCCGCGCGGGGTACCGTTGTATCCGGTCGAGATGATGCGACCGTCCTTGACAATGATTGCGGCCACCTGCCGCCGAGAACAGTTGCCGCGTCGTGCCACCACCTGCGCGATATCCATAAAATACGTGTCCCAATCGGGGCGTGTCATCTTCGGTTTCATGCCTGTGAGCATGCCATCTCGTCAGGTCCCGGTCAACCGTGATTCGCGGCCGGTGCCCCACGCGTCGGGGCGCGTCGCGTCGCGATAATCCCGAGGGTTGACACGGCCGGGAGTTTGTGCTAACCATACGCGTTTTTCATTGGCGGGTAGAGGGCTGACGAGGTGTGATATGGGAAAGAAGAAGAGCACGGCAAAGAAGAAAACTGCGGCGAAGAAGAAGGTATCGAAGACGCCGCGCCGACGCGTGAAGAGCGAAGCCAAACCCGCGAAAGGATCCGGGGCGAGCAAGGCGAAGAAGGCCGTGCGTTCCGGTGGCGTCGCGCAGCCGAAGGCCAAGCCGAAGGCGAAATCGAAGGCGAAGCCGAAGACCGAAGCGAAGCCGAAGACCGAAGCGAAGCCGAAGCAGGTGAAGAGCCGGTTGACAGCCAAGGACCGGCGCGGCTTCCGGGATCTTCTGGTGCGCGTGCATTCCGAGATCACGGGCCAAATCTCGTTCCTGGCCTCGGACAATTTGAACCAGTCGAGCCGCGATAGCTCGGGCGATTTGTCCCGGTACAGCACGCACATGGCGGATCAAGGCACGGACAATTTTGATCGCGAAATGGCCTTGAGTCTGGTGAGCACTGAACAGGACGCGCTGTTCGAGATCGAAGAGGCGCTGCAGCGGCTCGATTCCGGCTCGTACGGAGTGTGCGAAGCCTGCGGGGCGCCGATGCAGAAGCGGCGTTTGCAGGCGATGCCGTTTGCGCGGCTGTGCGTGCAATGCAAATCGGCCTCCGAGAAGGGCAAGCGCAGGTTCCGGCCGCTGGATGAAGGGTTGCCTCGCAAGCCGTCCGGGTTGTCTCCTGACATGGCCGTGACGGGCGAGGAGGAGTAGTCTGCCGGCATGCTGGTCTTGACGCTCAGTTTTCTTGTTGCCTTTCTGGATCAACTCTCCAAATTCGTCGTCAGCCGGCTCCTGGAGCCGGGCCAGATCGTGCCGGTGCTGCCGGCGCTCTTTCAGTTGACGTACCATCGCAACGACGGTGCGGCGTTTGGCATGCTTGGCGGCCGCAACGGGTGGCTGTCACTGTTTTCGGTTCTGGTCCTGATCACGCTCGTTGCCGGGCGTCGCGCGTTTTTCTCCGAAACACGGCTGCATCGCATCTCGATGGGGCTGGTGAGCGGCGGGATTGTCGGGAACCTGCTCGATCGCCTGCGGCTCGGGGGCGTCGTGGATTTCCTTGATTTTCATTGGCGCACCCATCATTGGCCTGCGTTCAATCTGGCGGATTCCGCCTTGTGCGTGGGGGTTGGGCTCTACGTGCTCGCCTCGTTCCGGGCGGGTCGCGTGCAGGACGGTGGCGGCGGTTCCAGCGCCGAGTCTGCGTGAAGGGGGATTGAACAGCCAACAGCCAACAGCCAATATCCAACTTCCAAGTGGGAGAAGGGGGAGGACATCTCAGTTGGGCGTTGGCTATTGGCTGTTGGCTGTTGGGTGTTCGATCTGAACCGACAAGGGGCGGCGTACGGATGCAGGCGCGTTTTCTGGTGGGGCCTACGGCGGCGGGCAAGAGTGCGGTCGCGCACAGGATCGCGTTGGAGAACGGGTTCGATATTCTTTCGGCCGATTCCATGCAGGTGTACCGGGGCCTCGACATCGGCACGGCGAAGCCGACGCGGGCGGAACGTCGTGAAGTACGGTATGCGGGTCTGGATCTTGTGGGGCCGAAAGCGGCGTTCAGTGTTGCGCGCTATCGCGAGGAGGCATTGGCCGCGTTGCAGGCCGCGGCGCTGGCAGGCCGCCGCGTGATCGTGACGGGCGGTTCGGGGCTCTACATCAAGTCTTTGACGGACGGTCTGGCGCCGAGTACCCCGCCGGACGGCAGAATGCGGCGCCGCTGGGAACGGTTGCTGGCGGATGGGGGTGTCGCCGCGCTGCGGCAGGCGTTGCACGAGCGTGATCCGGGCCGGCTTGCGCAACTGCCGGACAGCCGGAACCCGCGCCGGTTGATCCGGGCGCTTGAACGAGCGGAGTCGGGCGAACGTGGTGACGCAGGGCGCTGGGTCAACAATGCGCGGATGACCGGGCTGCACATGCCGTTTTCCCGGCTGGACCTGCGGATTGCGGAGCGCGCGCGACGCATGTTCGATACCGGTTTGATCGATGAGGTGCGCGCGCTGTTGAAGGGCGGCCTGCTGCCCGGCACGACGGCGGGCCAGGCGATCGGATATGCGGAGGCCGCGGCGTATCTTGCCGGGACCTGCACGTTGGCCGAGTCTGTCGATCGCACAATTGCTCGAACACGGCGATTGGCACGCCGGCAGATGACCTGGTTTCGCCACCAGGCGGCGGTCCGATGGGTTGAGGTCGAAGAAGGGATGCGGATCGGGGCCATTGCGGCTGCGGTGACGGAGACATGGAGGCGGGATGGTCCGACGCAAATCAAGGAATGAGACCGGGGCGGGGCAGGCCGTTGCCTATCGTGTCGGCGACTTGCCGCCGCGCCAGCGGCCCCGCGAGGAGATGGACCGGCTCGGCTCCGAACACGTCTCGGATCACGTGCTGCTCGCGGTCTTGCTGCGAAGCGGGGTGCGTGGGATCAGTGTCGTGGAACTCGCGCGCCGGCTGCTGCATCGGTACGGTACACTGACGGCGTTGGCCCAGGCGTCGGTCGAGGAGCTCGCGGCTGTGCCCGGGATGGGCAGAGTGAAGGCGCAGGTGTTGCGCGCCGCTCTGGAACTCGCGCGCCGGCTGAGCGAAGAGCGGCTCCCGCCCAAACGTCCGGTTCGGACCCCGAATGATGTCGCCGATCTGTTGCGGGAACAGGCGCGCACGCTGGAGGAAGAAGCCTTCTGGGTCCTTCTGCTGGATGCCAGGAACCGGCTCAAGACGCGGCCGCTCGTGCTGACGCGCGGATTGCTGAATGCCAGTCTGATCCATCCGCGGGAAGCGTTTCGCGAGGCCGTTCGGTTTGCCGGCGCGGCGGTGGTCTTCGCGCACAACCATCCGTCGGGCGACCCGACCCCGTCGGCGCAGGATATCCGAATGACGAAGCAGCTCGTCGAGGCCGGAAGGATTGTTGACATCGCGGTTTTGGACCATATCATTCTCGGCAAGCCTTCGCGTGGGGGCGGCGGCGAGTACTTTAGCATGCGCGAGGCGGGCGTGGTCGAATTCGAGGAGTCGGCATGAGCGAGATACACGCGACGGCGATCGTGCACAAGGGCGCGCAGCTCGGCGAGAACGTGTCGATAGGGCCGCAGTGCTACGTGGAAGAAGACGTGCGGATCGGGGACGGTTGCGTGCTGGGCCCGCGCGTGAGCGTGCTGCGGTACACGACGTTGGGCCCGAACTGCCGGGTCCACACGGGCGCCGTGCTGGGCGACACGCCGCAGGATCTTGCGTTCGACGCGGGCACGTGCTCGTTCCTTGATATCGGTGCGGACTGTGTGATTCGGGAATACGTGACACTGCATCGGGGCACGAAAGCGGAGACGCGCACACAGATCGGGGACGGCTGCTTTTTGATGGGGCTCAGCCATTGCGCGCACAATGTTCGGCTCGGCAACGGCGTGATCATGGCCAACGGCGTGTTGCTGGCCGGTTACGTTGCAGTTGGCGATCGCGCGTTTTTGAGCGGCAACGTGCTCGTGCATCAGTTCTGCAGGATCGGGCGGCTCGCCATGTTGTCGGGCGGCAGCGCGGTGTCGAAGGACGTGCCGCCGTTTTGTACGGTGCGTGGGGTGAGCGCGAACCGCGTGGCGGCATTGAATGTTGTCGGGATGCGCCGGGCGGGTATCGATGCAGAGAGCAGGATGGCGCTGAAGAAGGCGTTCAAGATTCTGTATCTGTCCGATCTGAACACGTCGCAGGCCGTCGAACAGATTCGCCGCGCATTCGACGCCGGGCCGGCTCGCGAGATGGCGGAGTTCGTTGCCGTTGCGAAGCGCGGGATTTGCGCCTACGGCGAAGGCGTTTGCTGAGCAGGCCCGAGCCGGAGTGCGCCGCCGGCGCTGCGGAGGATTTCGTGCAGGGCCGGATCGGACGGCTGTTTGTTCAGCCCCTCGCGAAACAGGCGTGCGACCATCTCGGCATCGGCGAGCGCGCGATGGGTTGTGCTGACGGGCAGCCCGGCACGGGCAGCCAGATCTCTGAGTCCGTAGCGCTTGCGGCCGGGGAACCAGTTGCGGAACAGGGGCAGGCTGTCGAAGATCACGTTGCCCGGGATCCGGCTGCCGCATCTTTCCAGTTCGGCATTGAGGAAGCGGATATCGAAGCGGGCGTTGTGGGCGACGAGTACGGCATCGGCGGCGAACCGGGCAAATTCCCTGAACACGTCGCAGAAGGCGGGCGCATCCCTTACCATTTCAGGCGTGATCCCATGGATCTTCTGCACGCGTGCCGGGATGGGCACGCCCGGATCGATCAGCCAGCTGTGTTGCTCCAGAATGCGACCTGCCCGCAGCTTAACCGCGCCGATTTCCACAATGCGGTCCTTGCGCGCATTGAGCCCCGTCGTCTCGGTGTCAAAGAAGACGAAGGTGGTTCTGTCGATGTGTGGTGCGACCGCTTGGCTCAGGGCATTCGAGGCCCCGCTCGACGCATGCCCGAAGGCCGCGCACGCGGCGAGCACGAGCCAGGCCGAACCCGGGCATCGGCGCGCGCTGCCGATGTTCAATCGGTTCCCGTTGCCAGCACGTAGTCTCATCGTCTGCCTGTGTCCTGTTCGTGTAAGAGTGCGACGAACGCGCGGCCCGTCGGCTCGCTCTGCAGCCGTTGGAAGAAGGCGAGGGTGCGGTGAGGGGGCAGTGCACCGATCTGCCACAACAGACTGTCGAGTTCGATCATTGTGAGCCGCGCCAGACGGTGCTGCAACAAGAAAAGGACGCGGCGCCATGCTTCCTGAACGACACGTTCGCTCGTCCGCGTGCAGAGCCTGAGCCGCAGTGTCAGCCTGAGAATCCTGGCATCTACGGGAATGGGGATTTCGATCTGCGCGAGCGGGCAGGCGGCGATGCGCACGCTCACGCCGAGGCATTTCATGGCGAAGCAGACCGTTTTGGCGCGGGGTCGCTGCTGCATCGTTTGTGCCAATTCGTGCCAGATGGCCGGGATTCGTTCGCGGACTTCACGCGGGGACGCGGCCCAGATTCTTGCCGCGCACTCGCTACCCAGGAATCGGCTGAGCCGCCGGAGCTTGCCGACGGGCAGGCGTTGCGCGGCGAAATAGCCGCGCAGCCTGCCATGCAGAGCGTGCGGCGAGCGGGGCAGAGGCAAACGCCTTAGCAGAGCCGGCAGCTCCGTCCAATAGCCGGTATCGGGGTCGCCTTTGAGTTGGTATGCATTGAGCCCCGCCATCATCATCCCGGTCGCCAGCGGCCCGTAGCGGAGCCTGGGATACAGGCCCCTGAATCGCCGCCATTCGGGGTTCTGCCGCGCAACGCGTTGCCACTCGGGCATCGGTATCTGCGCGAGCGCCGCCGTGACAGCCCGTATGTTCGCCGCTCGTAGCCCTGCCCGCATCGTGCCGCCCCTTTCCGGTATGGTTCGTCGGTCGCCATCGTGCGATCTTACTCTTCTGCAGCGCGCCACGCACGCGATTGGCGCACAAGAATCCGCGAATCGGGATGGTTGATGGTGAATGGGTGATGGTGTTTCCTGCAGGCGAGGCGCGAGGCATGCCATCAACCATTCCAAAGCCGGCGGGGCGCGCCCGCCGAGCTTGCCGCGCGCTGCGCGGAGTTGCTATCATCGTTCGTGCGGCAGCGTGATACATATGAGCGAGACCGCCGATAGCTTGCTGGAGGTCCGTGATCTTTCCGTCCGATTCTCGACGGAGGAGGGTGCGGTCCATGCCGCGGACGCGGTGAGTCTGGCTGTGAACGCGGGGGAGACGGTCGCGCTTGTGGGCGAGAGCGGGTGCGGCAAGACGGCAACGGCTCTGGCTTTGTGCCGGCTGAATCCGGAGCCGCCCGCTTGCTATCCGTCGGGCCGTCTGCTCTGGAAGGGCACGGACACGCTGCGGATGGACGAGTCCGCGCTGCGGCGTCTGCGCGGCGGCCAGATTGCCTACGTCTTTCAGGAGGCGGCGTCTTCTTTGAACCCGGTGTTCCGGGTCGGCGCGCAGATTGCCGAAGCGATGCGGTTGCATGGCGAGGGCGCCGTGGGCGGGGAGCGGCTGGAACGTCTGATGCGGTTGGTCGGTATGCCGGCGCCGCGCCGTGCGCTCAGGGCGTACCCGCATGAGCTGAGTGGGGGGATGCAGCAGCGTGCCATGATTGCCATGGCGCTGGCCTGCAAGCCGGATCTGCTGGTGGCGGACGAACCGACAACGGCGCTGGACGTCACAATTCAGTCCCAGATTCTGGCGTTGCTCGCGACGCTGCAGATCCGGCTGGGTATGGCCGTTTTTCTGATCACGCACAATCTCGCGCTCGTGGCCGGATTTGCCCGGCGCGTATACGTCATGTATGCGGGCCGAGTGGTGGAACACGGTCCGGCCGAGCGCGTGTTGGGCTCGCCGGCGCATCCTTATACGCGTGCGTTGCTGGCGGCTGTGCCGCGGCTCACACACGGCAACGAGCGCATGGAGGGGATTCCCGGACGGGTCCCGAACCCCGCAGACCTGCCGCCGGGCTGCAGATTCCGACCGCGCTGCCGAGCGTCGCGCGCCGTGTGCGGGCGGGTTGAGCCCGAGCTTGTTGCGATTGAAGCGGGACATGAAGCGCGATGCCATTTCTTGAAATCGACAATCTGAGCGTGCGTTTTCGGTCCAGCACGGGGGGCGGCCGTGCGATTGCCGTGCGCGCCCTTGACGGGGTCAGCTTGTCGCTGGCCAGAGGGGAAAGCCTTGGGGTGGTGGGCGAGAGCGGGAGCGGCAAGACGACGCTTGCCTGCGCCATTGTCCGGTTGCTCGGGAAATCGGGCGGGTCCATCCGGTTTGAGGGGCGGGACACCGCGCGATTGTCCGGCGAAACGCTGCGCCAGTTCCGGAAACGCGTCCAGATGATCTTCCAGGATCCACTCGGTTCGCTGAACCCGCGCATGACCGTCGGCGCCACGCTGGCAGAGGTGCTCGCCGTGCATGCGCTTGCGGCCGGGACCGAACGGGCAGGGCGCGTCAGCGAACTGCTCGGAATGGTCGGACTGCATGCGGACCATGCCGCCCGCTATCCGCATGAGCTGAGCGGGGGCCAACGCCAGCGCGTCGGGATCGCCCGCGCGCTGGCCGTCGGGCCGGACCTGCTGATCGCGGACGAGCCGGTCTCTGCGCTGGACGTGTCCGTGCAGGTCAGAATCCTGAATCTGCTCAGAGATCTGCGGCGGCGATTCGCCTTGACCTATCTGATTATCGCACACGACCTGGCGGTTGTGCGCTACGTCTGTGAACGTGTGGTTGTGCTGTATTCCGGACGTGTGATGGAGTGCGGCGCCGCCCAACAGATCCTGTCGGCTCCCGCTCACCCGTACACCGAGGCGCTGCTCGCCGCCGTGCCGGATGTGCGCCGAGGATTGCAGTCGCGCATTGGACGCAAAGCCCGCACCGTGTTGCGCGGCGACAGGCCGACACCCGCCGCGCAGCCCGGCGGCTGCCCGTTTCACCCGCGATGCCCGCACGCGGCCGAGCAATGCAGAAGCCGCGCGCCGCGCCCGGTCGAAGTCGAAGCCGGGCACACGAGCGCGTGCCATCTCGCGGGTCAGCCGCCGAGAATCTCGTCGAGCTTCTCTGCCAGTGCGTAGGTGTCGTACGGCTTGCGCAGGAATCCGTTCGGCCGGTCTTCGTTGAAACGCGTCATCACGTCCGTCTCTTCGTAGCCGCTGGACAAGAGGACTTTCACCCACGGATGAATCCGGCGCAGCTCCCGGAGCACGCGGTCGCCGTTCATGCCGGGCATGCGCATGTCGAGCAGGACCAGGTCGATCCGGTCCGGGTCCGCGCGGAACAGCTCAATCGCTTCGCGTCCGGTCCGCGCGGTTTCCGTGCCGAACCCGATAACGTCGAGCATTCTCTTGGCCATCTGCCGCACGGTGCTCTCGTCGTCGACGACCAGCACGGTGCCACGCCGGGCGGCGTGGGGGGGCGGCTCCGTCGCGGCCTGCTCGGCGCCCGCCGTCACCTGGACGGTCGGGAAGAAGACGAAAGCCTGCGTTCCGGCATCCGGCTCGCTTTGCAGGTAGATGCCGCCGCCGTGCCCCTGTACGATGCCGTGGACGGCCGCGAGCCCCAGACCGCGTCCGACGAATTTGGTTGAGAAGAAAGGGTCGAACACGCGTTCGACGGTTTCCTGCGCCATGCCGACCCCGGTATCGCGCACTTCGATACACAGGTAACGGCCGGGTTTGAGGTCGTCGTGGGGCATGTGTTCGGCAATGAAGGACGCGTCCAGATCACGCACGGAACAGCTAAGGGTAACGGTGCCGGGCGCCTCCCCGATCGCTTCTCTCGCGTTCTCCAGCAAGTGCAGCAAGAGCTGTTCCATCTCGCGCTCATCGCCTTCCACAGGCGGAATACTCTCGGGCAGCTCGAAAACGAGTTCGACGTCGGGCCCGACGACGTCGGCGAGCTTCTGCCTGATCCGGGCGATCAGGGTGACGAGATCGATCGGCGTGGTGGCGAAATGGCCGCGGCCGGAGTAGGCGAGCATCTTCCTGGACAAGTCGGCCATTTGCCGGGCGCTTTCGAGGATCTCCTCGATATTGGCGCGGGTCGGCGCATCCGGCGGCAGGTCGTCGACGGTCAGTTGTGCATTACCGATTACGGTGGTGAGTTTGTTGTTGAAGTCGTGTGCGACGCCGCCGGCCAGCACTTGCAGGCTTTCGAGTTTGTGTGCACGACGCAGGGCCTCCTCCGCCTGGTTCCGCAAGGTCGTGTCCCGGATAAAGAAGGCGATTCGTTCGGAGCCGTCGATTTCCAGTTTGTGCGCCACGATCTCGGAGGGGAACGTTGAATCGTCCTTTCTCATGCAGTACGCTTCGATGTGCGTGAAACGGCCTTCGTCGATGTTTTCGCGGATCGTGCGCAGCAGCGCGTCGTTTGCGCCGGAGACAATGTCGAACAGACGCCGGCTGCGCAGCTCGCGCTTGTCCAGCAGCAGGAATTCTCTGGCACGTGTGTTGCTGTCCACGACCCGGCCGTCATCATCGGTGATCACAACCGCATCGTAGATGCTCTCCAGCAATTGACGGTAGGCTGAGGGCTGCACGGCGCCGGGCTTCGTGCCGGCAGCGGACTGGCCGGCAGTGCGGCGCTTGACGCGGACATACCGCTTGGTAGGTTGTCGACGTGTGGCGTCGGGGGCAATCGTGATCCGGATCGTCTGCGAGAGTTTGTCGTCTTTGCCTGAAGACATGTTCGTTCGGGCCGTCGTTTCGCGTGGGCGCGGCATATCGGGCTCGGCCATACTTACTCTGTTGCCTGTTGCGAGTCAAGGGATAACTCGCTTCCGAGCGGTGCGCGGCTTTTGTCTTGTCAAATAGTATCTTTGCGCTTATCCTGCACCATTGGGTTTGTATGAGGAGGAATCCGGAGCATGAACTGGATCGACGAATTGCTGCGGGCGTACCCACAACTTTCGGTGGCGAGAGACCAGCTCGAGGAGTTGCAGGGCCGGTACAGCGAGCTCGAGACGGCGAACGCGCGTCTGAAGGAGGAGGTTCGGCGTTTGCAGGCGGCTTTGGCGAGTGGGCAAGGGGCGGCGGGTCCGCCTCGGCAGCCGGCGGCCGCGGCACAGCCGGCTTCTCCGGCAGCAGCAGCCCCGGCCCCGCGCGTAGCACCGGCGGCAGCCGCGCCGGCGGCAGGCCCGGTGGCGGCGGGGCCGCCGGCGCCGCAAGCGGCTGGCGTTGCTGGCGCGGGACCGGCGCAGGGCGGTGCGGCAGCGGGAAGCCCGGCCTCTGTGTTTCGAGCGGCAAACGGGAAGATTCGTTTCAAGAGCACGATCGGTCAGCGCGGCGCGGCGGTGGCAGGCAAGGCGTACGTGGAGTCTGAGGGCGCATGCTGGTGCCGCGGCGCGGACGGTGCGTATTTGCCGACTCCGCATTGCCCGCGCTGCAAGCTGCCGATGGCGCCGTTCCCGCCTGATGCGGAGCAGGCGGAGTTTTTCAAGTGTTCGCAGTGCAATATCATGGCGCCTTTCAAGGCGGAGAAGATTCCGGAAATCCTTGCGGGGCTTCCCCGCTGATCGGCTCCGGGTGACGGCGCGGGGCGGGGGGTTGCATCGACGGAGCGCGTCTTGAGCGGAGCGGTTAGGCATCGGCGTCGCAGAGTCAGGCCGCAACCTGTGCGGCGGCGACGTTCTGTGAGCTTCGTTCTTGTCCCACTGTCCCTGCTGGGGATCGCTGTTACGGGTCTGGCTTTCGCTCGAGTTCTGCTGTTCGTTCAGGATTGCATTGTGCCGGCCGACGCGTTGTTCAGACATCACGCGCGGTTGGGCGCGATTCTCACGTATGTTCCCCTCATGTTCCCGGCGGTTGGGCTCGGGCTGTTGCTGGGCAGTGCGCTTGCCGGGCTCCTGATTCCTGCGCGGCGGGGTTCGGAGCAGGACGTGCGGATCTCGCGGGAGAAAGGCCTGAGCAAAGCGGCCCGGGATTTGGCGCGGACATCGGGTGTGCTGTTGGCGGTGGCCCTGCCGATATCGCTGACGGGCGTACTGGACTTCGTTTACATCACGGCGGACGGGATTTACGTGAACAGGCTGGCGACAGTGCGGACACGGCGTTATCCGTGGGCAGAGGTTCGTGAGGTGCTGGCCGGGTGCGCGGCGGTCGGGGACGGGTTGCGGTTGCGTTACCGCGTGTTGATGGCCGACGGAACGGAAGTGGACCTGATGAAAGAGTCGGGCCTGCGTTTCGCGCGCGCGTATCCGAAGATCGCGCCGTTTCTGTTCGGCAGCCCGGATGTCGTTTATCGGCGCGAGATCGAGCCGCGCGGCGTGACGCGACTGGAATTTCGCTACACCGCGCGGGATGCCGGCAGGCTCCTGGATGTGCTGCTGGGCGATCGCGGCCTATTTGAGGAGGATGCGGAGCGCAAGCAGCAGGAGCAGGCCGAGCAGCAGGCCCCATAGTATGGCGCGCCGCCGGTTCGGAACGCCGCGCGCGTTGCGTGGGTAGGCGGGGCAGGTCGTGAAATACCTCCGTTGCGCGCGGTTCAGGCGCATGCGCGCGTTGATTCCCCAGCCGCAGCCCTCCAAGAGCACGCTCAGATCCTGGCGGCGCAGCTTGGCGATCGCGACCAGCGTGACCGGCACGACGACGAGAGCGGCGGCGGCGGCCAGGCCGGCGGCGATTCTGCCCTTGGAGACGCCTTTGAGGGTCTTGAGGATGAAGGCAAAGGCGGAGCCGAGCGCGGCAGTTGCGACGCTGAATCCGAGGAACAGGCCGGAGGGTGCGAGCCCTCCGCCGCCGAACAGCGGCGCGGCGGGCGGGCTCGACGCATCCGCGGCCGATCCGCTCACGGCCGCTGTTTCCGTTTTCTGGACTTGGGAAAGCAAGCCTTTTTCGGCAGTGCCGGAGAGCGTCTCGATCCGGGCGCTGACGTATTCGGTCAGCCGCACGAACGGTGCGACGAGCGCCTCGCGCAGGCTGACGGGATTCTCAATGATCCGCACGACGCGCGCGTCGCATTCTTCGCCGTCAATCGTGAAGAACACGCCGCGCTTGCCGACTGCCAGGTTCCCGCGTGTGCCGGCCGTGACCGGTACGGCGACGGTGAAGCGATGGTCCGGCCCGGTCCCCGGCGTGACCTCCAGGTACAGGATGCAGATATCGCTGGACTTGGCTACGGCACTGTGCGGGCCCAGCTCGTGGACGCGCACGGCAAAGTTGAAACGGCGCCCGTCGATGACTGCGGAACCCATCTCGAACAGCGCACGCTCGGCCGGATCGTAGAGCATCGGGAAACTCACGTAGTTGTTGGCCAGTCGCGTCAGATCGCGACAGTACAGGAGCAGCCGCTTCAGGCTTCGGATCCCTTGCACGACGTCGGCCACTGCTTGATCCTGCTCGATCATCTTGCGCAGCGGCTCCGCGAACGGGTTCGGGTGATAGCGTCGCAGCTTTTCGATGGGCAGCGATTCGACGCGGGCCCCCTTCTTCGCCGCCATGTACGCGGCGTAGGGCGCAAAAGCCGCTTTGACGGCCGTCCAATCCGCGGCGCTGAGCGTATCCCGCGGAGAAGAACCGAGCAGCGGCTCGAGCACCCGGCTCTTGAAACGCTCGATCCAGTCGCTGTACGCGGGATTGACCCGGTCCGCGCTCAGCGGCAGAGCCGCGGCGGGGCCGGGCCGCGCGATCGGTGCCTGCGCGAGCCCCGCCTGGAGCGCATCCCGATCGGTGACGTCCAATTCCGCTATCTGCGGGTCCTGCAGGGCCAGCCGCGGTTCGAGCGCCGGCTCGAACGCCAGGACGCGACCGTATTCGAAGAACAGGTCGATCTTCTTCTTGTTCGCTTCGTAGAGCGCGTAGGCTTGCGCTGTGTCCCGGCCGAGCGGGCGCCGTTCCGTCTTCCCGGTCTCCGTCGCGTCGGGGTCCTGCGCGAGCCAGTCGAGATAGTCGTCGATCTCCTGCTGAAAAAGCTCGTGACTGCTTTGCGAGACGCCTTTTCGGCCGCTCTTGTCTTGCTCCGCCTCGGTGCAGGCCAGCACATCCCTGATGTATTCGGTCAGCTCCGGGTCGTCCACCGCTTCGGGCACGATCACGCCGTCGCCGTTCAACGGCTGGCCGGCGACCGTGTCGGCATATTTGCGGGCCTGGGCCAGCGAGATCGTGGCACGGTCTGTCGCACCCAAGTGCTCCAGTGCGTACTGCGCCGAGCGGTGCAGGGCCTGGCCTTCCGCGGTGTCCGCACGAATCGCGCTGAGCGGCAGCGTGTCTTCGCCGCCATGGAGCCCGGCTTCGGGCTTCAACCGGGCGAAGAGCCAGTGCACGGCGGCCTTCAGTTCGTGCGTCACGATCCTGCCGTCGCCGTCGGTATCGAGCATCGCCAGCAGCTCGGGGTCGCAGCGAAACGTGTTGACCGGCGCGTTGTTGGCCATCCAGAGCGATTCGTCGAGATCCAACACGTGCCGCAGGTCGGCAAGCGAGGCGATGCGCAGTTGATATGTTCTACCGAATCGCTGAAACTGCATTTGTGGCCCGGACTATAGTACGAACGAACGGCACGAAGCCAGACTTTTCTGTTTGCGCGACTTGGCGGGCGCCGTTTCAGCGTTGCGCAACGAGCGTATCGTGTTAGGATGTGGAGGGAGGCCGGAACCCCGGAATTTCGAAGGAGACGGCATGAGCGCAGCGGACAGGAAAGAGGCAGACGGGCCGCCGCCCGTGAATCTCGTGGCGGTCGGGAACTTCGTAAAGGGGCTGGGTCTCGTCTTGAACAACATCTCGCTCTACAGTCTGCACCACAAGATCACGATCAGCTCGTTGGAAACCTGTTTCGAGGCGCTGCGCACTGCGCTGGAGGGGACGGAACACTTCACGCTCGGCTCCTCGGAAGAGCATATTCTGATCAACGACGCGCCGCAGGACTACCGCAACCCGCTGGTCACGGCATTTGGGCACAGGCTTTCCGAAATGGGCGCGCCGGGCATCCTGCTGATGCGGGGCATGCCGGCGGAGGAGTTCGTGCGGCTCGTTGAAATCCTGGCGATGGATCCCGGCCAGGTGCAGGGCATGGGCGGGGTGAGCGAGGTGGTTGGCTCGGCGAACCTGAAGTACGTGAAGGCGCGCAAGGTGCGGTTGCAGGAGGTGGCGGACGACGAGGTCGTGATCGAGAAGGAGGTGCTCGCCGACCAGCTCGGCGTAGAGAGCGAGGAAGCCGAGCAGCTTGCGCAGGTCCTCAGCTACTTCAAAGGCGATGCGGCGATCGATCTGGAACAGGCCGCGAATCTGCTGGAGAAGCTCGCCTCGGATCCGGCGCGCCTGGCGCAGGCGATTGCCGATGCGGCAGCGGACCACGGGCCGGGCGGGCCGGGTGCGGCGGCCGGCGAATCGCTGGGCGAGCTGATGGCGCAAGGCCTGCAGAAGACGTTCGATGCGCTGATGCAGAGCCCGTTGGCCAAGACAAAGAAGGGCCGCAAGCAGCTCAAGAAGACGATCCTGGATCTGCGCGACCAGCTGGTTGCCAAGCTGCAGGCGGCGGATCCGAACGACACGGCGGGCGTGCAGGTGATCGATCAGGCGGTGGATGCGATGATCGACCATTTGCAGATCGACGCGCTGGCCAGCGACTACGCGAAACGATCCAATGCGATCGAGAAGCTCGAGGAGCGTATCCTGCGGTTCATGAAGGCGTTGGGCGCGGATAAGCTCGAGGACAGCGAGCTGAAAGAACGGTTGACCGATGGCGGCCTCTCAGATGCCGGCTGGCGCGCGCTCTGCGAAAAGAGCGGGGTCGCCGCGGAGACCGCCGCGGGCGGGGCCGCGGGCGGGGGCGCGGGCGGGGGCGGCGAATCGCTGGGCCGGTTGACCGCACTGCTCACACGCCTGGAGTCCTTGATCGAGGGGGGCGTCGAGCTGGAGGCGGAGGGCGAGGCGGCTGCGTCGCCTGAGGAGACCGTCAAGCAGACCGTGGAACAGATCAGCGGGCAGGTCGAGGAGTTGGTTCAGGAGACCGAAACGAAGATCGACGAGCTGACTCGGGACATCCAGCGTTCGCTGGCCGAGGAAGAGCAGGCCGCCGTCTCAGAGGAAGAGAAACGCCTCGCCATGTCGCGCAAGCTTCTGTTCGCGACGCTTGCCGAGATCGTGCAGGAACTGCGCCAGCCGTTATCGGTGATCCTGAGCACGTGCGAGATGATCGCGAAGGGTATGCTCGGCGACGTAAGCGTGCAACAGGTGGAAATGCTGGGCTTGGCTGTCGAGAGTGCGGAGCGCCTGGCGAAGCTGATCGATAAGCTCGCCCAGATTTCGGGAATGCCGATGGATGAGCATCCGGACACACAGATCATCAAGTCGCTGTACGAATAGGCGGCTGCGTGGCTCGTGCGCACGGCATGCCGCAGACAGACTATGAACAAACAGAAGGCCATCAGGGCGTTCGCCGTCGTGTGGTTCGTGTTCAGCATGGTGCTGATGAGCCACAGCACCGGTGATCTCGCCCGCTTGTTTGAACTCGTTCGGGGCTGGTTCGGGCCAGGCGCCATTCCCGGCTAGGGCGTGGCCGGCGGAGATCCCAGCGCGATCGTCCCGGCATAGCCGAACTGGGTGACCCAGAAGCCGTCGGAACTGCGCATCACGTACCAGTCGCCGGTCGGCGCATAGTACACGCCGAAATCATCGCTCCCGTCCCCGTCGTAGTCGCCCACGATCGGCACGGTCCCCGTGAACCCGAACTGGTAGACGTCGAACCCGGCGGCGCTCTTCATGACGTACCAGTTCCCGCCCGGCGCGAAGTAGACGCCGAAATCGCACAGGCCGTCGCCGTCCATGTCGCCGGTGATCGGGACGGTGCCCGCATAGCCGAACTGGTAGACGTCGAACCCGTCGGTGCTCTTCATGACATACCAGTTCCCGCCCGGCGCGAAATACACGCCGAAATCGCACAGGCCGTCGCCGTCGAAATCGCCGGTGATCGGGACGGTGCCCGCGTAGCCGAACTGGTAGGTTTCGAGGCCGTCGGTGCTGTTCATCAGGGTCCAATTCCCGGCGTCGGCGAAGTAGACGCCATAGTCGCAAATGCCGTCGCCGTCGAAATCGCCCGAAACCGGGGTGGTGCCGGCGTAACCGAACTGGAAGCTGACGAATCCGTCCAGGCTCTGCATCACGTACCACATGCCGCTGGCCGGATGGTAGACCCCGAAGTCCGTCTGCCCGTCGCCGTCGTAGTCGCCCGTGACGGGGATGGTTCCGGCGAATCCGAACTGAGAGACCTCGAATCCGTCCGTTGTCTTCAACACGTACCAGTTCCCGCCGGGCGGGAAATACACGCCGAGATCGGACCGTCCGTCGCCGTCGAGGTCGACGGGCGGCATGCGGCGTGTGGCAAACATGGCAGACGCGGCGTTATCGTTTGAGAGCACAGAGCCCGATACGCGTACGAGATAATTCGTGTCGATCGCCAGGCCGGTGGGCAGCCGGAGCTGGGCGCTCATGTTGGTGTCGGTGCTGGGCAGATCGTGTGCGAGCAGCCACGTTTCGGCGCCGCGCTGCAGGGTGACGTCCACGGTGCCAAGCGCCCAGCCGCCGCGCCAGGAGACGGTGATCGGTTTGCCGACAATGCCGGTCGTGGTGTTGTCCGGCTGCAGCACGGCGAGGCCGCTGAGCGGGTAGTCGGCGGGATTCAGCGGGTCGGTACCGGCCGCGAGTTCGGCGCCGTCCTCGTGGGTGTCGCCGTCGGTGTCTGGCAGATCGGGGTCGAGCCCGAGCTCCAGTTCGTGCGCGTCGGCGAGCTGGTCGCCGTCGCGATCCAGGAACTCGTCCGCGCCGATGTCGTAGCCGGCGCCGGTGGGTCGCGCGTCGCGCTCGCGGTCCACGGTAGGCGCGCCGACCGCGTCGCCGGCATTCCGGCAGGACGAGTCGAACCCGATCCGGCCGCCGGTCATGAGGAGGGGGTCGTTCGCGGTGTTGCCGGTGCCGCCGTCCCCGTCCTGCACGCAGCAGTAGGAGGATCGTCCGTCACAGCCGGCCATGTCGTCGCCGTTCTCCCAGAGGATGCTGTTGACGATCGTGGGATTCACGCCGGGCGCCGCGTAGAGCCCGCCGCCGTTGGCGCCGGTGTTGTAGGCGATCGTGTTGTTCATGAACCAGGGCGAGCCGCCGCCCATGCACGCGATCGCGCCGCCACGGTTGAATGCCGTGTTGCGCAGCAGCAGGTTGTTGACGGCGTCGGGCGAAAGCGCGTAGGTGCAGAGCCCGCCACCGTCCGTCGCGGTGTTGAGCTCGAGCGTGTTGCGCGCCATGCTCGCGGCCGAGTTGGCGCAGTAGACGGCGCCGCCGCGTGAACCCGCGAGATTGCCGAGCAGCATATTTGCCTCGATCTCCGCGGCGGATTCGTGGACCGCGATGCCGCCGCCGTGTGTGCCGGCATCGTTTACGAACAGGTCGTTGTTTGCCAGGATCGGGCGCCCGTTCAGGCAGTAGATGCCGCCGCCCTGCTCGCTTGCCCGGTTGCCGATGACGAAGCTGTTCGATACGACGGGTGAAGCGAAGTAGCAATAGATCCCGCCGCCGTTTGCCGCGCGGTTGCCCGATATCGTGTTGTTCGCGAGCCGGGGCGACGAGAACAGGCACCGTATCCCGCTGTCTGTCCCGTTGCGGATCGTGAATCCGTCGATCGCGCCGAACGTGTAGCCGCCGCGTACGGTAGCGACGGTGCCGGTCCCGCCGGCGTCGATGATCGTGGGGTAGCCGGCCCAGTCGCGTTCCGTGCGGGTCGACTCGTCGCCGGCGAAGCCGCCGTAGACGTAGGCGTAGGGGAGGAACTCGACACGCTCGAGATAGATCCCCATACGGACCCAGACCTCGCCGCCCAGGGCCGCGGCGTCCGCGACGCCGGCCTGGATCGTGCGCTTGGCCTGGGCCCAACTGGACCCGTCGTTCAAGTCGCTGCCGGTCGGCGCGACGCGCACGATCACGGGTGTCGGAACCCAGACGGTTCCGTCGGATTCATCCGCACCGATGTCGACGGCCGTGGCCTGCACACGCGCCTGCTGATCGATGTCGAACCAGCCCGGTATGACCACGCTGCTGTCGCCGGCGTCGCGACAGGGGGAATCGGGTTGGATATGCGTGTGGCCGTACTGGACAGCCGCGAGTTTGGGGTCGTCTGCGATGTTGCCGTCCGTGCCGGTCGGATCCGCGACGCCGGAATACGCATAGTCGGTGTTCCCATGCACGCAGTTGTTGCGGAACGTGATCGCGCTGCTCGTGCCGTAGATGCCGGACGAACCGAATGCGACAATGTTGTTGACGATCAGCACGGTGGAATCCGTGCAGTGGATCCCGCCGCCACTGGCCGCACTGCAGCCCAAAAGCGTATTGTTCAGCAGCGACGGGGTCGAGCCGTTGGAGCAGAAAGTGCCGCCCCCGCCGGTTGCCGCGCTGTTGCCGGACAGCACGTTGCCGCGCAGCGTCGGGCCCGCCGCCCAGCAGTACACACCGGCTCCGACCGTCGCGCCGTTACCGACCAGCCGGTTGTTCTCGATTTCGGGTGCCGCCGCGCCGCAGTGGATGCCGCCGCCGGTATCGGCACTGTTGCCCGTGATCGCGTTGCGCAGGATTCGAGGCGAATCCGAATCCAGCACGATGAGACCGCCGCCGCCGTTGGAGGCGCGGTTGTTGGCGATCTGATTGTCCGCAATCTTGCACGAGGACTTCTTGCAGTAGATCCCGCCGCCGGCGCCTGCCCCGTTCTCCGAAATCGTATTGCGAAGAATCGACGGGGAACACGACTCGACGTAGATGCCGCCGCCGTTCGGTGTGTTCGTGGTGCTGGTCCCGTTCTGCGTGATCAGGTTGTTCGCGATGCTCGGCGAGGAGTCCAGGCAGCAGACGCCGCTGCCGTTGTCGGCGAGCCCGTTGCGGATGGTGAACCCGTCGATGCGGGTCGTCGGCCCCGCGCCGACCGGGCCGAGCACGACGCTGCCGCCGGCCTCGCCGTCGAGCACCGTGGCATTGCCGGCAACGTCGCGCTGCGCGCGCTGCGTCTCGGTCCCCGCGAACCCGCCGTAGAGGCGGACACCGGTTTTGAGCGTGATCCGCTCGGTGTAGGTGCCGGCCTCGACCCATACTTCGTTCGGCGCGGCCGCGGCGTCGAGCGCGGCCTGTACGGTCGCGTACGCATTGGACCACGCCGAGCCGTCGTTGCCGTCGTCACCCGTCTGGCTCACGCGCAGCACGCCGAACGCATAGTATTCGTCCGCGCCGATATCGATGACGGCGTTGGTCCTGTTCTGACCGTCCAGATCCACGCGCCAGCTCGGCGCAACCGCGGCGTCGCCCGCATTGATGCAGGCCGAGGCGCTGTCCAGGTGGTAGTCGCCGGATTCGCCGTCGACAAAGCCGGGGTCCACGCCAATATCGCCTGTCCCGGCCGTGAGCCCGAGATAGTCGTTGGTGAAATTGGCGTGCAGGCAGTTGTGGCGCAGCAGCGGATTGCCCGTGTCGGAATAGACGCCCGAGGAGCCGAACGCAAAGATGTTGTTGAACACGGCCGGCGAGGATTGCTCGCAGTACAGGCCGCCGGCCCGGAACGCCGCGAAGTTCTCCGCTACCGTGTTGTTCACAATCGAGGGCGGCGCCGTGCGACAGTAGAGGCCGCCGCCGGACGTGGCGCGGTTCATGCCGATCACGTTGTTCGCGATGAGGTTCGATGCGGAATGCAGGAAGATCGCGCCGCCATCGTCGTCGGCCTCGTTGCGAAGCAGCACGTTGTTCGCGATCAGGCCGCCGTTGCAGTTGCGTACACTGATCCCGCCGCCGTCCTCGGCCGTGTTATCGCAGATCGTGTTGCCGGCGATGGTCGGGGTCGAAGCGTAAAGGTGGATCGCGCCGCCGTCGTCCTGCGCCGTGTTCATCGATAGCGTGTTGCCCTCGATCCGCGCGGCGGACCGGCCGCGGCAGAGTATGGCGCCGCCGTAGGCGCTGAAGTTGCCTTCGGCGCTGTTCTCCGTGATGCTGTTGCTTAGAATCGTGGGCGATGCCGTGAAGCAGAACACGGCGCCGCCGTCGCCGTTGTCGCCGACGGCCGTGTTCTGGCTCAGCGTGTTCCCGCACAACAGGGGGAAGGCCGATGCGGCACAGGCGAAGGCCCCGCCTTTCTCGGCGGTGTTGCGGGAGAAGACATTGCCGAGAATCGCGGGCCGCGCCGCGTCGCTGCAGTAGACGGCGCCGCCGGAGCTTTCCGTGCCCTGCACGTCGTTGTCTGTGAGGGTGTTGTTCGCAAGGCAGGGCGAGGCGCTGACGCAGCGGACGCCGCCGCCCAGAAATGCGAGCCCGCTCTGGATGCTGAACCCGTCGATCCTGGTGGCGGGTCCTGCGCCGGTCTCGACGGTCACGACGGTGCCGGCCGCGTCGCCGTCCAGGACGGTTTCGTTGGCGGTCCAGTCGCGCTGGTCCCGTTGCGTTTCGGTGCCCGCGAAGCCGCCGAAGAGTTTGACGCCGTGCGGCTGCGTGAGGAGTTCGGTGTACGTTCCTGCCGCGACCCACACCTCGTCGAGGGGCGCGGATGCATTGATTGCGGCCTGCACGGTCAGGAACGCGTTGGACCATGAAGACCCGTCATTGGCGTCGTTGCCCGAGGGGCTCACGCGCCGGACCGTGTTGGCGTAGTACTCGTCGGCGCCGATATCGACCACGGCATTGTTGATGCGCGCTTGCCCGTCCATGTCGCCGGGTCCGGCGGGGGCAACCGCGTTGTTGCCCGCATCGATGCACAGGGAGCCGACGGCCAGGTGATAATCCGCGGCGCGCCGGTCGACAAAGGCGGGATCGACCGTGACGTCCGTGGCGCCCGCCGCGAGCCCGGAGTAGGCGTAGGCGGTGTTGCCGAAGACGCAGTTGTTCGAGAGCACCGGCACGGCGCCCGTTTGCGCGCGGATGCCCGAGGAGCCAAAGGCAACGATGTTGTTGATGAGCCGGGGCGTAGCGCCGGCGAAGCAATGCACTCCGCCGCCTTGGCCGGCTGCCGTATTGTCCGATATCGTGTTGTTGTGCAGGACCGCACTGCCGAAGTACAAGGCGAGCGCGCCGCCGTCAATGCCCGCGGCATTGTGGGTAATCACGTTGTTGATCAGGCGCGGGGAGCCCGAGGAGGAGATCGCGCCGCCCAGCGTGCCGGCCTGGTTCGCGACAATCGTGTTGTTGCTGATAACGGGCGAGCCGTTCAGCGCGTAGATCGCGCCGCCCTCTTCCTCACAGGAATTCAGTGCGATCGTATTGTTCGCGATGAACGGCGAGGCATCGCGGCAGAAGATGGCGCCGCCGTAACGGTCGTTGTCGTGGAGCGAGCCGATCCCGTTGATGATCGTGAACCCGTCGATACGGGTTGTCGCCGTCGCGTTCGAGGGCGCGACGAGGACGCTGCCCGCATAATCGGCATCGAGAATGGTGACGTTCCCGCGCCAGTCCCTGTCCGCACGGTTCGTCTCGCTGCCCGAGAAGCCGCCGTAGAGCGCCACGCCGAGGTTGAGCGCCAAGGATTCCTTGTAGGTGCCCTGCGAGACCCACACTTCTTCGCCGGCGGTCGCATCGTTCAGCCCCTGCTGAACGGTCGTGAACGCGTTGGACCACGAGGACCCGTCGTGGACGGGGCCGGGCGCGTCGCGGTCGACGAAAACCACTTGCGCGTGGCCGGGGCCGGACGCGAGTAGCCATGCGAGGACGAGCAGGATATGATTCTTTCGCATCTTGCGGATTCTCCCGTGGTACGCGTAATGAAAATGCAGCGGCGACAGGCTCAAATGTCACCCCCGGATACGGCGCATGCTTATACCAGAAAAGGCCTGAGAGGTAAAGGCGAAACGGGGTGCTCCCGATCCGCGGCTCGGGAGAGTGGAGAGTGGAGAGTGGAGAGTGGAGAGTGGATGGTGGATGGTGGATGGTGGATGGTGGATGGTGGAGAGTGGATGGTGGATGGTGGATGGTGGATGGTGGATGGTGGAGAGTGGATGGTGGATGGTGGATGGTGGATGGTGGTAGGACCTTCGTCGGTAGGGTCGTCGGAACCTTTGTCGACTTCGGCTGCGAGCGGGGACGGCCAAGGGCGGGATCGAGGAAGCGGCCTACAAAGTGACCGACGAAGTGGGGAACCGGATGGACAAAGGGAATCAACCTGAAACCAGGACTTGACCTGGAACTGGAGGGTGGATAGTGGTTGAAGGGGGGCTGGTTTGATGGTTAAGTAGAGTTTTCGGTCTGAGCGGCTCTTGCGGAGCCGGGGTTTCGGGATGCGATCGGATAAGCGCCATCTTCTTCTGGATCTGGGCCAGGTCATGGTTCGGCTGCGCTATGATCTGGTGGTTGCCGCGGCGATGCCGTTGTGCGGGGCGGCACGCGACATGAGCGCGGCAGGGTTCCTGGAATGGGTCCGGCAAGACCGTGCGTTTCGGAGGTTTGAGTTCGGTGCGATGAGCGCCAAGGCGTTCTTTGCGCATTTCAAGAAACGACTGAAGTTTGACGGAAACTTCGCTGAGTTCACGCGGATTTGGCGCAAGCTGCTGACGCCGAACAGCGAGATGATCCGATTTGTGGCCGGGCTTCGGGACCGGTGCGAGATCTACTATCTGTCGAACTCGAACACGCTGCATGTTCCGTATGTTTACGAGCTGTTCCCGGCGCTGCGCGTGCACAGGGACGATGCGATCTCGTGCGAGCTCGGCAAGCTGAAGCCGAGCCCGGCATTTTTTGAGAAGGCGTTGGCCAAGTTCGGCATATCGGCGGTGAGCTGTTTGTTCGTGGATGATGATCCGGCGAACGTTGCAGGTGCGGAGGCCTGCGGGATCGAAGCGGTTCTGCACGAAACCAACGCGCGGACGATGGCGTTGCTTGCGCGGCGGCTGCGCGGCGCACGGCCGACAGAGGCGATGCGATGAGGAAGGGCACAAAGGTCAAATATGTCTGCATGCGCTGCGGCAACTGTTGTCGGTGGGAAGGCTACGTCCGGCTGACGTCCGAGGATATCGATCGGATCGCCGAGTATCTCGGGGTCTCGCGCGAAGCGTTTGTGCGGGAATATACGCGAATGACGTCGGATCGGCGTGGGCTGAGTCTGACGGAGAAGCCGAACGGTGACTGCATTTTTCTGGAAGGGAACACGTGTATCGTGCACGCGGTCAAGCCCAAGCAGTGTACGGGGTTTCCGAACAGCTGGCGATTCAGCGGGTTCCGCCGGGATTGCAGTGCCAAGCGGATCGTGCTGGATGCAGAGGAGGCGTAGGCGGTGGACGGCTACAACGCAGTGAGTTTGCTCGGGATTGTGCTGTTGCCCGGGATTGCCTGGGTTTTTTCGGCGGATCGCCGGAAGATGAACTGGCGGGTAATCGGGTGGGGGATCGGGATACAGCTGGCGTTTGCGCTGTTCCTGTTTCGGGCGCCGGTGGCGGCCAAGCTGTTCCTGTTCGTGAATGGTGCGGCTGTGAAGGTGTTGGGCTGCGCGGGCAAGGGGACGGAGTTCCTGTTTGGCCCACTGGCGACGGGCTCGTCAGGTTTCATTCTGGCGATCCAGGGGCTTGCGACGATTCCCTTCTTCTCGGCTCTGGTTGCGGTCCTCTATTTCACGGGCGTGCTGCCGCTGATGATCCGGGCGTTCGCGGCCGTGTTCACGTGGTTGATGCGGGTGTCGGGCGCGGAATCGTTGTGTGCGGCCAGCAACATCTTTGTCGGGATAGAGTCCGCATTGACGGTGAAGCCGCATCTTTCGGAGATGACCCGTTCGGAACTGTGTACCGTGCTGGCCGTCGGCATGGCAACCGTGGCGTCGAACGTGCTTCTGATGTACGTGTCGATGTTGAAAGCATTGTTCCCGAATATTGCGGGGCACCTGATCTCTGCGTCGCTGCTGTCGGCGCCGGCGGCGCTGGTGATGTCGAAGATCCTGCTGCCGGAAACGGGCGCACCGAAGACGTTGGGTACGCGCGTGCGTCCACACTACGAGCGCGAGTCGAGTTTGTTCGAAGCGATCATCAACGGCGCGAATGCGGGGCTGCGGCTGGTGGGTGGGATTTGCGCGCTCTTGCTGGCCGTGTTGGGGTTGGTGGCGCTGGTGAACCTCTTGCTTGGCGCTGTTGGCGGATGGGTTAACAGCTGGACGGGCTGGACTGTGGATTGGACGCTGGAGGGGCTGCTTGGTTGTCTGTTCTGGCCGTTCGCCGTGATTATGGGTGTGCCGCCGGCGGATGTCGGGGTCGTTGCGAAGATTCTGGGGACGCGCGCGGTCGTGACGGAAATCGCGGGCTACCAGCAGTTGGCCGGCGCGCTGGAAGCCGGGCGCCTGATGCATCCACGTTCGCAGGTCATCGCCGCCTACGCGTTGTGCGGGTTCGCGCACATCGCGTCAATGTCGATTTTCGTGGGCGGTGTGGCCGCGCTGGTGCCCGAGCGGACGCGGGATTTGGTCGCGGTCGGGTTCCGCGCGCTGGTCGCCGCGACGCTCGCCTGCCTGCTGACCGGTGCGGTCGCCGGCACGTTCTACACGGCAGGCAGCGGGCTGTAGGCCGGAATGGCATCCAATTCGAGTTAGGACCCTTAGTCGATCCCACCCTTAGTCGTCTTCCCTTAGTCGACTGACGGGGTCAATCGACCATGATCGACTAAGGGTAAGATCGACTAAGAGAGACGACTAAGGGTTCCCATTCAGTTGCCGCATTAATAGAGGCGACCGGCCCCGTACCGGCGCATTCAAGCACGCTTGCGGGGGGCGGGCCCGCTCGCGAGCTGTGCGGCGAGCTCGTCACGGCAGAGCCGGTAGAACCGAGCGAGCGGGAAGCCCATCACGTTGTAGAAGCACCCGCGGATCCCGGCCACGAATACGGCGCCGGTGTCCTGGATCCCGTAGCCGCCCGCCTTGTCCATGGGGCTGCCCGAGGCGACGTAGGCCGCGATCTCCTGCTCGCGCATCGCGTGAAACGTGACTTCTGTGCGTTCCGCGCCGCACGCGAGTGTCTGTTCCGGTGTGAGCAGCACCGCCACGCCGGTATAGACCCGGTGCGTTCGCCCGCTCAAGCGCCGCAGCATCCGTTTCGCCGCCGCCGGGTCTTCCGGCTTCCCGAGCGGGATTCCGTCGATTTCGACGATCGTGTCGGCCGCGACAATCGCGGCATGCCGGTACCGCACAGCCGCCGCCTCCGCCTTTTCCCGGGCGAGCCGCGTACACGCGGTCTCCGGCGTGCCGGTCTCCGGTGTCTCCTGCACGGACGGCACGTGGACCTCGAATTCCAGGCCCAGCTTGCGCAGCAACTCCTGCCGGCGCGGCGAGCCGGATGCCAGCACCAGCGGGCGGCCGGCGAACAGATCGCGTATCAGCTCCTGAACTGTCCTGTTCCCGCTCATTTCGTGCGTTTCGTCTCGAGCATCAGCGTGACCGGCCCGTCGTTGTGAATGACGACTTGCATCATGGCGCCGAACCGGCCCGTAGCGACGTCGATGCCATGTCCTCGCACGAATTCGCAGAACTGCAGGTAGAGCGGTTTGGATACCTCGGGCTTGGCGGCATCCACGAAGCTGGGCCGGCGCCCTTTGCGCGTGTCGGCACAGAGCGTGAACTGGCTGACGATCAGCATGCTGCCCTGCACATCGAGCAGGGACCGGTTCATGTTGCCCTGCGCGTCGGGAAAAATGCGCAAGTGCACGCACTTGGCGGCAAGCTGTTCGGCGTCCGCCGCGGTGTCGCCGTTCCGGACACCGAGCAGAACAACGAGCCCGGTTTCGATTTGACCGACGGCCTGGTTCCCGATGTTTACCGCGCCGTACGAGACGCGTTGGACCAGTGCGCGCATGCTTGCCCACTTCCTTCAGAGACTGCTTGCCGTTGCGGGAAGGATTCGATATTGTAGTCGGGGTCGATACGGCGAACAAGTCAGAATCCCTGGCCTGCATGCGCGAGGCGCGAGGAGGCGGTTGGATGAGTGGATGGGTACACACGTTCTGGGAGGTTGTTCGGTTCCTGTTGGGCAATCCGAACACTGGCGTTGAGTTCGGCGTCGTGCTGACGCTGAGCATGTTCGTTTGCGTGGTGACTGTCAGCAAGGTCGGCGGCGTGATGGGCGTGGCGAATACGGGACTGGTCGGCACGCTGTTGAGTGTGCTTCTTGCGGTCTGCGTTTCGGTTGTCGCGGCCGTGGCCGTCAAGTTGCTGATCGTGCCCGTGTTCGACTTCCCGGGGGGGCCGCGGGTCCTGCTGATTGTCACGAGCGTGGCGGCGCTGCTCGTGTTCGGGCTTCCGCTGTACTGCATCTTTCAGAGATCGAGCTATTTCGTGGGAATCGCCGTGTGGGTGATCGGGCTTGTGGCGACGGCGTTGGTCGTGGTGCTGTGCCACACGGTCGTCGACGCCGTTCAGGCCGGCGGTCAGGTTTCGCGCAAGGTCATGCAGCACAAGGAGAGTACCGAAGAGTTCTAGGCCGGCCTGGCTTCGAACTGTGGGCGGGCCCGAACTTGCGGCGCTTCGCTCGGGTCCTCCTCTTCAATGCGCACCGATGGGTTCCTCTCTGCAGTTCGACGTCATTGCGGCCCTGGTTCGGGCTCATCTTGGGCAGAGCCCCGAGCGCGAGGCCGTGCGCCCGATCGCGACGGGCAAGTTCAACGAGAGCTATGAGATCGCGCTCGACACGGGCCCGGTCGTCTTGCGTGTCGCGCCGCCGGACAGCACGGTGTTCTGTTTCTATGAGCGGCGCATGATGCGACAAGAGCCGCAAATCCATGCAATGCTCTCCGCGCGCACGGGCGTGCCGGTCCCGGAAATCCTGGCGGCGGACTTTTCGCGAAACTTGCTGGACAGGGACTTCCTGATCATGCGACGCCTGATCGGCATGCCGCTGACGGAGTGCCGCGGCATGGCTGTCTCGGAATACGCGGCGGTGTTGCGCCAGATCGGAAGCTATCTGCGGGAAGTGCACGCGTTGCAGGGCACGCAGTACGGGTATCTGGGAGAACACCGGCCGATGCGGCCGGCCGCGACATGGCCGGAAGCGTTTGGCCGGATGTGGGACCTGCTCGTGGCGGACATCGTTGCGGTCGACGGGTACACGGAGGAAGAGGCAAGTTTTGTGCGGACTCTCTATGCGGAGGCCGGAGCGCAGTTTCAGGACAGTGGGCGCGCCGCCTGCTTTCTGCATATGGATATCTGGCATCAGAACATCCTGGTCGACGAACGAGGCAAGGTGAGCGGCATACTGGACTGGGATCGTGCGTTGTGGGGCGATCCCGAAATCGAGTTTGCCGTGCTCGAGTATTGCGGAATCTCCAAGCGTCCGTTCTGGCAAGGCTACGGTGCGGAACGGCCGCGTGACGCGGCCGCGCAGGTTCGGGGCTTGTTCTTTTTGCTCTACGAAATACAGAAATACATCGTGATCAGGAAAGGCCGCAACGGGCGGCCGGAGGAGGCTGCGCGATACAAGCGCCAGGCTCTGCAGCTGGCCCGGAACATTGCGCGGCTGAACGCAGGATGAGAACAGCGCTTCTTTCACCCGTATTTGTGCTGTGCGCCGCATGCCTGGCGCGGTGGCCGGCGTCTGTGCGCGGCGCGCAGATCGTGGCGGGCGCCGGCTGTTGGGTGGAGGCGGAGACGGGCCCGGTTCGCACGGGGTTTGCACCGCGCAAGAGCACGGCGGCGCATGGCGGCCAGCAGGTTCGGTACGGCGGCAAGCGAGGCTCGTTCCTGGGTTGCGATCTGCGGACGACCGAGGATTGGGCCGAGACCATGGCGTTCGTGCGCTACAGCTCGGCCCGCCGCGCGCGCGGCCGGATCCGGTTTCAGCTCGTGCTGCATGCGGGGCATATGACCCGGCCGTTTGTCGGGAAGCCGCTGGCGAACAAAACGGTTCAGGCCCCCGCCACGTCCGGGCCGGACGTTTTCGATTGGGTTGCGGTGCATTTGGGAGTCTTGCCGAAAGGAGCGCACCGCCTGTTCCTTGCGCCGGCCAAGAACAGTGCTTCGTTCAATGTCGATGTGGTTGGCGTCGCGCCCGTGACGGCGGGCGGCTTATGGCGGCCGCCGAACACCGTGACCGACGGCCGGTTCGTGGGGGGCGGCACCAACATTTCGGCGGCCGGTGTCTCGGCGGCATGGACGGACCCGTCCGGCCTGTACGAACTGAGCGGGTCGGGCTCGGCCGTTGCGCCGGAGCTCACGATCGGGATCCGCAACCGCCAGCTCACCGGCGCAATGCGGCCCCAGCTCGCGATTTCCGTGCTGCGCCGCGGATCGACGCGGGTCTACACGGGGCGCCAGGAGATTTACGTGCCGGCCGGTGAGGGCAAGACGTTCTCGTTCAAACTGCCGCCGTTGTCGGAGCCGGACTGGTACGAGGTGCGGGTCGGCGCGTTGATGGGACGGGAGGTGGCCGGGAAATGCCGGCTCGGGCTCGGACTCATCCGCCCGTCGGTGCGTGGTGTGCGGGAGGGCTCGGCGTTCGGGATGCTGTTTCGGCATGGGCCGGATCGCGCGCTGCACCAGGCGATCGCGGAAAAGCTCGGCGTGAAATGGTGCCGCGAGTCGTTTGGCGCGTTGCCGAGCCGGGTGGCGCCCGCGCCGGGCCGGTTCTGGGGCAGCACGCAGGTCCGGGCCGTGCGGGAGCGGGTTGATGCGTGGCGCGCGCATGGCGTCTCGTGCTTGGGGTTCGTGGCGGGCAATGCGCCGGGCAACGTGGCGCCGGGCCCGATGGGCGAACGGCTTGGCCCGCGTCAGAACGGGCCGCGCGATGTGCGCCGGCATGCGGAGATGGTCTACCACCTGATCGCGCCGCTTGCCGACTCGATCCGATACTGGGAGCTGTGGGAAGATCCCGCGATACGGGGCCGGACCTGGCGTAGCGGGACAGCCCGGGAGTTTCGCGAGATGACGCGGCTTGTGTGGGAGCGGCTCAAGCCGCATTGCCCGCAGGTGATGCTGTTGGCCGGCGGGACGGTCGCGTTTGCGCGTGATGTCGTGTTCGGGCCGAGCGGACGGGACGCCGGGTTCGCGGATGGTTGCTGCGGCCGGTTCCGGGCGCCGCCCGGCGCCGCACTGTTGCGCGACGCAGCCTGGGGCCTGCACGCCGCGCAGCACTCGCAGCGCGGCGGGGGACGCGGCGGGGTGTGGTTGACGGCGGTGGACCCCGGGCTCGGGGCCGGGCCCGCGGAGTTCGGCGGGCCGGTCTGCTTCGAGGCGGCCCGCGCGGTGGCGCCCGCACACGTGTTGGCGATGCTCGGCGCGGCGGGCAGCTCGTGCCGTGTGTTCTGGCGCGGCCTGTCTGTGCATCGCGAAGGCGGTATGGGCGGCGCGAACCTCTATGATCCGGGTACCGCCAGTCCGCGGCCCGTGGCGTGCGCCTATGCGGCGATGACCCATTTCCTGGAAGATGCGCGGGTCGTCGAGGACCTGTTCGCGGCCACGCGCGCATGCTGGTGCGTGACCCTGCAGAAGGCGGACCAGACAAGCGTGGCCGTGCTCTGGCTGGAACGCGGCTGTAACGGCGTGCTGGCGGTGCCGGCAACGGCGCGCCTGGAAGTCTGTGACTATCTCGGCAGCCCGCTCGCGGCGGGGGAGGGGCTCGCGCTGGGTCCGCTACAAGCCGTGTACCTGCGCTTCGCTCAGCCCGCGGCGGCGCTCAAGAGCGTGCTGGCTTCCGGCCTGCGCCTTGAGCTGAAGGAGCCCGTTGCCGTGAGGCCGCTCTCGTTCGTGCAGCCGCTCGACGCGGCGGCGACGTTGGATGTCATGGTCGAGAACCTCACGCCGCGCAGCGTGGCCGCGGCGGTCGAGCTCACGGCGCCGGAAGGTTGGCGGCTGGGCGCCCGCCTGCAGCGCGCGGAAGAATTGCGGCCGGGCGAGCGACGTGTGCTTTCGTTCCCGATCACGACGGTCAGGGTGCGGCCCGATAATCGCTATACGGTCGCGTGGCGCGCGGAGGCGGACGGGACCGCGATCAGCGGCCGGCAGACGGTGCAGGTCGCTTACGCGCCGCGGATCCAGGCGCGGATTGACGGCCGGCTCGACGAGTGGCGGGCTGTGCCGGCGGTTACGTTGCCGATGCCGCCGGCACGAATGCCGACCGAGGACGGCGCGGCGGGCCCCGGGCCGACCGCTGCAATCACGGCCGCACGACCGGCGGCCCGGGTCCGGCTCGGTTGGGACAAGCGGTATCTGTATCTTTGCGCCGAGGTGCCTGACGCGCAGCATGTGCCGAAAAGCACGTTTGCCGACGATCCGTATGCGCCGCTCCTCGAGGTGGACGGCCTTCAGATCGCGTTCGATTGCACGGCCGAGAACGGCGACGACCTGTTCCGCGGCCACCCGCTCTACGAAAAGGCGCTGGCGGGCGAGCTCGACTACGAGTTCCTGCTGACACTGGCCCTGGACCTGCGGTCCGGCCCCACATACTACGGGAAGCGCGCACGCAGCGCGGACCCGCGCGCGGTCAGGCCCGTCCCGGAACTGCACCGCTTGTGCGCGCCCGGTACAAGGCGACACGGGTTCTATCCGTCCAACCCGCGCAGTACGCCGCCGCTCGGCCTGATGAAGGCGGGGCCCGCCGGTGGAGAGGACGGCAGCCTGCAGATCGTGCGGGACGAGCGGGCCGGGCTCACCGTCTACGAGGCCGCTATCGCCTGGAGCGCGCTGCCCGAGCTGGGGAAACAGCTCGCCGCTCTTCAGCCCGGTGGGTCGGCTCAGACCCGGTTCGCCTTTGCCGTGAACGACGCCGGCGCCCAAGGAACGCGTTCCGCGTTCTGGACACGCGAGGCCGGGGCTGCCCGGTTCCAGGGCGGGTTCGGGTTCTCTGACGCACGCGGTACCGGAATGAGCATCGAAGGCGGCCGAATCTTGACCCGTTGGGGCTTTGGGGGGGAATGACACCTTCGGAGTGCGGCACCCGCGCCCTTCGAAGCCACGAGCGTGAGCGAAGGGCGAAGCAGGGTCAAAGTGCCGCCTTCAACCACCACGTTCGGAGGCGCAAGCCGGGCGGGACACGGACGAACACGGACAGACACGGACAAACACGGACGCACACGGGCGGAGGCCGCCGCGCGACAACCTTCGGAGAGGGAAACCTTCGGAGTGCGGCAGTTCAACTGCCGCCTTCACACGCGTCCGGAAGCGCAAACACGGCACGTAAAGAGAATTGACAGGACGATTCTGGAGACAGGACGACGGGATCGATCGGGCATTAGCGCTATTCGCGTGATTCGCTGGCAAAGGAACTCTTGTTGGTGGGACCCATGACAACACGCTACCCCAGCCGGAAACTCACCGTGACCCTCGTGCAGAGCAGCGCGGGTGTGGATCCGGCTCGGAATCTCGCCGCGCTGGATCGAATGTTGGCCGGTGTTGCGCGTACGGACCTTATCGTCTTGCCGGAAGTCTTCGCGCTGCGCGGCAACACCCGCGATTTTCGGGATTCGGCACAGCCGATTCGAAGACATCCGATCGTGGACTGGCTGCGGGCTGCCGCGCAGTGCAAGCGTGCCTGGTGTCTGGGCGGCAGCGTGATGGAACGCGCGGGCGGCAAAATCTACAACACCAGCGTGCTTGTCGACCCGGCCGGCCGGGTCCATGCGACGTACCGAAAGATCCATCTGTTCGAGGCGCACCTGCCGGACGGGAAGGTGGTCCGGGAATCCGACGCCTACACCGCCGGCGATACGCCGGTCATCACGACGATCAAGGGGTGGCGTTGCGGGCTCGCGATCTGCTACGACCTGCGGTTCCCGGAGCTGTTCCGCCGCTACGCGGCCGCTGCCGCACACCTGCTGTTGATCCCGTCGAATTTTACGCAGCGTACCGGTATCGCACATTGGCGCACGCTCGTCAGAGCGCGCGCCATCGAGAATCAGGCCTTTGTCCTCGCCGTAAACCAATGCGGGACCAACGCCCGCACGCGCATACGCAGCTATGGGCACAGTATGGCCGTCGGACCGTGGGGCGAGCTGCTCTGCAACTGCGGACGCGCGCAGGGCGTGCGGACCGTCGTCTTGGAGCCCGCTGCGCTGCGCGAAACCCGCGCGCGAGTGCCCGCCTTGAGGCATCGGGTGCTGGGCTGACCGCGGGCAAAACCTTTGGAGTGCGGCAGTTCGACTGCCGCCTTCAAGCACGCAGGCGAGCGCAGACACGGGTTGAATGCTCCGAGACCACGTGGGAACGAGGCCGCTCAATCAGAGAGCGTGTGCCCATCGGCAACCGGTTCTTGGGCGTTACAGGCCGTGCTGGGGCAGCCGGACGTCTTTGAAGGCGGCACTCTAAGTGCCGCACTCCGAAGGTTTCTGCCGCACTCCGAAGTTGCCCCCCCCCACTTGACAAACCCCACCCCGTTCGCACATGCCTATACCAGGAAAGGCGACTAGGCAAGTTATGAGTCGGGATGTGGCGCTTGGGATTGTGGAGTATGTGCGTGGGGAGCTGGCCGCGGGGCGGCTGTCCATGGGGGCCAGGATTCCGTCGCGCGCGGCGCTGATGGGGCGTTTTGGTTGTGCGCGCGCGACGGTGGACCGCGCGATTCGATTGTTGGAGCAGGACGGCGTGGTACGTTCGGAGCATGGCCGCGGCACGTTTGTTCGAGGCGCGGCGGGTGCAGGTGTTGCGAGTTCTGCGCTGATCGTTATCCCTGACATGAAGGAGCTGACCCCGGACGAGCAGTACACGTACCCGCTGTTTTTGGGGTTGCTGCAGGGCTTGGACGGCGTGCGTTACGAGGTGTGGGACGTACGGCGTCTGGCGGAGCTTGGCGCGGGCTCGAAAGCGGCGCGCTCTCTGAAGCGCGACAAGCGGGTTGTGTACTGGGTCCGTCCTCGCAGCGCGTCGCGCCCGCTGATCGAGTCTCTGACGCGAGCCGGGGTATCGGTTTGCTGCGTACATCGCGACTATGCGCCTGCGCACGTGGTGGACACGGACAACCTGGGCGGGGTCGCGGCGGGTGTGGAGCATCTGGTTGCGCACGGGCACCGCGCGCTCGGTTTTGTGGGCGGCGAGTTCGGACGCGAGGCGCGGCACACGGAGCAGCGTCAGCTCGGCTTTCTGAGCGGGCTGCAGCGGCACGGCGCGCAGACGCGGGACGCGTGGATTCTGAACACGGACTCGGCGTCGGAGCTGCGCGAGAGTTTTGCGCGTATCTATTCGGATCGCGAACGGCCGTCGGGCTGGATCTTGCTGGGCACGAAGTATGTGGCCGTTCTCGCGGCGGTCGCCAAGGATCTGGGGCTCGCGATCCCGGCGGACATTTCGATCGTGGCGTTCGACGATCCGGGCCCGGTGCTCGGCGACGGGCGGACGGTCACGCATCTGGTGCAGCAACTCAAGGAGGTCGGCCGGCAGGCGGCGGTTCTGTTCGACGCGCTCGCGGCCGGCCCGGAGAAGAGGAGGGTGATCAAGGTTTGTCCGCGGCTGGTCGAGGGGGATACGGTCAGTCGGCAACCTTAGCCGTCTGCCCTTAGTCGTTCTGGCCCTTAGTCGCTCCGGGCCTTAGTCGTTCTGGGCCTTAGTCGGATGCGCTTGGTCT
>Ga0272441_10001433_pt1 | contig 50884 bp, 41 predicted proteins | sample SSMProp6N_FD_193582 | JGI IMG/M metagenome (GOLD analysis project Ga0272441, IMG submission 193582) | Marine sediment archaeal communities from Little Sippewissett salt marsh, Falmouth, MA, United States - SSM-Prop-6N | ecosystem: Environmental > Aquatic > Marine > Wetlands > Sediment ... | reverse complement strand
ATGCGCCTTGGCATGCGCGGCGTGCGTCCCGACGCCATGCGCGGCATGCGGTTCGGCATGCGGATGAAGCTGCGCAGGAAGCTGCGGCGGATGCGCCGTCGCGGCATGGGAATGGGAATGTAGCCCGCCTCCTCGTAGCACCGATGCGATGCACCCTTGGACAGGGTGAACCATCGGTGCTATCTTTTCGTCCAACAAAGACACACCCGAAGCACCTTGGGTCAAATTAGTGATCCTGCGTACAAAGCGTGTGCTCAGGTCCAGGTTTTCTAGGAACCGCGGCAAGGTATTGTCGCAATCCGCGTAAACTCTGACGCGTGAGCCGCGTTTGAGAACAGAATGCCATCGGGGTCATAAGGAGGAGTCGATGCGTATGACACGACCACTAGCAGTAGTTTTCGCGGGAGCGTTGCTAATGAGCAGCGTCTGGACCTCGGCGGCCGAGGCCGCTCCGTCCAAGACGAAGCAGATCGCGGCGGCCTTCAAGAAGGCCAGAACGCTCTATCGGCAGGGCAAGTACCAAGACGCCATCCGGGCCTTCGACGAGGTCAAAGACCTGAGGTACCACCCCATCCTGGATTACGGAATCGCCAACTGTTACTCGGCGTTGCGTGACTATAACAAGGGCATCTACTACCTCGAGAAGTACATCAAGAACCACGCCAAGCACAAGATGAGCCCCAAGCACCCGTCGGTGGCTGACGTCCAGGCCAAGATCGGCAGCTGGAAGAAACTGGCGGCCTCCGCCGGAACCACGCCGGGCACCGATCCCACGCCCGCTCCGGGCACGGGCACCTCGGGCGGCACCGGCGCTCCGCCTCCGCCCGGCGGCACGGGCGGCACCGGGACGCCGGGCCATGTGGCGGGAGATCCCCTCCCCGGCCCCGATCCCTACGCCGTACCGCCTCCCCCCGGTGGCGGCAGAACGGGCGGCGTGTACGGCCGCGGCGGCGCTGGCACCCCGCCTCCGCCCCCTGGCATCCGGCGTCGGCTCGGTCCGGCCCGCCGCAGCCTGATCCTGTCGGTGGACTTCGGTGCCGCGGCCTTTGCGGCGACCAGCGGAAGTCAGATGTCGGACGCCTCCACCGGTGGCGGTGTGTACTTCACTGCCCTGTGGCGGTTCATCCCGTACCTGGCCTTGGGCGTGCACGGCGGCGCTTCGTTCATGGGCGCCGATGCCGTGGGCTATGACTACAATCCGCTGATCTGGGCGGTGGGCGTGGTGGAGGCTCGCGCCTTCGTCCCCATCAGCCGCCTCGACATTTGGGCCAGCGCGGGGGTTGGCTATGCCTCGATCTCCCAGAACTACTATGACATCAGCTCTGACTTTGATTCGAGCTACTCGTTCTCCGGCCCCGCCCTTTCGGTGGCCGTCGGCATGGACTACTTCTTCAGCCGGATCTTCTCCCTCGGAATCGTCGGCCGTATCTACAAGATGTGGCCCACCAAGGCCTGCGTGAGCAACGTCATGGTCGACGACTGCGGCGCCGTGGCCGACGACACGAACACCGGCGTCTCCTGGTACCTGGGCCTGGCTGCCACGTACCACTTCCCCCTGGCCTTCGGACGCCGCCGCTAACACAGGGCCACCTCGGCCCCGATCCATCCCGCCACTCTTCGTTAACTGCGAGCACTCGTTGTTTCTGCTGCACAATGGCAGCAAGCTGCAATTCTGCAGCAGAGCGGCTCCCTGCGGTGCGTGGTCGCGTACCCAAGTACGCTCCGCGCGCTCCTCGCTCGCGTCTCGATTGGCGGGCGTCTCGTGGCCGATGCGGCCCTGTTTGCGTGGCTTTTCATTGCGCACGATCCATCCCGCCACTCTTGTGAGCTCGCACAAGGAAAAAGCACGAAATTCGAGTCTACGGTCCGACGAGGGAAAACGAGATGGTGATGGGGTCGGCCGTCTTGAGGGATTTTTTCCAGCGCACCTTGCGCAGGGCGGCGCGCACACAGGTCCCGGGTGCCGACGGCACTGGGCCGTAGCGCTTGATCACGGTGACCCGGGAGATGCCCCGGCGGCCCACCACCAGGCCCACGCGCAGGCCGCGAAGATCGGCCATCTTCGGGGCGGCGGCCGTGCCCAGGCAGCGACGCAGGGCCAGATGGGATCCGGTCAGGGCGGCGGCGACTTCCTTGAGATTGGCCGCGCCCTTGTCCAGGCTCACGTCCCGGGGCGTGAAGGGACCTGTCCGCAGCAGCTTCACCCGTTGGCCGATGACGTAGCTCCAGGGGCTCGACGGCGCGGCGGCTGCGAATTCCTGCCACCACTTGAGGGCCTCCCCTCGCCGCCGCAGGGAGAAGGCTCGTAGGGCGCGGTAGTACAGGTGGTCGTGGCTGGGCAGCCAGATGATGTCCTTGCCGTTGAGCGATCCCCCCGTGGGATCCAGGCGGTTGGCCCGTTTGAGCTGGCGGTCCGCCGAGCGCAGCTTCCCGGCGCGATCCAGCGCCACGGCCAGGGCGAAGTGCAGCACTCGCTGGCCGGGGTTGCTCCGCAGCGAGCTCTGGTAGTGCTGCGCGGCCTCCTTGAGCCGCCCGAGGGCCATGTAGTTGTCGGCCCTGTTCCAGTTGAGCACCGCGCTGGTGACCCAGCGGCTCGGGTAGACCTTGTTGTACTCGGTGACCCCTTCGCTTATGCGGCCCGACATGGAGAGGCACAGCCCCAGCCGGAAGTGGGTGAGGTTCTTTTGGTGCTTGGGGTTGAGCGTGCGGGCCTTGTACAGGGCGGTCAGGCAGGGCTTGTACTTGCCCGAGTAGGAGTACACCGTGCCCAGGTTGAACCACAGGCTGGCGGCGTAGGGCCGGATCCGGATGGCTCGCCGGAGCAGGGCCACGGCCTGGCTGTAGCGCCCCCGGCTGGCGTGCTGCTTCGCCTGCTTGGCCAGCTTCTGGGCACGCTCGTAGCGTTTGTAGAGCACCCGGTCCCACAGCTTGAGGTGGCGCTTGCTCCCCTTCCACTTCCGCGCCGAGGCGGGCGTGGACGCTATGAGGAGGGCAAGGGCGGTCAGGATGACGCGCATCGTCATGGGCCTCGCTCCAGTTGAAATATGGCGACGATTCTAGCACGCTTCACGCCGGGTAGCCGGCGGTTTCGCAGGCGGCGGATGACGCAGTGACGCAGGGCGGCGTCGCTCACCTGGCGCGGGGACCAGCCGATGCGCACGGACGTGATGCGTTGCTTGTTGAGGGTCAAAAACAGAGGTAGCCGGCCGCTGGGCAGGACCTTGAGCTGTTTGGCCCGGCGGCGGTAGCATGCCCTGATGGGGTCGGCCAACCCAGCCACCGCGCGCCACTGGTTTTGGGGGCGGGTTGCCAGCAGGTAGACGCGGGGTTTCCACCTCGCCATGATCCGCCGGAGCCGGGCCTGGTGCAGGTGCACCCGCTTTTTCCAGCGGGTCTGGGGGCGGGCCCTCAGGTACCGCCCCCACTGGTCCGCCGCGTCCCGGATCCGCCCCTGGCCCTCGTAGGCCAGCGCCAGGTAGTAGTGGACGTCACCGGTGGGCACGAAGAAGACACCGGGGCCCATCAGCCCGCGGAGGGTGGGGTCCACGGTGAGGGCGCGCCGCCGCGCCCGCTCCATGGCGGCGGTTTGGCCCAGGCGGTCATGGGCGATCATCAGCCCCCACCAGGCCGCGTTGTTGCTCCGCGGCCGGAGCCGAATGGACCTGCGGTACATGGCCACTGCCTGCCCGACCTTGCCCAGGGCCATGAGGGACTCGGCGCAGTTGGACGCCATGATGCCCCGGGTGGTGAGGTGGAAGGACGCCGGCATGCCCTTGCGGTAGACGGCCACGGACTCGGCGTAGCGCCCTTTTTTGGCGTAGAGGATGCCCAGCTCGAAGGCCATGCTCGAGGTGTCCCAGTGGTCGGGTTGCAGCTTCCAGACCCGCTTCCAGGCCCCGATGGTGAGCTTGCTCTTGCCCAGCACATGCGACGCGTATCCATACCAGTACCAGAAGCGGGCCTCCTTGGGGTTCCGCAGGACCAGCAGCCCGAGCAGCGCGTGGCCCACCTGCGCAGAGGCCGGGTTGATCACCCTGGGGCGCGGGCCGCCCGACACGCCCTGCCGGATGAGCATCAAGGCCCGAACGAACCGCCGCTCGCGCTTTTTCACCTTGACCGGCGCCTCCCGCTTCCAGAAGTCCCTGATCGAGGGCTGGCGCTCACCAGGGACGGGTCTGCCCAGGGGCGCTGCCGTGGCCTCGACCGTGAGCGCGAGCACCGCCACAGACGCGGCAATCAGCAGGATCAGGTGTCTTCGGGGCGAGTGCATTTTGCTCGATGGGGGTGGCCGGAGCGCGGCCGCTGCTGGCTAGTATAGCCGGAGACCGGACCTGGAGCACGCCTGGGACAGAAGCTAGGGCGTACCCCAGGCGCGCCAGACGGTGCCGTCGTCAAGGCCTAGGTAGAGGCTGCGGCGCCAGAAGGCGATGGAGCGTGGCACCACGTCGAAGGACTGCCGGGAGAGCTCGGTGAGGTCCTGGCCGTCAGATGTCACGCCCACAACGACGTCCCAGGGCCCGTCGGCGGGCGAGGGATAGGCGTCTCCTTCCCGGGCCAGGATCAGCGCCCGACCGTCCGGTAGGGGATCGGCGTTGAGCACGGTCAGGCCCGACAGCGCCAGGGCTTCGGTCACCCCGGTGGGGGTCACCGCCCGGGCGGCCCAGCGCAGGGACGCATCGATGGCGACCCCGAAGACCAGCCCGAGGTCGGCCTGCACCGACAGGGTCTCGGTAACGTAGAAGCTGGCCATGTCGTCCCAGGGCTCCAGCCCGGTGCCGTTGTGCCGGTAGGCTGTGGCGTAGCTCACCGAGTAGTCGCTCCAGTAGCCCGTGGCGTACAGCGTGGAGCCCACCACCAGTAGCTTGGTGAGCCGGTGATCCCCCGGCGGCTGCGGGTGCGGAATCGAGACCTCCACGTCGAACCCCGTGGCGTCGGGGGTGCGGCGGTAGAGGTACGCGTTGACCGTACCGGCGTTGTAGTCGTCGATGGTGCCGCCGCTGCCGCAGGCGACCAGGTCGTCGCCCTGCAGCGTCACGTCCTGTACGTGCCAGGCCCAGCGCAGGGTGCGGTCCTTCTCCCAGCCCGTGGCCTCGAGGGTGTACACCTGGCCCATGAGCCCATCCTCAGTGGCGTCGACGCCGGGCACCAGGAGCCGGCCGTCGATCTGTCGGAACGAATCGATCTGCTCCTCGTCGGTGACGAACGCCGACTGTATCGCGCCCGGGTCGGGGGTGGACCACCTGCGGATCTCGATGGGCACCAGGGAGCCCACGTTGAGGGTTGCGTCGCCGTAGCCGATGTAGAGGCGGTGGTCGTGCACCGCCAGGTCGTGGATGCCCCAGGAAAAGTCCCAGGTCTGCAGGGCGGTGGCGGCCTCGGAGATGTAGTCGGCGATGGGCTCGGCCCAAAGCTCGAATGGCGCGAAGGCGAGGTCCTCCGCATCGGTGGGCAGGGTGAGGGTCACGGTGGCCTGCGCGGTGTCCTGGAGCTCCCCGTCGCCGCACACCACCTCCACCACGCAGTCGGTGCCGGCCAGTCGCGGGTCCGGGTCGAAGCCGTAGGTGGCCGTGCGGTTGCCGTGGTCGATGAGGTCCCCGGCGCAGGTGTCGCCCGCGCCCCGGGTCAGGGTGACCATGTCTCCGTCCGGGTCGGCGCAAGCGAGGTCGTACACGTAGCGCTCGTAGGCCGGGGCCGTGTCCGGGGGCGCGGGGAAGATGTGCGGCGAGCGGTTCACCGGATCGTCTGGGCAGCCCACCAATCCCACGGTGAGCAGGATCAGTGAGGGCCAGGTCGAGCGCCTCATGCGTCCCCTCCGCCAGGGGGCACGCGGTCGGGGAAGTGCGTCTCGAGCAGCTTCACGAACACGTCCACCAAGTCCGGGTCGAACTGCTTTCCCTTGTTCTTTTCGAGTTCGGCGATGGCCGTGGCCCGGTCCAGGGCCGGTCGATAGGGCCGGTCCGAGGTCATGGCGTCGAAGGAGTCCGCCACGCAGACGATGCGCGCCGAAAGCGGGATGTCCTCCCCGGCGAGCTTGTCGGGGTAGCCCGTGCCGTCGTACCGCTCGTGGTGGTGCTTCACCACGATCTGCACCTCGCTCAGAAACTTGATGGGCCCCAGGATCGTGTCGCCGAAGATGGGATGGTGCTCGATCACTTTCCGGTCGTCCGCCGACAGCTTGGTGGGCTTGTGCAAGATGGTGTCGCTGATGCCGATCTTGCCGATGTCGTGCAGCAGCCCCGCGTGCTCGATGATCTTCTGGTCGTCCGCTGACAGGTTCAGCTCCTTGGCGATGGCCAAGGCGTAGCGGGTCACCCGCTCGGAGTGGCCGCGGGTGTAGGCGTCCCGGGCCTCCAGGGCCTCGGCCAGGGCGCGGATGGTTTCGTAGTAGGTGCGCTGGGTGTGGTCGAAGAGCCGGGAGTTCTCGATGGCGATGGCCGCCTGGCCAGCCAGGGTGCGCATCATGCGCTTCTCTTCTTCGTTGAACTCTCCGACCTCCTTGCCCAGCTCGAAAAAGCCGATGGTGCGGTCACCGATCTTCAGGGGCGTGTGCAGCTGCGTGCCGCCGCTGCCGTCGTCGGTCATCTCCGCCACGGGCACCGCCTCGCCGGCGGCCTTGGAGCGCAGCCCCTCGGACTCCTCGTCCAGCAGCCGGATGGCGCTCGAGGAGGCGTTGATGATCACCCGCGTCATGTTCACGATGGTCTCCAGGGTCTCGTTGAGATCCAGGCTGGAGGTGATGGTCTGGGAGGCCTCGTAGAGGGTGCGCAGCTCGCGTACGCGTCTTTCCAGGTCCTTGTTGGTCTGGCTGATCTGCTCGGCGTAGGCGCTCAGCTCGGCGTTCATGCGCTCGATCTCGACCACGTTCTCAGACAGCACCTTGTTGGCCCGCTCCAGCTGGGTGAACTGACGCGAGTTGCGGATGGCCACGGCCACGTCCGAGGCGAATATCTGGAAGAGGTCCAGGTCCTCGTCGTCGAAGGCCGCCGCCTGATTGGCCTCGGCGTCGAGCACCCCGATGATGTCCCCGTTGACCATCAGCGGCGCCGCCATCTCGCAGCGGCCGCCGGTCATGCCATCGATGTAGCGCTCGTCGGTGGTGACGTCTTCGACCACCTCACCGGTACCCGACGTGAGCACCGTGCCGGTAATGCCCTGGCCAAAGGGAAAAGCCAGGCCATCGACGTCCCGGCCGTGACCCACACCGGCGGTGACCACCAGGGCCTGCTTCTCTTCGTCGGCCAGCAGCACGGCGCAGCTGTCGAAGGACAGCGCCTCCTGGGCCAACTCCAGGATCCGGCGGAGCAGCTGGCTCTGCTCGAGTGTGGAGCGCACCGCCTTGCCCGCCTGGCGTACGAGGGACTGCCGCTGGATCTGTCGCTCCATGGAGGAGCGGCTCTTCTCCAAGCGCTCGTGGAGCTGGGCGTTGCGCAGGGCCACCGCCGCGTGGGAGGCGAAGATGCCGAAGAGGGCGAGGTCCTCGTCGTCAAAGGCGCCCGGCTCGGTGGCCTCGGCGTCGAGCACGCCGATGACGTCGCCGCGCGCGGCCAGGGGCACGGCCATCTCGCAACGCCCCCCGGACACGCCCTCGATGTAGCGCGGGTCCTGCTCCACGTCGGTCACCAGCACCGGCGCACTGGTTCTCAGCACCTCGCCGGTGATGCCCTGGCCGATTGGGATCTCCAGCCCGGCGACCTCGTCGCGGTAGTCCCGAGACGCCCGCAAGACGAGCTTCTGGCGGGCGTCGTCCAGCAGCAGCACGGCGCAGGACTGAAAGGGGAGGGCCTGCTGAGCCAGGGCCAGCACCTCCAGGAGTACCTGGTCCGGAGAGAGGGTGGAGAGCATGACCTCGCTGGCTTGCGCGAGTAGCCGCTGCTGGCTCAGCTTGCGATCCAGGTCGGCCGAGCGGTCGGCGAGCTGCTGGTGAAGCCGAGCGTTGTTCACCGCCGTGGCGGCGTGGCTGGCAAAGGCGCAGATCAGATCCAGATCGTCCTCACCGAGCTCAAGGCGCTGTTGGCTCTCGGCGTCGAGCACGCCGATGACGTCGCTGTTGAGCCGCAGGGGTACCGCCACCTCGGACACGGCGCCCCGTACGCCGGCCACGTAGCCGGCGTCGACGGTCACGTCGTTGACCAGGACGGGCATTCGTTCGGCAAAGGCGCGTCCGGTGACACCCTCGCCGGGCTTGCCTCGGAAGGTCCTCACCACCTCGGAGTCGTAGCCTCTGGCGCGGTGGATGACCAGCGCTTCGGCTTCGGGCTCGATCAGCAGGACGGCGCAGGCATCGAAGCCGAACACCTGGGTGGTGAGCTCGAGGATGTGGTCGAGCAGCTCGTCTGGGTCCGTGAGTTGCGTCATGGCCCGGGCGGCGTCGTTCAGCAGTGACAATCGTTGGATCACATCAGCCACAGACATTCCTCCGGTCCACCGAGCATACAGAGTCAGACCACCTCGTACAACACAGAGCACGTCGATTTTCCGACCGGGCCATCCTGGCGCTTGGCAGGTCGCACCGAAGTGCTTAGTCTCTTGTCGACACGTTTCTTTGCACGATGGTATCAGCTTTGGCACACATCGAGCTGGAATCGAGCTGCTGTTAGCCGATAGCGATTAGCCAGAAGATCCGGAGTCTTTGCTAACAGCTAGTCGCTAACAGCCAATCGTTCTCGGCAAAGCCGGGACCTATATGGTTCCGGCTACGCCGGGTTAGGCTCTCAAGGAGTAAGGCGGGAGCACCCCATGGCATTCATCTCCGAGTACGGCATGTTTCTTCTCAAGGCTGCCACGCTGCTGGTGGCCCTGTTGGTGGTCATTCGCGTGGTGGTGCGGGCCACCAGCCGGAACCCTTCGCCCGGGGAGGGCACCCTCCGCGTCAAGAAGCTCAACCGCGTGTACCAGAGGCTGGGCGACCGAGTCCGGACACGCATCTTGTCCAAGGCAGAGCGCAAGGCGCTCGTCAAGGCCCGCAAGGCCGAGACCAAAGCCGAGGAGCGGGGTGACGCCGGGGCCCAGAAGCAGACCTCCCGGCTGTACGTTCTGCGCTTCGTCGGGGACATCCGCGCCTCGGCGGTGGAGAGCCTTCGCCAGGAGATCACCGCCCTGCTCGCCGTGGCCCAGCCTGGCGACGAGGTGCTCCTGCGCCTCGATTCGAGCGGTGGGCTGGTCAACGCCTATGGCCTGGCCGCTTCCCAGCTCGACCGGCTCCGCCAGCGCGACATCCGGCTCACCGTGTCGGTGGACCGCATCGCCGCCAGCGGCGGCTACATGATGGCCTGCGTGGCAGATCGGATCCTGGCTGCACCCTTTGCCGTGGTGGGTTCCATCGGTGTGGTGGCCACGATCCCGAACGTGCACCGGGTGCTCAAGAAGCACGACGTGGACGTGGAGCTCATCACCGCAGGAGAGCACAAGCGCACGCTCACCGTGGTCGGGGAGAACACCGACAAGGGGCGCGCCAAGTTCACCGAGCAGATCGAAGAGGCGCACGGGCTGTTCAAGGACTTCGTGGCTCGCTACCGTCCGCAGCTCGACATGGCCGCTGTGTCCACCGGTGAGCATTGGTACGCCACCCGCGGCGCGGACCTGGGCCTGGTGGACGAGCTGCAGACCAGCGACGACTACCTGGTCGCCGCCGTCGAGCAGCGGTCCGTGTACGAGGTGCGCTTCGAGCCCCGCCGCACCGTGAGCAATCGCCTCGCGTCCTTCGTGGACGCCACGGCCCGCAGACTCTTCAACGCCGGTTGGCAGGCCTCCCGCGACATTCGCTACGGCATCTGACGCTCGATCTACGCAGAGTCCGGTTTGTCGTCGCCCACCGGATCCTGTACAAGAGAGCCATGTGTTGGCGAAGGCTCCTCCCCATGGTCCTCGGTGGGCTAGCGATGGCATCGGTGGGATGCCCCAACCGATTCGCGGACGGACCCCCGCGGGCAAACCGCCTGCGTCCGGGGCACGCCCCGACACCGTTTTCCGCCGATGAGATCCGCAAGGGCTGCCGCGCCGGCGTGTGGCGGCTGTACCGGGTGGCGGCGGCGGGGCGGCCGCCGAGCTACCGCATCCTGCGGTTCGACCGGGCCAACGAGGCGGGTGTGATCGTGGTGTCGGCCATGACCGACATGAAGGGGCGCCCCTTTGGTGAGCAGCGCCGGGTGAAGGCCCTGTGGAAGGGGCTGCAGTCCCACGCCTCCTTTCCCGCAGGCGCCACCACCATCCGTACGGAGAAGCGCACCACGCCGGCGGGCACCTTCGTCTGCTGGCGGTACGACGTGGTGGGGCGCTTGGCAGGCCAGCGGGAGGTGAAGCGGTTCTGGTTCGCCAAGAACCTGCCCGGCCCCCCCGTGGATCTCGAGCGTCGCGTCGGGGGCAGAGTCGTGCAGCGCATGACCCTCGTGGGTACGGGCCGATCCAGCCCGGCGCCTCGCCCGACGCCTCGCTCGGCGCCTCGCCCGGCGCCGTAGCTCACTTCTTTTTCGGGGTCCACTCCGCGATGGCTTCGGGCTTGACCAGGCAGCGGCCCTTGCAGATCCAGCGCGCGGCGTGGTTGTAGGTCCAGCGCAGGTGCTTCGAGCCGCCGCCGCTCTGGGTGGTGACGACGAAGTCCGGCGTCAGGTGACCGAAGGCGTCTCCGCGCATCGCCTCGCTCTTTTTGTCCCCCCGGGAGGGGTCCACCGGGAGCCAACCGAATCTGGGCAGGTAGATCTCCACCCAGCGGTGGTACACGTCATCCCAGGAGGCGGCGTCACGGCGCACCACGACCGAGCCCACGTAGCGCGCGGGGATCCCCGCCGCCCGGCACATGGAGATGAACGCGAAGCTGTACTCCGAGCAGGAACCCGAGCCTCGGGTCAGCACCCGGGGCGCCACGTTCCACCCACCGGAGAGCTTGTAAAAGACGCGCTTGTGGATGTAGCGGTAGATGCGTCGGGCCATCCAGTAGGGGTTCTTCTCCTTGCCCACGGCCTTGGTCACCGCATGTCGGATCACCGGATGCCTGATGCGGTACTTGGCTCCGTCTGCGAGGTATCGTCGGCGGATCTTCGCCGGGATCTGACGCAGCCCGCCGATCTTGTGGGGCCAGGGGAAGTACCGCACGTCGAAGAGCCTGGCGGTGGCCTTCCAGCCCACGGTCACCGTGCGCCCGCCGCCCCCGACGCCGGTGAAGCGGTGGTGCGCCACCCTCTGTCCCCAGCGATCCGTGAGCATCCGAGCGCCCTTGCGCAAGAGCGTGAGCCGGCTGGTGAGGGTGAAGGTGGGGTGCTTGCCCGGCAACGCCAGGTAGACGTCCAGCCGCCCCAGGGCCGACGGGCCGTAGTTGCGCACCGAGACGGTGTACTCCACACGCTGGTGGCGCCGGGCCACTCGCCGCCAGCGCACCCCGTCGTCGCGCACGATGCGGGTCAGGCGGTCGGACTGGTAGTCCACCACCCACAGGTGCTTGCCGTCGTAAGCCACGCCGGTGATGTGCTTGCCCGGGGTTTGTACCGCGAAGATCACCTCGCCCTGCGCCGGATCCACCAGGTAGATCTTGTCCGCCAGCCGGTCGGCCACCCACAGGTACCGGCCGTCGTAGGTCAGCCCGTCCACCGATCGCCCGGGGCGAGGGATCGTCCGGATGGTGGTGCCGTCCGCCGGGTCCACCAGGCGCAGCTTCTTGCTGCCGCGGCCGGCGAGCCACAGGTGCTTGCCCGCGGCAGCCAGCGCCACGGGGCCGCGCACAGGCGCCTCGACGCTGACGTGGGTGTGGCCCGTGGCCGGATGGATGCCGTAGATGCGTCCGGTTGCCAGGTCCACGTGCCACAGCCACTTGCGCCCCGCCGTCAGCCCGGCGGGCCGGTGCCCTGGCGACTTGAGGACCCGCAGCACCCGGCCGGTCTTCGGGTCCACGGCGGTGAGGGTGTCGGTCTTGTGGTCGGCCACCCACAGCTGCCCTTGCATGAACGCCAGCCCCGTTGAGCACGTCCCCGGAGCCGCCAGGGAGCGCAGCACCTTGCCCGGCGTGGCGCGGGCGCCCACTCCGCCGGCGCCCGTCCATGCCACCACCGCCACGAACAACAACACGACTCGCCTCATGACGCACCTCCCGATAGGGTGAGCGCTGTTTATACCACCGATGATTGACACGAGCGGGCTGGGCAAATAATCCTGGGTCCTGTCCCCGCAGGAGCGCCATGAGACTCTTTTTGTTTCGTCACGGCGAGGTGAGCCGTTCCGACATCTTCTCCGGCCAGTTCGACACCCCCCTCTCCGAGGCTGGGGAGCGCCAATCCGACGCCCTCGCCGCCTTTGTCAGCGAGCTGGACATCGCCGCTGTCTACACCTCGGATCTGGGCCGGGCGGTGGAGGCCGGGCGCCGCATTGCCAAGCGCATCGGCCTGCCGAGCAAGGTGGATTCGCGTCTGCGGGAGATCCACCTGGGCTGGGCCGACGGCATGGTCTGCGAGGAGGCCTTCGAGCGGGATCCCGACCTCCGGGAGGCCAAGCACGAGTGGCTGGTGCGCCGCCCGTTCACCCCTGGCGGTGAGACCATCGGCGAGGTGGCCGAGCGAGTGCGCGAGGTGCGCGCCGAGCTGCTGCGGCTGCACCAGGGGCGCAAGGTGGTGATCGTCGGCCACAACACGCCCAACCGAATCTTGCTGGGGGACGCCCTTGGCTTGTCCCCAGACGAGGCCTTCTCCTTTCGCCAGGACTTCGGCTGCGCCAACGTAATCGAGTATGGCGAGTCCAAGGCCCGCGTGGCCCTGCTCAACGGAAGCCCCGAAGCCTACGGATCAGGCACGATCCACTAGTGCCCTGTAACAGAGACAGGGTGCAGCTGTCGCGAGGGAATCTCGCTCGCTGGCAAGACGCGAGGAGCGCGAATACCATGGTGTATTCAACCGACGAGCAACGCAGCCAGCGGGCGAGAGGGCCCGCGAATACTGTGCGATGTTTCTGTTACAGGGCACTGGGCATTTGTCTTGGGCGGTGGTAGTGATCATATTGCTTCTGGTTCATGTTTCTGAGGTGACCACCATGCCGATGTATGAGTTTCAGTGTCCCGGGTGCAACCACGAGTTCGAGGAGCTCGTCAAGAACGCAAAAGAGAAGGTGGAATGTCCCGAGTGCGGGCACGAGAAGGTGGAGCGTCTGGTCAGCCGGGTGGCCTTCTCCGTGGGGGGCAAGTTCACCGCTTCGGCCGGGAGCACCGACTGTACCTCCTGCTCCTCTTCCCCGGCGAGCTGCTCCGGCTGCTCGGGTAGTTAGCCCCATGGCGTTGCGAGAAATTGTCATCTTCCCCGATCCCCGCCTGCGAGAAGTATCCAAGCCCGTCGAGACCATCGACGACGAGATCCGTACGCTGGTATCGGACATGGAAGAGACCATGTACTACAACGATGGCGCGGGCCTGGCCGCGGTGCAGGTGGGTGTCCACAAGTGCATCTTCATCGCGGACCCGGTGCTGGCCGGTGGCACCCGCGAGGATCCGACGTTGGTGTACATCAACCCCGAGATCCTCGCGACCGAGGGTAGCCAGGACGGCGACGAGGGCTGCCTGAGCTTCCCGGGCATCTTCGTGCCCATCGAACGCCCGGGCAAGGTTTCCATTCGGGCCATGGGCCTCGACGGTGAGACCTTCGAGCAGACCGCCGAGGGGATCCTGGCCCGGGCCTTTCTGCATGAGACCGAGCACCTGAACGGCGAGCTGCTCATTGACAACGTGGGGCGGCTCAAGGCCCAGTTCATCAAGCGCAAGCTCAAGCGCGCAGCCGAAAGAAAATAGGTCGGAGGAAGCCATGGTGACCCGACAGGAGGCGTTGGCGATGCTGGAGGCCGCGGGGATCGCGGGCGGCCAGCTCCACCACGCCCTGGAGTCCGAGGCCGTGCTCCGCGGCCTGGCCGAGCGGCTCGGCCAGGATCCCGACGTGTGGGGGCTCACCGGGCTCTTGCACGATCTGGACTTCCCCCAGACCCGCGACACGCCCGAGCGCCACGGCATCGTCGGCGCCGAGACGCTCGCGGGCAACCTGCCCCAGGAGGCCACTGACGCCATCCGCGCCCACAACGGAGACCTCAACGGCTACCCTCCCAAGACCACGCTGGACTTCGCGCTGCGGTGTGGCGAGTCGGTGACCGGCCTGGTGGCGGCCAACGCCCTCATCCGGCCCACGGGGATGGTGGGCATGAAGCCCAAGAGCCTCAAGAAGAAGATGAAGGCCAGGGCCTTCGCGGCCAACGTCAACCGGGAGATCATCGGCGAGTGCGAGAGGCTGGGCCTCGACCTGGGAGACTTCTTCCAGATCGCCATCGACGCGATCACCCCCCTCGCCGAAGAGGTCGGTTTGACGAAGTAGCCCGTCCTGGGCATTTCAGCTATCTTCGTACCCATGGTGTCAGCGGCCTCTACGACGCGCGCGGTCAGGCTCGAAGAGCTGGTCTGCGGCTATGACGGCACGGCCGTGGTGTCGGCCACCTCCCTGGAGGTGGCGCGGGGAGAGATTCTGGTGGTGGCCGGGCGCAGTGGCTGTGGCAAGTCCACGGTCATGCGGACCGTCGCGGGCCTGCTTCCGCCCGTGGGTGGCTCGGTGGAGGTGCTCGGGCTGGACATCTGGACCGCGGATCTGCCCGAGCGGCGGCCCGTGCTTCGTCGCATGGGCATGATGTTCCAGGGCGGTGCCCTGCTGGGCTCCATGACCGTGGCGGAGAACCTGATGCTGCCCGTGGAGGAGTATTTCGGCCGGCTCCCCGACGCGGTGGCGTCGCGGTTGGTGGACGCCAAGCTGGCCCAGGTGGGGCTCGGCGGCACGGGGGAGCTCAACCCCGCCGCGTTGTCGGGTGGCATGCGCAAGCGCGTGGCCCTGGCCCGGGCGCTGATGCTCGATCCGGAGCTGCTGCTGTGTGACGAGCCGACGTCCGGCCTGGATCCGGTGGTGGCCGCGGGCATCGACGAGCTGATCTTGGAGCTGCGCGGGCGGCTGGACATGGCGATGATCGTCATCAGCCACGACCTGGACTCCATCCGCCGCATCGCCGATCGCGTGCTCCTGCTGCACGACGGCAGGCCCGTGGCCCTTGGCACAGTGGCCGAGCTGGAGCAGGCCACCCTGCCGGAGATCCGCGCTTTTTTCCACCGGGAGGCCCCGGCCGAAGGCCTGGGCGGCCACACCCTCGGCACCCGCTTGCAGCTGGGACTGGCCGACGGTAATTAGCCCCTGGCAGGCCAGCCTGGTATAATGCAACCATCACGGTGGACTTGATGGTCAAGCCCACCGGCCTCGAGCGTTTCCGATGCTGACTCGCACACAGAAGGTCCGTCTGGGACTGTTTCTGCTCCTCGGCTTCATGCTGATCGGTGGGGGTGTGGCCCTGCTGGCGGGGATCAGCATCTTCCGGAAGTACGACAGCTACGACGTGAGGTTCAAAGACTCCGTTTCGGGGTTGTCTCCCGGGGCCAAGGTCTCCCTGCGGGGCGTGCGGGTGGGCCGCGTCCAGTCCATCGAGATCGACCAGAAGCACTTCGACGTGGTGCGGGTGCGCATCTCGCTGCGCAAGGGCACGCCCGTGCCCAAGGGATCCAAGGCCATCCTGGCGAGCCACGGCATCACCGGGATCAAGTACATCGAGATCAAGTCCGGCTCCTCCAGGGAGCTTCTGGAGCCGGGATCCACCCTGCCCACGGGCAAGAGCCAGTTACAGCAGATCACGGGCAAGGCCACCGACATCGCCATCATGACCGAGAAGCTCGTGCGGAACCTCCTCACGGTGACCAAGAAGGAGAATCGCGAGGAGCTCATGGGGCTGGTCGGCAGCGCCCGCGCGTTTCTGGATTCGGGCAAGCTGGCCCTGGACGCCCTCACCCTGCTGGTCAAGGACGCCCGTCCAGCCCTCAAGCGCACATTGCGCAACTTCGAGCGATCCTCGTACACCCTGCGTCGATCCATGCGTCACTTCGATGACGTGGTGGTGGAGACGGGGCGGCAGCTACGGGCCACGCTGATCACCGGCCGAGGCGCCCTCGAGGACGCGCGGGGGTTGCTGGGCAAGCGCGGCCGGCTGTCCAAGACCCTGGGCACGCTGGAGCGGTCCCTGGGCAACGTGGAGAAGCGTCTGCTGGCCAAGGACGTGACCGCGAGCATCTCCCAGGCGCGGCGCTCTCTGCTGGCGCTGCAGCTGTTGCTCACGGACCTGCGGTCGTCGGTGGGCCACGTCAAGGGCAATATCAAACCCATCGCCAAGGCCATGCGCAACGCCGCCGAGCACCTGGAGGAGTTTGCCCGGACCATTCGGGAGAATCCCGCGGCGCTGCTCCGGCCGAGCACCCTGCGGGGGCGAAAGCTACCGAAATGAAGAAGCTGCTGACTCCGATACTGGTCGGCGCGGTGGCGGCGGGCTGCTTTGGCAGCGGCAAGACGCCCACCATGCAGTACTTCTGGGTCCCCCTGTGGCAGGACGTGCGACCCTCCACCAGCCAGCCCATACCGGTGGTGATCCAGGTGGAGGGGCTGGACGTGGATCCGGGCTACGACCACCTGCGCATCGTCTACCGGATCTCCCCGGTCCAGCTGCGCCATTACAAGTTTCGACAGTGGGTGACCAAGCCAGGACGGCTGCTCACCGCGGCTGTGCAGCGCTACCTGAGGGTGACGGGACGCTTCCGGTTGGTCACCGTGGCGCCGCAGCCGTTGCCCAACTACATCCTGCGCGGGCGTATCATGGCCTTGGAGCAGGTCGAGGAGGGCCCCAAGCGCCTGCGGTGGTCGGCCCGGGTGGCGCTCCACCTCAGGCTGCACCGCAGCTCGGACAACAAGGTGGTCTGGCGGATGCGCTTCGATCGGAAGCGGCGCGTGAAGACGAGAACGCCCCAGGCCGTGGTCTCCCTGTTGACGGCGCTGATCCGCGCCGAGCTGGACCGGGAGCTGGCCAACATCGCCGGCGCCATCCGCACCGATCTCGCCCGGAAGTAGGTCGGACCGCGACCGAGAATCCGATTGCGGTCGTCGCGCTCGCAGGGGTATAATTATTGGGCCCAGAGAAATGTCGACGCAGTGCGTCCCTTGTTGGTGGAGAAGTTTATGAAATCGTTGATAAAGAACGCGGCATCCGGGTTGCCCGTGGCAGCGCTTTTGGCCGCCGCCTTGGCATGGGGCGCCTGTGGCCCTGTGGATCCGAGCAGTGGGAACAATCACAACAACTCCGACCAGGTGGACGACGACGGGGACGGGTTCTCCGAGACCGCCGGGGACTGTGACGACACGAACCCCAACATTGGCCCGGGCGCCATCGAGGTGGTCGACGGCATCGACAACAACTGTGACGGCCTCATCGACGACGACCTGGACGGGGATGGCTTCGGGGTGGTCAACGGCGACTGCGACGACCAGAATCCGGCGATCCACCCCATGGCCGTGGAGGACTGCTACGACGGCGTCGACAACAACTGCAACGGGATGATCGACGACGCCGAGACCGACCAGGACGGAGACGGCTACGGCCCCTGCGACGAGTTCAAGGACTGCAACGACAACAACATCCTCATCGGCCCGGCCTCCATCGAGGACCCCACCGACGGCGTGGACAACGACTGCGACGGCGGCATCGACGAGGAGGAGGTGGGCTGTGACTGCGGTGGCGAGCCCGAGGGCGTGCCCATCGAGGAGCAGATGCTCCAGGCCATCGGCCTGTGCAATCCGGCCATCATCCAGAGCGCCACCCTCAGCGGGAACTCCACGGGTTACGGCGCCTTCGACACCTGGGGTGCCATCGTGCCTCGGATCTCCACCCAGCCGGATGACGGCCTTCCCACCCAGAACTGCAAGTACGCGATCCTGGCCAGCGGGCCCACCATGCACTCCCAGCCCCAGGAGGACTTCACCGGGTCGGATCTCGGCATCTGGCTCACCACGGATCCGGCGCCCGCCGCGGGCCAGGACGGCGCGGACATCTACGACCTGACCCAGTTCGCCGTGACCCTGGTGGTGCCCATCAACGTCACGGGGTTCTCCTTCGACTTTTTGTTCCTGTCGGTGGAGTACCCCGAGTACGTTTGCAGCGAGTACAACGACACCTTCTACGCCCTGGTGGACGGCGAGCCGGGGCTCAACGGGGGCCAGCGCACCAACGTCAGCTTCGACAACCAGCAGAACGAGATCACCGTGAACAACGGCTTCTTCGAGGCGTCGCCCAACTGGTCGGTGAGCATCACGGGCACGGGCTACGAGGGAGCCGACGCCATGGCCATGTGCGGTATGTTCCCCGTGCCCGGCTGCACGCCGCCCAATCCCTGTCCACAGTACAAGGGCTCCATCACGGGCTGGCTGCGCACCACCTCGCCCCTCACCCCGGGCGAGTCGGTGACGATCACCTTCTCCATCCACGACGAGGGCGACGAGATCCTCGACTCGGCGGTGGTCATCGACAACTGGCGTTGGCAGACCGTGCCCATCGACGGCCCGGGCACCGTCAAGTAGCCACCCCACTGTCCTTTGCTGCCCCCACAATTGAGTTGACTCGGGTGAACCGTCGCCCGTACCATTGCGCATCCGTGAACCCCGAGAGGCTGACATGACGAACGAAGAGCTCATCGAACTGTTTGGCGAGTGGATCAACTCCCTGCCCGACGACACCCGGGCGATCCAGGCCGCTGTGGACGCCGAGGGGACGCCTCGGGAGGCCAAGCTGATGCTGGTCGGCGGGCTGTCCTATCTGCTCCGCAAGATCGACATCGTACCCGACTACCTCACTGGAGTCGGCGTGGTGGACGACGTCTTCGTGCTGCGCATCGCCGCGGCGGAGGCGAGCCTCGGGGCGGACGCTCCCGCGGTTCAGGCCCTCGGTGACTCCCTCGATCCCGTCAAGGAGTACCTGGGCGACCTGTTCGGAGGCCTGGTGGACTTCGTCAAGGGCCTGCCCGACGATCCGGTCCGCGGTCGCACGGCGGACAAGATCCTCGACGATGAGGCGACCGCCAAGCAGTTCGCCCGCGAAGTGGGGGACGAGCTCGACTCCTTCGCGCCCAAGCCCATCACCGACGGAGACCGCGCCCTGAGGGAGATCAAGTCTTTCATCAAGGCCAAGCTCGACAAGTAGGTCGAGCGGCCGCTCAGCCAGGAGGAAGAGATGCCGTCGTACCGCTGTTGGGTGGCCGCGGGGATCGCATTTTTGCTCGCAACAGGCGGCTGTGGACCCCGGGCTGATTCCCACACGGCCCGGCGCGCTGCCCGTCCGGGCCCGGACCGTGGAGTCGAGCCACCGGAGCGTCACCGGCCGGTGACCGGCAAGGACGGCGTCACCATCGAGACGCTCCGGGCGGCCATCAAGAAGGACCCCAGCAAGGCGCGGCTGCAGTTCGAGCTGGCGTTTCTGCTGCACAAGTCGGGCAGGATCACCGAGGCGATCAACTACTACCGGAACGCCGCGGCCATCAAACACGACTACTTCCAGCCGCGGTTCAACCTGGGGCGGTTGTACATGGAGCGAAAGAACTTCGCCGAGGCGGCCAAGTGGTTCGGTCGGGCGGCCGAGGTGAAGCCGGATCACTTCGAGTGCCAGTACAACCACGCGCTGACGCTGATCCGCACCCGGCAGTACGAGGCGGCGGAAAAGGCCCTGGAGGCGGCGGTGAAGATCGGCAAGATGCCGGGGCGGGTGCACTACCTGCGGGCGGTGGTGTCTTTGCGCCGGGGACAGCCCAAGCTGGCTCTCAAGTCCTACCGGGCGGCGGCCAAGGCCGGCCACGCCACGGCCGAGGTGTGGGCGCGCATCGGTTTCATACTGATGCAGCAAAAGAAGATACGCGAGGCAATGGCGGCGTTGAGAAAGGCCCTCGCCAAGGATCCCAACCACGGGCTCGCCTTGGCGAACCTGGGCGGGATGTACATGCGCAAGGGCAAGATCAAAAAGGCCCTGTCCTACCTGCAGCGCGCCGCCAAGGCGCTCAAGAAGGGCGTCGGCGTACGGGTCAACCTGGGTCTCGCGCTGTTGCGGCTCAAAAAGTACCGTCAGTCCCTGGCGCCCCTCAAGGAGGCCTACCGCCTCAAGCCGGGGCTGCCGCTGCTGCAGATCTCCTATGGCGTGTCCCTGCTCTTCGACGGCCAGACCAAGCGCGGCAGCAAGCTCATCGCCAGCGCGGTGCGGGCGAAGAAGTCCATGGCCGGGCTCCTTGGGGGCTACCTCGCGCCGCTGGTGAAGAAGAAGAAGCTCGACGGCGCCATCGAGCTGCTCAAGGCGATCCTCATCGGCCAGCCGAACAACAGCGTGGCCAAGAAAAATCTCCTGATCCTGCTGCGACGCCGCGGGGACTAGACACTAGTCCGTACCTGTCAGCGGGCGGGAGGGGGTGGCGCGCGTTTGGGGGCGGGCGGTGGCGGCGGGGGCGGCCGGAGGCGGGTCGGAGGGCGCAGCCAAGGGTATCGCCGGCGGGGATGGGTGGTGGCCCGGGTGGCCCGGGTGACACGGTGGAGGGCGGCGCCTGTGCGGATGATACCTCGCAGCAGTCCCATCCGCTCGCGGTGGGTGAGCAGGCCGTCTCTGGTCATGCGGCCGAGGGCCGACGCCAGACGCCGGATGGCGATGCGCACCTTGTGGGCGTCATGCGGTCGGAGCCTCCCGGCCCGGTAGGCGCGTCGGGCTGCTTGGGCGAGGACCTTGATTTGCCAACGGAAGCCACCGGGGGAGGTGGCCGCGTCGAGGATGTGGCGCGACCAGACCAGGCAGGGCGCGCCGCACTTTCGGATGATCCGCTCCCAGCGCAGCGGAGGCGCCCCCATGTGTCGGGGCGCCGGCTGGACCCGGGGCCCCAGGATCGTGGGGCCCCGCTCCGGGCCGCCAGGGGGCGTAGCGACCAGGGTGATGACGAGCAGCGCGGTGTTCATGGGGGGCTCCTTTCGTGTCGTTTTGGTTGTGTCGTTCTGGTTGCTTGGAAACCCCGGGTCCGGCCGCGGTTAAAAGTCCGGACACATTTTTTTTTGCGGGCTGGCAGTGGGTGACTCGCTGCGCATTCCGGGCTACACTGGGCCCATGCAGGCGAAGTCGTTTCTCCTTTGGCTGTTCGGCGCGGTGTTTCTGCTGTCCATGACCCTGGACGTGGAAGCCCGGCGGCGGCGGCGGCGGCGCATCAGCGGGACGCTGGTGATCGAGTCCACCACCCGGGGCGCCAAGGTCTACATCGACGGCGACGAGGTGGGCACCATTCCGCTGGAGCGCCCCATCCGGCTGATGCCCGGCCAGCACACGATCAAGGTGACCAAGCCGGGTCACACGCAGTACATGGAGACCATCCGGGTCCGGCGGGGGCGGCGGGTGCGGCTGGAGGTGGATCTGTTGCCCATCGCCGGGGTGACGACCTTGCTCACCAGCCCCCAGGGCGCCCGGGTGTATCTGGACGGCAAGTTCGTGGGCAAGACACCCCTTCGGGAACTGGAGATCAAGGCGGGCAAGCACAAGGTCCGCATTGCCCACATCGGATTCTATGACGCCTTCCGAAAGTTCCAGATCATCGCGGGCAAGCAGCGCAAGATCATCGTACAGCTCAAACCCCTGCCCGACGACATCAACCCTCTGATCCCCAAGGCGCCGCCCAAGAAGTGGTACGAGAAGTGGTGGGTCTGGGCCTCGGCCGCCGGCGGCCTCATCGCCCTGGTGACCGCCATCGCCGTGCCCGTCGCCATGTCAGGCAAAGACCCCATAAAAGATTTCGACCCCCACCGAATCTTCAACATCCCCTGACTTGCGCTACTTTTTGGGTCGAGCCGTGGTGATGCACTTGCTCAGGCGGGTGCGGGAGCAGCCGCGGACCTGGGCGACGCACTTGGCAAACCGGAGGTAGAAGATCGACGAGTGGGTGGGGATCTTCTTGGAGATGTTGCAGCGGCGCTCCATGGAGGAACGGGTCACCTTGCCCTTGGAGCAGGTGGAGAGCTTGCGGGCGAAGGCCTTGCAATTGACCCCCAGCAGGTCCGGCGGGATGGACTTGACAGCGGTGAACAGCCCTCTGACCTCGAGCTTCTCCCAGCGCGGCTTGGCCAGGATCTGCGTCAGGGCGTCGATTCGGATGCCGAACTTGTAGCCGAGGCGGCGCGCCATCATGATGCGCTTGGGCATGCGCGTGGCGGGATCGAAGAAGGTGGAGCTCGACCGGGAGGTGTAGCTGCCGGCGTGGATGCCGATGACCTTCCCGGCGTCGTTGAACAGCGGGCTCCCCGAGGCGCCGCCCATGGACAGGGCGGAGTGCTGCAGGAGCTGGCTCTGGGCGAAGGTCCCCATGGAGGCGTCGTAGCGGGTCATGCGGCCGATGCGGCCGTGGACCAGGGTGGCGATGGGCTTGCGCGGATCTGCCAGCCGACCCGGGAAGCCGAAGGAGAACATCAGGCTGCCGCGCTGGACCTTCTGGAGCTCCTCTGCCGACGCGATCTGCACCAGGCTGGGCAGGTCCTTGTCCACCTGCACCAGCCCCACGTCGGGGGTGAGGCGGAAGATGGTCTGGTAGTACGCGGCGTGCTTCATGGTGGAGACCACCTTGGCCTTGTAGGACGGGTTCTCGTTCTGCACGGCGTAGAAGTAGCTGCCCCGGCGGGCGCCCTGGCGAAGGGCCTCCACGCAGTGGGCGTTGGTGGCCAGGAAGCGCTTGGTCACGGCGAAGGCGGTGCAGGTGGCGTACCGCGGGAGGTTCTGCTGCCCATAGGCGAGCAGGTACAGGTTGCCGCGGTTCATTTTGGAGATCTGCGGCCCCTTGTCCTTGGCCATGGCCTTGATCTTCGCGTTCTCGGCCCGGAGCTTGGCCAGGGCGGCATCCTGCTCCTTCTGGCGCTTGTCGGCCTCGGCCCGGAGCTTGGCCATCTGCGCCTTGGTCTGGGCCTTGCTCTTGGCCAAAGCCTTGTGGTGGGCCTTGTCCTTCTCGTCGAGCTTGTGGGTGAGATCGTCCTTCTGCTTCTTCATCTTGCTGCGCTGGCCGAGGAACATCCAGGCGCCGGTGGCCAGCCCGCCCACGAGCAGCACGCCCAGCACGACGATGACGGCGAAGAGCCCTTTGTTTTTGGACCGCACCTCCTTGTCGACGATGGTGCGGAAGAACTCCGTGGATCGCGGCTTGGCCTGGCGGCTCACAGACTGGCGCTCCTTGGAGATGGCGTCGTCCACGATGAGCGCCACGGTGCGCGCGCCCACCTTGTGCTCTGCGCCAGGTTCCGCCACTGGTGCCAGCCCGGGGGCAGCCATCGGGGCCGCGCCCGGAGCCGCCACGGGTGCCTCCCCGGGGGGCGCCATCGGGGCCGGGCCCGGAGCCGCCACCTGGGCCGGGCCCGGAGCCGCCACCTGGGCCGGGCCCGGAGCCGCCACCTGGGCCGCAGCCGCTACCGGAGCGGTCGCCGTGGGGCCGGGCTGGACCACCGGCCCCGGGGCGGCTGGGGCCGCCGCTGGAGCCACAGCGGGTTGTCCGGTCCCCTCCTCCAGGTAGAAGCGGAGCAGGGGTCCCCCCGCGCCGAGCTCCACCTCGGAGCCGTGCCCCAGGGCGCAGGTGGTGACCTGCGCCCCGTTGACAAAGGAGCCATTGGAGCTGCCCAGGTCGAGGTAGGTGATCGAGCCGTCCGCCCCGAGCCGCACCTCTGCGTGGCGGGTGGAAGCCAGGATGTCCTGGTGGGCGTCCAGCACCACGTCGGCCTGGGGGTCCCGGCCGATGGAGATGACGGTCTGGTTGGGGAAGGTCAGCCGCTGGCCGGCCCGGGCTCCCCGCGCGATGTCCACTGTGAGCTGCATGGCTTCACCCTTGGCGTCAGCCCGTGTGTCGGCACACTGGCCTTTGGTCCGATCGATTTTCGACAGGATGCCACATGGAGGCGGGTCAGTCGACCGCGCTGGGTCTGGACATCTTGTCGATGACGAACAGGCAGCCCAGGGAGATCACCAGGCCCGCAGGGATCATCCACAGGGGCAGGCCCAGGTCCGTTGACTTGGCGGCTTTGCGGGCCGCCTCGGGCGTGAGGTCGCTGCCCAACAGCATCAGGAACTGCACCCCGTTGTAAGCCGCGTGCAGCAGGATCGCCGGGATGAGGGACTTGGTCTTGGTGGTGACCCAGCACAGGGCCATGGACACCATGAACAGGGCCCCGAACCCGGTGGCGTTCAGGTGCACGGCCGCGAAGATGAAGGAGACCGCCAGGGCGCCCAGGCCGAGACCGTGACGCCTCTCGATGCCCCGGTATCCCAGGCCGCGGAAGAGCAGCTCCTCACCCAACGGGGCGGCCACTACCAGGCTCAAGCCCAGCAGGGTGAGGGCCAAGACGCCGGGACCCTTGGCCATGACGGTGACGATGACGTTGTCGCCCCGGGAGACCACCCGGGCCGCCAGGTTCTCCAGCACCAGGGCCAGGGGCACCAGGGCCAGGCCCAGCACGACCGACAGGGCCGAGACGCCCAGCCCGGGCCAGCGGATCCGGAAGGTGTCACGGTTGAGCATCTTCTTGATCCTGGCGGTCACCAGGGCCACGGCAGGCCAGCTCAGGGAGGCGACCAGGAGGATGCCCATGAAGGCGGCCACGGGCAGGTGGCTCAAGACGTTCTGGGCGTTGCCCGGCGTGATGTTGGGCCGCAGGATCGCCAGCAGCACCATCACCGCCCCGGCGACCACCACGATCTGGCCGAAGAAGCCGATCAGGACCAGCACGATGAACCACAGGACGCCCGGGAAGGGCGGCCGCGGCGGCGGCGCAAACCCCGCCTGGGGCCAGTAGGCCTGCGGCGGCACGGGAGCATAGGGATGGTGAGCGTCGGGGCCCGGTCCAGGGCCCGCATATGGCAGCGCCCCATCCGGATGAACCGGTTCCGGTCCCACTCCTGGCCCTTGCCCGGGATGGGCGCTGCCCGGCGGCGGCCCGTGGGGATTGTAGGGCATCACTGGGCCACCTTCAGGGGGCGGGAACTGCGCTGGCTGGTAGGCAAAAGGCGTGTGGTGGCCCACCACCGGTGGCCCAGGGGGCGGCTCCACGGTTGGCGCCGGCGACTCCACGGTTGGCGCCGGCGGCTCCACGGTTGGCGCCGGCGGCTCCACGGTTGGCGCGCCGGCCGCGGCCGTCTCGTTTGCCGGAGCGTCGGCGCCCGGAGACTCGTGCGGCGCGTCGGGGCTGTCGGCTTGGGGCGTGTCCACGGGCCTGTCCGGGGGCGCGTCCAGGGGCGCGTCCGGGGGCGTGTCCAGGGGCGTGTCTGGGGGCGCGTCCAGGGGCGCGTCCAGGGGCGTGTCTGGGGGCGTGTCGCCGGGGTTATTCGACATTGCGAGCATACTGAACCACACAACCTCGATCGGAGCAAGCCATGGCTGCCAAGGTGTGCGGATCTGCCAAGGGATCTGTCACCGGAGAGTTACACGCTGGAATCCAAGCTGCTCGCCATCAGGCACGAGCTACTCGAGATGCGGGCCGAGGTGCGTGAACACAAGCGCCAATGGCGACGCGATTTCACGGAAGCCGTTTCCCGGCGTCGCCGGGGCTCACGCAGACCATGTCGACTCCGGCGTTGTTGTCGGCGACGACCTCTCAGACAAGCCCGCTGTCCGACCGCGGAGACTACCTTGGGCTAGCGGTGGAGGCACCAGGTGAACCGACTGGCCGAATGTGCAAATCCAAAGTTTAATTTGAAATTTGCTCAATTGGTGTTAACCTTTTGAAACCTCATAAGAGTTCCAAAGGAAATCTGCATGGCGATGATCCCCAGAGCGCTGGCCAGCCCCATGGCGGACCTCTTCGCGCAGTACCCGGTGGTGACGGTTACTGGCCCCCGGCAGTCGGGGAAGACCACGCTCGTTCGCCATGTCTTTGACGACCTGAGCTACGTGAACCTCGAAGATCTCGAGACTCGAGAATTGGCCCGGAGCGACCCCAAGGGCCTGGTGCGCGGCCTGCGCGACGGCGCTGTGATCGACGAAATCCAGCGCGTACCGGACCTGCTCTCCCAGATCCAGGTCCTCGTGGACGATGCGCGCCGGGAAGGCATGTTCGTCCTCGCCGGCAGCAGCCAGCACCAACTCATGGAGTCAGTCTCACAGTCCCTGGCCGGACGAACCGCGCTGCTCAAGCTGCTGCCCCTATCCATCCCCGAGCTGGCCGGGGCCGGAATCACCCTTGACGCAGACGAGCTGATGTTCCGTGGGTTCTACCCGCGAATCCATGACCGGTCCCTCGATCCCACGCGCGCGCTCGGCGACTACTTCGAAACCTATGTCGAACGTGACCTGAGGAGCTTCGCCCAGGTCCGCAGCCTAAGCCAATTCCAGCGCTTCGTTCGACTCTGCGCCGGACGGGTCGGGCAGCTCCTCAACCTGTCGAGCCTGGCCAACGACACCGGCGTCAGCAGCACCACCATCGCCCATTGGCTCTCGATCCTCGAGGCGAGCTATGTCGTCTTTTTGCTCCGCCCGTTCACCGCCAACACGCGCAAGCGACTCGTCAAGTCACCCAAGCTCTACTTCTACGACGTGGGCCTCGCTTCTTACCTGCTTGGCATCGAGCAAGCCTCACAGCTCGCCACCCACCCCTTGCGTGGCGGCCTCTTCGAGAACCTCGTGGTGGTGGAGGTCCTCAAGCACCGCATCCATCAGGGCCGACGCATCCAGACCCATTTCTTCCGTAGCGCCACCGGCAACGAGGTCGACCTTCTGGTAAAATGCGGTCGGCAGATCTTGCCCATCGAGATCAAGTCCAGCCACACCGTGCACTCGTCCTTCTTCAAGGGCTTCGACGCCCTTGGTGGTCTCATCGGCGATACCATGGACAAACCCCTGCTCGTTTACGCCGGCGATCGCGACGAGGAACGAACCGCAGCCCACGTAACCCACGTTCAGGCCTTGGGCGCTCGCCTCTCGGAGCGAGGATTGTAGCCAGTTCCTTTCCTTTTTTTACCCGGCCCACCTTCCCCGCTGCGGTCGGTTGGCCGACACCGGTGTCCTTGGGTCTGCGCTCGGTTGGGATCGTCGAAGGTCAGGGTAGCTGGCGGTCAGGGGGGCTGTCGACGGTAGACGCGGGACAGGGGGACGCCCTCGGCGCGCTCTTCGTGGACCACGCGGTAGCCGGGGGGGTGGCGCCAGCGGTGGGCCTTTGGGTCCCAGAGGCGGCGAAGGCCCTCGCCGGCGTAGAGTAGGAAGTCGGGCGCGGGGCGGGCGCCGGGGCGGGCGCCGGGGCGGGTGCCGGGGTGGGTGCCGGGGTGGGTGGTCCTCACGTCCGGATGTAGGACAACCGTGTGGCGGGCGGGGACGTCCATGCCCACCACCGCCGGAGGCCGGGCGTGGCGGCGGAGGTACCGTACAGACCCGGCGAGGCCCTCGCCCCACCAGCTCCACTCGAAGCGGCGCTGGTCCAGGGCGGCCCGGGGCCCGCCGCTGGGGGCGTTGTAGAAGTCGAGGTAGTAGGGGTGGACGGCGTGGGCTGCCCAGGCGGTGGGGACGGCCAGGGCTCCGGCGGCCAGGAGCGCCGCGAGCCAGCGGCGGGGGCGCCAGTCGCGCCAGTGGGCCGTCATGGCGTCGGCGAGCCAGACCGTGCCCGCGGCGGCGGCGAGGGTGAGCGGCACCACGATGGGCAACGCGTAGCGTATTCCGTCCCGGTGGAAGGGCAGAAGGGGCGTGGCCGCCAGGGGCGCGAGGATCCACAGGGCGAGCAAGGCCTCCGCCCGGCCGCGGTGCCACCCCAGCCGGGCGGCGAAGAGGGCCAGCCCGCCGAGGAGGGCAGTGGGCGCGGTGACCACGGCGTACAGCGGGAAGTACCCCCAGGAAGTGCGAATCTGTCGGCCCAGGAAGAACTCCTTCTGCACCACGTCCGGGTGCCAGTAGGTGAGCAGCTCCCCCAGGTGGCGGGCCGGGTTGGACCAGAGCCGGGGCCACACGGCGACGAAGATCGCCCCTGCGACCAGTGGCATGAGGAGCAGGGAGACGGGCAGCGGCTTGGACTTCCGCAGGCGGGGAAGGGCGATCCACAGCGCGACGGCGGCCACGAAGAGCCAGGCCGTGAGGTTCACCAGGCGGCAGCCCACCAGGAGGCCGCCGCAGGCCGCCGCCGCCAGGAGGGATCCGGGGGCGTCGCCGGAGGAGTCGGCGGGGGCGTCGCCTTGGGCGAGCAGCGCACGGACCACGAGGTAGCAGGTCAGCGTGTACAGCAGCACCGACAGGGACTCGTGGCCAGCCACCTGGGCGTGGGCCAGGAGGGTGGGCAGGCCGGCGGCCACCGCGGCGGCCACGACGCCCACCCGGCGATCCCCGAAGAGATCCCGCCCGGCCAGGTAGACCACTGGCACTGAAAGCGCCCCCGCCAGGGCCGACAGGGCGCGGGCGTTGTTCAGGTGCTCGCCGAAGAGGGAGCCGAGCCCCACCAGGTAGCGCGTCACCGGCGGGTGCTCCAGGTTCCACTGCCAGGAGGTGGCGCGGAAGTCGGCGTCCAACAGGTTCAGCCACTGGTTCCGTCCGGCGCTGAAGTACACGTCCTCGTCCCAGGTCTGGCCGGCGGCGCCCAGGTCCCAGAGCCGGGCGGCCAGGGCCACGACGAAGAGCCCCAGCACTGCGGCGGCCTCGAGCCGCGAATCGGGGTCGCTGTGCAGGTTCCGCAGCCACGTCACCAGCGGGCCGCGTGCCCAGAAAGCGACAAGGAGCGCCATCAGCGCGACCAGGCCCAGCGCCACCCAGCGATCCCGGGGCGCCGGGCCGGCGTGTCCCGGCCCGGTGGGCTTGGGTCCCTGGGGGCGGACCATGGCGGGCTCCACGTACTCGGGCACTCCGCGCCGACCGGGGGGCAGCCAGAACAGGCGCAGGGAGCCTGTCCCCTTGGGCAGCCGGGCTTCCAGTCGGAGCCGGTGCCAGCCCCGGTCCAGGAGCCGCTGCTCCTTGTGGATGCGTCGGGGGTGGACCCGGTGCCCGTGTTCGGTGGTGATCGGGCCGCTCCGAGCCCGGATGGGCCGGGCGTTGCCGATGGTGAGCAGGGCCTGGCCGCGCAGCCCGAGGGCCAGGACGAAGTGCCCGCGGTAGGGGATGTAGATCCAGCCGTCGTAGCGCACAGCCCGGGCCCGGGTCGGCCAGTGGGGCCCCTGGTGCGCGTCCAGATCCACCGTGGGGCGGATCTCCCTGCGCAGGGGGCGGTCGGACTCCCCGGGCCGGGGCACGGCCCACAGGGTCATGGTGAGCCCCCCGTCGCCCCGGCGTGCGCAGCCCCGGGCGGCCACGAGGCCCGCTGCGATTGAAGCTGCCAGGATCAGGGCGCCCAGATTTGTCAGGGCCCTCCGCCGGCTCACCCGCTTTGCGCCGTCCGCCATGGTCGGATTTGTAAGCCGGACCGGCGGCGGGATGCAAGCCACTGTTGCCCAGCGTCTGGGGGGGGATCATTGACCGTCCGGCGGCAGGGGCGGTACAACCTACCCATGAAGAAGAAGCACCGCGTCCTCATCGCCGACGACGAGCAGAACATCCGACGGGTGCTCGAGGCCATCCTCAAGCGCGCCGGTTTCCTTCCCACCGCCGTGGGCGACGGCGAGGCGGCCCTGGCGGCGCTGGCTGACAGCGACGAGCCCTTCGCGGCCCTGGTGACCGATCTCAAGATGCCCAAGGTCGACGGGATGGAGCTGCTCCGTCGGGTCAAGGAGGAGCGCGAGGACCTGCCCGTGGTGATGATCACGGCCCATGGATCGGTGAACTCGGCCGTGGAGGCGGTGAAGATCGGGGCCTTCGACTACATCGAAAAGCCCTTCGAGGACCGGGCCATCCGCGAGGTGGTGCGCAAGGCCGTCCTGCACTGGGAGAAGGCCGGCGAGCACGCTCAGCAGGCCGTGGAGAGCGACAAGGGCCGCTATGGGCTCATCGGCACCGGGGCCAGCATGAGGGAGGTCTTCTCGGTCATCGAGCGGGTCGCGGACACCCCCTCCACGGTGCTCATCACCGGGGAGTCGGGCACGGGCAAGGAGTTGGTGGCCAAGGCCCTGCACCAAGAGTCGGGCCTGGCCGACAGCGCCTTCATCAAGATCAACTGTGCCGCCATCCCCGAGGGTCTCATCGAGAGCGAGCTGTTCGGGCACGAGAAGGGTGCCTTCACCGGCGCGGTGTCCTCCAAGCCCGGGCGGTTCGAGTTGGCCGACGGGGGCACCCTGCTGCTCGACGAGATCGGGGAGATCCCGGGCCCCATGCAGGTCAAGCTGCTGCGGGCGCTGCAGGAGAGCGAGTTCGAGCGGGTGGGCGGCATCAAGACCATGAAGGTGGACGTGCGGCTCATCGCCGCCACCAACGCGGATCTGGCCAAGGAGACCGAGAAGGGCAACTTCCGCGAGGATCTGTACTACCGCCTGGCCGTGGTGCCCATCCGCATTCCGCCCCTTCGGGAGCGGCAGGAGGACATTCCCCTGCTGGTGGAGCACTTCCTGGCGCGGTTCAACGAGAAGCTGGGCAAGCAGGTGGCGTCCATGGCCCCCGAGGCCATGGAGCGGCTCATTTCCCACTATTGGCCGGGCAACATCCGGGAGTTGGAGAACCTCATGGAGCGGACCCTGCTCTTTTGCGACCACGCGGTGATCCGCGTCGAGGATCTCCCCGGAGACATCACCCGGGACCCCGGCGGGGCGGGGGAGGTCATCGCCGGAGCCCGGACCTGTGTCACCACCGGGGAGATCCCTGCGCCGGCCGAATCGGCGGGCCCATCCGCGGGCGAAGCCGCCGAGGGGGCCAGCCAACCGGTGGCGGCCTCGCTCAAGGAGGCCGTAAAAGCCAAGACCGTCCAGGTGGAGCGGGAGATGATCGTCCGCGCCCTGGACGAGACCGGGGGTAACGTCACCCGGGCCGCCAAGCTCCTACAGATCAGCCGCAAGAGCCTGCAGATAAAGATGAAGGAGCTCGGCCTGCGACGGGTGGAGGAGGGCCCGCGGGCGGATCCCCAGGGGGGGGATCCCGAATGAGCCGCCCAGGCCATGGTCTCCCCAGGGGGCCCAGGCCCCGAACAATGGGATCATCGGACGACTTGACACCGTTTTCAGCCTGTTGATACCCTCCGGTATATTCGTCGACGCCCGAACCCGTGCCGTCCGAGGGTTGGATGTGGGTCGGAGGTCGGCGGAAGAGAGATGGGTGCCCATGCAATTTGAGCGTTCTTTTGTCTTCGGGAGTCTGCTTCTCGCCTTGGTCCTTACCGTGCCTCCTGCGGCGCGGGCCGCGGACATCAACGAGGTGACCACCGGGTTCACCAAGGGCAACAAGTACGACTTCCGATTGAAGGTCAACTATGACGCGATCTTCAAGCGTACGGCGCTCAACCGGGAGTACATGGGCAACGCCGCTGGCATTGACGTGGTCAAGGATCTCGTTTTCAACCAGGTCACGCACCGGCTGAACCTCCGGGCGGAGTTCGCGTTGTACCGGGACTTCGGCATCTACCTCGGGCTGCCCCTGATCTTGCGCCAGCAGTCCAAGTACAGCTTCGCGTCGGGGGACCGGTACCACGGCTACACCGGGGAGCAGGACTGCCGGACCGCGCATCCCACCAACCCCTGGGTCTGCAACCCCGACGGCGTCAACGCCAACAACTCCCGGTTCGTGCAGGATGGGCTCGCGTCCGGGCTCGCGGGCTTCGGCTACCAGGACGCCGCCGGCGCCAACATCCCGTCCAACGGCGCCGTGGGCGACATCGCCAGCGTCGGCGTGCCCACGGACTACATGGTGTCCAATGGTGTGGCCGGCCCTCGATCCCTGTGGGAGGGCCCCGGGCGCAGCGGCCTGGATCAGCTTCACCTGGGCATTCACGGGCTGATCTTCAGCCAGAAGCGGCACCCGTCCTTCCCCGACTGGCGGTTCGGGGTGGAGTTCCGCCTGGCCGTGGGCAAGGTCATGGACTTCGAGCGCAACGCCGCCGGGGACACCCTCTGCGGCGCGGCGTCGTCCAACAACTGGAACTGCCGGCCTGCGCTGAACAAGGCCGTGGGCAAGGGCGTGCACGAGGTTCGGTTCTTCACCACGGCCTCCAAGTTCTCCAACCTGTGGAAGGGTGGCGGCATCGACTCGTTCATCCACATCTTCTTCATGATGCCCATGGCCTACAAGGACGACTCCTTCTACGCGTCGAAGTACGACTTCTCGGGCTCCTTCGGCGAGGAGAGCAAGTCCCCCGTCATGAAGGCGCCCATGAAGGCGGGCATCTGGCTCGGCGGCGAGTTCATCGTCTTCACCGACAAGGTCAAGGGTCACAAGATCTCCCTGGAGCTCACCGGCATGATCGAGGGGCACTTCGAAGGCAAGGACTATTCCGAGGCCTATGAGCTCCTTGCCGGCGCCCCGGCGCTGAACCTCTACTGCGACGGCCCCGGGGGCACCAGCTCCACGAACTCGTCCTACGACCAGTTCTGCAGAAACGCCGCGGTGCGCGACAAGATGTTCTACTACCCCGGCGTCACCACCGTGGAGAACTTCGTGCGTTTCGGCCTGCGGGTGGGCGTGCACGCTCAGATCACCCAGTACGCCAAGCTCTCGATCATCTACTCGCTGATTCACGAGCAGGAGCACTTCTTGACCACCGATGACGCGGGCGTGGACAACAACGGGAGCGGGGTCATCGATGTCGACACGGCGGAGCTCAACCCCTGGCATCGGCCGATCATCAACCAGGCGGGGCACAGGATCCGGGCGCAGGAGACGATGATTCACATTCTGAGCATAGGCCTGAAGTTGATGTTCTAGGCGGGACCCGGGGAGGATCCCGTGCCCGGCCCGCCGGTTACCGCCACGACGTTCGCGACGCGAGGGCAGAAGATGGCAGAGATTGAAGTGGGCACCCTCCCCGACCGGCTCGATGACGATGAGGTGGCCTTGGTGCTCGAGAAGATGCGGGAGCACCTCGGGGAGTCGGACGTCACGCTGCCAAACGGGGATTCGGGCGCTGGCGGCAAGGTGGCCGGCGGCATCGACGAGGTCGTGCTGGCAGAGTTCGTCGACCGGCTGGAGCTCTCGGATCTGGGCTGTGAGTACTACGTACCCGTGGAGTTCGACGGCAAGATCGACTGCGGGGACTACAGCGTAGGCTCGGTCTATTCCCTGGTGGAGGTCCTCGAGGAGATGATGGACGATCTCGACATCGAGGACGTGGACGATGAGCTGGACGAGGAGCTGGACGAGGACGACTTCGCCAGCGACCTAGAGATGCTGCAGGCCCAGCTGCGCCTGCTCTGGCGAACCTTCTACGACGGGGCGGGCGAGGCCATCGACACCGGGCTCTGCCTGTTCGTGGTGAACTGAGCCTCCCAGGAAGGGGCCTCCCAATGCGATTGTGGTGTGGGCTTTGGATCGCGCTGCTGCTCTGTCCCACGTCGGCCCGGGCCGCGCCCCCGGTGCTCGTGGAGTCCCACGCATCGCGACCCACGGCCCGGTGGACGCGGCTCCTTGCGCGCCTGGCCCGCCGGCTCGGCCCTCGGGTGTTGCAGGGGCCGGCCACCGTGGCCGCGGCCCGGCGGGTGCTGGGCCGGCCCGCCAAGCCCCTGCCGGCGGCGCGGTTGAGCCAGCTGGTGGCGGCGGTGAAGACCGGCGCCGAGCATGGCTACGCCGGAGATTGGAAGCGGGCCGTCGCCACGTTGCAGTCCGCCCGTCAGGGGCTCATGGGGGACGTTCTCTCCCTGGCGCGTCAGCGGAATCTGCTGCGGGCCCTGCAGCGGGCCCGGCTCTTGCTGGTCATGTGCTATCTGCGGTTGAGCCAGCCCCGGCGGGCCTGGGCCATGATGGAGGAGGGGTTGCGCACCCAGCCTGACCTGAGCCCCTCCGGGGCCCTGTACGGCCCGGACCTCCAGCGTCTGTACTACAGGGTCAAGGCCCAGCTGGACCTCCAGAAGGCCCGGCTCCGGGTGACCACCGATCCCCCTGGGGCGCTGATCTTTCTGAACGGCCGATCCATGGGCTTCTCCCCGGTGACGGTGAACGGCCTGTACCCCGGCACCTACGACGTGCTGGTGGTCAAGGGCAAGGACCACAGCCGCATCCGGCGTTTCCATGTGGGCAGCGCAGGGGGGTATCTTCGGCTGGATATGGGCCTCGATCGGGCCGTGCTGCTGGGCAATCAGCTGGGGCTGCGGGTGACGGGCGGGGCGCGTGGACAGGCCGACGCGCTTCGGTTCGCTCTTCGCCTGGCAAGCCATCTGGGCGCGGGCAGGGTCCTGTTGGTGGGGGTGCGCAACCTGGGCTCGGGCCCGGCCCTGGTTGGGAGGCTGGTGGACCGTGGTCGCGGTAGGGTGCTGCGGGCGGCCTATGTTCCGGTGGCGGGCAGTGGCCCGGGGGCCGGGGTCCTCGACAGGTTGGGGCGGTATCTGATCGACGGAGGGATGTCCGGCCTGGGGGTGCACCGGGCGAAGATTGCCCCACCCGCTCGGCGGATCCGGCGGGCGGCGTTGGCTCCACTGCGGTCTGGAGAGTGGCGCCGACGAGCCTCCCTGACCGGCTATGGCGTGGCGGGCTGGATCCTGCTCGGCGGTGGTTTGGTCACTGCAGGCATCGGCGGGATGCTCTGGGGTATCGACGGAAAAACCCGCGTCGGCGCGGCCCGCGAGGCGGATCGGTACGATACCGATCGCGCTGGCACCGTGGTCCTCGGCGTGGGGTTGGGCGTGGCGGCCCTGGGCGCGGTGCTGCTCATCGTCGATGCTGTTCGGCGGCGGCGGCGGCGGCCACGGCGAGCGTCCGGACCTCACCGGTCACGCCTGATGCCCGTGGTGGCGCCCACCCGGGGCGGTTGGTCCGTCGGTCTGACCGCCCGGTTCTGATCCCCGATCTCCCACGACCGGGCGCCTCCGAAAAAAAGAGCTGCCCAGGATCGAGGTGGCTGTTCAGAACAAGATTGCCATGGTGGGGCGTCGAGGCGCTCGCATGGCGCGAAGCGACGAGGGCGCGTACCGGGCTGTACACAACCGATGAGCGACATGGCCAGGCGGGATGGAGCGGCGGTCCACTTGGCTAGGTTATTTTGATCAGCCGCCTAACCAAGAGGTCTGCCAGGGTGTCTATGGGTCAACAAAGGAGCGATCCATGAGCAAGATGCTGTTTGGTGTGGCCGCCGCGGTCATGGTGCTTGGTGGATGTTATGTGGAAGAGACTCCGCGCTATGCCCCCCGCTGCTACACCGCGGTCTGCGTGGGCCAACCGAATGTGGCGGTGAAGGTCCGGACCCCGCCGCCTGCGCCGTCCTTGGCGCCGGCCCCGGCACCGGCGGGGGCTCCTGCGCCGGCGCTGGACCCGGCCGCGCGGTCGCGGTGCTTTTTTCGGCGCGGGCGGTGGGTGCGCGTCTGGCGCGGCTGGCGCCGGGTGCCAGGCCGCTGGATCTGCAGAAGGTAGCGTGCCTGAAGGTAGCGTGCCTTGACCCCTGAGCGGGCGTGGGCCACACTCTGGCAAATGCGCCAGCTCCCTTGCACGATTGTCGCCCTCGCCTTGGTGGGCGGCGCCGGCCCGGACCTGTGGGCCCGGGCGTCCCGTCGCGACGTCCAGCTCATCACCGGCTCGGCCCGCGTCGCAAGGGGCGGGGTGCGACGAGCGCGGGGCGCGGCCACCCACCGGGCTCTGGTCACGGCGGTCTGGCGCTGGGTTCAACCCCGGCTCTCCGCCGCCGGGGGGCAACGGCGGCTCAAGCGCCGGCTCTCGCGTCGGGTGCGCAAGCTCATCAAACGTTACCGCACCCGAAAGGTCTCGCGCGCGGGCCGCCAGGTCACGGTGCTGCTGGCCGTGACTGTGGACGAGCCCGCCCTGCGGGCCCGGCTGCGCGCCCTCGGCGCGCGGTTGAAACGGCCGGGGGTGCTGATGCTGGCCCACTGCGACGACGGTCACCTCGCCCCTGCGCTCACCCAGGCGCTGCGGTCCATGTCCGTCCGCGTGGTGGCCGGGCCCTGGCCCGCCCAGCGGCGGGCGGCCATGGTCCAGGCCGCGCAGTCCCGGCCTGCGGCGGTCCAGTCCTGGGCCCGCAAGGCTTACGCGGCCGCCGTGGTGGTGGCGTGGTGCGAGACCCGGACGCTCAGCCGGATCACCGCCGCGGGAGTGACCGGGGTCCGCTCCAAGGTAGTGGCGGAGGCCTACGCGCCCCAGGGGCCCGGAAGAGCTCGCCGACTCCTGCGGCTCGAGCAGGTCGGGCTGGGCCATCACGTTGACGTGAAGAAGGCGGGTCAGGCGGCCCTGGCCCAGGCCCTCGGCAGGCTGGCACCGCTGCTGGGGAAGCGGATGCCGCCCAGCCTCCCAACGGGGCTCACCCGGACTGTGCTGGTGCGTCTGCGAGGCCCCCTCGGCCTGGCCACCCTGGTCCGGCTGACCCGCCAGATCCGCGTCCAGGTCCAGGGAATCCACAGGGTGAAGCCTCGACGGTTCGGGCGCGGTGTCACCTGGCTCGCCGTGCAGACCATCTATACACCCAACCGCCTCCAACAGATCCTGACCACCGTTCGTCCACCCCCGGGTTGGCTGCTGCGCGTCGGCAAGGGCCCGCAGCCCGGGACAGTGGACGTCACGGCGGAGCTCGCAGAGGACTCATGACGAATCGAGAACCAAAACTCCGTGTCTGGCTGGTCGCTGGCGGGCTGGCCCTGTGCCTCGGCGGCACCGCCGGGTGCAACTGGATGGCCTCCAGGGGCCCCAAGCAGCTTCGGCAGGGGCTCGTCGTCCGGTGCAACCAGCCCAAGGCGACCCTGTACATCGACGAGCGCATCGTGGGTGCGCTGAGCCGCCCCAAGGGACTGCGTGTGGGGCTGTCCCCTGGGAAGTACCGGATTGCGGTGCGGTTGCCGGGCTACTTCACGCGCTACCTGGACGTGAAGGTGGGCCCCGACAAGTACCAGAGGCTGACCGTCCTCCTGCGCCGAGAGCTGGACTGAAGTGCGCGAAGACGTCAGGCGGGCAGCGGAGCTGCTCCGCGGTAACAGGCAGGCCATCGCGCTCACCGGCGCGGGGATCAGCGTGGATTCGGGCATCCCCGACTTCCGTTCTCCCGGCGGCCTGTGGACCCGGTACGAGCCCATGGAGTACGCCACCATCGGGGCCTTTCGGAGCGACCCCCAGAAGGTGTGGAAGATGCTGCTGGAGGTGGACGCGCTGTTACGAGACGCCGAGCCGAACCCGGGCCATCGCGCCCTGGCGGACCTGGAGCAGCTCGGCGTGATCCACGGCATCGTGACCCAGAACATCGACGGGATGCATCAGCGCGCCGGGTCCCGGACCGTGGTGGAGTTCCACGGCGGCTCCCACCGGCTTCGTTGCCTCTGTTGTGACAGGACCTGGGAGGCGGTGGACCTGCCCCGGGGGGAGGTGCCCCATTGCGACCGGTGCCACCTGCCCCTCAAGCCCGACGTCGTCTTCTTCGGTGAGGCCATCGGGCGCAAGGCCCTGGCCGATGCCTTCGACCTGGCCGCACAGTGCGACGCGGTGTTGGTGGTTGGAACCTCGGCCACGGTCTCCCCGGCCTCGGAGGTGCCCCTGGTCGCCAGGCGCGCCGGTGCCGTGTTGTTGGAGTTCAACATCGAAAAGACCCCGCTGTCGGACCTGGCGGACGTCTGTGTGGTGGGCTCTGCCAGCGAGACCTTGCCTGCCGTGGTGGAGGCGCTCCGCTGATCGATTGGGCTACTTCAGCAGGTCTGGGTTCACGTAGCTCAGGTACCGCCTGAGAACCACGGGGACCCGGGGATCGACCTTCCCCTTGACGGTCAGCACCGTGGGCAGGTCGCGCTTCGCCGACAGCAGCCGTGTTGGCTTCAGGCCCGCCAGGGCCGCTGCTAGGCCGGCGGCATCGGTCTTGCCGGCGAGGGCCGCGAGGTGTGCGGCCAGAAAGCCCCGCACCGCCGGTGCGCCTTTTATCCGCTTGATGATGAGCCGGGCGGCGGGGAGGGCGGCCGCCCGGCTCACCCGGCAGGCCCGTCGCGCCACGGCCCCGATGGCCGCCGCTCGACGGTCGAGTCGCCGCATGGCCTGGGACAGGGCGCGGGCGCGCGCGGCCCGGGCCCGGGCCCGGGTCCCTTCGGCTTTGCGCCCCAGCTTGTCGTAAAACAACCCCAGGGCCAGGTGGTACCGCTCGTTCCCTGGGCTCAGGGCCGTGGCGGCGCGGTACGATCGCTCGGCCTGCTTGTAGCGGCCCCGCCGATCCAGGGCTCGGGCCACGCCGTACCGCGCCGAGGCCAAGCCCCGGTTTCGTCTCAGGGCGTACCGGTAGAGGCGCTCGGCTCGGCTGTAACCGCCGGCGTCCCACAGCAGATTCGCCAGGCGGCTCAGGTCCAGGCTGCTTCGTGGGTTGGCCTTCACCGATCGTTCCAGCTCGGCGCGGGCCTGGGTTGGGCGACCCAGGGCGATGAGGACCTCGGCCCGGGCCGAGCGGAGGTCCGCCGCGCCGGGCATCAGGGCCAGCCCGCGGTCCAGGAGCTTCAGGGCCACCGGGAGGTTGGCGTCTACCATGGCCAGGCGTGCCCGCCGGAGCAGCAGGCCTGCGCTTTGCCGCAGGATCTTCTGGGCCCGAAGGTAGTAGACCCGGGCCTTGCGGAAGCGGCGGGTCATCATCATGAGGTTGCCGGCGGTGTACAGGATCGACGCCTGGTGGGGATAGCGGCGCATGGTGTACAGGATCGCCTCGGTGAGGCCGACCATGGGATCGGGGAATAGCGTCGGGTCGAGCAGCTCGCACTGGTTCTTCGCCAGTTTTCGCAGGGCCGCCCTGGCCACGGCGACCTGTCCGGACTTCTTTGCCAGAAGGACCTGTAGCATCAGGTAGTGGGGGCGATCCCCGCCCAGGGTCAGGGCGCGCCGCAGTCCCTTGCGAGCCTGGGTGGTCCGGCCCGCCCGGAGGGCCACCACGGCGGTCCAGTAGTGGCTGTCGGGGTAGGTGCCGCCCAGCCGTAGCGCCTTGTCCAGGTCCCTCTGCGCGCTCCGGAGGTTTCCTCTGAGCAGGTGGCACAGGGCCGAGGCCGTGGCCAGGGCGGGCGTGTCCCGCGCCCGTCGCAGGGTCCTGAGGGTGCCGATGGCACGGACGGTGCGCCCCTTGGCCACGAGGGACGCCGCCTGCAGCACCTGGCCCCAGCGCTTGCCGCGGGGGGTTGACCGGGCCTCGGCGGCGGCCACCCCCAGCGTCTGCGCTGCTGGCAGCACCCCAAGCAGCACTGCACATGGGACAAGCCGGCGCATCTACGTCCCGATCATGACGATGAAGCGTACCGCGCGGGCCTCGAACCCGTAGGCCACGTCGAGCCCGATGGAGCCCATGGAGAGGGGCTTGATGTAGATGCGCAGGCCCGTGCCGATGCCGTTGTTCCACAGGGTCCGATCGCCGGGCCCCACCGCATTGGGAAGGTAGTACCGACGCACGTCGTTCTTCACGCGCATTTGGGACTCGGTGTGGCCTCCGTCGCGGTAGAAGATCCACGCCGTGTCGTAGAAGGCCACGGCCCGGAACATGAACCAGCCCAGGGTGAACATGTGCACCTTGTACTGGATCCGGAACCGCGTCATGGTGTCGCCCGCCAGCTGCTGGGAGATGTAGCCCCTCAGGTCCGTGCCGCCGGTGCGCAGCTCTCGGAAGTAGGGCGCGTTGTGCGTGGCGGCCTGCTCGGCGAAGATCGATAGGTTGTGCCGAGCGCCGAACTTGCGGCTCTTGGCGAAGTTGAAGCCGTGCTTGTAGCGCAGCGACCAGGTGACGTAGTCGAACTCCCCGCCCAGGTTCTTCGATGCGATGCTGATCTTCCACTGGAGGTCGAAGCCGCGCTCCATGCCGAAGATCCTCTGACTGCGGACGATGCCCGCGTTGAGCTGGATCCTGGCGTCGCGTTTCCAGTTCCAGAACTTGCCCCGTTGATCGATGCTGTCTGTCCACTCGTCGTGCTCATTTTGGATGGCCATGGGCCCGACGTAGTAGGAGCGGCCCAGGTCGGCCGGGTTCAGCGTCAGACTAGACGCTGGGCAGCGCTGGAGGCTGACCAGGTCCGATGGGTTGGCGCGCTGACACCGTGGGTCGCCGAAGTCCACCAGGCCGAACTGATATTTGACGCTGGTCATCACCCAGTTGTACCAAAAGTAGCCGAGCGCAATCCCGCTCATGAACTGCTGGAAGGTCTGGGCGCGCAGCAGGGTCCCTTTCCGGATGCCCTCGGGGGAAGGGTCGTACTCCTTGAGGTTGAACCGCTGGTAGTCCACCTCGATGGACCACATCACTGGCGAGAAGACGATGTTGGGGTCCTTGTACTGCAAGGTGAAGCGCTGGGCCTCGTTGTTGTAGCCCGCGAAGATCCGCAGCAGCTTGCCCGAGCCGAGCAGGTTCTTTTCCTTGAACAGCATCGAACCGCCGTAGTTGCCATCGGAGTAGCTGAAGGAGGGGGATATGATCCAGGTGATCCGTTCCTTCATGGTGAGAAACAGGACCACCGACTTGGGCTTGGTCTTGTGCACCTCCCAGTTCACCGTCACCGATTTGCAGAAGGGCGATGCCAGCAGGTTCCGTCGGATGCGGTCTCGTATCTTCAGGGTGAAAGGGTTGCCCAGGGGCACCCGGGCGTGGAGGACCACCATGCCCCGGGCGGTCTTCTTGTTGCCGATGACCCGGACCCCCACGATGGTGTAGCCGATGCCGGGGGCCTTGCTGGGGTCCATCTGGGTGGCGCGGAGGTGGGGGCTCGTCGGTCCCCCGGGGCGGCCCGGCGCGCCTCGCGGATCGGGTCCGGCTCCCACCCGGCGCCCCGGCGCTCCCCGCGGTCGACCCCAGGGCATGAGCCTACGCCGACGCGGCCTGGTCTTGTCGGGCTTTGCGCCTGGCCTGGTCTTGTCGGGCTTTGCGCCTGGCCTGGTCTTGTCGGGCTTTGCGCCTGGCCTGGTCTTGTCGGGCTTTGCGCCTGGCCTGGTCTTGTCGGGCTTTGCGCCTGGCCTGGCCTTGTCGGGCTTTGCGCCTGGCCTGGCCTTGTCGGGCTTTGCGCCTGGCCTGGCTTTGTCGGGCTTTGCGCCTGGCCTGGCTTTGTCGGGCTTGGCGGGCCGCTTTCGCGGCCGGGGTTTTTGGGGGTCGGGGCGTTTTCGGGGCCGCTTTCGGGGGGTCCCGTAGACGCGTGAGGAGGTGGGCTGGGCCAACGGCTCGCCAGGCAGAATCAGCAGCCCTCCCAGCATTACGGATAGGCATATTCGAGACATGTTGAAAGGATATCCCCCTCCCGGGGGTCGGTCAACGTGCAACGGGCAGGCAAGACCTGCGGGTCTGGCTTTGTCTACGGAGTAGGCTTGGGCTTTCCCTTCGGTGAAGACATGGGTTTCTTCTTGGGCTTTCCCTCGAGTCTTCGGCCGTGGGGGGCGCCGTCTGGCCTCATGCCCTGGTCGGGTGGTTGCTTGCTCCTGAGCGCTCGGATCTGCTTGCGGAGCTCCTCCAGGGCACCGGCGCCCATGCCGCCGAACCCCGTCGCCTCGGCGTCGGCCATCTGCACGAAGCACTGGCCGAAGGCGTCGCAGGTTCGCTCCTGGTAGCAGCGGTCCATGTCCGTCTGCTGCTTCCGGGTCTTGACGGCGTACCGCTCACAGACCAGGTCGAGGTTCGAAAAGGCCTGGCTCAACTGCTTTCCAACCTGCCGCAGGTATGCCGCGCGCTGGGCACCCTTGAGCCCGAGCTTGTCGGCCTTGATGCGGTTTATGGACGCCGAGCAGGTCTTCACCCGGCCGAAGAAGTGCTTGCAGGCCTGTTCGGGTTTCAGGGAGGCCAGCTCCTTGGGCGGTGGCGTCTTTTTCTTGCAGCCCACCAGGGGGGACAGCCAGGAAAGGAGCGCGATGATCGGAACGATTCGATGCCATGACATGAGGCCAAGGCTAGTGCCTTGTCCCATAAGGTACAACCCATATTCGCCCGCCCAGACGCCCGCTGGCGTTGTTGCGACTCCTCGAAATACCGACAGGTATTCCTTCGTCGCCGCGCCCGGCCAGCAGACGCCTGTTCTCGCCGACCATGGATCGTTACTTTTGGGACAAGGCACTGGCCCAAAGCGTCGTTGCACACAACCGGCGCCCGGGGGTTGCCCGCGTTCCAAACGGGCCCGTGTTGACGTGGGTGGTTCCCTGCGGCACCATCGGCTCTGAGCCAGCCATGACGGTGCTGAATGATCCGCTGATCGGTCGCTTGATCCAGGACACCTGGAAGGTGGAGGAGTTCGTGGCGCGGGGGTCCATGGGGGCGGTGTATCGCGCCGTGAACACGAAGATTGGCACCCCCGTGGCCGTGAAGGTGCTCAACCCCGAGTTCCTGCACGACGACGAGATCCGCGAGCGGTTCCGGCGCGAGGCCACGGTGTCCTCCCGATGCGACAGCGCCCACCTGGTGAAGGTGCTGGACTTCTCCAGCGAGCCCGATGGCTACGTGGCCCTGATCATGGAGTGGCTGCACGGTGAGAGCTTGGCGTCCTTCTTGAAAAAGCGGGGCATCCTGTCGGTGCCCGAGGTGCTGACCCTGGTCACCCAGGTGGGCGAGGGGCTGTCCGAGGCCCACGCCGCGGGCATCATCCATCGGGACCTCAAGCCGGGGAACATCTACCTGTCGGAGTCCGGCCATGGCGGTCTCGTGGTGCCGAAGATCCTCGACTTCGGTATCTCGAAGATCCTCGAAGAGGGCGGCGATCTGACGGGCACCGCCACCATGATGGGCACGCCCCACTACATGCCGGTGGAGCAGTTCGACTCCAGCCGGGACGTGGATCGACGGGCCGACATCTACGCCCTCGGCGTCATCTGCTACGAGCTCCTCGCGGGTCGGCGGCCCTTTGCGGGCGCCTCGCCCGTGCAGATCCTGAACAAGATCTCCTCCCAGGATCCGCCGCCCCTACCTGAGGCTGTGCCACCCCCGGTGGCCGGCGTGATCATGAAGGCCATGGCCCGGCAGGCCGGCGATCGATACTCTCGGGTGGAGGAGTTCATCGAGGCCTTCACCGATGCCGCCGAGGGGGCGGGCCTGGGTCCCCAGTCGCCTCCCACCACGGTGGGTCTCTTCGAGGTGGGCGGCGACATTCGAGTGAAAAAGCCCCGCCGTACCTTGTGGCAACGGTGGCACCGGGTGCTGATCCCCGTGGCAGGGGGCGCGGCCCTGGTGGCGGTGGTGCTCACCCTGGTGCTCTGTGGTCGGGACGGGCAGCGGGTCGACCTCGAGCGCGTGATGCGAAAGCCGGCGCCCCATGCAAAGACCTGGCGGACGCTGCGCACCATCCTGCCCCCCGATGGCGCGGCCCGGGACCTGGCCCTGGACGGCGCAGGGCGGCTGGTGGCCGGGGTGTCCGGTCGCGGCGATGTCAGGGTGTGGCGTCTGTCGGACGGCAAGCCCCTGGGGTCCTTCGGTCGGGAGGCCCGGGCCGTGGCCCTGTCGTCCGACGGGCGACTCCTGGCCATCGGGGACGAGGCGGGCAAGGTCCACCTGCGCCCCATCACGGGCACTGGCGCCCGCAGTCTCACGGCCCACACCCGGCCCCTTCGGGCCCTGGCCTTCTCCGGGGATGGGAATCGGCTGTTGAGCGGAGACGTCGGCGGGCAGGCCAAGGTGTGGGACCTGGTCAGCGGGCGGTCCGTGGCGACCCTGCCGGGCGCCTCCCCGGCGGCGGCCGTGGCCCTGTCCGGGGACGGCGGCATGGCGGTGATCGGTCACGGTGACGGGCGGGTGGGCTGGTGGGACGTCAGCGGGCAGACCCTGCGTGCGCATCTCACCGCTCATGTGGGCGGTGTGGCAGGGCTCGCGCTTCACCCCGGGGGCAGGCTGATGGTCAGCGCCGGCGCCGACGGCGTGGCCCGGGTGTGGCGGCTTCCGGGCTCGGCCCCCGTGCGGGAGCTGCGCGGTCACCGGGGTGGCGTTCGCGCGGTGGCTCTGTCCGAGGACGGGCTGCGGGTGCTCACCGGCGGCGCGGATCGCACGGTTCGGCTGTGGGACGCGCGCACGGGTACCCCCCTTGGCCTGGTGCGCCTGCCGGGCGCCATGTCGAGCCTGGCCCTGGCGCGGTCCGGCCGGCTGTCGGTGGTGGCCGGCCCTGCCCTTGGAATTCGGCTCTACGGCATCCCCCGATAGCCAGCCCGGGCTGGCACTGCTCCTCCCCGCGGCGTCTTTGGATTCGGTGCGCACGAGCTCCAACCTTGGGGGCCGCGAATCGACAAGTCGATCGCCCAGGCCGCCGATGGATCCCGGCTCCCTTCTCAGAAGCTGTACGCCACCTCGAGGCCGACGGTGTAGCGGTCGCCCAGGGCGACCCAGTCGCCAAAGCCTATTTTGGCGCCCACACAGAAGGCCCAGTGGGGGAGAACGTAGCGCATGCCGGGGTTGAGGCCGAAGTAGGCCTGCCCCGGGTAGAGCGTGGCGTCGGACTGGCCAGGAAAACGGAAGAGGCCGGCGAGCTCCAGCATAAACTCGAAGGCCCCCTTGCCGGGCATCTGCCAGGGCAGGCGGAAGACGTTGTGCAGGTGAATGGCCTGAAAGAAGGGGTGGTGGGCCCCGTCGGGCACGATGCCCATCAAAAAGGGCGTGTAGGCCAGCCACACCGAGTACCACCGCGCCACCACGAGGCCGAAACTGGCGCCCACCTCCAGGCCTGCCCAGGCCATGTCGTTCACCCCGTCGCCCAGGGCGTCTCGCAGCGGGGGGCGCGGATGGCGCTGACGGCTGAGCACCGAGGTAGCGGTGGGCAGGGTGAAGCGCAGATAGGCCGACAGGTGGGTGATCAGGGACTTGCCCCCCGGCAGCCACTTGCCGCGCTTGGTGGTGGAGTCCCCGATGAGGTAGCGCGCGTAGACGCGGGTCGCGCCGAGGTCCACGCGGGTGTGGTGCTCGTCGATGGCCGGGTCCACCACCACGTGGTCGTTCAGCAGCTCCAACGCCGCGACGGAGCCGCCCACGGCCAGGCCGCCGGTGCGCGGGATCAGGTACTCCCCGCCCAGGATCAGGCCGCCCCGGCTGGAGGTGACGTGGCCCCAGCCCAGGGTCTCGGTGGAGCCGATCTGAAAGGCCAGCGCGGTCCACAGGCGGGAGCGCGGGCCGTCGCCCGGGGGCACCAGCAAGAAGGCGCCGGTGTGCAGGTGCAGGGCCGGTGCGGGCGCCTTCAGGGCCTCAGCCGGGTCGGCGGCGGCCGGAGCGTGGGTGTACAGAATGATCAGTGGCGCGAGCGCCAGGAGCACGGAGCGCGGTCGCATGGAGACCTCAGTTGGCGGTGTGGGGGCCGATGGTGTTTCTCAGGTAGTTCCCGCGGCCCGTGGGCCACAGGAGGCAGTTCTCCGACGACCCGGGAACCGTGAACACGTCCAGGCCGTGGTCGATGGTCAACACCAGGATCTCCAGGTTGCCGTCGCCGTCGAGGTCCGCCACCGTGGGCGCGGCGGCGGCGCCGATGCCGTTGCCCGAGTCCGGGTTCTGATCCGGCAGGGTGATGTCGTGCAGCTTCTTGCCTCCCGCCGACAGGACCACCAGGTGGCCGTCCCCGCCGTCCTCGCCGAAGGTGCCGAAGATCAGCTCCGGGCGCCCGTCCCCCGACAGGTCCGCCACCACCACCTCCGAGGCGTAGAGCAGGTCCTTGCCCCGGCTGTAGTCGTAGCGCCAGTGCAGCCCGGCGTCGGCGGAGAAGCAGTAGATGTAGCCGTCGTTGATGGGCGCCACCAGCTCGGGCCGGTCGTCCCCCAGCAGGTTGACCACCGTGGTGGCGGGGACTCCCCCGGGCGGGTACCAGTCGTCGTCCACGAAGGGGTGCTCCGACAGGGGCGTGTACTCCCAGCCGGCGTGTCTACGCATGGAGCGGTTCCCCGTGGCCGCGTGGTCGCCGTCGAAGACGAAGAAGGCATAGTGATACGTGTGGTAGGGCTCATCCATCTCGGCGTTGGCCACGCCGATGACCTCGTTGAGCCCGTCGCCGTCGAGGTCCGCCACTGCCGGGGGCGAGGCGGTCCACTGGGCCCACATGGTCCAGCCCGGGTGGGGCCACTCCCCCTCGTGGTCATGGTAGTGGCGATCCTCCACCTCGGGATCGATCCATCGGATGAAGGTGCCCCAGTCCATGGGGTCGCCGTCGTAGTCGCCGCTCCGACGGGTGTAGAAGGTGTCGGTCTGGACCGACACGCCGTCGTGGTGGAAGGCCATCATCTCGTGGGTGTCGTTGGTGACGATGACCTCCAGCTCGGGGTCGTCGTCGATGTTGCCCGCCGCCACGTTCAGCCCGAAGCAGCCGTAGCCGCTGTGGCCGTAGTCGTTCTGGTCGCCCCCCGGGCCGGTCTCCTGGTTGTACCGGGGCCAGGCCTGCCAGTCGGTGAGCCCCGCGGGCTGGTAGTCGTTTCCATCCGCGTCGACCACGAACACCCGGGGCGCCTCGCCACCTCCCGGAGCCTCTCCCGTCTCTGTGGTGGCGGCGATGATCTCCACGCGCCCATCCAGGTCCAGGTCCGCCGCTGCCAGGGAGCGGACCTCGGGGTCGTTGCAGCAGGTGACGTAGGGCCACCCCGCCTTGAGCCCGAAGCTGCCCGACAGCCACTCGTAGGCGGCGATGTGGCCCTGGCCCGAGCCCACAACCACCTCGATGATGTCATCCCCGTCCAGGTCAGCCACCACATGGGGCGCGTAGACGCGGCCGTGGTGGTTGTCCCCCGAGGGCACTTCATCGAGCAGAGCGCCCTGCGCATCCCACACGGCGATGTCATAGAAGGCGGCGACGATCTCCAGCTGGCCGTCCCCGGTGAGGTCCACCGCCGCCGGCGACGCAAACCAGCCGGTGTTGCCGATCGACAGGTTGCGTACGAACCGCGGCTTGGCCACGCTGGCGGATCCCGAGGCCGCGGGCGTGCACACCTGTGGCGTGGTCTCCTCGGGACACCCCGAAAGCCCCGTCACCGCCAATCCCAGGCCCAGGAACGCTCCCAATGTGATGGTCGAACACGGTTTCATTGTGACACCCCCGATGTCGGGTTTCATGGTATCACAGCCGCCATCCGATTCCGAACCACCCGATTCCAGACCAGGCTTGACGGCCCCTGCCTGGACGCCGATAATCCGAGCCCAGCCGGGTCGCGGGCGGCCCCCGGAGTGGTCCATGGCAGAGGCAGTGCCCATCGCGGTGTTCGTTTCGGGGAGCGGCTCGAATATGGAGGCCCTCTGCGCGGCGGCATCGGCGGGGCTCGTGACCGTGCGGGTGGTGGCCGTGGTGTCCGATGAGCCTGGCGCCTCGGGTCTTGTGCGGGCGGCCCGGAGGGGGATCCCTGCACTGGCCGTGGACCGGCGGCGGTACGAGTCCCGGGGCGACCACGAGCGGGCCATTCTGGAGGCCCTTGCGCCTCACGCGCCGCGCATGGCCGTGCTGGCGGGGTACATGCGGATCGTCACTCCTGTGCTGCTGGGACACTTCAACAGCGAAGGGCGGTTGGGCGTGGTCAATGTGCACCCGGCGGACACCCGGGCGTACCAGGGCGTGCACGGGTATGAGTTCGCCTTCGGGCTCACCAAGAAGGGGCCGCGTTTGAGCGAGACCTTCATCACGGTGCACTTCGTGGACAGGGGCATGGACACCGGCCCGGTGATTGAGCAGGTCCGGGTGCCGGTGCACCCCGACGACACTTTGGATGAGCTCAAGGAGCGTGGGCTGGCCGTGGAGCACCAGCTTCTGCCGCGCATGGTGGACCGGGTGGCGCGCGGGCTCGTCCGTCTCGATAGCAACCAGGTGTTTCATTCGGAGCAGCCGACATCTTGAGCAGCGCGGGGAGTCACCCCGCCGGGAGGACCCCATGGCGGTGAACATCGTCGACCAGGCAGATGACCTCGTGAAGATCCACCACGCACTCGTCAGCGTCTCGGACAAGTCCGGGCTGGACGAGCTCGCTCGCGGGCTGATCGCGGTCAACCCCGAGATCCGTTTCTATTCAACGGGGGGTACCTACGCACGGCTGGAGGAGATCCTCGGCGACGCCGCTTCCCAGCACCTCACGCGGGTGAGCGACTACACGGGTCAGCCCGAGACCCAGGGCGGCCTGGTCAAGACCCTGGACTTCAAGATCTACCTCGGGCTTCTCACCGAGCGGTACAACCCGGCCCACCGCCAGGATCTCGCCCGCACGGGCGCGCTCCCCATCGACCTGGTGGTGGTGAACCTGTACCCCTTCGCCCAGACCGTGGCCGCCGACGATGTCACCGTGGAGAAGGCGCGGGCCAACATCGACATCGGCGGACCGTGCATGATTCGCGCCGCGGCGAAGAACTACCTGCGCGTGGCCCCGGTGGTGGATCCGGCGGACTACGCGCCACTGGTCGAGGCCCTGCGCGAGCGCGACGGCCGGCTCGACCTGGCCACCCGCTTCGGCCTGGCGCGCAAGGCCTTCGCGCACACGGCGGCCTACGACACCGCCATCGCAGCCTATCTGGCCGACGCCCCGGACGACGTCATGCGCGGCTGCTACAACCTTGAGAATCCCAGCTAACATGGTCGCATGGGCTGCGCATCACCCGTCTGGCAAGGCGCGAGCGAGGAGCGCGCGCAGCGTACTTGACGTACGTGAGCACGCACCGCAACGAGCAACGCAGCCAGACGGAATGATACGCGGTCAAGGCGACCATGTTTGGCGCTGTCAGAAGAACAGGAGACACCCATGTCAGGCGACACCGATCTCAAGAAAGCCTACCGCACGGTCATGGACGACCACTTCCCCCCGCGCATGGAGATCGCCTTCGTGGACGGGGATCGACGCCAGGTACTCGCCTACGAGAAGGTGACCTGGGTCATCGACGACGTGGAGAAGGGTCTGCGTTACGGAGAGAACCCCGGTCAGGAGGCGGCGTTGTATCGGCTGGTGAACGGCAACCTGGTGGTGGGCGAGGCCACGATGCTCGGCCCCGAGCGCGGGTTGGTCACGGATCTGGAGCTGCTCCAGTCGGGCAAGCACCCCGGGAAGACAAACCTCACGGACGTGGACAACGCCCTCAACATCCTGCGCTACCTGGCCGAACGGCCCGCCGCGGCCATCATGAAGCACAACAACCCCTGCGGCGCGGCCGTGCGGGACTCTCTGGAGGACGCCTACCGGGCTGCGAACCTGGCGGACCGGGTGGCGGCCTTTGGCGGGGCGGTGTCCTTCACGCGCCCCGTGGACAAGGCCACCGCAGAGGCCGTGGCCGAGAACTACCTCGAGGTGGTGGCCGCCCCGGACTACGAGGAGGGCGCCCTGGAGATCCTGGCCCGTCGCAAGAACCTGCGCATCGTGCGGGTGGCCCGCATGGACCGCCTGGCCGACTATGCCAACGCCCGGGTGCCGGAGTTCAAGGCCCTCATGGACGGCGGCGTGGTGGTGCAGACATCTTTCAGTCTGCAGGCCCGTACCCCGGGCGATCTCCTGCCGGCCACGTGCACCCACAAGGGCACGGACCACGCGGTGAAGCGGCAGCCCACCTCGGCCGAGGTGCGGGACCTGCTCTTCGGCTGGGCCGTGGAGGCGGGGGTGACCTCCAACTCAGTGCTCTACGTCAAGGACGGCGTCACCGTGGGCATCGGGACGGGGGAGCAGGACCGGGTGGGCGTGGCGCAGATCGCCCGGGACAAGGCCTACACAAAGCTGGCCGATCGGCTCAGCTTCGACCAGACGGGCAAGTCCTACAACGACCTCGCCGACGCCGACGCCAAGGTAGCCATCGACGCCGACGTGAAGCGCCAAAAGGGCGGCCTGCCGGGATCGGCCATGGTGTCCGACGCCTTCTTCCCCTTCAGAGACGGCATCGACGTGGGCCTGCGCGAGGGCGTGACCGCGGTGATCCAGCCCGGCGGCTCCCTGAACGACTGGCAGTCCATCGAGGCCTGCAACGAGGCGGGCGCGGCCATGGTCTTCACAGGCCAGCGCAGCTTCAAGCACTAAGGAGGCTGATCAAAATAAACTCGACACCTGGAACGCCGATCCATCCCGCCTGGCTTTGTCGCTCGTCGGATACGTACAGCCCGGTACGTGCCCTCCTCGCTTCGCGCCAAGCGGGCGCCTCGGCGTCCCAGATTGACGACTTTATTTTGAACTGCCTCCTAACCCGGCGTAGCCGGAACCATACAGGTCCTGGCTACGCCGGGAGCGGTTAGCTGCGCTGTTGGCCATTTGCGATTGGCTCAGAACGGAGCTGCGTCAGAGTTGAACCATGGTTCATAATCCGGCAAATCTTTACGTGATGCGGTTTTGCGGGCGCGTTCAAAAAAAACGTTGCCAACTTGCACACGATTCCGTCGATAAGAGACTAACCCGGCGTAGCCGGAACCATACAGGTCCCGGCGGAGCCGGGACCTGTTGGCCGTTAGCGATTAGCAGTTAGCCAACACTCCGGAATCAGAAAGCTAATACCTAATTGCCAACGGCCAATAGCAGCTCGATGCCAGCTCGATGTGTGCACAAGTTGATACCATCTTGCGCACGATTTGCTTGATAAGGGACTAAGGACGGCGCCAGCCGGGAGCCTCCAGGTCTCTCCGACGATGGCAGTGCTGTATCCTCATCCGTCCGATTTTGCCCCCCAAGTTGCTAGACTCTCCCCAACAGGCGACCACCCGCGCCTACGCCATGCTGCCTACGCCATGCTGCCTACGCCAAGCTGTTTGACCCTTGTGCCCGCGCACCTGATCCTCGGGAGGATGCCGAAAAGTCACCATGATGTCTTGTTTGATGTCTTGTTCCCGTTCGATGTGTCGGATCGATTGCACTTTGGTCTATACTAGATTGTCCATGCCGCTGTTTCGACGACACGCCTGGGTGTTGGCGTTTCTCCTGCCGTATGCTGGATGTCTGATTGATTTCAGCAAGAACGGTGGCCAGCATGATGCCTCCACCAATGACTGTGACCCCTCAAGCTGCCCCTTGGGGTGCTGCACGACCCTGGGCAACTGTGTGCCCGTAGCGGCATTTGCCTACAGGTCCCTGAGGAGCAGGGATCATGGGCGGCAATCGCGGTGCTCGGCACCGGTGCAAGGAGCTTTTGTACAGTCTGGAGCAAGAGCT